>Ga0209806_1000674_pt1 | contig 23010 bp, 23 predicted proteins | sample GraSoiAngelo_152_FD_186166 | JGI IMG/M metagenome (GOLD analysis project Ga0209806, IMG submission 186166) | Grasslands soil microbial communities from the Angelo Coastal Reserve, California, USA - 14_1009_12_30cm (SPAdes) (version 2) | ecosystem: Environmental > Terrestrial > Soil > Grasslands ... | reverse complement strand
GTGGCATGGCACTGCTGCCCGTTGAGTAGATTTCAGGCAGCGCGATGAAACCGTATTCCTGGGTTGAGAACAGGATCATCTCCTCGGCCCAGCGGCTCAGATGCAGTGCGAGCACCGACAGCGTCTGCACGAATTCGAGAACGAAATCGCGGTCGCTGGTGGCATCGAGGCTATTCGCAGTGGGCACATCGAAGCCGAGGTCGGCGGCCATGGCTCCGCGATCGAGAGCGATGGTAGCGCCGGCTACTGCGCCCGATCCCAGAGGACAAACGTTCAGGCGAACGCGGCAATCGGTCAGACGCTCAGAGTCGCGGAGAAACATCTCCACGTACGCGAGAAGCCAATGTGCAACCAGGACAGGCTCGGCGCGCTGCGTGTGGGTGTAGGCGGGCATCGCGGCGCGATCTGCTTTCTCGGCGTGCGACAGAAAGGCCTGCAGCCAGTCGGCGAGCAGGGCCTGCAACTGATCGATGGTGGCACGAACGTACAGCCGCAGGTCGGTGGCAATCTGCTCGTTGCGGCTGCGGCCGCTGTGGAGCTTGTAGCCGGTGTCTCCGATCAGCGCCACTAACTGCTTCTCAACGAAATGATGCACATCTTCCGCTTCGTCGTCGGCCAGGAAGGCAGGCTCGGCGTGAGCCTTCTCGCCGATCTTCTCCAGGCTGCGAACGATCTCAGCCAACTCTTCCGACGAGAGCACTCCTGCGTGCTCGAGGGCGCGCGCGTGGGCGCGGCTCGCCTCAAGCTCGTAGGGCAGCAGGCACTGATCGAACGGGAACGAACGCTGCCAGCGCTCAAATGCGGGATCGAGTGGCTGCCGGAAGCGGCCCGACCACATCTTCACTTCGCCACCTCCTGGTGAAGCGCGGCGCGCGAACGCGAAGGCAGCCCGAGGATGCGGATGAATCCGGCCGCGTCTTTCTGGTCGTAGCTGTCGCCCATCGTGAACGAAGACAGGTCGGTGCGATAGAGCGAGTAATCCGACTTGCGGCTCGCGACGGCGATATTCCCTTTGTAGAGGGACAGCGCGACCTTGCCGGTCACGTTTTTCTGCGTGCTTTCGACGAAGGCATCGAGCGCTTCGCGCAGCGGCGTGAACCAGAGACCGAAGTAGGCGAGTTCCGCATATTTGAGTCCGACGTGCTGCTTGTAATGCATCAGATCGCGATCAAGGCACAGCGCTTCGAGTTCGCGGTGCGCGGTGAGCAGCAAGGTGCCGCCGGGTGTCTCGTAACAGCCGCGTGATTTGATTCCGACGAAGCGATTCTCGACGAGGTCGATGCGCCCGATGGCATTGCGTCCACCGATTTCATTAAGCAACTCGACCAGCGACACAGGATCCATCGGCAGGCCATTCACAGAAAACGGAACACCTTCTTCAAAGCCGATTTCGACCTGCTCTTCGCGGTCAGGGGCTTCTTGCGGCGAATTCGTCAGCTGCCACGTGGATGGAAAGGGCGCATTGCCCGCATCTTCCAGCTCCCCGCCCTCGTGGCTGACGTGCCAGAGGTTGCGATCGCGGCTATGGATTTTCTGGCGGCTGGCTTCCACCGGGATGCCGCGCTTCTCGGCGTAATCGAGACAATCTTCGCGCGATTTCAGATCCCACTCCCGCCAGGGCGCGATCACTTTCAGTTCAGGCGCGATGGCCTGGTAGGCAAGTTCAAAGCGGACCTGATCGTTGCCCTTGCCGGTGCAGCCATGCGCGACCGCGTCTGCGCCTTCGCGCAGGGCAACTTCCACCTGGTGCTTGGCGATCACGGGCCGGGCGAGCGAAGTGCCGAGCAGATACTTGTGCTCGTAGACCGCGCCCGCCTTGAGCGCCGGAAATACGTAACCGGTGAGAAATTCCTCGCGCAGGTCTTCGACGATCACCTTGCTGGCGCCGGTGTTATAGGCCTTTTGCACGACTGCTTCGATGTCATCTCCCTGCCCGACATCGCCGACCATGGCAATCACGTCGTAGTCGTAATTTTCTTTCAGCCACGGAATGATGATGGAGGTATCGAGTCCACCGGAATAGGCGAGAACGACTTTCTTAGACATGAGCACTCCTGACCGGGAATCGGCTCGCACCGCCCCAGAGCAATAACATGAGAATCGCTTTCTGCACGTGCAGGCGGCCTTCAGCCTGATCGAAGACGACGGATTGCGGCGAGTCCATCACGGCGTCGGTGGCTTCCTGCCCGCGATGCGCCGGAAGGCAATGCATGAACACCGCGTGCGGAGCGGCTTTCGCCATGAGCTTTTCATTCACCTGGTAGGGCTGGAAAATCGGGATGCGCGCATCCGCTTCGTTTTCCTGACCCATGCTGGCCCACGCATCGGTGTAGACGGCATCGGCTCCCGAGACTGCTTCACGCGGATCGGTCATTGCCTCGACGGTCGCGCCGGTTTCCTGCGCGATTTCCTGGGCCGCCGCAAAAATTTCCGCGTTCGGCTGGTAGCCGGGCGGCGTTGCGACCCGCACATGCGAACCCAGCATCGCTCCCGTCAGCAGCAGCGAGTGGGCAACGTTATTGCCGTCTCCTACGTAGGCGAGCGTCACGTTTTTCAAATTGCCGAACCTCTCCTGCAAGACGGAGTAGTCAGCGAGCGCCTGGCAGGGATGCTCGAGATCGCTGAGTGCGTTGATGACCGGGATGGAGGCGTGCGCCGCCATACCTTCGACCGTGGAGTGCGCGAAGGTACGCAGGACGATGACGTCCACCCAGCGCTCGACGTTGTGGGCGATATCGGGCAAACTCTCGCGCGCATCGATGCGGCCGCCGGTCTGATCCATGAAGAACGCCGTGCCGCCCAGGCTGGCCATGCCCGCTTCGAACGTCAGGCGGGTCCGGAGCGAGGGCTTCTCGAAGAACATCACCAGTTGCTTGCCGTCAAGGGTGCGACGGAAATCGGAGGGGCGCGCCTTGACCACGGCCGCGAGATCGAGCACGGAGCGCACTTCCGCGGGGCTCAAGTCGCGAGTCGAGACCAGGTCCCGCATGGTTGGCTTGCTCACGCCGGGTACTGGCCCGACGGAGATTCTTTCAACTGCCTGGCTTCTCATCCTGCGGCTCCTTTACTCATTTCTGAAATTCGATTTCTTTAAGCGCCTTGTCATTCCGAACGAAGTGAGGAATCTGCAGCATCGCAGTCCAGATTCCTCGTCGCTGCGCTCCTCGGAATGACAATCCGCGGAGGTTCGCGTGCGCGAAGTTGCGTTGGGGACGCTTGTGGCTTTGTCTTAAATTGTGACTCCACCTCTCAATTGTGTTAAGAAGTGTCCCCACGTCTCGACTTACGACGCCCGCACTTCCGTCCCCATTTGCAGCTTCGCAAAATAAAATTGCGGCAAAACGTCCGCCTCAGCCGCGGGCAGAATTCTTACCCGCCCCACCCCTTTACTGAGCGCATGACGACAAGCTTCAAGTTTCGGCAACATGCCGCCTTGCACCACCGAGGTTTCGACCAGGGTCGCGATCTGGTTCAGATCAAGCCAGCGGATCACGGCACCATCCGCGTCCTTCACTCCTGCGACGTCGGTCAGGAAAATCAACGCGCTGGCCTGGCAAGCCACCGCGCATGCTGCCGCCATCTGATCAGCGTTCACGTTGTAATACTCGCCGACCGCGCCCACGGCCAGGCTTGAGATGACCGGAATGCCGCCTTGTCCCCAGATGGCCTGAATCCAGCGCGGCTCGACGGCGCAAATTTCTCCGACGTATCCGAGGTCGCAACCGTTGTTTTCTTTCTTGCGCGCGCGCACCGTGCCGCCATCGCCGCCACACAGGCCGATGGCCGGCTTGCCAGCGGCTCCGATCGCGGACACCAGCCGCTTGTTCACCATGCCGGCGAGCACCATCAGCGCCATGTCGCGCGTTTCGGCGTCGGTGACGCGCAGGCCGTTGATGAATTCGCTTTTCTTGCCGAGCCGCTCCATGGTCCGAGTGAGTTCCACGCCGCCACCGTGGATGACCGCGACCTCGTGCCCGTCGCCCGCCAACTCGACCATGGCGTGTGCGCACTTGCGCAGCACTGCGGGGTTGTCGAGCGCGGCTCCACCGATTTTCACGACCACCCTCACTGCAATCCCTCCGCTTCATTCCATCCGTACATCACGTTCATGTTCTGCACGGCTTGTCCGGCCGCTCCTTTGAGCAGGTTGTCAATACAGGAGACGATCACCAGGCGCCGTCCGTCATCCGCCAGGCAGAAACCGATATCGCAAAAATTCGAGTGCAACGAGTATTGAATTTCCGGCAGCCGTGGCGGCGAGAATACGCGTACCCACCGGCGGTTCGCGAAGAACTTGCGGTAGCAGCTCTCGATTTCGGCCGCGGTCATCGTGTGCGACAGGTGGACGTAGATGGTCGACAGAATTCCGCGCGGGATGGGCAGCAGGTGTGGAGTGAAAATCAACTCTTCCGGTGCCAGGCCCAACTGCTCCAGCATCTCGCCCAGGTGGCGGTGCTTGAAGACGCTGTAGGCGGACAGATTGTCGGCAATTGAGACGAAATGCGTGCGCGGCGTCGCATCCTTCCCTGCTCCAGACACACCCGACTTGGAGTCGGAGATGATGCCCCGGCTGCGATCGACCAGATCTGCCCTCACGAGCGGCGCGAGAGCGAGGATCACGGAGGTTGCGTAGCATCCCGGATTGGCGATGATCGGCGCCGCTGCGATGTCGGCGTCGTGCAACTCGGGCAATCCGTAGACTGCCTGGTCCATTACTTCGTGCGCCACCTTCGAGTCGTAATCTTCGAATCCATACACGGCGCGGTGCGATTCTGTCCGCAATCTCCAGGCGCCGCTCAGGTCGATGACCCGGATTCCGGACCGCACAATTTCGGGCACCAGGCTGCGCGACAGGTCATGCGGCGTCGCCAGGAACAGCAGGTCGACGCCAGACTGCTTCAGTTTCTCGATCGAGAACGGCTCGAGCGGATAGCCGCCGTTGCCGCTCAAGGCGGGAAAAGCTTCGGCCAAATCCTGACCGCTAGATCCGGTTTCGCGTTTCATCAGCAGCGGCTTCTGGAGGGCGGGATGACGCAGCAGGATCCGCGTCAACTCAAAACCGGCATAGCCGGTCGCACCCAGCACCGCAGATTTCAACTTCGCCGCCATCAGGCCAACATCCCTTCAATCCGCCGCGCCAACTGGTGCGCGGTTTTGTTGTCTTGGGAGATCACAAGAATCGTGTCGTCGCCCGCCAGCGTGCCCACCACCTCGGGCCAGTCCTCCGCATCCATTGCCGCCGCCACCGGCTGAGCACTACCCACACTCGTTTTCAGGACCAGAAGATTCTGCGCAAGCCTTACTTCCAGCACGAATTCGCGCACCAGCCTTGAGACGGAAGGCAGCACCGGTTCGCCCGGGGACATTCCGCTTCCGGCAACGTAACCGTCGTATGTCTTCATCAATCCCAGCTCGCGAATGTCCCGCGAAAGCGTGGCCTGGCCCACGTCGAAGCCCCGCTTGGCGAGCACACCCTGCAATTCCTCCTGGCTTTCAATGGGTCCCCGGTGGAGGAGTTCGAGAATCGTTTTCTGTCTGGCGGCTTTGCTCATGATGAATATTTATTCATGCCCATGAATAATCATGCAGGAACATCTTCTTTGCTGTCAACTAGATATTTCATAACAAGCCTGGTTCCGAACCGCTGGTCATGCTCCCTGGGCTGTATTCATGCGAAGGTGCGGAAACCGCCATAACGATTCCTGATTACTCCCATAAATAGTTTCGATTTCCGGGTGTCGCGCCCCAGCGGTTAGATTGAGCGTGCGTCCGATCTTCTCCCCCTGGAGTCAAGGTACTGATGCCAAGTCGGCTGGTTCTCGGGTTCATCCTTGCTTTCATCCTCCTTGGTCCCACCCTGTTTGCGCAGAGTCCGCCGGCCGCCGCGTCGCCTGACAGCGCACGTCTAACGAAGCTCGAGCAAGCGACCGCGGATGCGAAGAGTTCCGCGGACAATGCCTGGATGCTTACCAGTTCGGCGCTGGTGCTGATGATGACGGGACCGGGTCTTGCCCTGTTTTATGGCGGGCTGGTGCGGAAGAAAAATGTGCTGGCCACGATGGTGCAAAGCTTCGCCATGATGGCTGTCATCACGATGCTCTGGGCGATGGTCAGCTACAGTCTCGCGTTCGGATCGGGGAACAGCTTTATCGGCGGGCTCCACCATTTATTTCTGCGCGGAGTGGGGGCGCAGCCCGATGCCGATTACGCTGCCACCATACCGCTGCAGACCTTCATGGTCTACCAACTGATGTTTGCCATCATCACGCCGGCCCTGATTACGGGTGCCTTCGCGGAACGAATGAAGTTCAGCGCCATGCTGCTGTTCATGGTGCTGTGGTCTCTGATTGTCTACAGTCCAATGGCGCACATGGTGTGGGGCAAGGGTGGGCTGTTGAATGCTTCGCTGGGCGGAAAATTTCCTTGTCTCGATTTCGCGGGTGGGACGGTGGTGCACGTGACTTCTGGCGTCTCGGCGCTGGTGTGCGCGCTGTATCTCGGAAAGCGCGTGGGTTATCCGAAGGAGTCGATGACGCCGCACAGTGTGGTACTGAGTTTTGTGGGCGCGTGTTTGCTGTGGGTGGGCTGGTTTGGATTTAACGCGGGCAGCGCGCTGGCCGCGGGAAGCCTCGCGACGAGTGCGTTCGTGGCCACCCATTTCGGGGCCGCCGCCGCCGTGATCGGCTGGAGCTGTGCGGAGTGGATCCGCAACGGCAAGCCCAGCGCTCTGGGAGCGATCTCGGGCGCGGTCGCAGGACTGGTTGCGATCACGCCGGCGGCAGGATTTGTGGGTCCGATGCCGGCGGTTCTGATCGGCCTGATTGCGGGCGCGTTCTGCTTCTTCATGGTGGCGAGCGTGAAGGCGCGATTTGGTTACGACGACAGCCTGGACGCATTCGGCGTGCACGGCGCGGGCGGCACGCTGGGCGCTCTGCTGACGGGCGTGTTTGCGGTTTCCGCGGTGAATCCGATCTTCAAGGACGCGCAGGGGAACGTCTTACCTTCCGGCTTGATCGATGGAAATGCTCATCAAGTGCTGAACCAGATCGTAGGCATCGTGATTGCGTGGATTCTGGCCATCGTGGGAACGCTGATCATTCTGAAGATCGTGGACCTCACGGTAGGGTTGCGAGTGTCAGAGGAGGAAGAGGTGCAGGGCCTCGATCTCACGCAGCACGGAGAAGAAGGGTATTCTTGGGAGGTGACCGCGTGAGCGGAGAATCTCAGCGCGCCAATCGTTGCTCTGCTGCTTCCAGCCACGGAGCTTTTGCCCATGACTAAAATTGAAGCGATCATTCAAACTTCCAAGCTGGAAGCGGTCAAAGATGCGCTCCACGAGATCGGGGTCGAGGGCATGACGGTCCTGGAAGTGCGCGGCCACGGACGCCAGAAAGGCCACACTGAGTTTTATCGCGGGCGCGAATATACGGTGGACCTGATTCCGAAAATCAAACTGGAGACCGTGCTCCCGGAAGCCATGGTGGAGAAGGCGGTGCAAGCCATCGTGACGGCGGCGCGCACTGGCAAGATCGGCGATGGCAAGATTTTCCTCTCCAAAGTGGATGAGGCGATCCGGATTCGAAACGACGAACGGGGCGAAGGCGCTCTCTAGATTGAACGGCGAACAGCAACCCGCGGAAGCGGACTATCCGGTCCGCAATGTGACGGTCAGGCGGTCAAAGTCCATGGGGTCGAGTATGTCGACAGCCTCACTGAGCAGCGAACTGCGGGATCTCTACACGGAAGAATCAGCCCGAATCCAGCAGGAATTTTTTGCTACGGGTGACGGGCGCGCGGCGGTAGAACATCGCACTCGCCTGGTCGAAGCCATCGTGGCGCGACTCTGGCAGGAAATTATTTCTCCGGAAGAGAGTGGGCCGTCGGGATTCGCGTTGATCGCGCTGGGCGGATTCGGGCGCGGCTGGCTGTTTCCGCACTCCGACGTCGACATTCTTTTTTTGCACGCCACGAGCGACATGGAGCCTGCCTACAAGGATTCCATCCGCCGCTTTTCGCAGGAGCTTTGGGACCTGCGCATGAAGGTGAGCCCTGCGACCCGGACGCTGGGCGAGTGTGATCGCTTTGATGCCGGCAATGTCGAATTCACGATTTCCCTGCTCGACTCGCGCTACCTGCTGGGTGATCGGCAGCTTTTCAATCGCCTCCATGACAAGGTGATTCCCAAGCTGGTCATGCGCGAGGCGCAGTCGCTGGTGCAGAGCCTGGCCGAGGTCACGCGCTCGCGCCATGCGAAGTACGGCAACACCGTCTTTCATCTGGAACCCAACGTGAAAGATGGACCTGGAGGTCTGCGAGACTACAACGTGGCGTGCTGGCTGGGGCTGATTTCCGCCATGGACAAACTGCGGGATTGGCCGGAGACGCGAACGCTCCTGCCCATCTCGACCCGCAAGCAGTTTGATGCGGCACTGGACTTCCTGATGTCGGTGCGCTGTTTCCTGCACTTGCGCCAGGGCCGCGACGATAATCTTCTGCTGTGGGAATCGCAGGACGAAGCGGCCGCGCGAAAAATCGGGACGCCCGACGCCGACCTCACGAATGCGGCCGGGTGGATGCGCACCTATTTCGGACATGCGCGCTCGGTCCACCGCGTGGGCGAGCAGTTGCTCGAAGAGATTCCGGCGGCGTGGTCATCGCTGTATCGGCAATTTCAGCAATGGCGCTCGCGCCTGTCGAATGCGGACTTCTCGGTCGTGGATGGCCTGATTTACCTGCAGCAGCCGAATGCGCTTCATGATCCCGAGATGCTGCTGCGTACCTTTCATTTCATGGCCACGCACGGCCTGCGCCTGAGCACCACCACGGAATATCGCATCGAGCAGGTGCTGCCTTCGCTGGCCGCGACGCCACCACGGGGCGCGGAACTCTGGCTGTATCTCGGGGAGATTCTCACGCAGCCCTATGCCGCGGACGCTCTGCGCGCCATGCACGCGCTCAAGTTGCTCACGCTGCTGCTGCCCGAACTCAAGGCGATCGATGCCCTGGTGGTCCGTGACTTCTACCACCGCTTTACGGTCGATGAACACTCCTTCGTGGCGATTGAAAGCCTGCATCGCCTGCGGCAGTCGGAGGCCGAGTGGGACCGGCGTTACGCCGAGCTATTCGACGAGCTGGAGCGGCCCGAACTGCTCTACCTTGCGCTGCTGCTGCATGACATCGGCAAGGGGACGCCCAACGTCAACCATGTCGACGCCAGCATGCGAATCGCCGAGAGCTGCATGGATCGCCTCGACCTCGATCCCTCCGAGCGCGAGACCGTGCTGTTTCTGATTGGCAATCACCTGGAGATTTCCGCCACCCTGCGCCGCGACATCTTCGATCCGGAAACGGTCCGTGTCTTCGCGGAAAAAATGGAGACGCCCGAACGGCTCAAGATGCTGACGCTCCTTACTTACGCCGATATCAAGGCCGTGAACCCGGATGCGTTAACTCCATGGAAAGCCGAGAATGTATTCCAGTTGTACATCGCGGCGTTTAATTACCTGAATCACAATGTGGACGAGCGGCTGCGCGCGGATACGGAGGATGATCATCTCGCGCAGATCCGCAGCCTGGTGCCGACTGCCGGGAAGAAGCTCAAAGGCTTTCTCGAAGGATTACCCAAGCGATACCTGACCACCTACTCCGCTACCGATGTACTCGCCCATGTGGAGATGGCGGGCAGGCTGGGCAAGGACTCGGTGCAATTGCAGTTGGAGCGCGGCCGGCACTGGTTTGAATTGACGTTGGTCACGAATGATCGCCCGTTCCTGTTTGCGAGGGTTGCCGGCGTCCTGGCGGCGTGGGGCATGAACATCGTGAAGGCCAACGCCTTCTCGAACCAAGCCGGCATCGTGGTGGACACGTTTTACTTCACCGACCGCTTCCGCACGCTCGAACTGAACATGCAGGAATGGGAGCGCTTCAAGCGCAGCGTCATCGGGGTGCTGCTGGATGAGATTGACCTCGATCGCATGCTGCGCGACCGCCTCCGGGCGGAAAAGCCGGGCACCACCAAGGTGAAAGTGGATACGAAGGTCGAGTTTGACAACGAGTGCTCCTCGCGCAGCACGTTGGTGCAGGTCATCGCGCAGGATCGCCTGGGCTTGCTGCACAGCATCGGGTCCAGCCTCGCACACCACAAATGCAATATCGAAATCGCGCTGATCGATACCGAAGGGCAGATGGCGATCGACGTCTTCTATCTCACCTCCAGCGGACAGAAGCTCACACCCGAGCATCAGCAGCGAGTGAAAAGTGCGTTGCTGGAAGGGTTGCAGACGGATTAGCGAAGTTGGGAGTAGAGCGGCGGGCATCCTCGCCCGTCAGAAGCTAAAGCAGAGATTCAGCGGGTGGTTCGACGCGTGGAAGTGGTGTTCGCACGCTGATTTTTCCAGACGGCCCCGCTGAAGACCCAGAACCCTGCACAGGTTCCCGCAAGAAACGTTCCAGCGATCACAAGATACGCCAGCGACTTGAATGGAGCCAAGCGGACATCCGCAAGATCCCAGTGAGTGAAGGTCCAGACGAACTGGCCGTAAAACCACACAGCCATCAGCACCGTGAGTAGCAGAGCCCCGACTGCAAGCGTACCGATCCCCATGCTGTAAAGCAGCACATAACTCCAGTGGTCGATCGCCCCGGAGCCGGGTGGTTGTGAGGGCTCCCGGGACGCGGACGACTGCGTGCCAAGGGCGACTGGGCGAACACCTTGCTGCGGAGGACGCATGCGGTCGAGTGTGGGCACATCAGTAGCCTAAGCCGCCGCGTGCGTTTCAGACAGGCTTCGGAAGGACATGTACTTTTAGAGCTAGTCGGCGCTCTCAGCGGTTGGGAAAGCGCTGCCGAGTCTGGTGCGCGCCTGCCAGCGCAGGAATGCCATGTAGAGCACCACCGCCAGATTTACCGTGAGGATCACGAGGCGGATCCAGTCTGGCCTGCGGGCCAACTCGACAATTTCGAACGGAAGATAAATCGCTCCAGAGATCAGAGCAAGCCATTCCGCCCAGGCCCTTTCCCTCCACAAACCATAGGCTTCCCCGAAGCGGAGGCTGGAATAGGTCAGGGCACCAATGGCCACGGCCCAAAGCTTGGCATCGGTGACCTGATCGGCAAGATTCAGGAAGACCTGTGCATAGTGCGTCTCCGGGCTGATATGGAGCCACTCGAGAAAGCTCTCGGCAACGTCCCAGGCATCGCGGTGGACCAGCGATAGCACGCCGAAGCCGGCCAGAAGGACGACGACTCCCTTCAGAAACTCGACGAAAGCGACTGCCCGTAAAGCTTTCAGCTGCCGGCAGTGAGTATCGTGCGGATGTGGCGCGGAGTGCAGAGTTCCCCCAAGTCCTTCTTCAGATGATACCTGTGTCGGCGAAGAGCGGCAAGAAGTCACGCGGACGGCTACCCAATTCACAGTATGTTCACTTTCTGGGGCACGTAGAAGGTCGCAAGATCCGGACTTACTATGCCCGATTTTGGAAGTTGACAAGTACGCTACTCTGGCGTACTGTGTACGCTGATATGGCGTACAAGGCACTGACCGTTGAAGAGCTTCTACAGCTGATGAAGAAGATTCAGGGAGAAAAGACCAACACCGAGTTTGCCGCGGAAATCGGCATCTCGAAACAGTACCTGACGGACATCTACAATGGCCGCAAGGTACCGAGCGACACGGTTTCGGCGGCGCTGGGCTACGAGCCCCACGTCGAAACGCGCTATCTCCCGTCAGCGACCGCCGCCAACCAGGAGACACCCCGTGCTGCCAGTTTCCCAAAACTCAAAGCAACGCGTTCTCGTAAACGTGATTCTCGATAAATCGGGTTCCATGGCGAGCAAGCTGAAAGATGTGATCGAGGGCTTCAACGCGTATCTGGACGGACTCGCCCAGGAGGACAAAGTCGAATACCTGTTTTCGCTCACCCTGTTCGATACCCAGGTGGCTTACCGCGATGTCGCCATCCCGCTGGCCCAGGTTCGCAAGCTCGACAAGAAGTCGTACCAGCCCGGCGGCAACACCGCCTTGAACGATGCGATTGGAATCAGCGTGCGCAAGATCGATGCGGACCATCCGCAAGTGGACAAGGTCGTCACCGTGATCATGACCGACGGCGAAGAAAATTCCTCGCGCGAGTGGACGCACGACGCGGTGAAGGCGCTGATCGATGACAAGGAAAAGGATGGCAACTGGACGTTCGTGTTCCTGGGAGCGGCGCCCGATGCCTGGGACCAGGGGCGAGCGTATGGGATCCGCCCTGCCAATGTGGCGCAATATAATCCCGGTCAGTATCGCGACGTATTCGCCCTCACAGCGGAGGGAACAAACCAGGTAGCCAGCAGCCCAGCGCGTAAGTCTGCAAACGTGTTTGCTTCGATGTCGAAGGCGATCCTGGAGAAGGCAGGACTGCGGCAGTCTTCGGAGAAGAGTTAAGCGGGCGGCCCAGTATCAGGTGCTTTTACGGCGCGGCAGCCGCGCCCTTTCAAAGCCACCCATCTCTTTCACCCTATATGTTCATGAGAAAACCCCCACCCTAACCTCGCAAAAAACGCGAGGTGAGGGTGGGGCACCTGTGCTCTTTCAAGACGTTGTCCATTCGATCGGAACCAGAGAAGCTGATTGTGACGAGCAATACAGTTTCCGAGGACAGATCGAATGGACATCCACCAGAATGCCCGACTCACTCTGCGCAGTCGAGAGGCTTTGGTCGAAACCGTGAATGGCGGCCTAGGCTTCAGCCGTGCGGCCGCCAGCTTTCACGTAACTCCCAAAACCGCTGCCAAGTGGGTTCGCCGCTATCAGCAAGAAGGAACCGCCGGATTGCGGGACCGCTCCTCGCGCCCGCACCGCAGTCCGAGAGCCACTTCGTCTAGCCGGGCCGGGTTGGTCATCGAACTCCGCCGTGAGCATCGTCCGGCTTATCAGATTGCCAAAAGCACCGGACTCAGCCCCGCCACCGTCAGCCGTATTCTGCGCCGCGCGCGTCTCAGCCGCTGGCGCGATCTGCATCCCCGGCCGCCGGTGGTGCGCTATGAGCATCCCTTTCCCGGGGATCTTCTCCATCTCGATATCAAAGGCATGACCCGCTTCCAGCAAGTCTCCTGGCGCGGGGACGGCCGCCGCCGCGGTCAACACAAGCATCCCGGCTGGGAGGCCTTGCATGTCGCCGTCGACGACCACTCTCGCCTGGCCTTCACTCGCATCCTCCCCGATCAGAAGACCGACACCACCATCGCCTTTCTCAAGGATGCGGTTGACTTCTTCGCTCGCCATGGCATCACCGTGCGCGCCCTGCTCACCGATAACGGCAGCTGCTATCGCTCCCACCAGTTTCACCGCGTTTGTTTTCACATGGGCCTCAAACACCGCCGCACTCGCCCTTATTCGCCGCAAACCAATGGCAAAGCCGAACGCTTCATCCAGACCGCCCTGCGCGAGTGGGCCTACGCCACTCACTGGCCCGACTCCGATCAGCGCAATCTCGCACTTGCTCCCTGGACCGACTACTACAACTTCGTCCGGCCCCATGGTAGCCTTCACTACCAGCCGCCCATCAGCCGCTCTGATCCTGGTACAACGTCTTGATCATCTACAGGTGGCCCACTCAAGCCTGGTTTTGGCTTGAGTGGGGGATGTTCAGACGTCACGGACGACGGGCCAGCTGACAAACTAGATTGTCCTCATGCCTTGGGGGCTGACACGTTTTCACCAGAGCGGTCAAAGTCATTTCGTCACATTCTGCTGTTACCACCGCCGTCGCTTGCTTGACACCGACGAAAGTTGCCGGATCTTCGAGTCAGCCTTGGAACGGGTGCGGCGTAGTTACAGACTCTACGTTTATGGCTATGTAGTTATGCCCGAGCATGTTCACCTCCTGCTCAGCGAACCGAACTGCCCCACTCAAGCCAAAGTCGGGCTTGAGTGGGCCACCCGGCCGCAACAGTACACGCTCGCCGATGCCCTCAAATCCCTGAAGCAAGGAGTATCCCGGCGCTTGCTTGGGAACGCGGAGCATTTCTGGCAAAAGCGGTACTACGATTTCAACATTCGCAATTATCCGCAGTTTGTTGAGAAGCTGCGCTATATTCACCGCAATCCGGTCAAGCGCGGGTTATGCGAGCGTCCGGAGGACTGGGAATGGAGCAGTTTCCAGCATTACAGTTCCGGCTGCGAGGGACGGGTTGAGATTGAGTCGGAATGGACTGCGCGAAAACGCGAACGAGCGGCGGGAAGACTTTGTCCAGCCGTCGAACTGCCCCACTCAAGCCAGAATCGGGCTTGAGTGGGCCACCCGGCCTTTGCAAAAAAAAAGCCCCGCTCTCCCGAGCGGGGCCTTCGTTTTCCCTGACAGCTGAAAGCTGAACGCTGACAGCTGCCACAGATGCTGCCGAGCTTACGCTCGGCTGGACAGGCGAGGGCGCCTGTCCTACGTGATTAGTACATGTCTCCCATGCCGCCGCCGTGTCCGCCCGGCATCGGAGCGCCCTTCTTGTCTTCCGGAATCTCCGAGACCAGGGCTTCGGTGGTCAGCATCAGCGACGCGATCGAGCCGGCGTTGGTCAGCGCGGTCCGGACGACTTTCGTCGGATCCAGCACGCCCGCCTTCACCAGGTCTTCGTAGTCGCCGGTCAGGGCGTTGTACCCGAAGTTGTTGTCCTTCGAGTCGTTCACCTTGCCCAGCACAATCGCGCCTTCTTCGCCGGCGTTCTCGGCGATCATGCGCAGGGGCTCGGTAATCGCCTTCTTCACAATGTTCACGCCGATCTGCTCGTCGCCTTCCGCTTTCAGCTTCTCCAGAGCCGGTACGCAGCGCGCCAGCGCCACGCCGCCGCCCGGGACAATGCCCTCTTCGACAGCCGCGCGAGTGGCATGCATTGCGTCTTCGACCCGAGCCTTCTTCTCCTTCATCTCGGTCTCGGTCGCAGCGCCCACTTTGATCACGGCCACGCCGCCGACCAGCTTCGCCAACCGCTCCTGCAATTTCTCGCGGTCGTAGTCGCTGGTGGTCTTGTCGACCTGGCTGCGGATTTCCTTTACCCGGCCTTCGATCTCCGCGTGCTTGCCCTTGCCTTCGACGATGGTGGTGTTGTCCTTGTCGACGGTGATCTTCTTGGCCTGGCCGAGGTCGCTCACCTGCACGTTCTCGAGCTTAATGCCGAGATCTTCGGTGATGGCCTTGCCGCCGGTGAGAATCGCGATGTCCTGCAGCATTGCCTTGCGACGATCGCCGAAGCCGGGGGCTTTCACCGCGCACACCTGCAAGGTGCCGCGCAGCTTGTTGACGACCAGGGTCGCGAGCGCTTCGCCTTCCACGTCCTCAGCAATGATGATGAGCGGCTTGCCGCTCTTGGCGATCTGCTCGAGCAGCGGGAGCAGGTCCTTCATGGAGCTGATCTTCTTTTCGTGGATGAGGATGTAGGCGTTCTCGAGCACCGCTTCCATGCGTTCCGGATCGGTGACGAAATAAGGAGAGAGGTAGCCGCGGTCGAACTGCATGCCCTCGACGACTTCGAGCTGGGTTTCGAGGGTCTTGGACTCTTCGACGGTGATGACGCCGTCCTTGCCGACCTTCTTCATGGCCTCGGCGATGATCTTGCCGATGGTCTCGTCGTTGTTGGCGGAGATGGTGCCCACCTGGGCGATCATGTCGCCGGTGACGGGCTTGGAGAACTTGTCGAGCTCGCCCTTTTCGCGGTTGCCTTCCTTATCGAACTTGCCGCAAATCACGGACACGGCCTTCTCGATGCCGCGCTTCATGGCCATCGGGTTGGCGCCGGCCGCGACGGTCTTCACGCCTTCGCGATAGATCGCCTGGGCCAGAACAGTGGCGGTGGTGGTGCCGTCGCCGGCCACGTCGGAAGTCTTGGAAGCGACTTCGCGCACCATTTGCGCGCCCATGTTCTCGAGCCCATCCTTCAGTTCGATTTCCTTTGCCACGGTAACGCCGTCCTTGGTGATGGTCGGCGAACCGAATTTCTTCTCAATCACTACGTTGCGGCCCTTGGGACCGAGGGTTACCTTGACCGCGTCGGCCAAAAGGTTAACGCCGCGCAGAATCGCTTGCCGCGACTCCTCGCCGTGAACAATCTGCTTTGCCATTGCTTCTTCTCCTGAATCTTAGAGTTTTTTGGGCAGGCTCGAGGCCTGCGGAATATCGATGGCGTTCAGTGACTAGCGCCGAGAGCCAGCCAGTTCCTTTTCTTTCTTGGGTGCTGCGCCGACGAGGATGCCGAGCACCTCTTCTTCGCGCATGATGATGAAGTCTTCGCCGTCCAGCTTGATTTCAGTGCCGGCGTACTTGCCGAACAGAACGCGATCGCCCTCTTTTACGGCCAAGGGGAATACCTTGCCTTCGTCATTGCTCTTGCCGCGGCCTACGGAGAGGACTTCTCCCTCCTGCGGCTTGTCTTTGGCGGAATCGGGGATGATAAGTCCGCCCCGGGTGGTTTCTGCTTCCTCGACGCGACGGATCAGGATCCGGTCATGGAGGGGAGTAAACTTGGTAGCCATAGCTTTGCTGACTCCTTTCGTTAACTGAATGTTTTCTGTTGGTTAGATAGCACTTTGCGAGTAGATGCCCGGACTGTTAGCACTCATGTCTGGCGAGTGCTAATTGTACGGACTTGAGTGGGGGATTGTCAAGTGGGGGTGCCCTTGTGGGTGGGAGTCGGTTTCCGTTCAGAGCGCGCCGTTGCAACGACCGGGGAAGTCAAAATCGTAACCACGAAGGTCACGAAGGAAATCACGAAGGAATATCACGAAGGTACGCTTTGGAATGCGGTCTTGCTTCCAGAAGGTTGGAGGTCAGCGCGAGATGACAGGTGGGGTCAGGGTGCTTAGAATGAGGGCGATCATGAAAAGATTCTGGGTGCTGGTGGTCTTCGTTGTAATTGGGGTATTGGCTTGGGCCGGGGAACCGACGTCGGCGCTGAGCTTTCTCGTGGTCAAGGAAGATAACGGGAAGCCGGTGCGCAATGCGGCGGTGGTGCTGCATCCGGTGAACACGCATGGGAAGCAGGGACGGGGCGGGTTCGAACTCAAGACCGACAGCGACGGCAAGACGCACTTTGAGGGCGTTCCCTACGGCAAGCTGCGGGTGCAGGTTCTGGCGCCCGGCTTTCAGACGTATGGGGAGGATTACGAGATCGATTCCGAGGCGAAGGACATTGTGGTCAAACTGAAGCGTCCGCAGAAGCAGTATTCGATTTACGACGATGTGCCCGGAGAGCCTAAGAAGGACGCGCCTTCGGAGAAGCCTCAGTAGACGTCGGTCGTCGGCAAAAAAGCCTTTAACCGCAAAGTTCGCAGAGAAAGCCGCGAAGGACGCGAAGTCATGAGCCCAGGTTAGCGCCCAAAGAACGGGCGCGAACCTGGGGCACCCGGCACCCGGCGATCCGAAACTGCGAGGGTAATTCGAGCAAGAAAGTAAGGTCATGGACTATTTATTGAAGACAGAACCGTCGGTCTACTCGTTTGCAAAGCTGGAGCGCGAGAAGAATACCGTGTGGGATGGGGTGACGAATCCGGTGGCGGTGCGGCATCTGCGCGAGATGAAGTCGGGCGACCGGCTCGTGATTTATCACACGGGCGATGAAAAGAGCGCGGTGGGAACGGCGTCGGTGGTCTCGGTCGATGCGTCGGATCCGAAGACGCCGCTCGTGCGGATCAAGGCTGGAAAGGCGATCGAGACGCCGAAGAATCTGGCGGAGATCAAGGCCCACAAACTGTTTGCGGACTCGCCGCTGGTCCGGCAGGGACGTCTTTCGGTGGTGCCGCTGAGTGCGGCACAGTATAAGTTTCTCACGGGAGAGTAAATTCTTTGGCGCTCAGTCGCCGGCCCTGAGTCTCCCGAATGGGCGAGAATGCTGGCCCCTCGGTAAAGTAGTGGAGGTAGCTCAGCACCAGAAGATTACCCAGATTCGACGAGCAACGGTGTAGGCTGAAGACTAGTGACTAAAGCCTACAACTGCGCTGTCTGCCACCTTTGAGTCATATCCGGAAAACTGTTGAACACAGTAGAATAGAGACGTGATGCTTAAAATCTCGACATTTTGCCCGAAGCCGATGCTGCTCGTGGGATTCCTCGCCGGTAGCATGATTTTTATGTACGGACAAGACACCACTCCACCCGCGAGCAAGCCCGCGGCGAAGAAACCGGCGACCGCGGGCGCCGCGAAGGCGACTGGGAGCAAACCCGCTACAGCCGCGGCTCCGGCGTTGACAACGAAGAAGGACAAGGTCAGCTATGCCATCGGGGCCGACCTGGGAAAGAAGCTGAAAACGTCGGCCATCGATGTGGATCCGACCATCCTCACGCGCGCCTTGAAGGACACGCTCACGGGCGCGAAGGTCGATATGACCGATGACGAGATCCGAGCGACCCTCACGGATTTGACCAAGGATCTGCAGCAAAAGCAGGTCGTGGCCTCCAAGGAGGCGAGCGAGAAGAATCGGAAGGCCGGGGAAGAATTTCTCACGGCGAACAAAAGCAAAGAAGGGGTCATGGCTCTGCCGGATGGTTTGCAGTACAAGATCCTGACGCCCGGAAATGGGCCGAAGCCAACCGCATCGGACACGGTCGTCTGCAATTACAAGGGGACGCTGATTGACGGCAAGGAATTTGACAGCTCTTACAAACGCGGCCAGCCGGCGACGTTCCCAGTCAGCGGCGTAATTAAGGGTTGGACCGAAGCGCTGCAGATGATGCCGGTAGGATCGAAGTGGCAGCTGTTCATTCCGCCGGATCTCGCCTACGGTGATCGGCAGGCCGGTCCGGACATCACACCGGGATCGACGCTGGTCTTTGAAGTGGAGTTGATGTCGATTCAGCCGAAGACGGCGGCGGCTCCGGATGCTGGTGATCAACCGAAAGCTTCCGAGAAAGCTCCGGATAAGACTTCGGATAAGGTTCCGGATAAGGCCCCTGACAAGACTCCAAATTAGAAGGACGCTCATCGATTAAACAAAAACCCGCCTTAAAGGCGGGTTTTTTGGTTTGTCCTGTCTAACGATTGCCATTCCGAGGAGCGTCAGCGACGAGGAATCTGCTTTCTGCAATGACCTGGGCCAATGACGTCTATGTTTTCAAAAGCCGCTGGGCGCAGCCGGGTTCGGTGCAGGCGTAGGTGACGCGGTTTTGCTGGCGGTCGAGGCTCAGGATGAACATGGGGCGGCCGTGCATGTCGCAGCGCGGCTGGTTGGGCGTGATCTCCGGAGGCAGGTCGCGTTTGGGGTTGACGTAGCCGACGCGCTCGCCGAAGCAGCGGCCGCAGAACTTCTCCGTGCAGCGGAAGAAATCGACGGAGTAGTCGGGACTGTACGGGGCGATGCAGGCCTCCATGGTGCGGAAATGTTTGTCACAAAGAGGAAGGATGTCAGTCCTCATGCCTGAGGGAGTGTAGCATCCACGGCCTGCGGGGATGGAGTGACGAGGGAGGAGAGCTCCCGGTCGTAATCAACGCGGGCGATACCTCGCTTGGCAAGCTACGAGCTTCGGGCTACGAGCTACGAGCTAACAGGTAAGACCTGGTTTGCTCGAAGCTCGCGGCTCGAAGCTCGTAGCCGGACAGCGGCTCGGAGTGATCAGCTAAGCTGACCGGCTACTCACTTGCGGCAGCGAGGATCACGCGAAGATTTTGCGGAGCTCGCGGCGGAGGATTTTTCCGGAGGGCGTACGGGGGAGCGAATCGACGAAGCGGATTTCGCGGGGTTGTTTGTAGGGGGTGAGGCGCTCGGCGACGAATCCGCATAGGGACTGCTTCATCGCGTCATCCTGATCGTGGCCTTCGCGGAGAACGACGAACGCGCAGGGGATCTCTCCCGCTTCGGAATTGGGACGCGCGACGACGCCGCAGTCGCGCACGGCAGGGTGTTCCATGAGGACGGCTTCGACCTCGGCGGGCGCGACCGGGAAGCCTTTGTACTTGATCATCTCTTTGCGGCGGTCGAGGATGTAAAAGAAGTCTTGTTCATCACGGCGGACGATGTCGCCCGACCAGTACCAGCCATCGCGCAGAACGCCGGCGGTGGCTTGCGGTTCCTTCCAGTAGCCCAACATGAATTGCGGGCCGCGCATGACCAGCTCGCCCGGTTCGCCGGCGGGGACTTCGCGGTCGTTCGCGTCGAGCACGCGACAGTCGGTCTGGACCAACGGCTGCCCAATCGATTCGGGTCGGTACAGCGGGGAATGGACGTAGCCGACGTGAGTGACCGGCGAGGCTTCTGTCATGCCGTAGCCCTGGTTGATGGGAATGCCGGTGAGTTCCGTGAAACTGCGGGCGAGTTCGGGAGCGAGCGGGGCGGCCCCGGATTTTACCCATCCGACTTTGTGGTTCTTTGGAAACAGTCCCGCTTCAGCGGCCTGGTTCAGCGCATTGAGAGCCGGTGGGACGGTCGGCATCATCGTGACGCCTTCAGAAACCAGCAGCCCGAGGAGCTGCGGCACGTTGAAGCGCGGCATCAGGACAAGTGTCGCACCCAGCGTGAGAATCGGGTTCAGCGCGACGTTGAGTCCATAGATGTGATAAAGCGGCAGAAAACAGAGCATGATATCCGAGCGCGTAAAAGGCGCACCGTTGGGCGCGATGAGTTGAAAGATGTTCGCGACCAGGTTGAGGTGCGAGAGCATTACGCCCTTGGGAAGTCCAGTGGTGCCGCTGGAGTAGGGAAGCGCGGCCACGGTCTGGTTCGAAGACTGAGTCGGCGCGGGCAGGATGGCGGTGGTCGGGCGGAGCAGGTCGGCGAAGTTTTCCGTTCCCGAGGCGGGCTGGCGGGTGCTGAAAACGCGGCGAAGGTTCGGGAGGCCGCCGAGATTGATGTCGCCGAGGGTGGCGGCGTCAGTGATGAGGAAAGCGGCGCCGGAATTTTCCAGTTGATAGCGCACTTCGCGCCCGCGGTAGCTGGGATTCAAGAGCGTGGGGATGGCGCCGGCGAGCGTTGTGGCGTGGTAGGCGGCGGCGAATTCCCAGGAGTTGGGCAGGAAGATGGCGACGATTTCTCCCGGCTTGAGGCCAGCGCTGATGAGGCCCTGAGCGAGCCGCTCGACGATCTCTCCGTATTCAGCGTACGTGAAGCGGCGATTGATCGAAGTGTCAAGCAGCGCCAGCTTTTGCGGGAATTTTCGACAGGAGTCGAGGATGACGTTATGGAGGTAGAGGTTGGTGGGATCGGCGTAGAGCTGGGTACGGAGCATGGGCCGCAGAGATTGTAATGGATCGCAGTCGATGGTCGTTAGTCGTTGGTCATTGGCAAGAGCTTTTGTTTCAGACAGTCGAGTATTGTCCCCCGCGAAAATCCCCACCCTAACCTCGCCAAAAACGCGAGGTTAGGATGGGGCACCCGGCACCCGGCAGTCGGGTTTTCTGTTCCGGAGTGACACGTGTGTGTTTCCGCAGAGACGGTTCAGGTGAACGGTTGGGAAGCGTGATAGGAAAATGTTACTAATCGGGGTCGCTAGTCAACGGAAGGTCAGATGGCGAGCTTGCGCAGGAACTCACGTTCGTCCATGCGGTACTTGAAGGCTTTGCGGCCGTCGATGAAGACGACGGGCACCTCGTCGGTGAACTGGCGGCGAAGCTGGTCGTCGGCATCGACGTCCACTTCCTGCCAGCGGAACAGGCCGCGACGCTCGAGCTTGACGAGGCTTTCCTTGACGATTTCGCAGAGGTGGCAGCCCTTGCGTGTGTAGACCAGAACGTGGCGGGGGTCGGGCATCAAGCCGGAGTGTAACAGTTTCAAGATGAATTGCAATTGCAAGAAATGTAAAGAGTTGCATACAGGGCGTGGGGGGTCTTACACGAGCGCAGTAGAAAAACGATTGGCCTTGGCGGAAAACGATTACCGGGAAATTTGAAGCACAACGAGCAGAAAGGGCGCGAAGGGAAGGCAAATAGCATTTCGGTCTGCTCCTTGTCGGCAGGTGTACTGAACCTTTCTGTTTTGGGCGGTGTTCGCGCCGTGCGGCTGACATGCAGATGATTTTGTCTGGTTCTTGACATCCGTAGAGTACGAACGTACTCTAATCTCATGCGATATTCGCCGGAACACAAAGCGCGGAACCACGAGAAGATTCTTTCCATGGCCGCTCGCACGTTCCGGGAGCGCGGCGGGGACAGCAGTGGCATCGGCACGGTTATGAAGAAGGTGGGCCTGGGGAAAGGGGGCTTCTACCGCCATTTTGAAAGCAAGGATGACCTTTTCGTGGAGGCGGTAGGGCGAGCGTTCGATGAGATGGGAAGGGGCATGGTAGAAGTTGCAAAGTCAGCGCCCGAAGGTCAAGGTCTGCGGGTGATGATCGAGCGCTACCTGAGCACACCCCACGCGAATTCGCCAGGCATCGGTTGTGTGATCGCCGCCCTCGGGCCAGAGCTCGCGCGAAAACCGTTGTCCGTGCGGAAACGGATTGAGAGGTCGATAGAAGCGTATCGTGAGCGGCTATTACCGTTTATGCCGGGTCGGACGCGAGAAGAAAGACTGGCGAAGGTTCAGTTGTTGTTCGCCAGTATGGCTGGGGTGCTGACTACGGTCCGAGTGGCCTCATCGCCCGAAAGGCGTGAGCAGATGCTGGCGGAAGCGAGGAAGTTCTTTCTGAAAAGCTTCACGGAAAGGTGACGCAAATTTTTTTTGTGACCCATAGAGTACTATCGTACTCTTTACCATGTAAACCATGTAACAGAACCGTTACTCGAAACAACCACGTTAACTACTAAGTGAAAACTCTAACCAGACCGAATCGAGAGGCTAACCGATGAAATTCATGATCCCTTTCATCAGTGCCATGCTGCCGATTGCGTCTTTCGCGCAATCACAGTCCGGGGGCGCCTCAGGCGTGCCCAGCGTGGCGATACCTAAAACCACGGCAGTGCTGGTCATTCAGACTGCCAAGCAGGGCGTAACCCCTCAACAAGTCATGGACGTCATCCCGGCAGAGATTCGAGCGACGGTGAAGCTCTACCTCGACGGGAGAATCCGGCAGTGGTATTCGCGCGGCGATGGCAAAGGCGTCGTCTTTCTGGTCG
>Ga0209806_1000672_pt1 | contig 23045 bp, 19 predicted proteins | sample GraSoiAngelo_152_FD_186166 | JGI IMG/M metagenome (GOLD analysis project Ga0209806, IMG submission 186166) | Grasslands soil microbial communities from the Angelo Coastal Reserve, California, USA - 14_1009_12_30cm (SPAdes) (version 2) | ecosystem: Environmental > Terrestrial > Soil > Grasslands ... | reverse complement strand
GCATGTTGTGGGTCACGATCACGATGCTAAACGCCTGTTTGAGCTCCACCATGAGCTCCTCGATGCGCTGCGTCGCGGCCGGATCGAGCGCCGAGCACGGCTCGTCCATGAGGAGCACTTCGGGCTCGTTGGCGAGCGCGCGGGCGATGCACAAACGCTGTTGCTGCCCGCCCGACAAGCTGGTGCCGGGGGCCTGCAAGCGATCCTTGACTTCGTCCCACAGCGCCGCTCGGCGCAGCGCGCGCTCGACGCGCTCGGGCATGTCGCGCTCTGCGCAGAGTGCGTTGATCCGGGGTCCGTAGGCCACGTTGTCAAAAATGGACTTGGGGAACGGGTTCGGCTGCTGGAACACCATCCCGACGACCTGGCGCAGCGCCACCGGGTCGGTCCCACGGGAGAACACGGAGACCCCTTCGAGCAGGATGTCGCCGGTGTGACGCGTGTGCGGGATGAGCTCGTTCAGGCGGTTAATCGAGCGCAAGAAGGTGCTCTTGCCGCACCCCGATGGGCCGATAAGCGCGGTCACGGCCTGGCGCGGCACGGTGAGGCTCAGATCGAACAGCGCCTGCGTGATCCCGTACCAGAAATTGTAGCGGCGCACGTCGAGGATCGGCGTCGCGAACGGGGTCGGCCGTACCGCGGCGCGCGGCGCCTGGGGGCGCTCTTCCTGCATGGGCGGCATCGCCACGCTCATCCGAACCTCCCGGTGATGTACGCTTCCGTCCGCTCCTCGTTCGGCCGGGTGAACAGCTCATCGGTGCGCCCGACCTCGACGAGATCGCCCAGGTAGAAAAACGCCGTGTAGTCCGACACGCGCGCCGCCTGCTGCATATTGTGGGTAACGATGACGATGGTGTACAGGCGCTTGAGCTCGTGGCACAGCTCTTCGATCCGCTGGGTGCCGGCAGGATCGAGCGACGCCGTCGGCTCGTCCAGGAGCAGCACCTCCGGCTGGGGCGCGAGCGCCCGGGCGATGCAGAGGCGTTGCTGCTGGCCCCCGGACAGCGCGAGCGCGCTGGCCCGCAGCCGATCCTTCACTTCGTCCCATAACGCCGCCTGGGTGAGCGCCCGCTCGACCACGTCGTCCAGCGCGCGCCGGCCGCGGTGCCCGTTCACGCGCAGCCCCGCTGCGACGTTGTCGTAGATCGACATCGTGGGGAATGGCGTGGGGCGCTGAAACACCATCCCGATCCGGCGGCGCAGCTGCACGGGGTCGACGGCGTCGTCGTAGACGTCGGCGCCGTCCAGCAGGACGCGGCCGGTGACCCAGCCTCCCTCGGACAGCTCATGCATCCGGTTCAGGCACCGCAGGAAGGTGCTCTTGCCGCAGCCGGACGGGCCGATCACGGCCGTCACCGTGTGCGCCGGGAAGAGGATGCTGACATCCTTCACGACCGCACGGCGCCCGTACAGGGCCGTGAGGCGCACGGCCTCGAGCCGCAGCCGAGCGTCAGCGGGCGGCGCCATGGCGTTGCCGGATGGCCCAGCGGGCCGTGACGCCGAGCAGCAGCACCAGGCTCATGAGCACGAGGGCCGAGGCCCACGCGAGGCGGTGCCATTCCTCGAACGGCCCCGAAGCGTACTCATAGATCTGATGCGGCAGGGTCTGCATCGGCTGCGTGACGCTGGTCGAGAAGTTCAAGTTGCCGAGCGCGGTGAAGAGCAGCGGCGCCGTCTCACCGGCGATGCGGGCGACGCCGACCAGGCAGCCGGTGACGATCCCGGCGAGCGCGGTCCGCGCCACGACGCGGAGCGAGGTGCGCCAGCGGGGGTACCCGAGCGCCAAGGCGGCCTCGCGCAGCGAGTGGGGCACGAGCCGCACCATCTCCTCGGTTGTGCGGGCGATCATGGGAATCATCAGCGCCGCGAGCGCCACGCTGCCGGCGAGCGCCGAGTACCCCCCCATGGGACGCACCAGCCAGGTCCACGCGAAGATCCCGATCACGATCGACGGGGTGCCGTTCAGAACATCGGCGACGAACCGCACGATCCAGCCGAGGCGGCCGGAGCCGTACTCGGCGAGGTACAGCCCCGTGCCGATGCCGATCGGCAACCCGATCAGCGCCGCGAGTCCGACGATGATGCCCGTGCCGACGATCGCGTTGGCCACGCCGCCGCCGGACTGGCCGGCGGGAACGGGATTCTTGGTGAAGAAGTCCCAATTGAGCGACGACGCCCCCTTGGCGATCAGGTCGCCGAGGATCAGCACGAGCGCGAGCACCGCCGTGAACGACAGCACCGCCACGAGGCCCGTCATCAGGCCGCTCGTGACGTGGCGCCGCAGGCTGCGGCCGCTCACAAGGCCCGGCTCCCCACGGCCGTGCCGCGGGCCACGCGCCAGATCAAGAGGCGCGCGCAGGCGTTCACGATCACCGTGACGACGAAGAGCACCAGTCCCACCTCGAACATGGCCGCCAGGTGGAGATCGCTGACGGCTTCGCTGAACTCGTTGGCGATGGCGGCGGCCATCGTGTAGGCGGGTTGCAGCACGGAGAGGCTGATGTCGTGGCGATTGCCGATCACCATCGTGACCGCCATCGTCTCGCCGAGCGCACGGCCGAGCCCGAGGATCACGGCGCCGATCAGCCCGGCGCGGCCGTAGGGCACCACGGCGGTCCACACCGCCTCCCACCGCGTGGCCCCCATCCCGAGCGCGGCCTCGCGTTGGCTGGCGGGGACGGCGAGGAGCACCTCCCGGGACACGGCGGCGATGTAGGGGACGATCATGATGGCGAGGATGATGCCTCCGGCGAGTAGCGAGTTGCCGTAGAACACGCCGCCGAACAATGGCGTCCAGCCCAGCGTCGCGCGCAGCGGCGGTACCACGTAGCTCCGCAGGAACGGGATCAGCACGAAGATCCCCCACAGGCCGTACACCACGCTCGGGATCGCCGCGAGCAGCTCCACCAGGAAGGCGATCGGCTGGCGGAGCCACTTGGGCGAGAACTCCGTCAAGTAGATCGCGACGCCGAGGGCGAGCGGCACCGCGATCAGCAAGGCCAGCAGCGAGGAGGCGAGCGTCCCGAAGATCATCGGCGCGGCGCCGAACACGCCGGCTACGGGATCCCACACCGATGTCCACACGAACGGCAGCCCGAACCGCTTGATCGCGGGCCACGCGCCAACCACCAGTTCGGCGAGCAGGGTGACGAGCAGCAGCGGCAGGACGAGCGCCAGCGCCGTGAGGGTGGCGCGGTACAGCCGGTCGCCGACGTTCGTCCCTCGCAGGGTCCGCCACTCCGACTGAGGGGTGGGGGCGGGAGCTGGGACGGCGTGCGGCGTCGTGGCGGGATGGATAGGCAGTGTCGTCATACGGTCGGAAACGTATTCGGCGTCTGTCACGGACCTGTAACAGCGCGGCATGGCACAAGAAAAGCCCCCCCGCAGGCGCATACCGCCGTGCGGGGGGTGAGAACGGCAGCCGGAAGGAGGGTTACCGCGCTGCCGTCGTCCAGACGGGCTTGCCGTCGACCGAAATCGACTTCAAGCGAGTCTCTATCCAGGGCCGCAGCTGGCTCGGCAGAGCGGCGTAGCCGAGCTCGTTGGCGCGCGCCTGTCCGTCGGTCTCGGCCCACCAAATGAACTGCACCAGCGCCCTGGCCTTGGCGATGTCGCTGTAGGTCTTGTGGACCAACAGCCAGGTCATCGTGGCGATCGGATACGCATCGGCGCCGTCCGGGTTGGTGATCGAGATCCGGAAGTCGGTGGTCGGGGACAGGGTCTTCAACGCGCCGGCGAGCGCCGCCGTCACCGACGGGAGCGCGGGGGTGATGTACTTCCCGGCCGAGTTGCGCACCTGGCCGTAGGCCATCTTGTTGCTGGTGGCGTACGCGAGCTCCACGTAGCCGATGCCGCCAGGCGTCTGGTTCACGGTCGCCGCCACGCCCTCGTTGCCCTTGCCGCCCAGCCCCACGGGCCAGTTGACCGAGGTCCCCTTGCCGACCTTCTGTGCCCAGTCCGAGCTCACCTTCGAGAGGTAGTCGGTGAACCCGTAGCTCGTGCCCGAGCCGTCGGAGCGGTGCACGACCACGATATCCGTCGCCGGAAGCGACGCGCCGGGGTTGACGCTTGTCAGACGGGCGTCGTTCCACTTGGTGACCTTCCCGAGGAAGATGTCCGCGATCAGGTCGGGCGTGAACTTCAGCTGCTGGCTCACTCCCGGCACGCTGTAGGTGATCACGATCGCGCCGAGCACGGTCGGGATGTGGAGCACGTTGCCCTGGATCGCGGCGATGGCGGAGTCGCTCATCGGCGCGTCCGAGCCGCCGAAGTCCACCGTGCCGTCGGAGAACTGGCGGATCCCGCCGCCCGAGCCGATCGACTGGTAGTTCAGCTGCACATCGGGATGGGCCTTGTTGTAGGTCAGCATCCAGTCTTGGTAAATGATATTGGGAAACGTCGCGCCGGCGCCGTTCAGCTTCACCTGAGCGGCCGCGGGAGCGGCGAGCGCCAGTGCGGCGGAGGCCAGCAGAGCAAGCTTCGTGTGCTTCATGGGTCGGTATCCCCTTGGGCTTAGAACGTGAACTGCATCTGGAAGAGCCCCCGCGACCGCACGGCATCCTGCACGGGCGTCGGGGTACCTTCGTATGACAGGAGGTCGACGTCGGCGAGCACGCGCAGGTTGGGCGAGACCTGATACGACACGCCACCGATGCCTCGGGTGAGCCGATCACCGCTCACACTCGTGTTCGGATCGACGACATCGACGCGGGCGATCAGCGCGACACCGCTGTTCGGCACGTGATAGACCCCGAATCCGCTGATGACGCGGCCGGTTGCGTTCGGACTGGCGCCGACGGGTGAGATCGTGTCCTTTGTGGCCGCGAACTCGCCGGCGAGAGTGAACTGCTTCGACCGATAGGACAGCATGCCGATGAAGCGGTTGCGGTCGCCTCCCCCGGTGTATTTGCCGACGCCGGCGTAGCCGGTCAGGCGGAGACCGCCGACGCGGCTGTTGTCGTCGGTGGTGGCCAGGCGGACCGAGACGCGCGCCTGCACGTCCTTGCGCTTGTCTCCCGTGCCACCGCTATAGCCTTCACCGTTCACCACGGTGAGCTGGCCGTTCACTTGATCGTCTTTCCACTTGCCGTCGATCCCGGCGCCGAAGTCGGCGGCGGTGGCGTACCCATTGCGGTCGAGCGCCATCGTTCCCTGCATGCGGTAGTCCCACAGCGCCTCTTCCCAATCGAGCCACGGGGTGTGCAGCAGGCCGAGTTTGTAGCTGAGGGCGCTGCCGGTCGGGGTCCACGCGGCGTACGCGTACTTAAGCCGGACCACCGTCTGCGTCGCGCTCACCGCACTAGGCGCTGGCAAGATGTCCGCCGTCACGCGGGTCTGGACGCCACCGGCGAACCGGCCGATCACGTTGATGTAGGCGCGCTGGACGGAGAAGTTGTTCTGGTGGCCAAGGCCCAAGCTGTCCTTGAGCTGGTAGAGGAACTGGCCATACACGACGCCGCCCACGGTCACCTGGGGTGCCGGTGGTGCCTGCGGGGCCTGCGCCGCGAGTGCGGCGGTGCTCGTCGCGATGGCAGCTACGGTCATCCCGAGCGCCCGACGATAGGAAAACGGCATGGGCTGTTTCCCCTCCTTAGGGGATTGAGTTGGAAGCTACGCTGTGGTGTCGAAGCAGCGACGATGAAACGAACACGACCACGTCACGGAGAAGCCGGTCGAGTGTAACGGCTCGGTAACGCCGCCCGGCGAGCGGCGCGGGACTTGGGGAGGGGCGGGGGTGGAGGCACGACGCCGGCCGCCATGTCGTCGGCGAAGGCACGCAGCGCTTGCGTGAGTGCCGCGAGCGAGACGCCGAACCACTCCGCCTCGAGACGCCGAAACAGCTCGTCTCGAGTTCGGCCGGCGAGTCGGGCCAAGGCGAGCAGCCCGGCGCTGGCGGGCCGGGGTCCCGGCCGCCGGCCGCGTGCACGCGGAGCGGACCGAACGCCCCGCAGCGCGACCGCATGGAGACGGCGCGCCCGCTCGGCTGCGGCTTCGGCGACGGCGACTCCCATCGCGGCCCCGAGGACCTGAAGGTCGTGCAGCTCTCCGAGCAGCGTCTGCAGCTGCTTCAGCGACTCGAGCGTAGGGGCGAGCAGCGGCTGCTCGCCGGCGAGGGGCTCGAGCAGGTAGCGCAGCCGCTTCACGGCGATGCGGGCGGCGTGGATCGCGTCCGCGTCGGGGCCGGCGCGGGCGGCCGCGAGCTCCTGCTCGAGCTCGGCCACGTGCTCACGGATCAGCGGGCTGATGGCGGCCGCGAACGATGGCGCGGCCGGGCCCGCTTCGAGCAGCGTGGCGCTCAGGCCACGACGCACCCGGCGCTCGAGCTGGCGGAACTCCGGCGGCACCGTGCGGCGGAGGTCGGCGTAGGCCTGTTCCTGCTGCTGAGCGAGCCGGGCGAGCAGCCACGGCAGGCCGGGCGCCAGGCGCCGCCCCAGCTCGGCGCGGTGGCTCCGCACCCAGCCGAGCTGCACCTCGGCGTCGCGCGCGGCGCCGGTCGCGCGGGTGACGTCGCGCAGCCGGCGCTGCAGCTTCTTCGGTACCGCGTCGCCCAGCTCCGCTCGAAAGCTGCGCAGCGCCGAGCGCACCCGCCGCAGCGCCACGCGAAAGTCGTGTAGGGCCTCGGCGTCATCTAGGGCGGCCAGCCGGCCGCACCCCACGCGCGCTTCGTCCAGCAGGGCGAGGCCGACCAGCGCCGCGGCGGCGGGGGCGGGGCGGGCGAGCAGGTCGACCGGGGGCTTACTCATCGTCGACGAGGCGGCGCAGGTGTTTGGGACCAAGGAACCAGTCGAGCGTGGCCGCCCCTTTGCCGATCGCGCCGGGGAATTCGAGCAGGCAGGCCGCGCCCTTGCGCAGCTCGAGGAAGGGCCCGTTCGAGCCCGCGAGCAGCGCGCACACCAGCTGGCTCAAGTCCGGCTCGTGCCCGACGATCGTCATGGTGTTCCGCGCGGCCTGCCCCGTGAGCCAGCCGATGACCCGGTCGATGCCGGTGCCGGGCGCGAGCTCCGGCACGCGCTCGACGCGCGGATGGCCGTACGCGTGGGCGATGATCTCGGCGGTCTCGAGCGCCCGCTTGTAGGGACTGGCGGCGAGCAGCTCGAGCTCGGGGACGAGCTCTTTCAGACCCAGGGCGGCGCGCGCCATCTTGCGCCGCCCGTCGGGCGTCAGGGGCCGGGCGGCGTCGTCCTTGTGCGAGCGCGCGAAGGCTTCCCGGTCTTCGGCGATGGCGTGGCGGACGACGACGAGGCGCATGCGCTGCGCCGGTCAGGCGGAATCGCGGGCTCGCTCCGCCAGGGGCGCCGGCTCGGCGGGCTCGCCGCTGACGCGCGGGCGTCGCACGATTGGGACGAAGGGAGGGTGAGGCTCTCCTCCCTCGCGCGCCGCTTCGCGGGCGAGGTGCTGCAGGACGAGCTGGGATCGTATCACCGGGTCGGCGGCGGCGCGCGCGCGCCGGCGGTATGAGCCATCGGGGAGCAGCTCGCGCGCCTTGACGTTGTCGGCGAGCACGGCTTGCAGGACGTCCCCCACGATGCGCGCCTGGATCCCCGCATCTTCGATGGGAAAAACGGTCTCGATGCGGCGCCAGAAGTTGCGGGGCATCCAGTCGGCGCTGGCGAGGTATACCTCGGGATCACCCGCGTTCTCGAAATAGGAGATGCGGCTGTGCTCGAGGAACTTGTCCACGATGCTCGTCACGCGGATGTTCTCGGACACGCCGGGGAGGCCGGGGCGGAGGCAGCAAATGCCGCGGATCACGAGGTCGATGGTCACGCCGGCCTGCGAGGCGCCGTATAGCGCGTCGATCACGGACGGCTCGACCAGCGCGTTCATCTTGACGATGATCCGTGCGGGACGGCCGGCCTGAGCGTGACGCCGCTCGCGCTCGATCAGCGCGACGATTTTGTCCCGCAGGCCGAGCGGCGCCACCAGCAGCTTCTTCCATTTGTAGCCGTCGGCGTATCCGGTCAACAGGTTGAAGAGGGCGCTCGTGTCCTCGCCGAAGTCCGGGTGCGCGGTGAACAGGCCGAGATCGGTGTAGGTGCGCGCGGTGGCAGGATTGTAGTTCCCGGTGGAGAGGTGGACGTAGCGCCGGATGCCGTCCGCCTCCCGGCGCACGACGAGGGCGGCCTTGCAGTGGGTCTTCAAGCCCACGATGCCGTACACCACGTGCACCCCTGCCTGTTCGAGCACGCGCGCCCAGGCGATGTTGTTCTGCTCGTCCATCCGGGCCTTCAGCTCGACCAGCGCCGTCACCTGCTTGCCGTTCTGCGCCGCCCGTGCCAGCGCGGCGATGATGGGGCTCGCACTGGTGCGGTACAACGTCTGCTTGATCGCGAGGACCTGCGGGTCGTCCGCCGCCCGCTCGATCAAGTCCACGACGCATCCGAACGATTCGTAGGGCAGGTGCACCAGCACGTCGTGCGCGCGGATCACATCGAAGATGTCCTGCCCCTGAGCGAACGGCGGGGACACGCGGGGCACGAGCGGCTCGTCGCGCAACCCAGCGCAATCGTCCAGTCGGTGCAGCGCCATCAGCACGGTGAGATCGACGGGCCCGGCGACGCGATACACGTCGCGTGGCTCGAGGTCGTGCGCGTCGGTCAAGAGGCCCGTGAACACCTCGTCCGCATCGGCGGAGATCTCGAGCCGCACCGGGTCGCTGCGCATTCGCTGCCGCAGGCTTTCCTCGATCGTCTCGAGCAGATCCTCGGCGTCTTCCTCCTGGATCGTGAGATCGGTGTTGCGGGTGACGCGGAACACGGTGTGGCTGACGACGCGCAGACCGCCGAACAGCTCGCGCAAATACCGCGCGATGATGTCCTCGAGCAGGATGAAACGCACCCGCCCCTCGCCGTGGGTCGACACCACCACGACACGGTCGAGCACGGCGGGCACCTGGACGACCGCGAAATGGCGGCGCGGCTGGCCGCCGTTCTGGCGCTCGACCACGAGCGCGATGTTGAGGCTCTTGTTGTGCACGTGGGGGAAGGGGTGGCCCGGATCGATCGCGAGCGGCGTCAGCACCGGATAGATGCTGGCGCGGAACAGGGCGTCCACGTGGCGGCGCTCCGCGGCGCTCAAGTCGTCGAACTGCACGCGCTCGACTCCGCCGGCGGCCAGCCCCGGCAGCACATCGGTTCCGAGAATGCGGTACTGCTCGGTGACGAGCTCGTGCACCCGGCGCTCGATGGCCGCGAGCTGCTCGGCGGGCGCCAGGCCGTCCGCCCCGTAGTCTTGCGGCTCGACCCCGGCGTACACCTGCTGCTGCAAGCCGGCCACTCGAATCTCGAAGAACTCGTCCAGGTTGGAGCTGAAGATCGCGAGGAACTTGAGGCGCTCGAGCCACGGGTTCGTCGCGTCCGCCGCCTCTTCCAGCACGCGGGCGTTGAACTCGAGCCAGGAGAGCTCCCGGTTCAGGTAGTGATCGGGTGGATAGGCGGGTAGGGCGCGCTCGGGCACGCTATTTCCTCGCTCGGGACCAGGTGAGGGTCAGCTCGGCGTGGAACGCCCGCTCGAACAGCACGGCCTTGCGCTTCGCATCCTCCAGCTCGATTGCCGGGTCGCGGGTGGCGCGCACCAGCATGCGGACCCAGCCATCCCCCACGCGACACCGCACGCCCTGGAGTACCTGCCCGTGGGCGCGGTCGAGGCCGTCGGCGACGCGGAGTACACCGCTCAACCGCCGGACCAGGCGGCGCTCGCCGCGATCGAGTCGGGCGAAGTTCGCGTGGGTCTTCTTTGGCGGGGCACGCCGATGGTAGCGGGCCACGTTCGCGATCAGCTCGATCTCGCGGGAGGAGAACCCCCGCAGGTCGCCGTGCATGATCAGGTGATACGCGTGCTTGTGGTGCTTCTCGTGGTTGATCAGGTAGCCGATGTCGTGCAGCAGCGCCGCCGCCTGCAGGATGTCGCGGCCGCCGGCCGGCAGGGCGTACGCGTCGCGCAGCGCATCGAAGATCGACACCGCGACGGTGGCGACCTGCTCGCAGTGCCGCTCGTTCGAATGGCACTTGCGGGCGAAGCGGCGCACGACGTCCATGCGGTCGGCGACCGGCGCACGCGGCGGCGACGCCGTTCCGTAGAGGTCGTCGATCATCGACAGCAGCACACCGTCGCGAACGCCGCGATCGTTCACCAGCACTCGCTGGGTGCCGAGCCGCCGCATCAGCCGGGCGATCGCGGCGACACCCGCGACCATGATGTCGGCCCGGCGCGGGTTGAGACCGGCAATCTGGCGGCGCGCGTCGAGCGGCGTTTCCCGCAGCCGGTCCAGGAAGCGAATGACCTCGGCGCGGCTGATCGCGTACTCGCGCGCGTGCACCACCTTGCCATCGCGCTCGAGCTGCGCCATCTCGGCCAGGTTGGTGAACGTGCCGCCGCTGCCGATCATCACCTCGGCGGCGAACGGAGGCTTGCCCATCTTCTCGTCGATGGTGTCGTCGATCGCACGGCGCAGGGCCTTCCAGTGCTTGCGCCGGAGCGGGTCTGACTTGCAGTAGCGCTCGCTCAGCCGCACCGCCCCCAAGGGAAGCGAGACGACCTGCTCGACCACGCCGCCCGCCGCGAGAATCACCTCTGCACTGCCGCCCCCGATATCGACGATGGCGGTCAAGCGGTCGCTCAGGTCGTAGTGGCGGGATACGCTCCGGAAGGCCAGCCGGGCTTCCTCTTCGGCGGGCACGATTTCGATTCGCACCCGGCAGCGCCGCCAGGCCTCGCGCACGAAGTCCCGCCCGTTCGCGGCCTCGCGCACGGCGCTGGTGGCGATGGCGCGCAGCTCGCTGACGCCGAAGCCTTCGGCGATGGCCTTCATCCGCCCCAACGTCTGGAGCGACTGCTCCATAGAACCGTCGCCGATGCGCCCGCTGGCGTACAGCCCGCGGCCCAGCCGCGTCATCTCGCGGTCCTGGTCGAGTACCCGGTAGGATCCGTCCGGCTGCACCTCGGCGACGACCAGCCGCATCGAGTTGGTGCCGATGTCGACCGCGGCGAGGCGCGGCGGCGGCGGCGCGGCGGGCGGCCTCGGAGTGGGGGCCGCTCCGCCCGTCGCCGCGGGCACGCTCGTCTGGGCTGTCGCGCTTACCATGCCGCCGGATCGTTGTGGGGTGAGAGAAATGGCGCCGCCAGCCGCTCGCGTCAATGCGCCACCGGCTCGAAGGATATCACCGTTGTGTAACGGATGTGCAACGCCAGTGTCTCGACGGCAAGCGCTTGTTGCACGCGGAGATGCGCGGTGTAGCTTCGCTCGGATGAAACTGTGGGAGCAGCTGGTCGTGGCGCCGGGCCGACGCGTCCACCTCGCCGAGTGGGATCCCGAGGACACGCGAGGCCACAGCAAGGATGCCGCGACCGAGGACGCACTGGCGCAGGCGATCGCCCGGCTCGACGAGCTGCAGTACGTGATGTTTGCCGACCATCGTCATGCCCTGCTGGTCGTGCTGCAAGGAATGGACGCCGCGGGTAAGGACGGCACCATCCGCCACGTGATGGCCGGGCTCAACCCTCAAGGGTGTCGCGTGACGGCGTTCAAGCGCCCTTCGGCCGAAGAGGCGGAACACGACTTCTTGTGGCGGATCCATCGAGCGGTCCCCGCGAAGGGCGACATCGCGATCTTCAACCGGTCGCATTACGAAGACGTGCTGGTCGCTCGGGTGCGCAAGCTCGTGCCCCGGGAAGTGTGGTCGGCCCGGTACGAGCAGATCAACGGGTTCGAGGCGCTGCTCGCCCAGAACGGCGTCACCGTAGTCAAGTTTTTCCTGCACATCGACGAGGCCGAGCAGAAGCGGCGGTTCGAGGAGCGTCTCAAGGATCCGACCAAGCAGTGGAAGCTCGAGCCCGCGGATTTCGAGGACCGGAAGTACTGGGACGACTACAGGGCGGCCTACGAGGACGCGCTGGGACGCTGCAGCACGGATGCGGCACCGTGGTTCATCATCCCGGCGAACAAGAAGTGGTTTCGCAACCTCGCCGTGTCACGGATCCTGGTGCATGCGCTGGAGCGTCTCGACCTGAAGTTTCCCAAGCCGTCGTTCGACGTGTCGCGCCTCACGGTCGCCTAGCCCGGGCGCGGCTAGGTCGACTTGCGGCGCTGCGGATCCACCCGCCGAAAGCAGTACCCCGCACCCCGGACCGTCTCGATCCAGCGGCCGACCGACCCGAGCTTGCGGCGCAGCCGCTGGAGGTGCATGTCGACCGTACGGGTCCGCACGTCCGGCTGTGCCCGCCACACCTCCTCCAGTAGCTGGGCGCGGCTTTGCACGCGGCCTTCGCGCTCGATCAGCGTGCGCAGCAGCTTGAACTCCGTCGCGGTCAACTCGACCTCCGCCCCATTCACCGTGACGCGGTGCGCCGTGCGGTCCAGGAGAATCGGCCCGGCGCTCAGCCGGCCTCCCGCGGCCACCGCCGGCGCCCGCAGGCGACGCAGGATCGCCCCGACCCGCAGGACGAGCTCCGCGGGTGAGAACGGCTTCAAGAGATAGTCATCGGCGCCCAGCGTCAGTCCGCGGATCCGATCCACTTCCTTCTGGCGAGCCGTGAGCAAGAGGATGCCGATTTCGCGAGTCTCGTCGCGCCGTCGCAGCTCGGCGAGCACGTCGTAGCCCGAGACATCGGGAAGCATCAGATCGAGGACGACCATGTCCGGACGCTCTTCCCGGGCGGTTTGCAGCGCGTCTTTGCCGTTGGTCGCGGTGATGACGCGGTAGCCCGCCTTGGCCAGATGGTAGGCGACGAGCGCGGTAATGTCCGGCTCGTCGTCCACGACGAGAATGCGGTGCAGCGCGGCGTTAGGCGGCGGCATGAGGACCCGTTCGATTTCCAACGGGCGCCGGAGCCGGACTGAGGTCGTGCCGCACCGCGGGGGTGTGCATGTCGACCGGGACGCTACCGCACCGTGGTGACGGTTCGGTAACGGCCCGGTCGCCGGGCGGTAACGGACCCCGTGCTGGTGTGAAGCTAGTGCAGCAGGTAGGTCGCGCCGATGGCGCCTGCGAGGCCGACCGCGACGCCGGCCAGCACGTCGCTCACATGGTGCACGCGCAGTGCGACTCGGGAGTAGGCGACGACGCCGGCCAGGGGAAGGACGAACGGGGCGAGCAAGGGATGCGCGATCGCGAGCGCCGCCGCGACGGCGGTCGCCGCGGCGGCGTGACCGGAGGGGAAGGAATGCTGGTCCGGGAGGTCGATCAGCGCGAGGGGCACGCCGCTGGCATCGCACGGGCGGGAACGGGCCACGGTGCGTTTGAGCAGCTGCACTACGACGTGCGACCCGGCGTTCGCCAGCAGGGCGGCCGCGCCGAGCCGGCGATCCCACAGGAGCAGCGCACAGCCGGCGCCGAGCGTCGCCTGCGCGCCACCCAGGTGTGTGACCCGGCGCATCATGCCGGGACCGCCACCGGGCCGTGGACGCGAGTGAACGCTTCCACGACCGGGCGTCCCTCGTATCGCTGGGGCACCGGCAACCCGAACCACCAGAGGATCGTGGCCGGTACATCGAGGAGAGAGATCGGGCGGGTGAGCTGGTGCCGGCGCGTCACACCGGGGCCGGCGATGATCAGCGGGATGTGGTCGTTCACCGGATGCGGCGCGTCGTGCTCCGTTCTGGTCACGCCGCCGCCGCCGTGGTCGGCGGTGATGATGAACACGGTGTCGTTGCTTCTGCTCACCAGCGCGCCGACGCCGGCGTCCACCTCCGCCGCGGCCGCGAGGTAGCGCGGCGACATCCAGCCGTGGGCGTGTCCGGCGCGGTCACAGTCCGGCAGGTAGACGAAGAGCAGCCGCTCCTCTCGCTGCGCGAGCAGGCAGTTCGCCGCCGCTGCGGTCTCGCGGGCGTGGCTGCCGCGCCCCGTCAGCCGGCGGCCCCCCGCCGTGGCGGCGAGGGACCAGGCAACGGGGAGAGCGGCGGGACCGAGCTCGCCGGTCACCACGTCCGTGGGGATCCCACCCCGTGCCAGCTCGACCGCCACCGGGCGGAGTGAACGGAGATTGCTCAGGAAGCCGAGGCCGGGTTCAGTGAGGCGATGGGTGTGGGGGGCGACTCCGGTGGCGAGCGATGCGAGCGCCGCCACCGTCGTACTCGGTCGCACGGTTCGCGCGTGCAGCGCGAGCGTGAAAGCGCCGCCTAAGGCGTCGAGCGAAGGCATGACGCCCGGCGTGATGGCGTCGGGCCGGAGCCCGTCAGCCAGGACCAGCACTACGCGGCGCATGGGGTCGGCTCCCGGGCGGTCGCGTCGACGAGACCCGCGTAGCGCGCCAGCAGCTCCACGTCCTCCTGCGCCACGTCGTAGGCGAGCGCCCGCTCGCGCGCCGCGGCCGCGAGCAGGAACCGCCGCCGCGAGTCACCCACCAGCTCGATGATCGCCTCGACGAAGCCTCGGGGATCGTCCGGGGGGACCAGCAGCCCGGTCTCGTTCGCCACGACGCTTTCCTGGAAGCCGCCGGCGTCCGCCGCGATGACAGGTACGCCGGAGGACATGGCTTCGAGCGCCACGAGTCCACACGTCTCGGTAGAGGACGTGAACATGCAGAGGTCGGCGCTCGCGTACAGCGTCGCCAGGTGCTGGATCGGCAGGAACCCCAGGAGTCGCACGAACGGGAGTCGGGTCGCGATGCGGCGCGCCACGGGACCCTCACCCGCGACCACGAAGGTGGCTCGCTGCCCCAGGGCCTGGTGCGCGACGCGCCACGACTCGATCAGGACGTCGAGGTTCTTCTCGGGCGCCAAGCGGCCGACATGGAGCACGATCGCCGTGTCGTCGCCGCCCGCCAGCCAGCGCCGCCAGCCGCCGTCGCGCCTGCTCGGATTGAACACGTGGGTGTCTACGCCTCGCCCCCACACGGCGACCTGGGCGAGCCCGCGCCGTGCGAGCTCCGCACGAACGGCGTCACCCGGCGTCAGCGTCTGCTGTGCGGGGTGGTGGAACCAAGTGAGCCAGCGCCACACCGCGGGTGCGAGCACGCCGACCCCGTAGTGACGGCTGTATTGGGGGAAGTTCGTATGGAACGATGTCACCAGCGGGAGCCCCCGCCGCAGGGCGTAGCCGCGGCCCGCCAGCCCCAAGGGGCCCTCGGTATGGACGTGGATCAGGTCCGGCTGAAACGCGTCGAAGAACTGCGTGACCGGCCGCGCGTTCGGCAGGGAGAGCCGGATCGCCGGGTACAGCGGGAACGGGATCGACGGGATACGCCGCTCTTGCTCGTCGTCCGGCGTCGGGAAGTCGGGATAGCGCGGTGCGACGACCGCCGCCTCGTGACCCCGCGCGCGCAGCAGGCTAACGATGCGCCGGACCACCGTCGTCACCCCGTTCACCTGGGGGAGGTAGGTGTCTGTTGCGATCCCGATTCGCACGGGTGAAGCATGCGGCGGGCGAGTCAAACCGAGGCGACGGCGGTGTTACGGATCCGTAACGCCGGGTTGGTCCGCCTAAGTGGCGGCGGGGCAGCGAATTACAGCAAACCGCCGGGTTGGGGGAACACCATCCGGATCGTAGTACCCTGACCGGGGGCGCTGTGGGCCTCCACCCACCCGCCATGGGCCTCCACCAGGTGCTTCACGATGGCGAGACCCAGACCGGTCCCCCCCTGGTCGCGGGACCGGGCGGGGTCGGCCCGGTAGAACCGCTCGAACACCCGTGGCAGGTGTTGGCCCGTGATGCCCGAGCCGTTGTCCGAGACCGAGAGGAGCGTGCCACCGGCGGTGGGGCCGGCGGTAACGACGATGCGACCGCCCGCCGGTGTATAGCGCAGGGCATTGTCGAACAGGTTCGTAAGAATCTGCCGCAGGGCATCCGGGTCCGCGGCGAGCGTGGCCCCATTACCTGGCGGCGCGAAGGTGACGGTGAAGTCGATCCGGCGGTCCCGCGCCCGATCCGCAAATGGCGCCCACGTTTCGCGCGCGACGGTGGCGATGTCCACCGGCTCGGGGACGGGTTGCCAGCCGCCCGACTCGATGCGCGAGAGGTCGAGGAGATCGTCCACGAGACGCTGCATACGGCGCGCGTTGCTCAGGATGGTCTGCGCAAACCGCTCGCTCTGCGTTCCCGTCCCCACCTCCGTCGCGAGCGTCTCGGCGTATCCCGCGATCGAGGTCAACGGCGTCTTCAGCTCGTGCGAGACGTTGGCGACGAAGTCTCGCCGCACCGTTTCGAGCCGGCGCAGCTCGGTGACGTCGCGGATCACGAGCAGGGCGCCGCCGTTGGGGAGCGCACGGCCCGCGATGAGCAGCGCCCGGTTGTCGAGCGCGAGATCGACGGGCTCCGCTTCCCGGCCCGACAGAATCGCGTCCACCAGCTCCCGCGCGGGCTTGTCGTGAAACAGCTCTGCCAGGGGCGGCAGGTGGTCGGCGGGACCGTAGCCGAGCAGGCGCCGCGCCGCGGTATTGAGGGTGACGATCCCCCCGCGCGCGTCCGCCGCGAGCACGCCGTCCGCCATCGTCTCAATGAGCGTGGCCGTCTCCGCGCGCTCGCGGCGCAGCTCCGTAAACCGCTGGTCCAGCTCCTCATGCATGGCGCGCAACGCCAGGATGTGCTGGGCGACCTCGGGGGCGCGCGACTGCGGGAAGCTGGGTGGTTCGCCCGCGGCGATGGCCCGGGCGGCGCCGGCCAGCTGGAGGAGCGGCCGCGCTACCTCTCGAGAGAGGAGCCAGCCGACCAAGGCGGCCGCGAGCAGCGCGGCGAGCCCCGCCAGGGCGACCGCCCGCTGGACCCGGCCCACCTGGTCGTCCACGGCCGCCAGGGTCGTGGACACGCGGACGACGGCGAGTCCCGGCGGCCCACCGCGCACGGCCACGTACAGCCGCCGCTCGTTGGTCGACGCGCTCAGCCGCTCATCCCTTCCGATGCCCGCCCCGCCCGCTCCGCCCCCACCGCCGATCGCTCGCTGGACCTCGGGACGCATCAGGTGGTTCTCCAACTGCGGCAGTGCGGCGCGGTCGAATTCGGTGTCGCCCCGGACCTTCCCGGTGGGATCGATCAGCGTGACGCGGTGACCGATCTGCTGGCCCAAGGCGCGGGCGGCCTCGGGCCAGGCGAGCGAGTCGCCCGGGAGTAGCATCGCCACGAGCCGTGCCTCACGCTCCAGGCCGTGAGCAATCTCCTCTTGGAGGTAGCGACGCAGCAGACGATCGGCGGCGACGATCGACCCGCCGACGGCGACGGCGAGGAGCAGGCTGGTCGTGATGAACAGCCGGGTAACGAGCTTCACGCGCGCTTGCGGCCCCCCCCTCCAGCGCCGCGGGCCTCGGGACGGCGGAAGCGGTAGCCGGCGCCGCGCACGGTTTCGATACACTCGCCCGCTTTGCCGAGCTTCTGCCGCAGCCGCTGGACGTGCATGTCGACCGTGCGCGTCTGAATGTCGGGCTGCGCGCGCCACACCGTTTCCAACAGCTGCGCCCGGCTCTGCACCCGCCCTTCCCGCTCGATCAACGTGCGCAGCAGCTTGAATTCGGTGGCGGTGAGCTCCACCTCGGCGCCCGCCACCGTGACGCGATGCGCGGTCTTGTCGAGCACGAGCTGGCCGGCGGTCATGACGCCGCCGACGGCGACCGCCGGGGCCGCGAGGCGGCGCAGCACCGCGCTCACGCGTAGCACGAGTTCCTGCGGCGAAAATGGCTTCGGGAGGTAGTCGTCGGCGCCGAGCGACAGGCCTTTGATCCGGTCCGGCTCCTCCTTACGGGCGGTCAGCAGGATGACGCCGATGTCCTTGGTCTCCTCGCGGCGCCGTAGCTCGGCGAGGACGTCGTAGCCGGACACGCCGGGGAGCATGAGGTCGAGGACCACGAGGTCGGGTCGCTCCTCGCGCGCGGCCGCGAGCGCGTCGCGACCGCTCGCCGCGGTCGTGACGCGGTAGCCGACCTTAGCAAGATGATAGGCGACCAGCGCGGTGATGTCCGGCTCGTCATCCACCACTAGGATGCGATGGGCCGGCTCCGGGGTCACAGGGTCACGTCTCCGCCGGTGTCGCGGCTATGGAGGCGATCCACCGCCTGTCGCGCGGCGACGCGCGCGGGCTCGGGTTCACGATCGACGATGAGGCGGTGGGACTCTGGCATGGACGGGACCTCCTTCGATTATCCGTCGCGGGGAGCAGCGCGGTGCGGAAGGTAGCGCATTCGGACTGGCCTCCGCAATTTACAGCGCACTATGCGCGTGCTCCTCGCGCTGCTCGTCGCGGCGCAGAACCCCGTCGTGCCCGCCCCGCCCCCCCCGCCCCCCCCGCCGTCCACTGCCGATACCGCCCACCTCGTGATCGTCGCCACCACGGACGTGCACGGTCGCGTCGTAGGATGGGACTATGTGCACGATGTCGCGGCGCCGGGGGGGCTGGCGCGCGCGGCCACGATCCTCGAAACCCTGCGCGCCCAATACCCCGATCAGGTCGTCCTGGTCGACGCCGGCGATCTGATCGAGGGGAACGTGTTCGCCGCCTACTTCGCCGGGCGGGACCAGGAACGTCCGCATCCGCTGATCGATGCGCTCAACGCGATGCAATACGACGCGGCGACGCCGGGGAACCACGACTTCGACTTCGGCCCGAGCGTGCTCGCGCGCGCCCTCCAGGATGCCACGTTCCGGTACGTCTCCGCCAACATCTTCAAAGAGGGGACCGACACGCTGTTGTACGCGCCGTACAGCGTGGTCGAGCGTGCCGGCGTGAAGGTCGGCATTACCGGCTTCACGACCCCCGGCGTCATGGTGTGGGATCGGGGGCCGCTCGGCGGGCGCGTCCGGGTGCGGCGGATCGAGGAGACGGCGCCCGGCGCGTTGCGGCGCCTGGAACAGGCGGGCGCCGAGGTGAAGGTGGTCCTCATCCACAGCGGATTGGGCGAGCCGTCGTCGTACGACACGACCGGCGTCGGGGCCGAGAATGCGGCGCTCAGCCTGGCGAGCACCGTGCCGCGTCCGGACGTCGTGATCGTGGGGCACACGCATCGCGAGGTGCGCGATTACGTCGTCAACGGCGCCCATTTTGTGCAGCCGAAGAACGGGGCCCTGAGCCTCACGGTCGTACACGTTTGGCTAACGCGAGAACCGAGGGCCGGGGACCGGGGGCCGGGGGCGTACCGGGTGGCGTCCGTTCGGGCCGATCTCGTTTCCCTGGCGTCGACCCCCGAGCTGCCGCGGTTCGTGCGGCGGTTCGCGGCGGCGCACGAGCGGGTCAGGGCGTGGGCGGCGACGCCGCTCGGCAGCGCCGGCCCCGGGTTCTCCGGTCGGTTCGCTCGGGCGGAGGACACGCCGTTGCTCGACTTCATCAACGAGGTGCAGCGCCGCCGTGCGGGCGCCGACCTGTCCGCCGCCGCCGACTTCGACGTGGATGCCGGGCTTCCGGAAGGCGAGGTCCGCGTGCGCGACGTCGCGGGCATCTACCCGTATGAGAACACGCTGCGCGCGGTCCGCATCACGGGGCGCCAGCTGCGGCAATACCTCGAGCATGCGGCGCGCTATTTCCGCACCTATCAGCCGGGCGCGCCCGTCGTCGACGACAGCGTCCCGGGCTCGAACTACGACGTCGTCAGCGGAGCCAATTACGACGTGGATCTGTCCCAGCCACCCGGACAGCGCGTCTGGGGACTCACCCTCCGAGGTCGGCCGGTGCAGCCCACCGACAGCTTCACGCTCGCCCTAGCGAGCTATCGCCAGGAGGGCGGCGGAGGGTACACGATGCTCCAGGGGGCGCCCGTCGTGTACGACCACCGCGAATCGATCCGCGACCTCTTGGCCCAGGAGATCGGCAAGGCGGGCACGGTTACCGCGCAGGCGTACTACACGCCGAGCTGGTCGATCCTGCCGCCCGCGCGGGAAGCCGTGCGCCTCGCGTTTGCGCCCGCCGCGCCGCCCGTGAATCAGCGGGACAGCACAGTACTCCGGGTACTCGCGATCAACGACTTCCACGGTGCGCTCGAGGCGCGCTCCTGGCCGTGGTCCGGCGGGAAACCTGTGGGCGGCGCCGCCGCGCTCAAGCCGTGGCTCGACTCGCTCGCGCGGGCGTGCGGCTGCACCACGGTCCGGCTCGACGCCGGCGACGAGATGCAGGGGACGCTGCTCTCCAACTTCAGTTTCGGGCTGCCGGCCATCGCCGCGCTGAACGCGTTCGGCATCGACGCCGCGGCGATCGGCAACCACGAGTTCGACTGGTCGGTCGACACGCTGCGGGCCCGGATGGCGGGGGCGAAGTACCGCTTTCTCGCCGCCAACATCACCGATTCGAGCGGCACGGCGCGGCCCGAGTGGGCTCAGCCGTGGACTCTGATCCAGCGCGGCGGGCTGAAGATTGCCGTGATCGGGTTGGCGCTGCGCGCCACGCCGACGAACACGGCGCCGCGCAACGTGCGGGGGCTCGCGTTCGGCGAGGGCGCGGCGGCAGTGCGCCGTGTGCTGCCCCGGGCCCGGGCGGCTGCCGACTTCGTGATCGTCCTGGCGCACGAGGGGGCGTTCTGCGACGGTGCCCCGGGGCCGGACCCCGTGCCGGCGCCCGTCTGTCACGGCGAGATCATGGACATCGCGCGCGGCCTCGACTCGGGCGTCGTGGACCTGATCGTGAGCGGGCACACGCACTCGCTCGTCAACACCGTGGTGAACGGGATCCCGATCGTCCAGGCGCGCTCGAGCGGCGCCGGCATCGCGGTCGTGGACTTCGTGCGGGTGCGCGGCACGGCGCGCCAAGTGCGCGCGCGCATCGAGACGCCCTACGCCGACCAGGTCCGGCCCGACGCTGCGCTCGCCGACACGCTGCGTCCCTACCAACGGGCCATCGAGGCGGTGACCGGCCGCTTCGTGGCGCGTATCAAGACCGAGCTGCGCCGCGGTGGCGAGGACCACCCGCTTGGGCGGCTCATCGCCGATGCGCAGCGGAACATGACCAAGACGGACGTCGCGGTCGTCAACAGCGGCGGCATCCGCGCGGACCTCGCGGCCGGCACGGCCACGTATGGCGACCTGTACCAGGTGCAGCCGTTTCAGAACCGGCTCGTGCGGCTCTTCGTCTCTGGCAAGGTCCTCATGGCGGCGCTCGAGCACGCGGTGGCCGGTGACCGCGCGGACGCGCATGTCTCGGGGCTGGAGGTGTGGTACGATCCGCGCAAGCGCGTCGGGCAACGGGTCACCAAGGTCAGGCTGGCGAACGGACACGGGCTCGACAACGGACGCACCTACACCGTGGCGGTGAGCGATTTCCTCGCCGCGGGCGGGAGTGGCTACACGATGTTCCGGGGGCTGCCCGTCGAGGACCTGGGGTTGGTCGATCTGGACGCGCTGATTCAGTACCTCGCGGTGCTGCGGCCGCCGGTCGAGGCCCCGGGCGACGGGCGGGTCCACCGGGTCGGGGCCGGCCGGTGAGCCTGCGCGTGTTCGTGAACGAGCAGCCGGTGACGGTGGCTCGCGGCGCCACGGTGCGCGACGCGGTGGCGGCGCTCGACGGCGACTTGGCGGGGCTGCTGGCGAGCGGGGCGGCGTACGCGACCGACGGCGTGGGACGTCCGGTCGACGCCGCGGACCCGATCGGCGAAGGCGCGATCCTGCGCGTAGTCGTGACGGCGCGGCAGGGACCGCCCCGTCTCTCCAAGGAGCTGTTGCGGCGCTGGCCCAAGGCCGAGCTGCACGTGCACCTGGACGGATCGTTGCGTCCTCAGACGATGCTCGAGCTGGCGCGGGCCCAAGGGGTGCGGCTCCCCGCCGACACGCCCGACGGGCTCGCCCAGGCGCTGTCGGTCAAGCACGCGAAGAGCCTCGAAGAGTATCTCACCAAGTACGAAATCACCTTGTCCGTCATGCAGACACGGGCGGCGCTCGAGCGGATCGCTTACGAGTTCGTACTGGATGCGGCCGCCGACGGCGTGCGCTACGTGGAGGTGCGCTACTCGCCGCTGCTGCATCGGCCGGCGCTCACGCTGGCGCAGGCGATCGAGGCGCCGCTCGCCGGGATCAAGCGCGCCGAGGCGGAGACCGGCACCAAGGTCGGACTGATCGTCTGCGCCATTCGCACGCGGCCGCCGGACGAGTCGCTCGAGCTGGCGCGCGCCGCGGCGGAGTATCGCGGCGCCGGGGTGGTTGCGTTCGATCTGGCGGGCGCCGAGCGGGGGCATCCTGCCCGGGAGCACGCGCCGGCGTTCGCGTACGCGGCGGCGCACGGTCTGGCGTGCACGTGCCACGCCGGGGAAGGGGACGGGCCGCGCTCGATCCACGAGGCGCTGCACGCCTGCGGCGCGCGGCGCATCGGGCACGGCACCCGGCTGGGGGAAGAGCCGGCCCTGCTCGACGAGGTCGTGGCGCGCGGCATCCCGCTGGAAATGTGCCTCACCAGCAACCTCCACACGCACACCGTGGCGGCGATCGCCGAGCATCCCCTCAAACGCTATCTCGACCGCGGGGTCGTGGTCACGCTCAATACCGACGGCCGGCTGGTGGACGGCATCTCGCTCACCGATGAGTATTTCCTGGCGCACGGCGCCCTCGGGCTCACGCGACAGGATCTTGCGCGTGTGACGCTCAACGCGTGCGAGAGCGCGTTTCTTCCGGAGTACGAGAAAGTCGCGCTGGTGGCGCGGGTCCAGAGCGAACTGGAGGCTCTCTAAATGTCCTTCCGCCGGACGGTGCTGGCGTGCGTCGTCACGTTCGTGTGCGCGCTGGCCGTGTTCACGCTTCCCCGGTTCGCCTGGAACAGCCTGCAGGGGGCGGTTCGTCCGCAGGCGGCCTCCGACTCGTGGGTGTCGCCGTCCACGGTCTCTGCCCCCGAGACCCAGGCGGCGCCGCGCTCGGTGGGCCAGCGGCTCACCGGCCTATTCGGAATCGTTCTGATCCTGGGAATCGGCATTGCCCTGTCGCGCAACCGCCGCGCGATCAGCTGGCGCATCGTGGCCTGGGGAGTGGGGCTGCAGCTCGCCTTCGCGATCTTCGTGCTGCGCGTGCCCCTGGGTCAGACGCTGTTCAGCGCCTTGGGAGACGTGGTGAAGCAGATCTTGAGCTTCTCCTACGTCGGCTCGGAGTTCGTGTTCGGGGAGATCGGCAAGCAGCACTCGAGCCTGGGCGTGATCTTCGCGTTTCAGGTGCTCCCCGCCA
>Ga0209806_1000670_pt1 | contig 23104 bp, 23 predicted proteins | sample GraSoiAngelo_152_FD_186166 | JGI IMG/M metagenome (GOLD analysis project Ga0209806, IMG submission 186166) | Grasslands soil microbial communities from the Angelo Coastal Reserve, California, USA - 14_1009_12_30cm (SPAdes) (version 2) | ecosystem: Environmental > Terrestrial > Soil > Grasslands ... | reverse complement strand
GTCCCCTCCTCCCACGAAGAGAGATATCGCCGCTGCTCGTCCGTGAGCGTGTCGATCGCGATGCCCATCGCGTGCAGCTTGAGCCGCGCCACCTCGGCGTCGATGTCCTCAGGCACGTCGTAAACCTTCTTCTCGAGGCTGGACGCGTTCCTGGCGATGTACTCCGCGCAAAGCGCCTGGTTGGCGAAGCTCATGTCCATCACCGCCGCGGGATGCCCCTCGGCCCCAGCCAGGTTGATCAGCCGGCCCTCGCCAAGCAGGTAGAGGCGTCGCCCGTCGCCCGACCGGTACTCCTGAACTGAAGGCCGGACCTGGCGCACGCCGGTCGCGAGCTCGTCCAGAGCCTTGAGGTTGATCTCCGAGTTGAAATGTCCGGAGTTGGCGAGGATCGCACCGTCCTTCATGACCTCGAAGTGCTTGCGGTCCAGCACGTTGACGTCGCCGGTGACGGTGACGAAGATGTCGCCCTCACGCGCGGCGTCATCCATCTTCATGACCCGGAAACCGTCCATCGCCGCCTCGAGCGCTTTGACCGAGTCGACCTCGGTCACGACGACGTCGGCGCCGTGACCCTTCGCCCTCGAGGCGAGGCCGCGGCCGACCCACCCGTAGCCGGCGATCACAAACGTCTTGCCCGCGAGCAGGACGTTGGTCGATCGGATGATCCCGTCGATGGTCGACTGCCCTGTGCCGTACCGGTTGTCGAACATGTGCTTCGTATCAGCCTCGTTGACCGCAACGATTGGATAGGCCAGCACGCCGTGCTCAGCCATGGCGCGGAGGCGGATCACACCGGTGGTCGTCTCCTCGGTGCCGCCGACAACCTCAGGCAGCTGCTCGCGCCGCGACTTGTGCAGGACCGACACGAGGTCCGCCCCGTCATCCATCGTGAGCTGCGGCCTGTGATCGAGGGCCGCCTCGATGTGCTCGTAGTAGGTCTCGTTGTCCTCGCCACGGATGGCATAGGTCTTGATGCCGTGATGTGCCGAAAGCGCGGCCGCGACCGCGTCGTTCGTGGACAGAGGGTTGGACGCGCACAGCACAATGTCGCCGCCACCCGCCTTGAGCGTGAGCATTAGGTTTGCCGTCTCGCTGGTGACGTGGAGGCAGGCGGCGAGGCGAAGGCCTTTGAGCGGCTGCTCCTTGGTGAAACGCTGCCGGATCAAGGTCAGCACCGGCATCTCGCGTGCCGCCCAGTCGATCAGGTCGTGACCCTGCGCGGCCAGGTTCAAATCCTTGACGTCGCTTCCCCTGGAACTGACTTTCAAATCTCCTCTCCTCAGTAGACGATCTCGCTCACCAACTTCACGTCCCGCAAGCGCTGGCGGCCCTCGAGGTATCCCAGCTCGATGAGCACCTGGACGCCGACGACGTCGGCGCCGAGCTTGCGCATGAGCCGGACGGCGGCCGACGCGGTGCCGCCCGTCGCAAGAACATCATCCACGATCAGGACCTTCTGGCCGGGCTGGACGGCGTCCGAGTGAACCTCGAGCTGATCGGTCCCGTACTCAAGCTCGTAGGACTCCATCACGGTCATCCATGGCAGCTTGCCGGTCTTGCGGATTGGAACGAAGCCGGCGCCCAGCTTGACGGCGATCGCGGCGCCCGGGATGAAGCCTCGCGCCTCGATGGCGGCCACCAGGTCAGGCGGGTCGGCCGCCCAGGCCCTTGACATGAGCTCGACGATCTCGCGGAAGATGTTCTTCTCGCCCAGCAGCGGCGTGATGTCGCGAAAGATGATCCCCTTCTGCGGGTAGTCGGGAACGTCGCGAACGTACTTCTTGAGGTCCTCAGGAGAAGTCACGGCCGGAGACCTCGGCGAGAGATTCGGTGCACAGGTGGCCCAGATGCTAGGCGCGGCCGAGCATCGGAGCGAGCGCATCCGGTGATGCGTGAGCGAGAAGCGCAGGCTGCAACGACGCAGATGGGCCGCATGGGCGCCGAAGATCCGTCGAGGGGCTCCGGCCGGGACTTCGCCGTCATACGACTGAACGAAAGTATTCAAGGGTCCGGCCCAGCCCGTCTTCCAGGCTGACCTGCGGCTGCCAGCCGAGGAGATTGCGGGCTCGTGCGATGTCGGGCCGGCGCTGCTTCGGGTCGTCGACCGGGAGGTCTCGATAGTCGATCGTGCTGGTGGAGCCGGCGAGACGGATGATCGTCTCGGCAAGCTCGAGCACGGTCACCTCATGTGGGTTGCCGAGGTTGATCGGAAGCTCGTCGCCGCGCTCGAGCGCCGCAAGCACGCCGCCCACCAGGTCGGACACATAGCAAAGGCTCCGCGTCTGCGAGCCGTCACCGTAGACGGTGAGCGGTTCGCCCCGAATCGCCTGCGCCATGAAGTTGGGCACCGCCCGGCCGTCGGAGACCTGCATGCGCGGGCCGTGCGTGTTGAAGATGCGCACGATGCGCGTGTCAACTTCATGCGTGCGGTGATACGCCATGGCGAAGGCCTCGGCACAGCGCTTGGCCTCGTCGTAGCAGCCGCGAGGGCCGATCGGGTTGACGTTGCCCCAGTAGGTCTCGGGCTGCGGGTGGACCAGGGGATCGCCATAAACCTCGGAGGTCGAAGCCAGGAGAAACGTCGCACCTTTTGCCCGGGCCAGACCGAGCATGTTCGTGGTCCCGAGGGTCCCGACCTTGAGCGTGTGGATCGGGTTGGAGTCGTACTGCGGCGGGGACGCCGGCGACGCGAAATGCAGCACGTAGCGGACGTCGCCACCGATGAACACGCCGTGGTTGACGTCGGCCTGGCGGAACTCGAAGTCGGGGTTGCCCTGGAGCGACACCAGGTTTTGGTGCGAGCCGGTGATGAAGTTGTCGAGCGCCAGCACACGCATTCCGCGATCGAGCAATTCGTGGCACAGGTGCGAGCCGATGAAACCCGCTCCGCCCGAGACTACGGCGCGAGGCTTATTCGCGGCCAATGCCGCGATAGGTGAAGCCGAGGCCGCGCATCGCTTCCGGGTCGTAGATGTTTCTTCCATCGACGATGACCGGGCGGCGCATGAGCTGCTTGATGCGAGCCATGTCGAGCTGGCGGAACTCATTCCACTCGGTGATCAACACGATCGCGTCCGCACCCGCCGCAACCTCGTACGCACTCTTGAGATATTCCACCTCAGGGAGGAGCAACCTGGATCTCTCCACCGCGGCCGGGTCATATGCTCGGACATCGGCGCCGGCAGCAAGCAGGACCTTGGCGATGCCGACGCTCGGCGCCTCGCGCATGTCGTCGGTATTGGGTTTGAAAGCAAGTCCGAGCAAACCGATCACCCGCCCTGGGAGCTCATCCAACGTCTCGCGCAACAGGTCAATCACGATCATGCGTTGGTCGCGATTGATTTGCATCACGGCCTGCAACAGCTCAGGGTGATAGTTGAACCTTTCGGAGATTGCCGCCAGTGCCGCGACATCTTTGGGAAAGCAACTTCCGCCCCATCCAATACCGGCGTCGAGGTAGGTCGAGCCGATTCTCTTGTCGAGGCCCATGCCCTCGGCGACCAGCTTCGCGTCGGCTCCCAGCCGCCCGCTGATCCAGGCGATCTCATTGATGAACGAGATGCGCGTGGCCAGGAACGCGTTGGACGCGTACTTGACCATCTCCGCCGTGTAGATGTTCGGGGTCACCAGGATCGGCGCATCGAGCGGTGCGTACAGCTTCGCCACCTTCTCCGCCGCTTCTCGATCATGGCTTCCGATCACCACGCGGTCGGGGTGCATGAAGTCCTGGATCGCGGAGCCTTCGCGCAGGAACTCGGGGTTTGACACGACCGACGCCTTGTGCTGCGTGTTTCTTTTCTGGAGCACGCGCGACACCATGTCGCCCGTCAGTGGTGGCACGGTGGACTTGTTGACCACGACCAGCGGTCCGTCCATCGCATCGGCGATCGAGCTCGCCGCCGCCTCGACGTAGGAAAGATCCGCCTCCCCGCCTTCGCCCTCGGGCGTGCTGACGGCGATGATCGCGTACTCCGCGCCCGGCACAGCGTCGACATAAGAGGTCGTGAAACTCAAGCGCCGCGCCTTCGCGTTGCGGTCCACGAGCTCGACCAGACCCGGCTCATAAAAGGGAACCTGGTTGTGCTTTAGCTGGGCGATCTTCTTCTCGTCGATGTCGACCACTGTGACGGCGTTGCCGAGGTCGGCCAGGCACGCCGCCGTCGTCAACCCAACGTAGCCCGCACCGATGACCGCGACCTTGCTCACGTCGCCGCCGATTATCCCAGCACGGATTCGTAGGCCGAGATTGTTTCGCGCGCGGCCCGCGTCCAGCTGAACTTCCTGGCGCGCCGCAGCCCGGCATGCCTCCAGCGCTCGCGCTCTCGCATCATCTCGACCGCCGCACGGCCCAGAGCGTCTCCGTTCCCGTCCTGCACGAGCAGAGCCGCGTCGCCCACCACCTCAGGCACGCTCGAGTTCCGAAAACCAGCGACTGGGCAGCCGCATGCCATCGCCTCGACGCACGGCAACCCAAAGCCTTCGTACCTGCTCGAGAAGACCAGGCAGGCGGCGGAGGAATAAAGGTCGGCGAGCGCCTCGTCGTCGACCCGCCCGAGCTGCACCGCGCCGGCCATGCTCACCGGCGCTTGCCTCCCTGGCTCGCCCGCGATGACCAACCCCAAGCCCGGCTCCAGGCCCCGCGCCGTTCTCCAAGCCGCCAGCAGAGCGGAGGGGTCCTTGCGTGCATCCAGCGCCCCGACGAACAGCAGGTAAGGATCATGCAGGCCCCACCGTTCCTTGACTCGAGTCGCCGCTCCATCTCTCGGGCTGAAGACCGGATCGGCCGCCTCCGGGACGATGCGAAGCCTCTGTCGCGCCGCGACTCGAAGGCGGGCAGCGTCATCGGCGGTGGAGCTGGAAACCGCGATCACCACGTCGGCGCGCGGGAGCAGTCGCCGGAAGAGCCCGTACCGAAACCGCTCGCCCCGCATGCCCGGTCCCTTCCACGCCCACGGAATCAGGTCGTGCAGCGTAACGACCAGCGGGCATGGGCTTCGGCCCGGCAGGTGGAAGTCGATGGCGTGGTAGAGGTCCGGACCGATGCGCTGGATGTCGCGGTTCAGGGCGACCGCGTCTTCGTAAGCCGCCACCTGGCCGTGGCTGCGGCGCCGGCAGCCGGCCAGCTTGTAGTCACCCACCGGAAGCGCCGGGGCGTCGAATGCCACGTCGAGGAGCAGGGTCAGGCGGGAGTCGAAGCCAGCCCAGATCATGCCCTTGAGCAGACCCCGGGCATAAGCGCCGACCCCGCGGGCGGCGCTCGGGCCCTGGAGCGGCCTCATGTCCAGCAGCACGGAAGGGCGACCCGCGCCCGTCCGAGATGAGTTCATGAGACTGGAGATCATAATTTGCCCGCCATGAAAGACCTCGATCTCGTAATCGTGGGCGGATGCGGCCACGTGGGCCTTCCACTCGCACTGTCGCTGGCTGACTGCGGGTACCAGGTCGGCATCAACGACATCGACGAGCTCAAGATCGAGCAGGTCAAGGCCGGCCACGTGCCCTTTCGAGAAACTGGCGCCGAAGAGCTGCTCCGGAAGCTGCTGCCGACCGGCAGGCTCGAGCTGTCATGCGACGCCGCGATGCTGAGCCGGACCCGCACGGTGATCCTCGTCATCGGCACCCCGATCGATGAGTTCATGAACCCGTCGGTGCGGATCTTCGACCGGGTCCTGGACGAGCTGACGCCGCACCTCCAGGACGGCTCCCTGGTCATCCTGCGCTCCACCGTGTATCCGGGGACGAGCGAGACCGTGGAGCGACGCCTGCGCGCGGCCGGCATCGAGGCCCATGTCGCCTTCTGCCCCGAGCGGATCGCCGAAGGCCACGCGCTCGAAGAGCTGCGTTCGCTTCCACAGCTGGTGGGAGTCACCTCGGACGAGGCGTTCGCGAGAGCGCGCGTGCTGTTCGAGAAGATGGGGGTGGCGTCCGTCATCCAGACCACGCCGCTGGAGGCCGAGCTCGCGAAGCTTCTGACCAACACCTGGCGGTACATGAAATTCGCCATCGCCAATCAGTTTTTTCAGATCGTCAACCGCTCCGGCCTCGATTACAACCGCGTCCTCAATGCCATCCGGCAGGATTACCCGCGCGCCGCCGACCTTCCAGGGCCAGGTTTTGCCGCAGGCCCGTGCCTGTTGAAGGACACGATGCAGCTCTCAGCCTTCACCGCCGACCACTTCCCGATGGGCCAGGCCGCGATGCAGGTCAACGAGGGCCTTCCCGGCTACATCGTCGACACGCTCAACTCGCGCAAACCATTATTCGGCCGCACGCTCGGCATCCTGGGCATGGCGTTCAAAGGCGAGTCGGATGATCCGCGAGCCTCGCTGAGCTACAAGCTGCGCAAGCTGGCGCAGTTCAAAGGCGCGAAGGTGCTGTGCACCGACCCCTACATCATCGACGAGACCTTCGAGCCCCTCGACAAAGTGCTCCGCGAGTCCGACGTCCTGGTGGTCGGCGCGCCCCACCGCGCTTATCGGGGCATCGAGCTCGACGGTCGCGACGTTGTCGACATCTGGGGCGCCACGGGCCCTATCCGGCTCTGAAGGTTCTCGTCACCGGCGCAGCCGGTTTCATCTGCGGGTATCTCGTCGCCGAGCTGCTCGACGCCGGACACGAGGTCGTCGGAGTGGACAACTTCAGCAAGTACGGGCCGGTCAGGCGAGCTTTCGAAAACGACCCTCGCTACCGGCTTGTCGAAGGCGATGCCAAAGACGCTGAGCTCCTCACCGAGCTTGCCATCGACTGCGACCAGGTGGTCGCGGGCGCCGCCATGATCGGCGGCATCTCCTACTTCCACGAGTTCGCGTATGACCTGCTGGCGGAGAACGAGCGCATCTGCGCCGCCACCTTTGATGCTGCAATCAGTGCGTTCCGGCTGGGTCGCCTGCTGAAGATCACGGTGCTGTCGAGCAGCATGGTCTTCGAGAGCTCGTCGATCTTTCCCACCCCAGAAGGTGCACAGCAGACGAGCCCGCCTCCCCGCTCGACCTACGGATTCCAGAAGCTCGCAACCGAATATTTCGCCAAAGGGGCGCACGAACAGTACGGCCTGCCTTACACGATCGTGCGTCCTTTCAACTGCGTCGGCATAGGCGAGCGGAGGGCGCTGCGTGACATGGATGTGATGAGCGGCAACGTCAAGCTCGCCATGAGCCACGTCGTGCCCGACCTGGTCCAGAAGGTGATCAAGGGCCAGGACCCGCTGCACATCCTTGGCGACGGCAGCCAGGTCCGTCACTACACGTACGGCGGAGACCTGGCGCGAGGCATCCGGCTCGCCATGGAGTCGGAGCAGGCGCTGAATGAGGACTTCAACCTCTCCACCGCACGCTCGACGACCGTCCGCGAGCTGGCCGAGGTCGTCTGGCTCAAGGTGCATGGGGCGGACAAACCGCTTCGTCTCATATCGGACCCGCCTTACGAGCACGACGTGCAGATGCGCGTGCCTGACGTGAGCAAGGCGCGGCGTGTGCTGGGGTTTGAAGCCGCGACTCCCCTCGAGGACGTGCTCGACGAGGTGATTCCATGGATCCGCGAAGAGATCGCCGCGGGACGCATTTGAGCGACGAGACGCCGGCGCTCTCGGTCGTGATCCCGGTCTACAACGAAGGCGAGAACGTGGCTCCCACCCTTCGCGGCGTGGTCGAGCAAAGCCACGTCAGGCCGCTGGAGGTCCTGGTCGTGCACGACTTCGACGAGGACACCACGGTGCCCGTGGTCAAACGCCTTCAGGCGGAGATGCCCGAGCTACGCCTACACAAGAACACCCTCGGTCGTGGGGCGCTCAACGCGATGAAGTCGGGGCTGCGCGCCGCCCGTGCGCCGTTCGTCCTGATCACTATGGGCGACGGCTCCGACGACCCCGCCGACATCGATCCCATGTACCGGCTGGCGAAGGAGGGCGCCGATGTCGTGGCCGGGTCGCGCTACATGCGCGGCGGCCGCCAGGTCGGCGGCCCGCTCGTCAAGCGGACCATGTCGCGCACCGCCGGGTTGTCGCTGCACTGGCTGGGCGGGCTGCCGGTGCACGACGCGACCAGCAACTTCCGGCTCTACTCCAAACGCCTGCTCAACCAGGTCACGATCGAGTCCCGCGGCGGTTTCGAGCTCGGGCTCGAGCTGACGGTCAAGGCCTACCGGCTTGGGATGAGGGTGGCGGAGGTGCCGACGACCTGGCGGGACCGGACGGCTGGCGAGAGCCGGTTCAAGCTCGTGGAATGGCTTCCGCGATACCTCCATTGGTACTGGCGCGGAATCGTTGGAAGAGTAGTGACTAATCGATAAGATGTGCCGCGTGAATCGCCTGAAATACCCGCTGACAGCCATCGCGATCGCCGCATTTGCGCTCGCACCGCTGACCGCGGCCGCCGCCCCCAGCCCCAGTCCGTCGCTTGACACCGTCCTGGCCAAGCCACCCGGCACGGACTTCCACGAGCTGACCACGAGCGCGCTCAACGGGGCGTTCACCGCGCATGACTGGGCGACCTTGAACGGCAGCGGCAGCGGCGCGACCGACACGGAGAACGCCCTGAAGCACGACGGCTTCGTGGCCGGCTATGGCAAGACCTGGGCGCAGGTGTCGTCCGGCCACGCTCTGATCGAGGCGGTGATGGCTTTCAACGGCGGGCAGGGGGCGCGGAAGGCGCTGACCGGCCTGGAGGCCGGTGACAAGTCCGACTCCGCCTACAAGCACGCGGTGACCCTCAGTGGCATCGACCCGTACTACGGCGCCCACTTCGTCGACTCGGCGAACAACGTGGTCGAAGACCTCTTTGCCTTCGCCAAAGGCAATGACGTATATGGGGTGCTCTTTGTGTCGGACAAGGACGACGTGGCGACGCTGGCCGCCACGCAGGCAAAAGCCCAATTCTCCGCCGCGCCGGACAGCACGATTCCTTCCTCGCAGTGGCCGGAGAACGCTTCGCCCACGTCCTCATTCCCGGTAGCCGCATTCGCCATCGCGGTCGCCTTCGTGATCGTCGTCGTCGGATTGATCGCCTTTCTAGCTCTCCGGCGCCGCACTCCAGCCATGGCGCCCGCGTACGCGGTGCCCGGCGGGTACGGGATGCCGGGCGCTGCTGGTCCGATGGGCACGCCAGACACGACGGGCGGCGGCGTTCAGATGTCGCCGGACGGCAATTACTGGTGGGATGGCCAGGCGTGGAAAGACGCTTCCCACGAGACGCCGCCCGGCGCGCAGCGATCCAGCGATGGGACGCTCTGGTGGGACGGTGCGAACTGGAGGCCTGTGCCCCCGGCCGCCACCCCGGAACAGCCGCCGACCGGTTAACCGACCAGCGGCCTGTAGTTGCGCTTGTAGTACTCCCAGTACTCGCCTGACTTGAGCGGGCGCCACCACTCGGGATTCTGCTGGTACCAGCGCACTGTCCGCTGCAGGCCCTCGGCAAAGCCAACCTGCGGCTCCCAACCCAGCGCGGTGATGCGCGATATGTCGAGCGCGTAGCGGTAGTCATGTCCAGGCCGGTCCGCGACGAACTCGATGAGGCTTCGCGGTTTGCCCATGATGTCGAGCACGGCCTCCGCCACCTGCAGACCTCTTGTCTCCTCGCCGGTGCCGACGTTGTACACACCGCCAACCGGCGCGTCGTGCAGCACCAGGTCGATGGCCCGGCAGTGGTCGTCCACATAGATGTAGTCGCGAACCGCCGACCCGTCGTTGTAAAGAGGCAGCCTCATGTCATCGATCGCGTTGGTGATAAGCACCGGCACCAGCTTTTCCGGGTACTGGTACGGCCCGTAGTTGTTCGATCCGCGGGTCACCAGCAGCGGCAGGCCGAAGCTCTCGGCGTACGCGTGGGCGATGTGCTCGCCCCCGGCCTTGCTCGCCGAGTATGGGCTTCGCGGCCGGAGGGGGTCGTCCTCTCGGGAACGGCCGTCGCTGACTTCGCCGTACACCTCGTCGGTGCTCACCAGCAGGAAGACCTCGTGGCCGTACCGCCTCGCCGCCTCGCAGAGGACGGCGGTGCCGCGGACGTCGGTCTCGATGAAGGCGAACGGGTCCATAAGGGATCGGTCGACGTGGGTCTCAGCGGCAAAGTTGACGATCGCGTCGGCGTGGGCGGCCAGCGTGTTGACGAGGTCTGCGTCGCAGATGTCGCCATGGACGAAGCGAAAGCCAGGATGGCCTTCGAACTCGGCGAGGTTCGCCAGGTTGCCCGCGTAGGTGAGCTTGTCGAGCACCGTGATCTCCACGTCCGGCCTGGTTCGCCGGAGGTGACGGACGAAGTTCGATCCGATGAAGCCCGCGGCGCCCGCGATCAGCAGGCGCCTCAACGATCGCGTCACTTGATCGATGGACCCGCCGACCAGTCGTATCCGATGGACGGGTCGTCGTGCGGGATGCGCCCCTCATCGTCTGGCGCGTAGACGTTCGATGTGATGTAGAGCAAGTGCGACAGCTCCAACGCCCGGCAGCCGTGCGCCACGCCCGGAGGGATCGTCAGGCATGACGGTTTGCCATCACCCATCAGGAACTCCATCAGCTGGCCTTTGGTCGATGACCCTTCGCGCGTGTCGTACAGCGCGACCTTGAGCGCACCGATGACGTACCACCAGTCGGTCTGCCGCTGGTGGATGTGCCAGGCCTTGGCGGTGCCCGGGTACATCAAGGAATGGCTCCACTGGCCGAAGTGGCCGAAGAAGTCGTCCGTCTCGCGCACGATCTCACGGAAAAATCCCCGCTCGTCGGAATGCGTGGCGAGCTCTTTAAGCACCACGCCCTCGATGCTCATTGCTCTTGGCTCGCAGCGCGCGACCGGACGAAATCGTTGACCGAGTAGTAGGCCTGGATCGACTCTCCGGCGTCGCCCCAGAAGCCTTCGAGCACGTCGTACTCCATGAGGCCCTGGCCCAGGTACCAGTTGTTTACGTCGGTGATCTCCAGCTCCCCGCGACCGGACGGCTTCAGCTCGGGCAGAACCCTCCACACCGTCTCGTCATAAAAGTAGACACCGGTCACTGCGAACTCGCTCGGCGGATCGGCAGGCTTTTCGACGATGTGCTTGATCCTGCGGTCGCCGTCGAACTGGACCACGCCGAGGTGGCGCAGGTGCGATGGATCCGACTCCTTGCTGAGCACGACGCGCGCGCCGTGCCGCTGCTGGCGAAACGCTTCGACGCAGGGCCGGATCGACCGCTCAAAGATGTTGTCGGCCAGGAGGACGACGCAACGGTCACCGGCGACGAACTTCTCGGCCAGGCCGAGGGCCTCGGCGATGCCGCCGGCCTTGTCCTGGTAGGCGTAGAGGAGGCGCTCGACGCCGAACTCGTTCCCGTTGCCGAGGAGGCGCAGAAACTCGCCCGCATGGGTCCCACCGGTGACCAGCATGATCTCGTCCACGCCCGCGCCCACCAGCGATTCGATTGCGTAGTTGATCATCGGGCGGTCGTAGATCGGAAGCAGGTGCTTGTTGGTGATCCGGGTCAGCGGATGGAGGCGGCTGCCAGTGCCCCCGGCGAGTATTACGCCCTTCATCGACACCGGATTCTAGGCCTCAGGGCGTAGTGAGCTACAACTCCTTGTGGCAGACTGGCCGCTGCACCGCACATGCCTAGACCGGACAACTGGCCCCGCACGATCCTTCACGTCGACCTCGACGCGTTCTACACGTCCGTCCACCAGCGCGACGACCCCAAGCTTCGCGGCGTGCCGGTCGCCGTTGCCGGTCGCTCGCGGAGGGCGGTCGTCATGGGAGCGTCGTACGAAGCGCGTAATTACGGAATTCGCTCCGCGATGCCGCTCCACGAGGCCCTGCAGCTGTCCCCGCAGCTGGTGGTCGTCCCGCCCGATGGCGCGCGCTATCGCGAGGCCAGCCGCCTCGTCCATCAGATCTTTCGGCGCTACACATCCCCTGAGCTGGTCGAAGCCATCGCTTTGGACGAGGCCTACCTCGATGTCACGGCGCGGACTCGGCACGGGACCTCGAACGCGGAGGAGGTGGCGCGACGGATCAAGTTCCAGATCCACACCGAGGTCGGCCTCACCGCATCGGTCGGCGCGGCCACCTCGAAGCTCGTGGCCAAGGTGGCCAGCGGCACCCGCAAGCCGGACGGCCTGGTTCTCGTCCTGCCCGACACCGAGGCCGACTTCCTGGCTCCCCTGCCGATCGGGGTAATTCCGGGCCTTGGCCCGAAGACGGAGGAAAGGCTCCACGCGATGGGCCTGCGCACGGTCGGCGCGCTGGCGGCGTACGAGACCCAGCGTCTCGTGCAGGCCCTCGGCACCAATGGCGCTGTCCTGCAGCGACTTGCCCAGGGCCGCGACCGGACTCCTGTGGACGGCAGCCGCCCGGCCAAGACCATCTCGGCCGAGACCACCTTCGAGAACGACGTGAGCGACCGGGGCCAGCTCGAGGTGGCGCTGCGCGACCTCACCGACCGCGTCACCGAAAGGCTGAAGACCGACGGCGTGCGAGCCCGGACCGTCTACGTGAAGCTCAAGCTGCCGGACTTCAGGCTCGTGAGCCGCCAGGTGAGCCGGACGAGCCCGACCGACGACGTCGAGACGATCTTCCGCGCCGCGCGCTCGGCGCTGGAGAAGTCGCACGTGGAGTCGAGGGCGGTGCGGTTGATCGGGGTGGGCCTGTCCGGCCTGGAGCACCCTGCCCCCGACCTTCAGCTGACCCTTTTCGATTAGGCGTCCGGTCGACAACCGGCCGCGGCAGCGCGGCCAGCACCTCCCCCACGGTCGTCCAACCCAGCGCCGTCTGCGCGCGCTTGATGAGCTCGCGGAACACCATCGCCGTCGCTCGCGCGTCATCCAGGGCCGCATGTGCCGGGGTGACATCGAGGCCAAGCTCAGCGACGAGGCGCGCCAGCCCGGGGGTCTGCCCTTTCGGGAGGTCGAGCACCAGACGCGCCAGCGCGGTCGTGTCGAAGATCGGATGCTCGAGCGGGCTCTCCAGGCCGCGCCCGACCAACCAGGTGTCGAACGCGTCATGGCTGTGCTCGACCAGGACCGCGCCTTGCGAAAAGCGCAGGAATGCGCGCCTTGCATCCTTGAACTCCGGCGCTCCGATGAGCATGGAGCGGTCGATGTGGTGGCGCTTGCGCGCGTACGGGTTGATCGGCGCCCGGCAGTCGACCAGGGTGTCGAAAAAGGAGAGCGGACCGAGCAGGGTGAAACGTTCGGCGCCGATCTCCAGGACGAGGAACGGCGCGTTGCCCGTCGTCTCGACGTCCAGCGCCACGAACTGCGCATCCTCGAGCCGCGTTTGAGGGCCGACCTCCGGCGCATCGACGGCGATCTCCTCCCACGGGACGAGGGCGGCCGCCCCGCGGGGCTTCAGATACAGCGGTCGCGAGCTCATCCCGCCTCCGCGAGGGCACGCCTGGCCCAGGCGATCTCGTCTCCGTTGACCGCCCTCAGGAGCAGCACGGCGGCGGCGTAGACCGCGGCGCCCACCACGATTGGGATCGCCACCTCCAGGCCCTGCAGGTTGCTCAGCGGATAGATCGCGATTCCCATGACGAGCCCCGCGAGAATCACCCGCCAGCCGAGCGCCGTCACCCGCACCCGGCCGACGTACCGCGCCGTCAGGACCCAACCCGCGATGCCGAGCGCGAGCTCGGTCAAAACGGTCGCCCAGCTCGCCCCGATGAAGCTGAAGGGAGGGATCAGAGCCAGGTTGAGCGCCACGTTGGCGACCACGCTCCACGTGGCAGCCCATGAGAAGGACGACTGTCGGTCCGACGCGTTCAGCGCTCCGATGAACGCGTTGTTGACGAATGCGATTCCAAGGGCGAGGGCGAGGATCCGCAGAGCGGGCTCGGAGGCCCCGTAGTCGTTGCCGAGGAGGACCGGGGTGAGTGGATGGGCCAGCACGAAGATGCCGACGCTGACCGGCCAGCCCATCAGCAAGAGCGCCTTATAGAAGCGGTTGAGGGCGTCGAGCATGTCGGCCGGGCGCTCGCGGTGATACACCGAGAGCACCGGGAAGACGATCGACAGGAACGTGATCGGCACGAACAGAAGGGCTTCAATCGGCTTGTAAGCGGCTCCGTAATAGGACGCGGCGAACTTGCCGTGAAATGCGTAGACCAGGGGTTGATCGATCCGGAAATAGATGATCGTGAGGATGAATGTGAGGGCAAAGGGCAGTCCCTTCCAGAACCACTCGCGCAAGAACGTAAGCTCGAACCGCCATCCGACTATCGCGATCCTCTTAATCGCGAGGACCACGATGAAATACGCGCAGCTGAACGCGTATTGGGCTGCGTAAGCCCACACGTAATAGACGACGCTCTGCTGCGTCCGCCCGCCATACACGACGAGGACGAGCAGGACGAGGCTTTCGAGAATCACCGCAATCGCTTCGTAACCGAGCTGCTGCACGGCATAGAGGCCGTTCCTCAAGAGCGTTGCGTACGACGTCAGGACCATCAAGACGAAGCCTGGAACAAGCAGGTCGGTGAGTCCGAGCGGGATCACCAACCCCGCCAGCAGCAGGAATGCGACGACCGACATGAGGAGGCGCAGCGACATCACGTTCCGCAGATAGCGCTGGATCTCGCTGCGGTTGCGCGCTCCCTCGCGTACGAAAAGCACGTTGAAACCGAGGTCCAGGACCACGCTCACGATTGCCGTCAGGTTGATGAGCACGGTGAACGTCCCGTAGTGCGCCGGAGCGAGACGCCGGATCATGTAAAGGACCGTCACGAGGGCGATCAGTCGCGCGATCACCTTCGCCGTGAGCACGATCGTCGAATTGCGAAGCGCCCGCGAGCCGAGCCCGAGGCTCGCGGCCGGCGGGCCGTCTGCTGAGTCGTTGTCTGGCAACCGATCCAATCGTAATCCCAAGGATGAGTACACTCGTTCGCCGTGGCGGACAAGATGCGGATTCTCAGCGGGATGCGCCCGACGGGTCGTTTCCACCTGGGCAATTACCTCGGCGCGGCCAAGAACTGGGTGGAGCTGCAGAAGGAGCACGAGTGCTTTTTCTTCGTGGCGGACTACCACGCGCTGACCACCGAGCCGGACGGCCACAAAGCCGAAGACAAGGTCTTCGACCTGACCGCCGACCTGATCGCCGTCGGCATAGACCCCACCCGCAGCGTCCTCTATCTGCAGTCGAAGGTGCCCGAGGTCGCGGAGCTGACTCTTTTGCTCTCCATGGTCACCCCGCTGAGCTGGGTGCAGCGCGTACCGACGTTCAAGCAGATGGCCAAGCAGCACCCGGACAACGTCAACCTGGGCCTCTTCTCTTATCCCATCCTGCAGGGCGCGGACATCTTGATGGTCAAAGGCGTGGGCGTGCCCGTCGGCAAAGATCAGCTCGCGCACCTCGAGCTCGTGCGAGAGGTGACGCGAAAGTTCAACCGCACCTACGCGCCGGTTTTTCCTGAACCCAGAGCCCTGATGACCGAAACGAACTTGATCAAAGGCACCGACGGCAAGCAGCGGATGTCGAAGACGGTCGGCAACATAATCGGCGTGACGGATGACCCCGAGGTCATCCGCAAGCAAGTGCTCAGCATGGTGACCGACGTCAAGCGCCCTCGCAGGACCGATCCGGGTCACCCGCGGACCTGCAACGTATGCGCCTACTACAAGCTCTTCTTCGACGATTGGGAGCATTACTGGGAGCTTTGCCGGAAAGCCCAGATCGGCTGCTACGACAAGAAAAAGCTGCTGGCGGAGCGATTGATCGAGCTCTTCAGGCCCTTCCGCGAGGTGCGCGCCGAGCTGAGTCCGGGCCAGGTCAGCGCAATCCTGGACGAGGGCAGCGAGAAGGCTCGCGAGGTGGCATCAAGGACGATGGTCGAGGTCCGCCAGGCGGTCGGCCTGCCCTCCTACCTAAACGCGCCAGGCCGCTAACATTTGACCCGGATGGCAGACGCTGCGGCCACGAGGAAAGTCACTCGCCGGACATTCCTTGGCTGGTGGATGGCCCTGATCCTCGGGGCGGTGACGGTCGCCGGCGCGCTGCCGATCCTGGTCTATCTCTGGCCGGCCCCGCCCAAGGGCCAGAAGAAGGGTCCCGTGAACATCACGCTGGACAAGGCCATCGACCAGCTCAACGATGGCGAGGCGGTCAAGTTCAATGCTCCGACCAACCCCAACACCGCCTTCATCATGGCCGACGGCGGAGGCGACAACGCGGCCGGCGACCTTGCTTTTGGAGGCTTCGCCGTGAAGACCGGGGGCAAGACCAACGTTTTCGCCATCAACTGCTCACACCTGGGCTGCTCGGTCGCGTTGAACGAAGCGGCCAAGACATTCGACTGCCCGTGTCACGGATCGCGCTTCCATCTCGATGGCACCGTGCTGCAGGGACCGGCTCCGGTCCCGCTTTCGCACCTGACCTGGAAGCAAGGCGATTCTCCGAACGTAATCCAGATCGATGGCATCGTGTTGGGCTTCTGATGGCGATTCCCCACCCTCGCGACGTCCAGCTCGCAGTCGTCAACTGGCTCGACGAGCGCTATCCGTTCACGAAGGCGATCGACGAGGCGATGTACCAGCGCGTACCCAACTTCGCCAACGCCTTCTACTACTGCTTCGGCGGGATGGTGTTCGTCCTCATCGTCTTGCAGCTTTTAACCGGGATTCTTCTCGCCATCTACTACGTCCCGGACGCGAGGGGAACCCCGCAGCCGGCCGCGTATACGAGCGTGCTCTTCATCCAGAACAACGTGTATCTCGGCTGGCTGATTCGCGGTGTCCACTTCTGGGGCGCCAACATCCTGATCCTCATGGTCTTGCTTCATATGGCGAGGGTGTACTGGACCGGGTCATACCGGGCGCCTCGCGAGCTCAACTGGATGGTGGGGGCGACCATGCTCCTGCTCATCCTTGCTTTCGCCCTCACCGGCTATCTGCTCCCGTGGGACACGAAGGCGTACTTCGCCAGTGAGGTGACGATCAAGATCATGGGCTTGCCGCCCCCACCCCAGCTCGGCGCCTTGATCAAAACGCTTGTCCAAGGCGGCCCGGTGGTCGGTCCACCCACCCTGCAGATCTTCTTCACCGCTCACGTGTTTCTGCTGCCCGCCCTGATCGTCCTCCTGATGTACGTGCACTTCAGGTTGATCCGGGCTCACGGGATCGCGGAGCCGCTGTGAGCGAGAAAGACATCCCCAGAGAAGGCCCGGGCGCGGCGGTCGCTCCGCCGAAAGAGGTCGAGATCATCGAGCTCGATGGTCACGGCGGCCACACTCTCGAACCCGAGTGGAAGCGCCTGCCGATCGGCCCCGATCACATCCTCTACCCGCTGCTGGTCGGGATTGCTCTCTTCCCCATCCTGATGGGCGATTCCGGCCACCACCTGGCCGACGACATGCCCGACGACGAGACCCACCCGTTCTTTCCCGACCATTTCTGGCCCTACCCCGTGATCATCATCGTGATGATGATCACGCTCGGACTACTCGCGGCCTTCGTGCAGAAAAACCTTCAGCTCGAGTCGCCGGCCGACCCGCGTGCGGTCACCATCCCGCGACCCGACTGGTACTTCCTTTTCCTTTTCCAGTTCATCAAGCTCGGCCCCGAGCTGCTGATGGCCGTCGTCATCCCGACGGGCATCATCATCGTCTTCCTGCTGTGGCCGTTCATCGATGCCATCGCCGGTCCGCGGACTGCGAGGCGGCTGGGCTGGAAACGGTGGCCTGTGCCGGGCCGGAACCTCTACAGCGGTGCCGGCTTTGTGATCTTCCTCGTGATCATCGCGCTGCTCGAGCTTTGGGCGCTCGCCGGACCGACGGCATGCCTGCCCTGGTTCACCGGGCAGGTTTGCGGAGCTTGATCGAGGGCTAACTCCTCGAGTCGTAGAGCTGCTTGGTCAGCTCGATCTGCGCCAGGTGCTCACGCGCGTGGCCGTAGTTGGACAGCAGCCACTCGAGGCCGGGACGTGGCGGCCGGTCGCCGCGCGGACGCGGTTCGGTGAGATCGGCCGCGGTCAGCGCGCCGAGGTGCTCGTCCAGCTCCTGGTCCGCCCGGTCAAGCAGAGCAAGGAGATCCGCCGGCTCCGCCTCGACCTTGAATTCGGACTCCCGATCCCGATCAGTGGCTAACATGCGCAGCGACCGGATCAGCTCCCGCTCGGAGCCGAGGGTGTGGATCACCAGGACAGCGATCGAGTTGGCTTTCGGGAGGGGGCTCCAGTTGAGGGTGCCATGGTCGAGGCCTCGGACCTGCTCGCGAAGCTTCTCGTGCACGCTGTGGTACAGCGCGCCCACCGTGGCAACAACCGTCCTCGCGCCGTCTTCATCCATCGCCGTCAAACCTTCTCCGTCACCCGATACTCGAGGTACCGGCCAAACAGTAATCGGGTATGGGCCTCGAAAGCAGGCAGGACGCTGAGCACCAGGCCCACGATCGGGTACAGGAAGTACTGGAGGTAGATCGCACCCTTCTTCCACAGCGGCCACGAAGCCGGCTTGGGCGGCAGGATCCGGATCTCGAAGTACAGGAAGAAGATGACAGTGGAGAGCGTGATCCCCAGCAGCACACCCGAAACGTTCCACAGCGCCTGACCCATGTCGGTGAGCGAGAAGTCGACGCTCACCCAGATCGGCACAGAGGCTCCGAACATCAGGAGGACGGGCAAAAAGATCCAGTTCAGGTGATTGAGAAACAGGTTCATGAAACGCCGAAAGCGCAGCCAGAGCGGAATCTCCGGGTGCTTGAAGAAGCGCGCCAGGACGTAGGGCACGTCGGTGATCCCCCACGCCCAGCGCTTGATCTGGTTGTACTGGCTCATGTGCGTGGAGGCGTAGTCACGTGAGTTGGGCGAGTCGCCGTAGATGGGCAGCCATACCGACTTGACGGAGAACCGTTTGCCGAACGTGAAGAACGCCTTCCAGTAGAACCGAGAGTCCTCGGGGATCACGTCCTTGTCCCAGTAACCCACCTTCTGAACGAAGTCCAGGCTGCACGTATAGCTCGAGAATGCGACCAGCCGGTGCGGCTGGGAGTGCAGGAACATCTGCCACTGGGACGTGCTCGCGGACATGATGCGCACGGCCATGGGCACCTGCCAGATGTTGTTGTGGAACAGCGGCACCGGCTGCCAGATCACATAATCGCGCAGAGGTTCGCGGGCATGATGCCAGCTGATCCAGCCAAAGTACTCGGGGTGAACGCGGTAGTCGGAGTCGAGGTCGGTGATCAGGACCTTGCTCAGGTCGAAGCCCTCCTCGGTGAGGACCCGCACCATCCAGCGACCGCCCCAGTTCATAGCCGCCGACTTGCCGATGACGATGCCCGGCTCGAGGGGATCTTTGATGTGATAGAAGCCGCGCAGGCGGTGTCCGAACTTCTCCTTCAGCCGGGCTACGTTCTCCCAGCCGGGCTTGTCGGTCTCGCGTGTGATGATGCCGACCAGCTTCAGCTCGTCGGGGTAGTTGGCATCCACGATCGCCTGCACCGTCCGCTCGAGGACGTGGTACGGCTCGGTGTAGGTCGGAACCACGCAGAGGTGCAGCAACTGAAGCGGATCGAGAGTCCCGGCCGCCTGGTCCGCACGGCATAGGTCGAGCCAGTCTCTCTTCATGTCCCGCCGCATCCGGAAAAGGCTGCTGTAGACGCCGATCACGACCGTGACGGCGCGCACCACCCAGTAGGCGTCGAAGATCAGGACGGCCCAGGCGACGACGATCGCCCCGGGCAGCTTGAACACGATCGGGATCCAGGCCGGGGCCCCGAGCAGGATCCACGTCACCGCTCCGGGGGAGGCCTCGAAAAAGCGAGCGCCGAACCGGCGGAGAGCCTGCTCCCAGGCGGGCGCCGCCGGCTGGGCCTCGAGCACGGACATGGCCCGATTATGGGCTGGAATACGAAATGGGCCGGCGCCCTTGTAATGGACATGAACAACCTTCAGCACTTCGACGGCCCGACTTTCGAGGCCGACGTGCTCAACGCAGCGGAGCCTGTGGTCGTGGACTTCACCGCCGAGTGGTGCCCTCCGTGCCACATGCTTTCACCCGTCGTCGAGCGCCTGGCGGAAGAGTTCGCCGGCAAGGTCAAGATCGGCAAGCTCGACGTCGACGAGAACCAGGAGATCGCGATCCGCTACGGGGTGATGGGCATCCCGACGCTGGGTCTCTTCCGGGACGGCAAGCTGGTTGACCGCATGGTCGGCTACCCCGGCGGCCCCGCCCCGATCCGCGAGTGGATCGAAAAGAGCGCCAACGTAACGATCGTCAAGAACTAAACCGCGGGGTTAGGCGGTCGGGGAAATCCCGACCGCCTTTTTTTGTGCTGTCTGCCGGAGCGCTCTAGTGACCCCACATGGCCCGCTCGCCATGCTGAACCGTTTCTGGTCCATGCTCCCCAGTTCGAATGCGTACCGCGTCTTCGACTCCGATCACGAAGATCTTGCCGTCGCCGACCTCGCCGTTGCCGGTGCGGCCGGCCACCGCGAGCTTGTCCACCACGGTGGCGATGATCTCCGACTTCATCACCGCCTCGACCTTGAGCCGCGGCCGGAGCGAGATGTGCACGGCCGCGCCGCGGTATTTTTCGGTGTATCCGCGCTGGGCGCCGCAACCCTTGACCTCGGTCACCGTCACTCCCGAGACGCCGCACTCGTCCAGCACGTCCTGGACCTCCTGCAGCCGTTCGTGGCGGATGATCGCGACGACCATCTTCATGGCAAATCCGCTTCCGTTTGAGCTCACGCCGACAACACCTCCTGGTGCGAGGCCGGCACCGGTTCGTGGTTCGGGTGCGGGTTGACGGTCGGCGTGTCCGGCTGCCGGTACACGCCACCTGGGACCGGCATGAACGACTCGGGGTAACCCCACATGCCGTGCTCGCTGATGTCCAGGCCTTCCATCTCTTCCCTTGCCGAAACGCGCAGGCCGACCGTCTTCTTGATGATCCAGAAGAGACCGTAGCTCAATGTGAACACGGTGACAAACGCCACCCCCACCGCGATCGCCTGCGCACCGAGCTGGTGGAAGCTGCCGGTGTAGAACAGTCCGCCCTGGCCCACTCCGTTGAACTTCGCGAGCGCCGGGGTCGTGAACAGGCCGCAGCTCAGGGTGCCCCAGATGCCGGCCAGTCCGTGCGCCGGCAGCGCGCCGACCGGGTCGTCCAGGTACTTGTCGATGACGAGCACGCCGCCCACGACGATCACGCCGGCGACGGCGCCGATCACGAGCGCGGCCCAGGGCTCGACGTAACCGGAGGGCGCGGTGATGGCGACGAGCGCGGCGATCGCGCCGTTGCCGATCATGCCCACGTCCATCGTCTTGGTGATCAGGTAGATCGTGGCCAGAGCCGCCACGGCGCCGGCCGCCGCGGCCAGGTTGGTGACCACGATGATGTCAGCGAAGTGGAGGTTGGTCGCGTTGAGCGTCGACCCTGGGTTGAACCCGAACCAGCCGAACCACAGGATCAGAACGCCGAGCTGGGCAAGCGGCATGTTGTGACCGGGGATCGCGTTCGACCGGCCCCGCTCGTACTTGCCGATGCGCGCGCCCAGCAGCAGAAGACCCGCCAGGCCTGCCGTCGCGCCCGTCAGGTGCACCACCGTCGAACCGGCGAAGTCCTGTGAGCCGAGCGTGGCCATCAAAAAGCCACCGCCGAACAGCTGGTGGCTGATGAGTGGATATATGAAGGCGGCAAAGGGAACGCCGAACAGGATGTAGACGATGAACTTGGTCCGCTCGATCATCGTGCCCCAGACGATCGCGAGCGAGACCGCGCAGAAGACGAACTCAAAGAACCACTTGGCGGCGGCAGGCGTGGTGCTGGCCGCGATCGCCGGGAGGTTCAGCTGCGATCCAGGGCTGAAGGTCGGGAAGAAACCGCTGCCGCCGATGAAGGCGAAAACGCCACCCGCGCCGAAGGCAAAGCCGAACCCGACCGCCCAGTAGGCGATGGAGCTCACGCTCAGGTTGGTCACGACCTTGGCGACCACCGTGCCGACGTTCTTCATGCGGCTGAATCCGACTTCGAGCATCGCGAACCCTGCCTGCATGAACATGACCAGACAGGCGGCCACGATCACCCAGACCGTGTCGGCTGCCACCCCGGCGGCCTGCGTCGCCGTCGGATCGTCGGCAAGCACCGCGAGCGGAATGAGCGCGGCAAGGAGTGCGACTCCGGCCGAGATTGCAAGCACGCGTCGGCGGCGAATGAGCGCTTTCCAGAAATCCATGGGTACGGGCAACGACGTCACCTCCGTGTCTTCTCCCTGGCGCCAGTGGGCGCGCTGGCTGATGTCGCTCAGCCTATGGACTGCCGGTTGGCTCAAAAAACGTGCGGAGGGAACGAATTGCTCAGCAAGGCCTTGTGCGTCTTACACGAGAGCGCCTGGCCTGTGGATATCCCGGATTTGTGCGGAGCACACATAAAGGAAGGCTTCCAATTCGTGCCAGGCTCACCTGATCGTTTGACCGGCCGCTTCGTACGATCGCTTATACGGCCCGTCAAATCTCGGGTATTTCGTGGAGGGTGTTCATGGCAGTAGAGACGAAGTCGGTCAGCAAGACCAGTCCGCGCGAGGTCCTGGAGCGCGCGAAGGCGGAGGGCGTGGAGGTCGTCGACGTCCGGTTCGTCGACCTACCGGGCACATGGCAGCACTTCAGCCTTCCCCTCGGTGAGCTCGAGGTCGACAGCTTCAAGGACGGCCTCGGATTCGACGGCTCGAGCATTCGTGGCTTTCAGTCGATCGATGAGAGCGACATGCTCCTCATCCCCGACCCGGACTCGGCCACGATCGACCCGGTCCTTTCCCACAAGACGCTCTTCCTGATCTGCGACGTGGTGGACCCGATCACGCGCCAGCCCTACTCGCGCGACGCGCGCTTCATCGCCAAGAAGGCAGAGGAGCACCTGCGCAGGACGGGCATCGCCGACGTCAGCTACTGGGGGCCCGAGGCGGAGTTCTATCTCTTCAACTCGCTGCGGTTCGACCAGAACGCCCACAGCGGCTACTACTACATCGACTCGGAAGAGGGCATCTGGAACTCGGGCAAAAACTCCGAGCCCAACCTCGCATTCCGGCCGCGGCACAAGGAGGGCTACTTCCCGGTCCCGCCGACCGACAAGCTCCAGGACCTGCGCTCCGAGATCATGCTCAAGCTGATCGATGCGGGCGTCCGCGTCGAGGTGCAGCACCATGAGGTCGGCACC
>Ga0209806_1000669_pt1 | contig 23108 bp, 23 predicted proteins | sample GraSoiAngelo_152_FD_186166 | JGI IMG/M metagenome (GOLD analysis project Ga0209806, IMG submission 186166) | Grasslands soil microbial communities from the Angelo Coastal Reserve, California, USA - 14_1009_12_30cm (SPAdes) (version 2) | ecosystem: Environmental > Terrestrial > Soil > Grasslands ... | reverse complement strand
GTTCGCGGCGTCGCGCGATTACGACCCGAGCCCCGATCTCGGTCGCATCACGGCCCCGGTCCTCGCCATCAATTCCGCGGACGACCTGATCAATCCGCCGGAGCTCGGGATCGTGGAGCGGCTGATGCCGCGCGTGAAATCGGGCCGCTTCGTCCTGATTCCGACGAGCGACGCGACGCGCGGTCACGGCACCCACACCGTCGCTGCGGCGTGGAAACAGTACTTCGCGCCCTTCGTAGCGTCCCTCGAGCGGTCGCGCGGGGCCCCCGGCCCGAGTCGATGACGCTCGCCGTCGGCCAGAAGGCCCGACGCACGCTCACGCTCTCGGCCGAGCACGTCGCGGCGTACGCGCGCCTCACCGGGGACTACAACCCCCTGCACTTCGACGCCGCGTTCGCGGCGAAGACGAAGTTCAAGACGCTGGTCGTGCAGGGCGGGCTCACGACGGGCCTGCTGCACGCCCTCGTGGCCATGGATCTCCCCGGACCCGGCACGGTGTTCCTGAGTCAGAACTGGAAGTTCACGGCGCCGGTGTACGTGGGAGACACCATCACGGCCGACGCCGAGGTAATGAGCGTGCACGCGACCAAGCCGGTTTGCCGACTGCGCATGACGGTGACCCGGCAGACCGGTGAAACGGTGCTGGAGGGAGAGGCGTGGTGCTACACGTTCGGAGACGACGAGCGGAGGTGACGGTCAGCGGTACCCCGCCGCCTGCAGCCCGAACAGCTCGGCGTACAGCCCGCCTCTCGTCACCAGCTCGTCGTGTGTTCCCTGATCGATCAGCTCCCCGCCCTGCAACACGAGGATCCGCTCGGCCATCCGCACCGTGGAGAAGCGGTGCGAGATGAGCACCGCCATCCGCCCCCTCGTGAGCTCGGCGAACCGTAAGAACACCTCGTACTCCGCGCGGGCGTCGAGCGACGCGGTCGGCTCGTCGAGGATGAGCACCTGGGCATCGCGCATATACGCCCGCCCCAGCGCCACCTTCTGCCACTCGCCACCCGACAGATCCACGCCGCCCTCGAAGCGGCGGCCCAGCATCTGGTCGTAACCGTGCTCGAGCCGCCCGGCCACCGCGTCGGCGAGGCTGCGTTGCGCCGCCTCACGGATCCGCGCTTCGTCTTCCAGCCGCTCGATCTGGCTGACGCCGATATTCTCCTTCATCACGAAGTCGTAGCGCACGAAGTCCTGGAAGATCACGCCGATGTTGGTGCGCAGGCTGCCCAGGTCGTAGTCCCGCAAGTCGACGCCGTCGAGCAGGATGCGGCCCTCGTCCGGGTCGTACAGCCGCGCCAGCAGCTTCACCAGCGTCGTCTTCCCCGCCCCGTTCTCGCCCACCAGCGCGATGCGCTCGCCGCGCTCGAGCGTGAAGGAGAGGTGGCGCACCGCCCAGCGGTCCGACCCGGGATAGCGGAACCCCACGTCCTGAAACTCGAAGCCCTGGCGGATCGGCACCGGCACCGGCCGCGCTCCGGGCCGGGACGTCACGCGCGGGCGCACATCGAAGAACGTGAACAGGTCGGAGAGATAGAGGCTCTGCTCCCACACCTGCGACAGCGAGAGCAGCACCCGCTGGATCAGGTCGCGGCTCTGGCGGAACGAGCCCGCGAGGAACGTGAGCGCGCCGATCGTGAAGTTGCCCAGCACCGTGAGATACACGATCACCGCGTAGGCGGCGTAGTAGCCGAGCGTCCCGATGGTCACGAACAGCGTGGAGACGAGGTTCCGCCGCACGGCGAGCCGCTTATTCGCCTCGTAGAACTCGTCTGAGAGCTTGGAATAGCGACCCACCAGGAAGTCCGACAGGTCGAAGAGCTTGACCTCTTTCGCCATCTCGTCCGAGGCGCCGACGTAGCGCAGGTAGTCGAGCAACCGCCGCTCCGGGGTCCACGAGAAGAGCAGCGAATAACCGAGCGCGGCGTAGTGGGTCTCGCCCAGGAAAGACGGCAGCACCGCGATCACGAGGAGCAGCAGGAGCCAGGGGAGCTGCACCAGCAGCACCCCGCCCAGCGACGCGAGCGTGATGAGGTCCTGGCCCGTGGAGAGCAACAGGGCGATGAGACCGATGCGCCCCACCGTCTGGCGCCGCGCCCGCTCCAGGTGATCGTACGTTTCCGCGTCCTCGTACTGGGCGAGATCGAGCGTGGCGGCATGTTGCATCAGCCGCACGCTGATACGGTTCGAGAACAGGTCACCCAGCAGGCTCTCGAGTAGCGAGGACAGCCGGGCCAGGCCCTCTCCCGCCACCGCGATGCCGAGCTCCAGGGCGACCAGGCCGCCGAGATGCCACCAATCGATGGCGCCCCCGCCGGCCCGCACCCGGACGGCGGCGATCACCCCGTCGATGATCAGCTTGCCGATCCACAGCACGGCCAGTGGCACGAACGACCGCACCACCCGCAGGACGAGGATCGCCACCGTGTAGCGGCGGTGCGTCTCGTAGACGAGCTTTAGGAGCGGGGGCACGTACTTGAGCGCCTGCAACCGCTCGCCCCACGTGGGGGGGTTGCCGTCCCGACCTGCCAGCAAGCTGTTGCGTCGCGTAGGGATACCGTGCGGGGTGAAGCGTGGCACCGACACGACCTTAACGTCTCCCGAAGGCTGTGCGTCAATATAACCGTATGAAAACCCGGACTCTCGCGTACGTGTGTGGGGCGCTCGCTGCGCTCGCCCCGGTGGGAGCGCGCGCGCAAGCGCCCATTCTCACTCCCCGCGACTCCGCGCGGCACGCCCTGAACCGCCTCGCCTACGGCCCTCGGCCGGGCGAAGTGGACCGCGTCGCCGCCGATGGCGTTATGCGGTGGATCGACCGGCAGCTCTCCCCCCGCAAGATCGACGACGGCCCGCTCGCGGCGCGGGAGCGGCGCTTCAAGATCCTCGACTACGACTCGGGCGAGCTGGCGCGCATCTACGTCGACGCCCAGCGAGAGCGGCGCAAGCAACAGCGGCGACAGGGCGACGCCGACCGGGACAGCGTAGGGGCGCAGCACGCTGGGCCCCTACCGCAGCGCATGGATTCCTCCCAGGAAAGAGGTCGCCGCCTGGCGGGAGCGTTCCAGGAGCTCGCCGTCGTCCGTGCCGTCCTCTCCGAGCGCCAACTGTACGAGGTGATGGTCGACTTCTGGACCAATCATTTCAACGTCTTCCTCGCCAAGGGCGCCGACCGGTTCCTCACGCCGTCCTACATCGAGCACACGATCCGGCCGCGCGCCTTGGGGAAGTTCGCAGACCTCCTGATCGCGACGGCCGAGAGCCCCGCCATGCTGTTTTACCTCGACAACTGGGAGAGCGTGGCGCCAGGCTCCAAGTCGCCGCAGGCGATGCGGCTGCGTGCGCGGCCGCTGTTCGGCGCGCGCCCCATGTTCGGCGGCCCGCCGCTGTTCGATCCCAGACGCGATCCGATGCGCGCGGACTCGCTCCGCCGGCAGGCGCTCGAGCGCGCGCCCAAGGGCATCAACGAGAACTACGCCCGCGAGCTGCTCGAGCTGCACACGCTCGGCGTAGACGGCGGCTACACCCAGCAGGACGTGATCCAGGTCGCGCGGATTCTCACCGGCTGGAGCGTGGCACGACCGCAGCAGGGCGGCGACTTCGAGTTCCATGACTGGGCACACGACTACGGCGAGAAGGTGGTGATAGGCGTGACGTTCCCCGCGGGCCACGGCAGGGACGAGGGCGTGCGCCTGCTCAAGCTGCTCGCCAACCATCCCGCCACGATGCACCACGTGAGCCGCCGGCTGTGCCAGCGATTCGTGAATGACGACCCGCCCGACGGCTGCGTGGACGACGCCGTGACCGCCTGGAAACGCAGCGACGGCGACATCCGCGAGGTGCTACGCGCCATCTTCCGGTCGCCCGATTTCTGGGCGTCGGAGAACGTCCGTGCCAAGATCAAGACGCCGCTCGAGTTCGTCGTAAGCGCGGCGCGGGCGGTGGGCGGCGACCCCGACACGACCCCCCGGCTGGCCCAGGTGGTGGCCCGCCTCGGCGAGCCGCTCTATCTCCACGTGGCGCCCGACGGCTATCCCGAACGGGAAGACGCGTGGGTGAACAGCGGAGCGCTGCTCGACCGGATGAACGCCGCCGTGGTGCTCGCCGCCGGACGACTGCCGGGCGTGACCGTGAGCCTCGACTCGGTCGTGCCGGCGACGCCGGATGCGGAGCAGCTGATCGCGCAGGCGAACGGCGCGGTGTTGAGCGGCACGATGTCGGAGAACACGAAGGCGGTCATCAGACGTCAGATATCAGACATCAGCGATCCTGTGCAGGCTCGTGCCCTGGCGGTCGGGCTGGCGATCGGCGGACCGGAGTTTCAACGGCGGTGAGGCGGCGGTCGGGCGGACGGACGGACGGACGGAAGAAACGGAGCAGTGTAGATGGCGATCTCGAGACGCGTGTTCGTGAAATCGGGCGGCCTGGCGCTGTTCAGCCTCGGCTTGGATCCCCTCTTCCTGGCCAGAGCCGCTCTTGCCGTCCCCCCGACCGCCGGTCCGCCTGACCGCCGCATTTTGGTTTGTCTGTTCCAACGCGGCGCCGTGGACGGGCTCAACATGATCGTGCCGCACGGGGACCCGCTCTACTATCGCGAGCGCCCGCGCATCGCCGTTCCGGAGTCCGACGTGGTCGACCTGGACGGGCACTTCGGCCTGCACCCGCGGCTCGCGGCCCTCAAGCCCTGGTGGGAGAACAAGAGTCTCGCCGCCATCCACGCCATCGGGTCCCCCGATTCGACGCGCAGCCACTTCGATGCCCAGGACTACATGGAGTCGGGCACTCCGGGGGCCAAGGCGACGCCGGATGGCTGGCTCAACCGCTATTGCCAGCACGACCGCGAGCACCAGAACACGCCGTTTCGCGCAGTGGCATTCGGGCCGCAGCTGCCGCGCATCCTCGCCGGCTCGGCGCCTTCGCTCGCGATCGACGACCTGCAGGCGTTCGGCCTGCGGGCGCCGCAGCCCGCGGCCCGCGACCGGCTCACCCGCGCCTTCGAAGATTTGTACGCCGGCTCGGCGACGGGGCTGCTCTCGACGTCCTCCCAAGAGGCATTCGAGGCCGTCCAGATGCTGAAACACGTGACCCCGGGCCAGTACCAGCCCGCCAACGGCGCGGACTACCCGCGCGGCCGGTTCGGCAAGGCGATGATGCAGATCGCTCATCTCATCAAGGCCGACATGGGGCTGCAGCTGGCCTTCGCCGACGTCACCGGCTGGGACACACACGTGAATCAGGGATCGAGCGAAGGGCAGCTCGCCGCCCGCTTAGCCGAGCTCGGGCAGGCGCTCGGCGCCTTCGCCCAGGACCTGGGCGAGCGGCTGCGGGACGTGGTCGTGCTGACGATGTCGGAGTTCGGCCGCACGGTGCGAGAGAACGGCAACGGCGGCACCGACCATGGGCACGCCACGGCGATGCTCGTCATGGGCGGCCCGGTGAACGGAGGCAGGATGCTCGGGCGCTGGCCCGGCCTCGACCCGGCGGATCGGTTCGAGGGTCGCGACGTCGCCGTCACGACGGATTTCCGCGACCTGTTCGCCGAGATCCTGGCGCGGCACCTCGGCGCGAAGGATCTCGCCGCTATCTTCCCGGGATTCGCACCCGATCCGGCGCGCTTCCCGGGCGCCATTAAAGTCTAGAAGACTAGGTCGTCGTTTCTTCTGGCGTAATCGGTAGATCGAGCTTCTCGGCTTTCCGCAGTACGACGATCGTGCTCGCTGCGCCGATCCGGTCCGAGGCGAGGAGCCGGTGCAGATCGTCGATCCCCGTCACCGGCTTGCCGTCGAGCCCCACAATGATGTCTTCCGGCCGCACACCTGCTCGCGCGGCGGGGCTGTTGGCGTCCACGCCGGTCACCAGCACGCCACTCTTCGCCTCGAGGCCGTGCGCCCGCACGACGAGCCGCGCCAGCGACACGTTTTGCCCCGCCACGCCGATCTTGCCGCGCCGGATCTTGCCGTGCCGGATGAGCTGTCCGGTCACGAACTTGGCGGTGTTGATCCCCACGGCGAAGCAGATTCCCTGAGCCGGGAGGATCACCGCCGTGTTGACGCCGACCACGCGCCCCGCGGAGTCCACCAGGGGCCCGCCCGAATTCCCGGGGTTGAGCGCGGCGTCGGTCTGGATGACGTCGTCGATCAAGCGTCCCGTCACGGAGCGGAACGAGCGCCCCAACGCGCTCACCACGCCGGCCGTGACGGTGCTCTGGAAGCCGAGCGGGTTGCCGATGGCGATGACCAGCTGCCCCACGCGCAGCGTACTCGAGTCGCCGAATTCCGCGGCGGTGAGCGACACCGGGCTCACGCGGATCACCGCGAGATCGGAATCGGGGTCGTCCCCGACGAGCTCCGCCCGCAGGCGGCGTCCGCTCGCAAACGCCGCATCGATACGCGTGGCGCCGTGCACGACGTGGCTGTTCGTGAGGATGAAGCCGTCCGGCGTGAACACGAATCCCGATCCGTGCCCCGGCATCTCGCGGGCGGGGCGACCGCGCCGCTCGACGCGCTGCCGCACCTCCACGCTGACGACGGCCGGCCCCACCTTCTCGGCGGCGTTGATCACGGCGCGAGAATAGGCGTCGAGCAGCTCGGCGTCCGCCGCTGGAGGGACCTGCGAACCGGTGCTGGTCAGATCGCCGGCGCGGGGCTCGGCGAGTAAACCAAGTGTCGCGTCCATACCTGGAGAACGCGGGCCGGTTCCCTGGAGCCGCGCGCCCTATATTGCGGAGCATGGATCTGGCACGCTCGCTCGTGAGGGGTCGAGCACAACCGTCACCGAACCGTCCGCAACCCCGTGTGCGACGTCGTTGCGCGACGTCGTTGCGTGACGTATTTCCGTGACGCCTTTGCTCGACGTAGTTTGACGTGATGATAGACCCCATTCGGCGGTTACTTACCGAAGCCACAAACGCCAAGCAAACCCGGGCTTTCTGGCAGGTGGCGACCGGCGTCCTGAGCGATTGGGCCGGCGGCGCCCGCGTGCAGCTCGACTACCAGGGGCTGAACGAGTCCGGGACCGCCCTGGCCGGTGCACCCGAGCAGGGAGGCGAGCCGTTCATCATCGACTACCATGACGCCGAGGGACGGCACGTGCGGGCCACGCTGCGCGGCATGCCCGACGGCTTCCCGGCCGACGTGGTGCGCTCGGCGCTGGAGATCGCCACGCATCTGGCGGTCATGGTGGCCCGCCGGGTAGGGCTCGAGCGGGAGCGGCGGCTCGGAACGTTTCTGGTCGAGCTGTCGCGCTGGCTGCTGGCGGCGCCGGAGCGCGATCTGCTGCTCAAGTACACGCTGCAGAGCGTAGTGAGTCTGGTCGAGGCGCAAGGCGCGTTCGTCGCCCTGCGGCAGCGGGAAGGCGATACGCTGCGGATCGCGGCAACCGTCGGTCAATGCGCCGAGATCCAGGGATTCGAGATCGGCCTGACGACGAGCACGACCGGCAGGGTGGTGCGCAGCGGCGAGCCGCTCCTCACCGACAACCTCCTCGCCGAGCCCGACGCCCAGTCCGCCCTCAATCCCGCGGGCACGGCGCGCGGGGCCATGATCGCGCCGCTCAAGACGTCGAGCGGAGTCGCCGGGGCGGTCGGGGTGGTCCGGTACGAGCAGCCCGGCACGGAGGGCGTGACGCCGCCGGCGTTCGGTTTGGTCGACCTGCAGTACCTGGCCGCAGTGGCGGCGTACATCGCCGGCGGCCTCGAGCTCTCCGAAGCGGTGACGGGCGCGCGGGCGGCCGCGGAGCGGGCGCACGCGATGGTGGACTCGAGCCCGCTGCCGCTCGCCCTGGTCGACCGCCAGGGCAGGGTCCAGCAGGTCAACCAGGCCGGATGCCGGCTGTTCGGGATCGCGAACGAGTCGCAGGCGCTCGGGCTGCATCTCGAAGCGCTGGGGCTGTCGCCGAGCGAGATCTCGCTCCACCTGGTGCTCGCCCGGCCGCAGACCGGCGCGCCCTGGCACGGGCGCGTGCTCGTGACGCAGCCGACCGGAGATCGGCGCATCTGCGACTGCACCATCACCGGGCTGTCGGGCGTGGGACGCGACAACCTGCTGGTGGCCCTGTACGACCGGACCGACGAGCTGCGCGCGCAACGCGAGCTGATCGCGCGCGAGAAGCTCGCTACGGTGGGCGAGATCGCGAGCGGCGTAGCGCACGAGGTCAACAACCCCCTCGCCGCGATCCGCATGGAGGCGGAGCTGCTCGGTCGCTCGAGCAAGGACCCCGACACGAACACCACGGCCATGACCATCACCCGCGAAGTGGACCGCGCCGCCCGCATCGTGCGCAGCCTGCTGCGGCTGGCGCGGCGGGCCGACACGACGCCCACCCGAGTGCAGATCAACGACCTGGTCCACGACGTCGCCGAGATCCGCCAACGCGTGCTGCGCGCGGACAACGTGGAGTTTCGCACCCGGCTCGATCAGTCCGCGCCGGCGGTGCTCGGCCTGGGGCAGGAGCTGCAGCAGGTGGTCATCAACCTCGTCACCAACGCGGAGCACGTGGTCAAGGGCCGCGACCCCGCCGTCATTCAGCTCACGACGCTGGCGCGCGAGGGGTGGGTGCGGCTGGTGGTCGAGGACTCGGGGCCCGGCGTCCCGGCCGAGATCCGCGGCCGGATCTTCGACCCGTTCTTCACGACTAAAGGGCCGGACGAGGGCACCGGGCTCGGCCTCGCGATCTGCCAACGCGTCGTGACCGAGGTCGGCGGCAAGCTGTGGCTCGAGGACTCCTCGCTCGGCGGGGCCAGGTTCGTAGTGGAGCTGCCGGCCGCTCCGGAGCAGGTGCCGGCCGCGACCATCGGCTGAGTCGCGCCGTCAGTGCTCGAGAATGCGATTTCGGTAGATCGCGAGCGTCACCAACCCGTACGCGCCCAGCCCCACGAGCAGAGCGGTGAGTCGCCAGTCGAAGCCGAAGCGGGCCGCCCCGGCGAGCGCGGCGACGAGCCACGCGGCGCTCGCGAGGAACCCCAGCATGACTACTTCTTTGCGCGCCATCAGAATGCCGAACACGTAGCCCCAGCTGAAGCCGCACACCAGCAGGAACATGATGCCGTGAGGGATCTTGCCCGGGTCGATCAGATTCAGCGCGCCCGCGAAGCAGCAGAACAGGCCGAGCACCGTGTAGCTCGCGAGGTGCAGGGCCAGCGGCAAGGGGACGGTGCCCATGCGGTTGAATGTCATGGCTTTTCGTGATGTGGGGACGACATAAGATTACCTCGATGCAGGCCACTCGTACATATCTCGAGCTGACCGCGCCCGGTCAGTTCCAGTCCGCACTCGGGCACTTCCCGGAGATCGCCATCGAGCGCGTCGCGCATCCCACCGCGGAGCTGTACCGTCACTGCTACCGCACGGTGGGCGAGGCGTACCACTGGCGCGACCGCTGGGACTGGACCGACGCGGAGATCGGGGCGCACCTGGCGCAGCCCGAGATCACCTTGTACGTGGCGCGCCGCCGCGGCGCGCTGGCGGGGTGGTACGAGCTGCGCCGCGTCCCGGAGGACGACTCGGTGGAGATCGCGTACTTTGGACTCGCCCCGGACGCGATCGGTCGCGGCTTCGGCAAGCACCTGCTGTCGTGTGCGGTGCGCGACGCCTGGGCGCTCAAGCCCGCGCGCGTCTGGCTCCACACCTGCACGCTCGACCACCCCCACGCATTGCCGAACTACCGCAAGCGCGGGTTCGTGCCATACAAGACGGAGCAATACGAGGCAGATTACTGAGTGGCACTGTTTCCAGGTAGATTCCCCGGCGTGAACTTCACGCTGACGCGCAAGACCAAGCTCATCATCGCCGCGGTCGTGCTCGTGCCCATCGTGCTGTTCGCCCTCTACACGTGGAGCGCCCTGACGTGGAGCTACTCGAAGGGGGAGCGCGCGGGATACGTCCAGAAATTCTCCAAGAAGGGCTGGATCTGTAAGACCTGGGAAGGGGAGCTGGCCATCGTGTCGATCCCAGGCACCATGTCGGAGAAGTTCTACTTCACGGTGCGGATCGATTCGGTCGCCGCGCGAATCAACCAATCCTTGGGCAAGCGCGTCGCGCTCACGTACCAACAGCACATCGGCATTCCGACGAGCTGCTTCGGAGACACCGAGTACTTCGTCGTGGACGTGAAGGCGGTGGAATGACGACGTCGAACAGTTTCGGCACGCGGGCCCGGCTCGCAGCGGCTGGGCGGACCCTCGAGATCTTTCGCCTGGACGTGCTGGAGCAGCGCGGGTTTTCGATCGGTCGCCTGCCGTATTCCCTCAAGATCCTGCTCGAGAACCTGCTGCGCCGGGAAGACGGACGCACGGTCCGGGGCGAGGAGATCGAGCGGCTGGCGCGCTGGAATCCGACGAAACTCCCCGACGAGGAGATCGCGTTCATGCCGGCGCGCGTGCTGATGCAGGACTTCACCGGCGTCCCCGCCGTGGTGGACCTCGCGGCCATGCGCGACGCGATGCAGGCGATGGGCGGCGACCCCAAGAAAGTGAACCCCCTCTTGCCCGCCGAGTTGGTGATCGATCACTCGGTGATCGTGGACGAGTTCGGGACGCCGACCGCTTTTCAGGTGAACGCCGACCTCGAGTTCCAGCGCAACCGGGAGCGCTACGCCCTGCTGCGCTGGGCGCAGCAGACGTTCCAGGGATTCCGCGTGGTGCCGCCGGACACCGGCATCGTCCACCAGGTCAATCTCGAGTACCTCGCGCGCGTGGTGTTCACGACCTCCGGGGCCACGCCCCAGGCGTATCCCGATACGCTGGTCGGCACCGACTCGCACACTACGATGATCAACGGCCTGGGCGTGCTCGGTTGGGGCGTCGGCGGCATCGAGGCCGAGGCGGCGATGCTCGGCCAGCCGGTCTCGATGCTCATCCCCCAGGTCGTGGGGTTCCGGCTGACGGGAAGGCTCGCCGAAGGCGCGACGGCCACGGACCTGGTGCTCACCGTGACCGAGATGCTCCGCAAGAAGGGCGTCGTGGGCAAGTTCGTCGAGTTCTACGGTCCGGGGATCCCCACGCTGCCGCTCGCCGACCGCGCCACGATCGGCAACATGGCTCCCGAATACGGCGCCACGGTGGGGATCTTCCCGGTCGACCAGGAAACGCTGCGCTACCTCGAGTTCACCGGGCGCACGCCGGAGCAAGTCGCGCTGGTCGGGGCGTACATGAAGGCGCAGGGCCTGTTCCATTCCCCCGACGCGCCGGAGCCGGTGTACTCGGACACGCTGTCGCTCGACCTCTCGACGGTCGAGCCGAGCCTCGCCGGCCCGCGCCGGCCGCAGGACCGCGTGCCGCTGCGCGCCGTGGGGCGGACGTTTCTCGACGCCCTGCCCACCCTCGTCAAGCCCACCTCGCCCATCGCGCCGCCCAGCGACGTGCGCAACCACTGGGAGGCCGAAGGGGGCCATCCGTTCGGCGGAGGGACCGCCGTCGCCGCACCGCCGCGACCCACCCATGTGGACCTGAAGCTCGACGGGGTCGACTGCAAGCTGCGGCACGGGTCGGTCGTCATCGCGGCGATCACCAGTTGCACCAACACCTCGAACCCGTCGGTGATGATCGCGGCCGGGCTCGTCGCCAAGAAGGCCGTCGAGCGCGGGCTCCAGTCGCAGCCCTGGGTGAAGACGAGCCTTGCGCCCGGCTCGAAGGTCGTCACCGATTATCTGACCCAGGCGGGCCTCATGCCGTACCTCGAGCGGCTGCGGTTCCACCTCGTCGGTTACGGCTGCACCACGTGCATCGGCAACTCGGGACCGCTCCCCGAACCCGTGTCGGCCGCGGTCACCGAGGGCGAGCTGGTGGTATGCGCCGTGCTGTCGGGCAACCGCAACTTCGAGGGGCGCATCCAGCAGGAGGTGCGCGCCAACTACCTCGCCTCGCCGCCCCTGGTCGTCGCCTACGCGCTCGCGGGGCGGATCGATCTCGACCTGCTTGCGGAGCCGCTCGGCACGGGGAAGGACGGCAAGCCCGTCTATCTCAAGGACATCTGGCCGTCCGCCAAGGAGGTCGACGACGTCATCCGCACGTCGATCAAGTCGGCGATGTTCCACAAGCAGTACGGCGAGGTTTTCAAAGGAGACGAACGCTGGAATGGCCTGCCTGTCCCCCGGGGAGACCGCTTCGCCTGGGAGCCCGACTCCACCTACATCCGCCGGGCTCCGTATTTCGACGGCATGCCGCCGACACCTGGACCGATCCGGGACATCCGGCAGGCGCGCGTGCTGTGCCTGTTGGGGGACAGCATCACCACCGATCACATCTCGCCCGCCGGCTCGATCCGTAAGACGAGCCCGGCCGGACAGTATCTGGTGGAACACGGCGTCGAGCCCAAGGACTTCAACTCCTACGGCTCGCGCCGCGGCAACCACGAGGTGATGGTGCGCGGCACCTTCGCCAACGTGCGCCTCAAGAACCTGCTCGCACCCGGCACCGAGGGCCCCGTGACGCTGCACCTCCCCGACGGCGAGCAAATGACGATCTACGACGCTTCAGTGAAGTACCAGGCCGAGGGCGTCCCGCTCATCGTGATCGCCGGGAAGGAGTACGGCGCGGGCTCGTCGCGCGACTGGGCGGCGAAGGGCCCCAGGCTACTCGGCGTGCGCGCCGTGATCGCGCAGAGCTACGAGCGGATCCACCGCTCGAACCTGGTGGGAATGGGGATCCTGCCGCTGCAGTTCCTCCCCGATCAGACGCCGGCGACGCTGGGGCTCACCGGAAAGGAAACCTTCGACCTGACCGGCCTCGCCGCGGTGCTGGCCGAGGGCTTCCCGCGTGGCAAGGAGCTGACGGTCAAGGCCACCCGTCCCGACGGGGCGGGGGCGCCGCTCGAGTTTCGGGCGACGCTGCGGATCGACACACCGCAGGAGCTCGTGTACTACCGCCACGGCGGGATCCTCGAGTACGTATTGCGGCAGCTGCGCGGGTCGGCGGCCTAACTACCCGGCCGCACCGATCGCCCGCAGCCGAGCTTGGCGCCCCAGTTGCTCGAGCTTCTCGAGCGGCAGCGCCAGCAGCAGATCGATCCGCCGACTCAGCAACACAAACGCGTCCCGGAACGCCGCCTGCTTGGTGGCTCGATCACCCTCGACCTCCGCGGGGTCCGGCATGCCCCAGTGAGCCAGGATCGGCTGCCCGGGGAAGATGGGGCACGCTTCCTTCGCACGATCGCACACGGTCACGACGAAGTCCCAATGCTCGCGCTCCAGGCCGTCGACACTACGCGGCGCATGGCCGGCCCACGAGATGCCGTGCTCGCGCAGCACCTCGATCGCGAAGGGGTTCACCTGCGCCGCGGGCCGGGAGCCAGCGCTGTGGGCCTCGAACCGACCTTTCCCTTTCCAGTCGAGGAGCGCCTCTGCTATCTGGCTGCGGGCGGAGTTGCCGGTGCACAGAAACAGGACGCGAAACATCTCTTATGCGAGGGGTTTGCGCGCCCGCACGAACGCGCCCATCACGTCGCCCCCAGCGACGCGCGCGCCGTCGAATTCGTAGATCCGCGTGGGCTCGACGCCGATCCCCTCGAACCCGGCCTCCGTCAACAGCCGGCCGTACTCGGCTTCTTCCAAGGCGCCGGCGACGCACCCCACCCACAGCTCCATGTCGCGTCGCACCGCCGCGGGAACCGCTCCGCGCACCACGACGTCCGAGACGGCGAACCGGCCGCCCGGCTTGAGCACGCGGAACGCCTCGGCGAGCACGCGGCGCTTGTCGGCGGAGAGGTTGATCACACAATTGGAAATGATCACGTCCACTGAGGCGTCCGGTAACGGAATGCGCTCGATCTCCCCTTTCAGGAACTCCACGTTCGAGACGCCGGCCTTGCGCTGGTTCTCGCGCGCCAGGGCGAGCATCTCATCGGTCATGTCGAGCCCGTAAGCCTTCCCCGTCGGCCCCACGCGCTGGGCAGACAGGAGGACGTCGATCCCACCGCCCGAGCCCAGGTCGAGGACCACTTCTCCCGCGTGCAGCTCGGCCAACGCTGTCGGGTTGCCGCAGCCGAGCGACGCGAGGACCGCCCCCTCTGGGAGTGCGGCGGTCTGGGCCGCATCGTACAGGTTCGAACTGACAGGATCGCAGGCGCAGCCGCAGTCGCCGGGCTCGCCGCCGAGTACGCGCAGCGCCGCCTGCCCGTATTTCTGCTTCACCGTCTCTTTGATGTGCTCGCCGTTCACGGGATCACCTCTCGTCATCAACCAGTCTTGATGGGCAGGAGAACAAGACAACGGGTTAGCCGCAGCACGCCCGGGCGCAGCTTCCGGCGTGCCTGCCCGGCTTCACGTCGGACGCGAACTCCGCGACCTCGTCGAGCGCCGCGCGATTCAGCGCATAATAGACCCAGCGCCCTTCCCGCCGGTCGCTCACGAGCCCCGCGTCCTTGAGGGTCTTCAGATGGAAGGAGAGACGAGATTGCGCGGCATCGAGCGCGCCCTGCAGCTCGCACACGCAGCGCTCGCCGTGCGAGAGCAACCGCACGATCTCGAGCCGGGTCTCGTCCGAGAGCGCGTGGAATCGCTGGGCGGCTCGGCCGATGTCGGGAAGGGTGGTCGCGGACATGCATCGCTAACATATCAACTTATATTGATGTGTCAACGGGGAGGGTTGCCCTGGCGGCGCGGGGGGAGGATGTTCCCCACGATGGCCCCGTGCTTGAGAGAGTTCCTCGCGCTCGCAGCCGTGGGTGCCGCGGCACTCGCGGGCACGGTGCCGGCCTCGGGCCAAGACGACGTCTGGAGCCCGCGGACGGTCCCGCTCTTCGGGGTGAGCTACGCTCCGGACTTGGGCCTGCAGCTCGGCGCCGGGCTCGCCCATACCCGCTACGGGTTCCGGGCCCTCCCTGCCAGCACGCGACTGATCGTGACCGCCGAGTACGCGACCGGCGCCGAGCGCTTTCGCGCCCGGGCCGACGGCGAATTCCGGCGACCGCTCGCGCCCGCCATCCTCACTGTGGAGGTGCTCGCGTCAGGGCTCGAGCTCACCCGGTTCTACGGCTTCGGCAACACGAGTGACGCGTCGCAGCCCGACAGCGTGTACCGCGTGCGACAGCAGCAGTTTCTGCTGGAGCCCACAGTATCGGTGCCGCTGGCTCCGCGCGTCCACCTCGCCCTGGGGCCGCTCGCCCGCTACACCCGTACCCATCCGGACGCGGGGACGGTGCTCGGGAATACGGGACCGTATTATGGCGCGGGGGACTTCGGCGAGATCGGGGTACGGGTCGTGCTGGAGCTCGACACGCGCGACTCGCCAGACGCACCGGCCAGCGGCGCGTACCTGCGGTTCGCCGGTCAGGCGTACCCCGCTGTCGGGGATGTGGTGGAATCGTTCGGCGTCGTGTCGGCGGAAGCGTCGACCTACCTGTCGCTGGGCGACGCTGCCGCGGCGACCCTCGCGCTGCGAGCCGGGGGCGCGAGCGTGCGCGGCACCGCGCCCTTCAACGAAGCGGTCTACGTGGGCGGAGGCACGACCGTGCGCGGCTACGCGGAGCAACGGTTTGCCGGCAGCTCGGGCGCCTACGCGAACGCCGAGCTGCGTCTGGCCGTCGGCCGCTTCTCCGCCGGGGACGTGGGCGTGTTCGGGCTGGCCGACGCGGGCCGAGTCTGGGCCGCGGGCGAATCATCCGACCGCTGGCACGGCGCCACGGGCGGCGGGGTCTGGTTCGCGTGGCGCCACCGCCGCGCCAACACCATCGCGATCGCCGCGGCGCGGAGCCCGGAGCGCACCGCCATCTACGTGCGCGCCGGGTTGATGTTCTGACTGGAGCCATGACCATTCCCCTGCGCGAACGTGTGCCTCTCGCACCCTTTACGACCCTCGGGTTGGGCGGGCCGGCCCGCTATTTCCAGGAATGCACGACCGAGCCGGAGCTGCGGGAGGCGCTCACCGCTGCCCGCGAGCGCGGGTTGCGCGTGCAGATCATCGGCGGGGGCTCGAACCTCGTGATCGCCGACGCTGGATTTCCGGGCCTCGTTCTCAAGGTCGCCATCGGCGGCGTCACGCTGCGCGACGCGGCGGACGGTGCGGAGCTCGTCGCCGGGGCCGGCGTCGAGTGGGACGCGCTCGTGCGCCAGGCGGTCGAGCGGGGATGGGCCGGGATCGAGTGCCTCTCCGGAATTCCCGGCACCGTTGGGGCGACGCCGATCCAGAACGTCGGGGCGTACGGTCAGGAAATCGCGGACACCCTCGTTTCGGTGCGATGCCTCGAGCGCGACAGCCTGGCGGAGGTCGTGTTCACGCGCGAGCAGTGCGAGTTCGTGTACCGCGGCAGCCGCTTCAAGGGGCGCGACCGCGATCGCTACGTCGTCCTCGAGGTTACCTTGCAGCTGCGGCGCGACACGCTCCCGCAGGTGCGATACGCCGAGCTCGTACAGGCGGTCGGCCGGCACGGCGGGCTGGAGCACCTGGAGCCCCGCGAGGCCGTGCGCGTCGTGCGGGACACGGTCCTGGAACTGCGGCGTCGCAAATCGATGGTGCTCGACCCGACCGACCCGAACGCGCGGTCGGTCGGCTCGTTCTTCGTGAACCCCGTGCTCTCAGCCGAAGCGTTTGACGAGCTCGCCCGCCGCCGGCGCGCCGCCGGAGAGGTCGACGGCATCCCGCAGTTCCCGGCCGACGGCCGGGTGAAGGTCCCCGCCGCCTGGCTCATCGAGCACGCCGGCTTCGCCAAGGGATACCGGCTCGGCGGGGTGGGGATCTCCACGCACCACGCCCTCGCCCTCGTGAATCACCGCGGCACGACGACCGAGCTCCTGGCGCTCGCCCAATCCATCGAGCAGGCGGTGTATGAGCGCTTCGGCGTTCGGCTGGAGCGCGAGCCCGTGGTGGTGGGCTAACCGCCGACCCGCCCACCGGACTTCTCCCAGTTCACGAACAGGAACCCGCCCGGCGCGTCGAGCTTTGGCTCGCCCGGTCCCGGTAAGATCTGGAGTTGCAGCTCCTCGACCTTGTTCTTGGCGCAATTCCAGCAGGCGAGCGCGAAGTCGCCGTCGCGCCGGGTGCGCGACAACAACATCACGTGCACCATCGCGTTGTCCGTCACCAGCCCGCCGTTCTTGTACAGGTGGCCGAATGCCCATAAGGCCACCGCGCTGTTGATCGTGGGCACGAGTGGTGTGTGCACCTGCGTTACGCCGTGATAGTAGAGACCGAGGATCACGCCACCGAAGCGCGGGTGATGCGGGACGTCCTTCGTTTGTACGCGATCGAGCACCAGCTTCCAGCGGGCGCCGTCGTGCGTGGTGAATTCGGCGACGCCGTCCACTGAGTCGCGCGTCGCGCCTTTGTCCCACGCGGTGAACGCGAACGTACCCGAGATCGGTGCGACATTGTTGGAATAGGGCCCGTTCTTCACCTGCGACTCGAGCCCCTCCCGCTCGTCGCCGAACGCCTTGAGGATCGGCGCCGCGCTGTCGGGAAACGGGAAGGGCCCCGGGAGGATCTGAATGACCGGTCCGCCGCCCGTGACCCGGATCGTCTGCACCTTCGCGACAGTCAGGTGAGTCTCCATGCCGAGCTTCTTGTGGGAATCCTGGCCCACGGGGCAGTACACTTCGTACATCCCGGGCTGGAGTGTGACGGTGAGCGTGTCGCTCGCGCCCGGCTGGATCATCGGGATCTCCTGCTCGATCCCCTGTCCCTCGACCTCGAAGCCGTGCGGGATGCTGCCGGCGTTCGTGATCACGAACCTCACCGTCCCGGCCGACACCCCGGGCTGGGACAGCTCGACCTTCCATTCCGACAGCCGCACGTCGACGCGAGCCGGGTCGGCCGCCACGCTCGGAAGTGGGGCGGCGCCCACCACGGCAGCCAGCACCGGGGCAACGAATCTGTGATTCATGAGAGTCTTCCTCGCCGAGAAGGGGAAACGCAGTATGCTTCGCCCTTGAAGACCGCACGCGCCGCGGGTCTATTCCGCCGGGAATAATCCCGTCGCCCGCCCGGTCGAATAGGGATGGGGCAAACCGCAACATCCATGAGGGACCGTTGGAGCCGAGCCAGCTCACACGCTTCGAGGCCGCGGTGCTGCCGCACCTGGACGCCGCGTACACATTGGCGCGCTATCTGCTGCGAGACGACCACGACGCGCAGGACGTCGTGCAGGAAGCCTACCTGCGCGCGCTCAACTACTTCGACGGGTTTCGCGGCACGGGCGCGGCCGAAGGTCGCAGCTGGTTGCTCGCGATCGTTCGCAACACGGCCTACACGTTGCGGGCCAACCGGCGCCCGGACGCCCACGCCACGGAGTTCGACGAGACGCTGCACAGCGAGGGTGGCGAGGACGAGCATCCCGAGACGGAGCTACTGCGAGCCGCGGATCGCGCAGCGGTGCGCCGCGCGCTTGACGCCCTGCCGGTCGAGTTTCGCGAGGTGATCGTGCTGCGCGAGCTCCAGGACCTGTCGTACAAGGAGATCGCGGAAGTCGCCGGGATTCCGGTGGGAACGGTGATGTCACGGCTCGCCCGCGCGCGCCGGCGCCTCGAGCGGGCGCTGGGGACCCGGATGAAGGAGCACGACTGACGTGAAGCACGAAGACTTCGCAGCGCAGCTCGACGCCTACGTCGACGGTGAGCTGGTGGGAAACGAGGCTCGGGACATGGAGCTGCACGCGCGCGAGTGCGCGACGTGCGCGCACGCGCACGAGCGGCACCTCGCGCTGCGTTCGGCCATTCGCGAGCGGCTGCCGGCGCTGCAGGCGCCGGGCGAGCTGCGCTCGCGGGTCCGGCTGGCCGTGCGAGCCGCGGCGGGCGTGACGCCAGCACGCGCGCGCCCCGACTGGCGCTGGCTCGCGGCGGCGGCAGTGCTCGTGGGTGTGGCCGTCGGGACGTGGAAGATCAGCGACTCGCGGGCCAGCGCCCACGCGATCGCGGGGCAGGTTTTGGCGAGCCACGTGCGCGCGCTGATGGGCACGCACCTGACGGACGTTGCGTCGACCGACCAGCACACGGTGAAGCCGTGGTTCAACGGCCGCCTCGACTTCTCGCCGCCCGTGTACGACTTCGCCGGGCGGGGCTACCCGCTGATCGGGGGGCGTCTCGACTACATCGGGCAAGGGGCGGTCGCCGCCCTGGTCTACGGACGGCGCCAGCACGTGATCGACGTGCTGCTGTGGCCGACGCAGCGCGGGCCGACGGGCGGGCCGGCGGCAGTCACGCGCCAGGGTTATCACATGCTCCACTGGTCCGCGCCGGACTACACCTACTGGGTCGTGTCGGACTTGGGCGTCACGGAGCTCGGTGAGTTCTCACGCTTGTGGCGGCAGGCCGACTCGACGGCGGCACGCTGAAACGAAGAACGGGCTCTTCCGTCAAGAGAGCCCGTTCCGCATCGCCCGTCGTGCACCACCTCCTCTGATACAGGTTCATGCTCCCTCTGGAGGAGCACCTCCCCTCTCAAGGTCGTGGTCGCGGTCCCTCCCACGGTGGACCGCCGCCGAACCGTGGAGGGCGGTCGAGCCGCCGTTCCAGGTCCGCGTAGCGCGTCCGTTGCGCGGGCGTGAGCTGGGCGCTGATCTCCGCGCTCATTTTCGACCGCACGGAATCGAATTGCGGATGGACCTCGCGCCAGATCTTCTCCAGGTCGGCGCGGTGGCGCTCCAGGATCGCCCGCACTGAGTCGCGCTGTGCGGGGGTGAGGTCCAGCTCGCGGCCCAGGAATCCGATCATGCGGTCGGGTCCCGGCGCACCTCCCCCGCGGGATCCAAAGCCCCGTGGCCCGGCGTGGACCCGCGTCCCGAGCACCCAGCCGAACAGGCCCCCCGCCGCGAACGTCGCGACGAGAGCCGCAACCGCCCAGAATCGAGATTGCTGGAGCATGGTGCCCACCTCAGTTCGCAAGCATGGAGGCGAACAGTGCGCTCGGGTCCGGCGCGCGATGCGTCGCGAGCAGCTCGGCGGCCGACTCGTTCCCCGTGGCGGACGTCACCCACACGGCGTCGAACGAGGTCGCGACATCGCGCTCTCTGCCGGCGAGATACCCTCCCAGGAACGCCACCACGGCCGCCGCCGCGATCGCCAGGCGGCTCCAGCGCCCCAGCACGGCTCGCCACGTCCCCACGCCGGCCGCCTCGGCGCGGGCCAGCACGTGCGTCACGAACTCCGCCGTGTCGTTACGCGGAGTGAGCGCGGCCCACAGCGCCGCGCCCAGCGCGGGGTCAGCGTGGTCCGGAGACCACAGCGGTTCTTGTCTCACCGGTCCTCCTTTAGATCGTCCAGCAGCGCCCGCAACTTGCGTCGAGCGTGAAACACGGCCGATCGCACGGTCCCCGACGGCAACCCCAGGATCTCCGCAATTTCCGCATGTGAATAGCCCTCGACGTCGAACAGCACGACCGCCAGGCGGTAGTGCTCCGGCAGCTCGTCCAGCGCCGCCCGGAGCCGGTCGCCGAGCGCCAAGCGCTCGGTCTCCGCGTCAGGCAGCGGGTCGGCCGCCGCCAGGTCCTCCCCCAGCACCCGGGCGTCCCGCACGCTGCGCCGGCGCCGGCGATCGATCGCCGCGTTGGCCGCGATCCGCAAGAGCCACGGGCCAAACGGCCGGGCGGGGTCGTAGCGGTCCAGCTTCACCAGCGCCGCGAGGATTCCGTCCTGCGCCGCGTCATCGGCGTCGTCCGCGTTCCCCAGGATCGCCCGCGTCACGCGGCGCACCGACCCCGCGTACGACTCCACCAGCGTACCGAGCGCCACGCGATCCCCCGCGAGCGCGCGCGCGACGAGCGCGGGCTCGTCCACCCTTGCCTGGCCAGATCGGTCCCGGTCGGGCAGCGCGCTCATGCTGGTGTATACGGGGGGTCGTGGGGTGATGCTGACCGGGTGAGATGGAGGGGCGCAGCATGCTGCCGGGATGGAGGGGCGCAAGCATGCTGCGCCCCTACTCAGCGTCCCGCCGGCCGTCGCCGTAGTTTTCACCTGGGGTCCAGCCGTCCGTTGCATTCCGAACTGAACGAAGGGAGCGGGTGCATGCGCGCCATTGTCACGAGCGCGGTAGTCATCGTTCTGGCCGCGTGCACGGGGGCCCCCGGCGGAGGGGGAGGCGGAGGGGGAGGCGACGGCGGGCGAGCCGGCAGGTTCGTGCCGCCCGGAGGAGGCCTGGAGCCGACGCAGCCACGCTACATCAACCCGGGCACGCTCGCCGCGCTGCCGGGGTTCACGCATGCGGTGCGCGCCGGCTCGACGCTCTACATCTCGGGCGAGGTCGCCCTCGACTCGACGGGGCAGATCGTCGGCCCGGGCGACCTGCGCGCCCAGGCACGGCAAGCGTTCGCGAACCTCGCGTTCGTCCTGAAGATCGGAGGAGCGACGCCCGCCGACGTCGCGAAGCTCACGATCTACGTCGTCAACTACTCACCGCGTGACTTCGAGGCCATCCGCGAGGCCGGAGCCGAGTTTCTTCCCGCTCGTAATCCGCCCGCCGGGATCGTCGTCGGCGTGCAATCCCTTCCGATGGAGGGACTGCTTATCGCCGTAGACGCGACCGCCGTGGTGCGGGCCATGTTTCAGCCGCGGGTGCGGTGACAGGACGCGCCACGCTTGTGTAGGGGGCAAAACTTCGGCCCCCGAATCTAGAGTGGCGACCCGGGGGCCTGAGGACATTTGATTCCGACTGTTTCGCTTCCGCCGGGTCGTTCCGACCAGGCGACGTTCGTCCCTTGCTGACTGCCTGCCACTGGTTTCGTTGTCCTTCGACCGGAACAGTGCCGGTGGACGTGCGGCCAGTGGCTTGAGACCGAACCGTTACGTCGGCGGCGCCCCTTGCCTCCTCGCGCCGGCCCCTCCTCAGGGGCTGTCCCGCACCGGTCACCCTCGCTGAGTGACCGCGAGAAGCATAGCGAGGCCCGCATGAGGACAGGATGAATCGGCCATGAAACTTCCCCCCGCGGAGCGTTGGCGCCGCGGGGGGATGGTGCGTCCTGAGGTCGATTGCCGCTCAGGGCGCGGCGGCAAGCGCCGGCTTGTCGGCAGATCCAGAAACAGCGAGCCGGATCCACATCCCGGCGGCGCCGTGCCCCGGTACGGCGCAGAAGATAAGAAAGGAGCCGCTCTTCGCCGCCACGAATCGGACGTCGGCACTTTGCCCGGACGTGAAGCCTTGCTCCAGTCGCCCGGTTGTAGCGTGCTCGAACGCGGGTGGGATGGGGCCGCTTGGAACGGCCGGCGCTTCGGCGATGATTTCTACCGAGTGGGGTAAGTTCGGGTCCTCGTTCTTGAAGTGCAGCACCACGTTCCACCCCTGCGGTACCGTCAAGACGAGGCCGCCCTGGCTGAATCCGTTGAAGTTCATCCCGCCATTGGCGTCGGTCAGACCTGCGACGAGCTTGAAGTCCGCGGTCTTGCTCGCCGCGTCGGCGCGGAGCCAGGTTGGATCGATCTTGCCGCCTTTCGTGGTCTGGGCTCGAGCGCCCGCCGCGCACAGGAGGAGCACCCCGGTCATCAAGCTCGTTGGCAGTCGCATGTAGGACCCTCTCTCAATTGATGACGCCGCTCGCCGCTAGTACAGCAGCCACGTCAGGATGTACAGCGTGTTGTTATCGCTGGCCCGGCGCCCGAAGCCATCATAATTGCTCGAGCTCCCGTTGAACTTGTCATATGCCACGTACTGGAATTGCAGCCGCAGGTTCTGCCAGGGCATGACGTCGACCTCGGCAATCAGGCCGTCGTTGTTGGGACTGCCGGTACGACTCCCCGACACGGGCGCCGCAGCGTAGAGCAGGGTGTCGCTCGTGCCCGTGGTGACGAACGGCGCGAGCGTGAATGCGAACCGCGTGCCGATGTGGTACATGGCGTCCATCCGGAACGTGCGGAGCGTATTCGTGACGTTCGCCGCGCCGCCGGCGGTCCAAGTCTGCTTTTCGTGAATCCACGTACCGTCGAGCGTGAAACTGTTCGGGCCGAACGAGTGCATGTACGCGAGGTCCACGGCAATATCGGTGAAGCGATTGGTCGGCCCCACGACGCCGGCAGGGAAGACGCTCGCCGCGATGCCATAGGTCCCGACCGACAAGTAGTTCTGGCCCCATACGTTCGGGAATGCGACGCGCCAGTACGGCGCCGCGCCCTTGATCACACCTGTAGCCGTCGAGTCGAGCGGGCGCTGGATCCCGAGGGGCGCCGAGCGGTAGGCGCCGAATTCTCCGTAGACTCGATCGTTC
>Ga0209806_1000668_pt1 | contig 23117 bp, 22 predicted proteins | sample GraSoiAngelo_152_FD_186166 | JGI IMG/M metagenome (GOLD analysis project Ga0209806, IMG submission 186166) | Grasslands soil microbial communities from the Angelo Coastal Reserve, California, USA - 14_1009_12_30cm (SPAdes) (version 2) | ecosystem: Environmental > Terrestrial > Soil > Grasslands ... | reverse complement strand
GGGCGGAAAAGTCGTCACCAAACTCGACGAGCTCGCGAAGGACGACCTCGGATACGCCAAGCTCGTGTACGAGAAGAAGATCGGCGAGGACGAGATGACATTCGTCACGGGATGCAAGAACCCGAAGGCGGTCTCGATCCTGATCCGCGGTGGCACGGAGCATGTCGTGGATGAGGTCGAGCGGTCCCTCGAGGACGCGACGAGCGTCGTCGCGGTGGCGATCGAGGACGGCAAGGTGATCACGGGGGGCGGCAGCAGCGCGACCGAGATTGCCCTCAGCCTGCGCGACTTCGCGGCGACCGTCGGTGGCCGTGAACAGATCGCGATCGAGGCGTTCGCGGACGCGATGGAAGTCATTCCGCGGACCCTGTCGGAGAACGCAGGTCTGGACCCGATTGACATCCTCATCGAACTCCGCAAGGAGCACAAGAAGGGGAACAAGCACGCCGGCGTGAACGTCTACACGGGCAAGGTCGCCGACATGAAGAAGGAGAACGTGATCGAGCCGATCCGGGTCGGGAGTCAGGCGGTCTCGTCCGCCACCGACGCGGCGGTCATGGTGCTCCGCATCGACGACGTGATCGCGGCCAGGTCCGGCGGAGGTGCCGGCGGCGCGGGCCCCGGAAAGGGCGGCGAAGGCGGCGAAGGCGGAGGCGACGGCGAAGACTTCTGAGGTCCCCCTCGTGGGGCCTCAGGAGGTCCCCCATGGCCGAGGAATCGTCCCCTGATCGGGACACAGGGCTCCCCAGCTCGCTCGACCGCCTGTTGCGGCGGATCGATGCATATCCGAGCCTGCCGGCCATCGGGACCTCGACCGCTCGGGCGCTAGGGCCACCTTCCCCCATCGCGGATGAGACCGATCGAGTGCGCGAACCCGCGGCGGAAGTCGTCGTGACTCCAGCCCGGATCTATGTGACCTTGGAACTCCCGGGGGTCTCCCGCGAGACGCTCGAGGTGACGGCCGAAGGCTCGCGGCTCTCCGTCCATGCGATCGGCGCGGAGGGCCGCGTCTTCCATTCGGAGATTGAACTGATCCACCCGGTCGAACCCGAGGCGGTCACGGCGACGTATCGGAACGGCGTCCTCGATGTGACCCTGCCTCGGAGACGGGGGCATCAGATTCGGATCAAGCGAGGTGAGTCATCTGACTGAGAAGATTCCGACCGTGCAGAAATCGGACGAGGCAGAGGATGTCGGCCGAGAAAGGGAGGAACTCCTGACGAAGATGAAATACCTGCAGGCAGAGTTCGAGAACTATCGGAAGCGGGCGGAACGCGACGCGGAGATTGTCGTCAAGTTCGCCCACGAGGCCCTCCTCGCCCGACTCTTGCCGGTCCTCGACGAGATGGACGCGGCGGTCCAGGCACTGCAGGGGGAGGCCGGCAAGGGCGTCCGCATGGTCCGGGACAACCTGACGAAGGCGCTCCGCGAGGCCGGCCTGCAAGAGATTCCGGCCGTCGGCCTGCCCTTCGACCCATACCTGATGGACGCCGTCCAGCAGGTTTCCGAAAGAGATTCAAAGGACGGAATTGTAAAGGAGGTACTGCGGAAAGGATACCGGCTTCACGACCGGATCCTGCGACCCGCGCAAGTAATCGTCGTGAGAAACCAAGGTGATACCAATGGCTAAGATCATCGGAATCGACCTCGGAACCACCAACTCTGAGGCGGGCTACATGGAAGGGGGAACGCCCAAGATCGTCCCGAGCGCAGAAGGCAGCGCCTATGGCGGGAAGATGTTTCCGTCGGTCGTGGCCTTCACGAAAGACGGGATCCTCGTGGGGGAACCGGCGAAGCGCCAAGCGGTACTGAACCCGGAAAAGACGATCATGCAGATCAAGCGGAAGATGGGGACGGACTACAAGGTCCGGATCGACGGCAAGGACTACACGCCCCAGGAAATATCCGCGATGATCCTGCGCAAGATCAAGACGGACGCCGACGCGTTCCTGGGCGAAAAGATCTCCCAGGCCGTCATCACGGTGCCGGCCTATTTCAACGACAACCAGCGCCAAGCCACGAAGGACGCGGGCAAGATCGCGGGCCTCGAGGTCCTGCGGCTGGTGAACGAGCCCACGGCGGCCGCCCTCGCCTACGGACTCGACAAGAAGGGCGAAGGGAAGATCGCGGTCCTCGATCTCGGCGGGGGCACGTTCGATGTGACCCTGATGGAGATGGGCGAGGGCGTCTTCGAAGTCGTCTCCACGTCGGGCGACACGCAGCTCGGCGGGATGGACATGGATAACGCCTTGATCCAGTGGCTTGTGACGGAGTTCAAACGCGAGCACGGGGTCGATCTGTCCGGCGACCGACAGGCGATGCAGCGGCTCCGCGATGCCGCCGAGAAGGCGAAGATCGAGCTGTCCAGCACGGTCGAGACGACGCTCAACCTGCCGTTCATCACCCAGAAAGGCGGACAGCCACTCCATTTGGAGAAGAAGTTGACCCGCTCGAAGCTCGAGCAGCTGATTGAGCCGGTCCTCGAACGACTCGAGGGTCCGATCCGCCAGGCCTTCAAGGACGGCAAGTGGCAGTTCTCCGACGTGGGGCACGTGATCCTGGTCGGCGGGCCGACCCGCATGCCGGTCGTCCGGGAGCGGTTCGAGAAGATCCTGGGCCGACCCGCGGAGCGGGGCGTCGACCCGATGCAGTGCGTCGCGCTCGGGGCGGCGATCCAGGGAGCCGTCCTCAGCGGCGAGGTGAAGGACATCCTCCTTCTGGACGTGACGCCCTTGAGCCTCGGCGTGGAGACCCTCGGCGGCGTCTTCACGAAGCTCATCGAGCGAAACGCGACGATCCCGACCCGAAAGAGTGAGATCTTCACGACGGCGGCGGACAACCAGCCGAGCGTCGAGGTCCACGTCTTGCAGGGAGAACGGGCGATGGCGGCGGACAACGTCAGCCTGGGCCGCTTCTACCTGACGGGCATGCCTCCGGCCCCGCGGGGAGTGCCGAAGATTGAGGTGACCTTCGACATCGACGCGAACGGGATCCTCAGCGTCACGGCGAAGGACCAGGCGACCGGGAAGACCGAGAAGCTGACGATCATGGCCCCGCAGCGGATGGAGCACGGAAAGATCGACCAGGCGATCCGCGATGCGGAGACCCATGCCGAGGAAGACCGCCGTCGGCGGGAGCTCGTCGACCTCCGCAACGGAGCCGACCAGCTCGTGTATGCGACGGAGAAACTCCTCAAGGAGCACGGGTCGGCGATTTCCGAATCCACCCGCAAGTCCGTCGAGGAGAAACTCGAGGCCCTTCGAAAGGTCCTGACGACGGACGACGTCTCGCTCCTTCGGAACGCGATTGAGGAGCTGAACAAGGAGGCGCAGCGGATCGGCGTCGAGATGTACGGCAAGGGCGGACCGGCGGAGGCGCCTCCTCCGGGTTCCGGCGACTCGGGCGGCTCACCGGACCCGGGCGTCGTGGACGCGGACTTCGAGGACGTCGACAAGAAGTGACCGGGGTCTCCGGTCGGGCGAGCGCGGTATGGCCGAGGCAGACTACTACGGCGTCCTTGGCGTCCCTCGCGGGGCGTCGAAGGACGAGATCAAGCGCGCCTATCGTCGGCTCGCCAAGAAATACCATCCGGACCTGAACAAGGACAATCCGAAGGTCGCGGAGGAGAAGTTCAAGCAGCTCTCCGAGGCGTACGAAGTCCTCGCGGACGATGAGAAGCGGAAGATCTATGATCAATTCGGGGCGGACGGCCTCAAGCAACAAGTGTGGGGCGGCCAGGGCTTCGATTGGTCTCGGTTCACCCACGCCGACGACGTCGAGGACATCTTCGGGGCGGATTTCCTTCAATCGGTCTTCGGCCGCTCCGGCGGTCTCGGTGGCACCCTGTTCGAGGATTTCTTCGGAGGCGGGACGGTCGGACGAAGGCGTGGACCGGCTCCGGGTCGGGACGCCCGCGTGGACCTCGAGGTCGCACTCGAAGACGTTGCTCGCGGGGGGCGCAAAGAGGTCACCGTCCAGTATCCGATGACCTGTCCCGCGTGCCGGGGGACGGGGGCGGAGGGGGAGCGTCTTGTCACGTGCCCGACGTGCGGCGGTCGGGGTCAGATGAGTTCCTCCCAGCGCCAAGGCTACAGTCAGTTCATCACGATCACGACGTGCCCGAAATGCAATGGCCGAGGTCAGTGGCCGGAACGCCCTTGCCGGCGGTGCTCCGGTCAAGGTCGGATCGAGGAAAAGCGGACGATCGCGGTCGAGATACCGGAAGGCGTCCCGGATGGCGTCCAGCTTCGGATTCCGGGTCGTGGCCTCGCGGGGGACGCGGGCGCAACACCCGGGGATCTCTACGTCGCCATCCATGTCCGCCCGCACCATCGATTCGCCCGCGACGGGGACGACCTGGTCTTCGAGCTGCCGATCTCCTTCGCCGATGCCGCGCTCGGCACCGAGGTCGAGGTGCCCACGATGGACGGTGCGAGCCGACTCCGGATCCCCGCCGGAGTCCAGACGCACACGACTCTGCGCCTTCGCGGCAAAGGGCTCCCGCGGTTCCAGGGACACGGGCGCGGAGATCAACTCGTGCGAGTGACCGTGATGACCCCGACCCGGTTATCTTCCGAAGAACGCCGGCTCCTCGAGCAGCTCCGGCAGCTTCGCGGTGACGAAGGCAGCCCTCGGGGCCCCTTTGATCGGTTCCGCTCGCCTTAAGGCGACGGGATTCCCGCCAGATAGGACACCAATTTGATCATGCCGTAGAAGGCCACGAGGGCCCCCACGACGGTGACAATGGCCAGTGCATCCCGCAGGAGCAGACCTTTGGCGTCCAGTTCCGACCCGACCTGATTCCCAGCGACCTGATCTTGCAGGATATGAATCTCCTCTCGGTCACGATGCGGGAGGTCGGTATGAATCGGTTCCGGCTCGGTAATCAGAGGTGTGAATCATTTCTGGTAATGCCGGGATCGGCCAAGCATTATCAGGGCGCCTCGGGTTTCCGTCGACGGCCATGCGGAAGGTCCTCGGCCTCCTCACGGAGGATTTTCGTCTCTACCACGATCTCGTCGCATCTCTGAAGGCGCGCGACCTCCCCTTCGTGAGCCTCTCATTCTCACGGCGGATTCCAGACACGGTCGGTGCGGTCCTGACCTCGCCCGCCGAGGCGGGCCGGGTTCGGCATCGACACGCCGTCGCGGTCGACGACATCGACTCCTCGATCGCGAAGGCCATACAGATCGTCAAGGGGAAATCGTCCTGGACCGAGCTGCTGATCGGCATCGATCCAGGTCGCGAACCGGGCGTCGCAATCCTCGGGGACGGTGATGTCATCGACACGCGAGTCGCGGGGAGCCCCGAGGCGGTGGCGTTCCATGTGCGTCAAGCGATTCGGACCTTCCCGGCGAACGATGCGCGAGTCCGAATCGGCCACGGCGATCCGACAAATCGCAACCGGATTCTCAATGCCGTCGCGCGGGACCGGATTCGCGTCGAGATTGTTGACGAAGCAGGGACGACACGGCGCACGCCACAACCCGACGTCGATGCGGCCATCGCAATCGCTCGAACACCCGGCCGCCGGGTCGAGCCTCCGTTCGAGGTCCGGCCGACTCCCGGTGAGGTGCGGGAAATCCAGCGGCGGTCTCGCATTGACAGCGGCGGCCTTGTCACGATCTCAACGGACCTTGCTGGAGCCGTCGCCCGCGGGGATCTGTCAATCGACGAAGCGATCGCGCGCGCCCGACGCGCTGAGAGGCGATCAAAGCGCTAGCTCGTAGCGCGTCTCGAGTTCTTTGCGGCGTTTGAAGTACATCTCCTCCGCAATCTCGCCGGCTGCGAGTTTCGCCTCGAGCGACTCGAGTTCGCGTGCGAAGTCGGACTTGAAGCCGACCGTGTATTCCTTCACGACGCGCTCCAAGAGATCGACGAGGTCTTTACCGCGCTGTGTGACCTGGTAGACGATTCGTGGTCGTCCATTCGGCGGAAAGATCGCCGCCCGATCCACGAGGCCCCATTGAAACAGCTCCGCAAGCTGCTTGTCGACGGAGGTCCGTCGGATCTTGAGTTTTTTCGCCAGGTCCTCCGGATGATCGAAGCCTTGCGGAAGCAACCGCAAGATCTGGCGTCGTGTCTCCGAGGCCGCGACGCGAATCAGTTCCAGAAGCTCTGGCATCCCGGTCGGCGAGTCGTTTCGGCGTACTTCAAAGTTCTTCCCCCTCACATCGTTCGACATCTCCCGGCCGGGAGAGGATGTCGGGACTGTGGCGGAGGATGTCATTAATATCCGCGAGGCTTGTATAAATGCAAAAGTCCCCATCGACTCGTCATGTTCGGGAACAAGAACGCTGGGCCTCGCGAGACATTACTTCGCCTCGGGCTGGACCCGCGCAACGCAAAGCCGAAGAGCGCGCAAGCACAAGTCGCGATCCCCGTTTCGTCAAAGGGCTTCGGGATGTTCGACCAAAGGGAAACGTATTTCGCGGTCGGGAGCCCTATCCGGTGGAAGCTATGAAACGGAAGGACATCTTGCGCAAACTCGAGGAGCGGCTCGCACGTGGCGAGATCAACGAAAAGACCTATCTCGAGATCAAAGGCCGCTACGAGTCGGAACCGGAAGAGCCCGAGGAATTGGGCGAGGCCGACCTACCGAACGCGGATCTCGGCACCACGATCGGGAACGTGGTCGCTCAAGCCACGGCGGAGGCGTCCCGAGCCGCTGGCGACGCAGTCCGCGCGGTCGGTGAAGCGATGCGCGCGATGGACTTTTCCGGCATCGGCACCAAGCTCAGCGACGAGACGATCAAGATCGTCGGCAGCGGCGTCGTGAGTGGCAACCCAGTGCGGACCGTCGAGTTCGTTGCCGCGGGTGGCGCGAAAGTCCAAGGTTCGCTCGAGGCGGAGGTCGCCCGGATTTCTGGGTCCTGCGTTTTCGAGGGAGATGTCCACGTTGAGGAATTTCATTGTTCGGGGTCGGCCCGCATCGCGGGCAAGCTCACCGCGGAAGACGTCGAGTCGAGCGGTTCTCTGCAGGTCGAGGGGGACATCGAGGCGGAGGACATTTCGGTCAGTGGCGCCCTTCAAGTGAAGGGGTCCGTATCCGTGGAGGACTTCCATTCGAGCGGATCGGTCCGTGTCGACGGCCCCGTCAAGGCGGAAGACTTCCATTCGAGCGGGTTGGTCCGGATCGACGGCGGGCTGAAAGCGGAGGATGTGATGATCGACCTCGGTGGGAACTCGCGGATTACGACGATCGAAGCGGAAGACATCCGGGTGAAGGCCACCGGAGGTTTTTTCCGGGTCCGCGGCGACTTGTCCGCGGATCGAATTGAAGGAACGGATCTCGAACTCGAGGCGACGACCGCGGCCTTCGTGAAAGGCGAGGAAGTGACGATCGGTCCTCATTGCAAGATCGACGTCGTCGAAGCGCGCGAGCTGAGGGTCCATCAGTCCAGCGAAGTCCGGGAGCGCAGGACCCCTTCCTGAGCGTCTCACAACTTGGTACCGATTATCGTCCCGGAACCTTGATATAAGCCGGGGGAGTTCGAAGCATTGTGCCTGATCGGATTGTCCTCAAAGTGGCCGAGGCACCTCAATCGGACGTGGGTCTAGGCCGCGCCCGGGTCGATACGAAGACGCGCGTGGCGCTCGGCGTGGACGTCGGCGAGATCATCCAGATTATCGGGAAGAAGTCCACCGCGGCGAAGCTGTTCCGCGTGATGCAAGAAGACGAAGGAAAGGGCATCATCCGGATCGACGGGCTCGTCCGGCGGAATGTCGGAGTAAGCCTCGGCGACAAGATCGAAGTGCGAAAGGCCGAGGTCCTGCCCGCGGAGCGGATCACCATCGCGCCCATCATCAGCGAAGGGCACAAGATCTCCTTCGGTCAGGGCATTGAAAACTTCGTGAAGCGCGGTCTGCTCAAGCGCCCTCTGAACAAGGGCGATGTGGTCATCGTTCCGGGCATCGCCTTGATGGGTGGAGCGCTCCCCTTCATGGTGATCAGTACCGCCCCGAAGGGAGTCGTCCAGATCCAAGATGACACGATCATCGAGATGAAAGAGGAACCCGTCCGCGAGGGCGAGGTCCTCACGCCGACCGTGACGTACGAAGACATCGGCGGGCTCAAGGAGGAACTCATGAAGGTCCGCGAGATGATCGAGCTTCCTCTCAAGCATGCGGAACTGTTCGAACGCCTCGGCATCGACCCGCCGAAGGGCGTGCTCTTGTACGGCCCGCCGGGGACAGGCAAGACGTTGATCGCGAAGGCCGTCGCGAACGAGGCGGGCGCGAACTTCTATTCGATCCAAGGCCCGGAAATCATGTCCAAGTACTACGGCCAGAGTGAGGAACGGCTTCGCGAGAAGTTCGAAGAGGCGCAGAAGAATGCGCCCAGCGTCCTGTTCATCGATGAACTCGACTCGATTGCACCGAAGAGGGAAGAGGTGACGGGCGAGGTCGAGCGACGCGTGGTCGCGCAACTCCTCACGCTGATGGACGGCCTCTCGGGCCGTGGCCAGGTCATTGTGATCGGGGCGACGAACCGCGACGAGGCGATCGATCCGGCCCTGCGCCGGCCCGGACGTTTCGATCGCGAGATCGAAATCGGTGTGCCCGACCGCATGGGGCGCAAGGAAGTCCTCCAGATTCACACGCGTGGGATGCCGATCGAAGGTGCCGAGGAGGAGCGGGACAGTCTCTTGTCCGAACTGGCGGACGTCTCCCACGGTTTTGTCGGCGCGGATTTGGCGGCTCTGGCACGCGAAGCCGCGATGAAGGCCCTCCGGCGTTATCTTCCTGACATCGACTTGGACAAGCCGATTCCCGCGGAGACGCTCGAGAAGATGCGCGTCACCGCCGACGACTTCAAGCAGGCACTGAAGGAGGTTGAACCGAGCGCGATGCGCGAGGTCCTCGTGGAGGTGCCACGGGTGAATTGGGCCGACGTGGGGGGCCTCGAAGACGTGAAGATGAAACTCCGGGAAGCCGTCGAGATGCCCTTGAAGGACCCAGAGGCGTTCAAGCGAATGGGCATACGCCCGCCGCGCGGAATCCTACTGTATGGCCCGCCGGGGTCCGGCAAGACGCTGCTGGCGAAGGCCGTCGCCACGGAGTCCGAGGCGAACTTCATTTCCATCAAGGGCCCCGAGGTCATGTCGAAATGGGTCGGGGAGTCTGAGAAGGCGGTGCGGATGATTTTCAAGAAGGCGAAGCAAGTTGCGCCCTGCATCGTCTTCTTGGACGAACTGGACGCCGTGGCGCATGTCCGCGGGTTCGATACGGACAGCGGGGTCAGCGAACGGGTCGTGAACCAGCTCCTGACCTCGATGGATGGACTCGAGACACTCGAAGGGGTCTGTGTCATCGGCGCGACGAACCGACCGGACCGACTCGATCCCGCGATGCTCCGGACGGGCAGGTTCGATCGCATCTTGCTTGTCCCGACGCCGAACAAGGACGCCCGCCTGGCGATCCTCAAGGTGCACACGAAGACGATGCCCCTCGAAGGCGTGGACCTGGAAGAGCTCGCGGTGGACCTCGATGGCTATTCCGGCGCGGACATCGAGGGCCTATGTCGCGAGTCTGCGATGATCGCCCTTCGGGAGACGAAGCACGCGAAGAAGGTCACGATGGTCCACTTCCAGGAAGCGATCAAGGTCGTCCGGCCGAGTATCGACGCGGACACGATCAAGTTCTACGAGGAATTCGACAAGAAGTTCAAGAAGGGAGTCGAGCGCGGCCGGCGTGAAGAGAACATCCTCTATCGCTGATCTCCGACGCCCGCGGACGACCCTTTTTATCCACCTCCCTCGTTGCGGAGACGGATGGCTCCCGCAACACGCTTGCGCACGAAGCTCCAGATGTTGCTCCAAATCGAGTCGTCGGGCTTTGCCCTCGGCCTTGCGATTCTGTTTGTCCTCGTATCACTCGCCCTTCCGTTTTGGTCCATTAGCCGGACCTCGGGCGCGGTTCAGGACATCCAGTCGTTCAGCTGGGTCTCCCTCACAACGGAACAGTACACGCGCGGTGCTTGGAGCGTGACCACGATCGTCCCATACAGCTTCCCGAGTTTCCCGTACCCCGACACCGCCGGGGTCGCGGGGAATGTCTACGTGCTCACGATCGTCCTCCTGGTCGTCCTTGCCATGGTCCTCGCCCTCTTTCGTTTCGAGTTTTCCCGCAAGATGCCGACGATGAATCTGCTGATCCTGAGCCTCGTCGTCCTCGGGGTCGCACTCTTCGCGCTCTTCTATCCGATCGTCGCGATTCCGGGGGCGGCGACGGCGGATGTCGGGACGTTCACAGTCGGCGGTTTCTGGGGGACAGCGCAACCGTCGCCGGGTGTGACATGGTCCTGGGGTCCGGGTCTCGGATGGTGGCTCCTCCTGGTCGGCGTCGTCCTGGGTGTCGGCGGGGCGGTCCTTCCTTACCTGAAGAGCCTCCGGTCCATGGTGCCGACCGCGACCACGATGCGCCCGTCCACCTAGTTCGTTGATCGCGGCGGAATCTTCATATAGCGTGCGTCGGATGTCTGTCTGACAAGGGATGGGACGCCATCGTGGCGGTGCCGCGGTGGTCCCACGCCGACGCAGGTGATGGGATGAAGAAGTTTGCCACAGAGCTTCGAGGCAAGACCGTCATGACGAACGACGGTCAGATCCTCGGAACGATCGAGAATTTCATTGTGAACACGAAGAGCGGGAAGCTATCCGACGTCCTCGTCGCTCCGGCGGAGAATACGCCGACGAAGGGTCTGAAGACGGACGCTGAGGGACGGATCGTCCTCCCGTTCCAGGGAATGCGAGCCGTGAAAGACGTCGTCGTGATGAACCTCTAGTCGACGACCTCCGTTACGGCTCAGGCCGCCTCCGATAAGCCGAGCGCCTTCAAGGCGAAACGGAGCTTCCCAGGATCCTCGAGGAGCGCCTCGATGACCGCGGCCGTGAGGGCGGCCGTCGACCAGATCTCGACGATCAGATCCGGGTCCTTGCCGAGGGACCATTCGACGGCCGGGTTCACCGCTCCCTCACTTCGAGATGTCCTTGAGCTTCCCCGCGAGCTCCGAGAGGTCCATTCCGGTCAAGGCTTTCACGAGGGCGGGCGCGGTGGCCGCGATGTCCACGACGCTTCCGACGAGCTGGGACGGTCCCCGTTCCCCCATGATGATGAGCTTCTGGGTCGTCTCCAAAGACTTCGCGGCGTTCGCGACGATCTCGGGCAGCTTCTCGACGATCAGCTGCGTGACCGCGGCACGGCCGTACTGTTCCCAGGCTTCTGCCTTCGCGCGCATGGCCTCGGCCTCGGCGAGGCCCGTCGCCTTGATCGCATAAGCCTGCGCCTCTCCTTTGAGCCGGATGATGTCCGCCTCCGCGGTCCCTTCCTGCCGGATCCGTTCGGCTTCACCCGCTGCGGTGCGTGACAGACGCTCCCGTTCGCCTTCGGCGACGAGAATGGCTCGTTCCTTCTCGCCTTCCGCGGTCAGGATGAGCTTCCGCTTCTCGCCGTCCGCCGTGGCGGCGACGGCGTCCGCCGACATCCGGGCAGGTACGACTTGGGCCGCTTCCTGCTCCTGCTCCCGGCGCTTCACTTCCTGCTGCTGGACGAGCACCTCTTGCTCCTTCGCCCGAATGTCGATCTTGCGTTGCTCGACGATCAGTTCTTGCTGGCGCTTCGCGGTCTGGAGCTGGAACGCGATCTCTTTGTTGGCTCGCTCGAGCTCCACTTGGGTCTCCGACTGTTGCTTGATGATGTCGCGGTCCCGGTGGAATTGCGCGACGTTCGCTTCGGCACTGGCATTCGCCTTCTCCGCTTCCTGCGCCGCCTGCGCTTCGGCGATGGTGGCCTCCCGATTCGCGTTCGCCTTTCCCATGCGCGCATCCCGCTTGACCTCTTCCGTGCGCTTGACCCCGAGGGCGTCCAAGTAGCCCTGCGCATCCTCGATCTCTTTGATCACGAAAGAACGAATCTCGATTCCCATGTTGCGGAGGTCGTTCCCCGCCATGCCAAGGATCTTCGACGCGATCGCGTCGCGGTCCGAGTTCACTTCTTCGACGGTCAATGTGGCACAGACACCACGGACGTGTCCCTCGAGCGTCTTGAGCGCGATCTCGTCCACCTGTTGTTCCGTCTTGCCGAGGAGGTTCTCGGCCGCGGTATTCAAGGTCGCCTCATCGGAGGAGATCTTCACCTGGGCCACGGCCTTGATGTTGATCTTCGCGCCCGACCGCTTCACGTCGGTGACAATGTCGGTGACGACCAGATCCAACGTGCGGACGTCGAGCCTCAACCACTCGACCGACTCGAAGATCGGGACGACGAACTTCGCCCCTCCGGACTTCACCTGGTAGCCTCGTCCTCCCAGTCCCTTCTGGCGACGACCGTAGACGACCATCGCCATGTTCGGAGGCACCTTCTTGTAGCGGCTCGCATACGCGAGGACAGTCCCAAACACGACGCCCACGATTGCCAATATGACGAATCCAATGATGTCTTCTCCCGCCATCTTGCTCCCCCCTCAGATCTTGTGTACCTTGACCGAATTCCCGACGATCGATTCCACGACGACATGCTCGTCCGTCCCGATCGAGTCCTCCGAAATCGCCTGCAGGAGCGTGCGTCCGCGGGCTTCCGTCACGACCACGATCTGTCCCGGTTGACCCGGCCGAATCGGGACCATCACCTGTCCTTTGTACCCGACGAGGGTGGCGAGGTCCACCCGCGTTTCGGCCTGGCTCTTCACGAATAAGTTCAGCATGACGACGTACAGGCCTCCCGAGACGAGGACCGCAAACACGGCTGCCAGGATCGGCGTGACGATCGAGCCGAATCCAAGCACCTCGAAGATCGTCCCGAAACCCCCGAAAGCGGTCCCGAATGAGGCGACGATCGGCAAGCTGAGCGGGCTGAGTCCCAGGTCGACATCGGGGCTGATGTCATGGTCGAAATCGATCCCACCGATGTCCCCGAGGACCAACACGAGGACGAGGAGCAGCAGGAACGCGATCATCACCCATGTGTACGGGCTCAGACCGAGAATCGCCATGGTCTCACCGTGGCCCTCGCCAGTCTCGGGTCGCGGGAGGCGTCTTTTTGCCAGGGACCCTCGCCGTTCCCGTCGCGCCGCCTTGTTTCGTTCCGCAGTTCCAGCAGAATCCATCCGCGGGTTTCAGGCGGGCGCCACAAAAGACACAGTAGACGGTTGATTTGGGCGCTCCGGTCTTTGCGGTCAGAGGCATCGGGCTCGTGGATTTCGGAGGTAGAGCGGGACCGGTCGTGGGGATTCCTGCCGGAGGACCGGCCGCCCTCGGATCGGAGTCGAACACCGTCCCACACTCCGTACAACGCTTCGAGTCTTCCGTTACGAGGGAACCGCAAATCGGACAGACGTATCCTCGGAAGACGACTCCTCGACGACCGAAGCCCAGGTCTCGATTCGGTTGGAACTCCAGAGGGCGAGCCGAATCGAAATCGAGCGGGCGGCGGACATCGAACTCCAACGGTCGGCCCACATCGAAGTCGAGCTTCCGGTTCGAATCGAAGTTCAGGAGGCCCGCCATGGTACCCTCCACTCTCCCCTCGAAGATATTTCGGGCCAGCAGGATAAACGTTGTGTAGGCAATCCACGGGCCTAGACGAGGACGCGCCGTTCCTCCTTCACCACGTTCAGGACCACTTGCGTGTATGTGTTTTCCACATACTCCATGGACCCGAGCCGCTTGATGAATGCGTCCAGCTCGCGGGTGTTCTTCAGGCGAACCACGACGATCGAATCCCATTCACCTGTCACGTCATACACGTGGGTGACTCGATCGTCCTTCGCGATTCGCCGCTGAACATCGAGCAGCTTGCCTTTGTGGATCTTCACGCCGACGACCGAGAGAACATCGTATCCGAGACGGGACTCGGCCAGGATGGGCGCGTAGCCTGTGATGATGCCTTCCTCCTCGAGCTTTCGGACGCGGTTCGAGACGGTGCTCAGGCTGGCGTCGACCGCCTTGGCGATTTCCCGGAACGACTTCCGGGCGTCCGCGTTCAGGAGTCGGAGGATCCTCACGTCAAGGTCGTCGAGGTTGGGCGAGGTCATCGTGTTCATCTCCCGTGGCATCCCGACGCTCGAAATGAGCGCTGCTCGTGCGGGACGATTCGAACAATGTCTCGTCCACTATCAATATTTCGGTCATTTGTATGATTTGGTCGAGTTAGAGTTTATATATGTTCAGAATTGTGCCGAGGCATCAGACGGGCTCGTCGAGTTCGTCCAGGCGGGAAGGATATGGCGATTGCTCAGAGTACACCGGCGAAATCGAAGAAGATGACCGTGGCTTCGGTGCTGAAGCAGATCGAAAACGAAAAGATTCGCTGGATCGACCTGCAGTTCGTGGACGTGCTCGGAGCCCTTCAGCACATCACGATTCCGGCGACGTCCCTCGGCAGCGAAGAATTCAAGCGCGGGGTGGGGAAACTCGACGGCTCTTCGATCAAAGGGTTCAAGGAGATCCACGAATCCGACATGGTGATGGACCCGGACCCGTCGACCTTCGCGGTCCTCCCCTGGTACGAGGGCGAACACAAGACCGCGCGGTTCTATGTCGACGTCTACGAAGGGGCGAGCCACGAACGGTTCACCCGCGACTCTCGATACATGGCCCAACGCGCTGCCAAGTTCGCTGCGGACCAAGGCTACGACACCACGTACTGGGGACCGGAGATCGAGTTCTTCGTCTTCGACGGAATCCGCCTCATTCCGTCCGCGGACAGCGCGCGCAACCCATGGTCCGGTGCCGGCTACGAGATCCTCTCACGGGAAGCGCCATGGAGTGACAGCGGTGGAAAGGAGTTCCCGATTCGCTTCAAGGAGGGCTATTATCCCGCCCCGCCGGTCGACAGCCTCCAGGACTATCGCAACGAGGCCTGCCGCATCCTAATCGAATCCTTCGGGATGACGTTGGACGCGCACCACCACGAAGTCGCGACCGCAGGGCAATGCGAGATCGACATGCGTTACGACGAGCTCGTGCCGATGGCGGACAACGTGGTCACCTATCGGTACGTGATGAAGATGGTCGCCCACAAGATGGGGATGATGGCCACCTTCATGCCGAAGCCGATCTTCGGCGACAACGCAAGCGGGATGCACGTCCACCAGAGCGTCTGGACGAAGGGCAAGAACATGATGTACGACCCGGACGACGAGTACGCGGAGATCAGCCAGACCTGCCGCTACTACATCGGCGGGCTAATGGACCACGCCCGCAGCCTCTGTGCGTTCACGAATCCGACGACGAACTCCTACCGCCGGCTCGTCCCGGGCTATGAGGCTCCCGTATTCATCGCCTGGTCGAAACGAAACCGGAGCGCGAACATCCGGATCCCGATGTACTATCAGGGGATCGAGGCCGCGAAGCGGATCGAGTACCGCACGCCGGACCCGTCGTGCAACCCGTACCTGTCCTTCGCCGCGATGCTGTGCGCCGGCCTGGACGGCGTGAAGCGAAAGATCGATCCGGGAAACCCGGTCGACGAGGACCTCTATCATCTCAGTGCGAGCAAGCGGAAGGAATACGGGGTCCGCGAGTTGCCCGGCTCCCTGAAGGAGTCGATCGAGCACCTGCAGACGGACTACATGTTCCTGAAGACCGTCTTCCCGCAGGACCTGCTCGAAAAGTATGAGGAACTGAAGCTCGACGAGCACCTGCAGACCTCGTTGCGGCCCTCGCCATACGAGTTCTACCGGTACATGGACGCCTGAACGCCGCGGACGAGGGCAACGTTCATGGTCCACGGTGAGGTCCGAGCCCGTGGTTGCGCTATCTCGCCTCGCGCCTCGCGATTGTCTCGAGCCTCCTGTTCCTGATCCTCTGGATCTTGTCCTCCCTCATGGGGACCTACGCACTCGCGATTGGCGACTATGGACTCGCCGCGTTCCTCGCTCGTCCGGCCTGGTCGACCGATCTCCCTCTGTTAGGTTTCCTCGGCCTCATGATCTTCGGAATCGCGGAACACTTCGTCCCTTTGTTCGCGGGTCGGGAGCTCGAGCGTCCGAGCCTCGCAACGGTTCAGGTAATGGTCGCGATCGTGTCGGTCGGGATTGCCCTCGGACTGCCTCGACTCCTGATCGTCGGCCGACTTCTCTGGTTCGGGGCAGCCGCGTTGTTCGCTGGCCTGTTATTCGAGACTTTGCGGTCCGGGCGAATCGTCCCGCGTCCGGGAGTGCACAGGGAGGGCCTGCTCGTTATCGACCGTCGGGCCGCGTCGATGACTGCGGCTGGGACAGCCTATCTGCTCGTGGCGTCCTCGGGATTTGTCCTCGCGGCGCCTGGAGGTCGGCCTCTCACCCCCGCGCTTGCTCCCTACGGGGCTTCGTTCCTCCATCTGTATACTCTTGGATTCGTGGCCCTCTCCCTGTTCGGCGTCTTATTCCATCTACTCCCGCGATTCCTGGAAGTGGTCCCGCCCGCCCGGTGGGTGACCGTTCTCGCAGCCCTGGCGATTTCCGCTCCTGCAGGCGTTGCACTCACGATCCCGTACGCCAGCACGGACCACCCGCTGCGATTTCTCCTCGTGGGATTCGCCGCGATCGAAGGGATGGTCGCGGTCTTGTTCGCGCTTCTCCTTTTCGGCCTCTGGCGAAAGAGCGCCAGGCGACGACCCGCGAGCCTGTTCTTCGTCCTCGGCGGCATGTGGCTCGTGGTTGGCGCAGGGTTAGGCCTGTACATGGGCTCGAGCACGGGAGCCACGCTTCGAGGAACCACGACCCAAAGTTGGCTCACCGTCCTCGGCTTCGCGGGCTTCGAGATATTCGGGATCACGCACGAGATCCTGTTGCCCTATGTTGGTCAAGGTCTCCGCGCGTGGCAGGTCGCGGCTCGCGCCCACGAGGGCCTCGCGACGGGAGGCCTCCTCGCGGTAGTGACATCGTCCACCCTCGCGCTTGCGGGATTTCCCCGCACGTCCGCCGTCTTCGCGTTCGTGGGCTTCGGGCTCTTGCTCTGGATGGCCCTCAGCTACACGGCGGGGACGTTCCAAACCCTCGCCGCGATTTCTCCGCCCGGCGGGATTGCCCGATCCGGTCGTTGAACCGGGCGATTACCTCTTCCGGGCCGCCATCCAGGCGGTCGCGAGAACGATCCCGCCGACGAGGTAGCCGAGCAGGGCGATCCCCATCAGCCCGGCGATCGGGACCGCGATCGGGTTCAGGATATTCGCGTGGACGTACCCGACAGTCTGACCGCCACCGCCTGCGTCGGTGGCGAGGAGGGCGGTCCCCGCCTGGAAACCTCCCCAGGCCATGAGGAGCGATGCCCCGGCCGAACCGAGGCCGCCGAGGACCAAGTGAATCGCGGCGCCGATGTTCCTCCAGCCGGTGAGGGGAGCTCCCATCGTACCTTCGATCGCTTGGTAGAAAAATGCGGTGAATCCGATCCCTCCAATGCCGACCAAAAGGAAGGACAAGATTCCCATCGTGAACCAGCTTCCGGCGCCTCCACCCGCGACGATTCGTGAGGACGCGGGACCGAGCGTGAAGTTCCCGATCCCCGCCAGCACATTGCCGAGGACCAGCAGGGTGAAGATCAGCCAGGCCACACCACCCAAGGCAAACGTCAGACCGATGAACCGGCCTGCCCAACGACTCCGTATCGTCTCCATGGTCGCTTCGAGGGTCTCCCGAAGGCCATAATGATTACGTATGCATGGTACGGCCCGACGAAGCGGGCGCTGGTTTAAGACGGACGATGTGTGTCTCGTCCGGCACCATGGCGGAGACGAAGGACGACATCACGGAGGAGCGCCGCATCCTCAAGAAAGCGGGCGTCCTGGATGATAAGCTCTTGGACCGGATGGACATCTACCCGGGCGATCGCGTGCGTTTCCGCTTCTACTATCCCCAATCCGGCTTCGAGGAGATCATCGGCCATTTCCTCGGCTTCTACACCCTCTACGAGGGACCCGAAGGCGGCGGGGACCTGAACCTTGTGATCCGCGCGGTGAAGGACGGTCGGCCGACCGTCCTGTACAAGGATCGGAACTACCTGGAGGAGTTCGAAAACCTCGAGCCCAACATGGAGGTCCGCGAACAAATCCGAGACCTGGACGCGCGCCATGGGCGCCACGTCGGCCACGAGTTCGGCTGATTAGTAGCGGTCGACGCCTTGGGCGAGGGCCCGCAATCTCGCAATCCGCTCTTCGATGGGCGGGTGGGTGCTGAACATCCGGACGAAGGCGCCGCCGTGGAAGGGGTTCACGATGAACAGGCTCTGCGACGCCGGGCTGCCGAATGCGATCGGGCGACGGCGGTTCGCGACCTCGAGCTTCTCGAGCGCGGAGGCGAGGGCGAGCGGCTGGCCAATCGTCTTGGCTCCGCTGTAGTCCGCCTTGTACTCCCGGCTCCGGGAGATGGCGAGTTGCACGAGCAGGGCCGCGATCGGGGCCAGGATCATTCCGACGAGCGCAATGACCATAGTGAGCCCGTTCGAATCGCGGCTCCGAGAGCCACCGAACATCATGTTCCAACCGAACCATCGGGCCATGAAGGAGATCGCGCCCGCCAAGGTCGCCGCGACGGACATCACCAAGATGTCCCGGTTCCGAACGTGGGAGACCTCGTGGGCGAGCACGCCGCGAAGCTCGTCTTCGGTGAGCACGTGGAGGATACCCTGCGTGACCGCGACGACCGCGTGCTGGGGATTGCGGCCCGTGGCGAACGCATTCGGGGTCTCCGTTGGAACGATGGCGACCTTCGGCATCGGGAGGTTTGCTTGCTGCGTCACTTGACGCACGACGCGATACAAGCTAGGAGCCTCCGCCTCCGTGACGAGCTTCGCCCGGTAAGACCAGAGGACGATTCGGTCGGAGGCGAAGTACGAGACGGCGTTCATGACGCCCGCAAGCACGAGGAACAACAGGATGCCCGCCGTCGCGCCGAACCAGACGCTTCCGATTACCCAGCCGAAAAACACGAAGATGCCCGTCAGAAGGACGAAAAGGGCAAACGTGCGAACGTAGGCTCCCATGACTCCACTCCCCTACTCTTGCTCTATCCCCGAGGACTCGCAGGTCGCATATGAAGTTGATGCGGGAACGCCCGTTGGGGTCGCTTTCTACATGACACGGAACCTCTCCGCCGGAATCACAACATCGTCGCCTTTGGCTGCTCTGTCCTGGTTTGCGGGGCTCTGGATTTCTTCCTTGATCACGGCCAAGATTCTCGCGTATCGCCGGACTTCCCTTTCGCCCACGTACACTAGCAAATCCAACGTGTTCATCTGAAAACTCAACTCGTCTCGGAGGGTCACATCGTAGGCCGCCACGAAACCTCCCTTCTCCGCGACGGGGAGCATGGCAAGGATCTCCTTGTAGGGCAGGAACCAGTCGCCCTTGACGGGATGGTGCTTGGGTTTAAATGGAGGGCCGAAGCCAGTTGTTGTGACGGAAACCGAATTGATACGACGCAGGGTCCAATAGTCGTTCCAGAACGCATAGACACCAATGGCAAACAGTGCGACCGTTGCCAAGGCAAGGAGGGTGGGATTGCGAATGTCTAGAGTGGAAGGAAAGAATAAGGATGCGAGAATTAAGCCGAAGCCGACCCCGAATATTGCTGCGTCCGCCACCAGATGACCTCGACGCACAAGCCTCCGCCGTGCGACCTTTCGATGATCAACGGTGAAGATCGATTCTTGGTCGAGCAAGACAAGACCTCCTGTAACTTGCTAGCAAGCTTTCCCGCGTCGCCTGCAAGGTCCCTTACAATCCGAGAACCTGCGCGTAACCTTCCATATCCATGAAACCATGGCCGCTCACGTTGAAGGCGATGATCTTCCGTTCCCGCGACTCCTTGCATTTGATCGCCTCGTCGATGGCGCAGGCGATGCTGTACGCGCTCTCCGGAGCCGGCAGGAATCCCTCCGCCTGGACGAACTGGCGGCCTCGTTCGAAGACATACCGTTCGTCCTCCGGGTACGCGATCGTGTCGATGAAGCCGCGGTGCCGAAGGAGCGAGAGGATCGGGGAGCAGCCGTGGTATCGAAGGCCGTCGCCCTTCACGGGACGCATGTCGGTCTTGTGGCCGAGTGTGTACATCTTCAGGAGAGGCGTGAGTTCCGCATGGTCCGCGAAATCGTAGCGGTATTCGCCTTGCAGGTTCGGGGCGGCGGCACTCTGGGCCGCGACGAACCGGATGGCCTTTCCCTTGATGGCGTCCGCGAGGAAGGGGAGCGTGAAACCGCCAAAGTTCGAGCCGCCACCCAGACTGGACACCATGATGTCCGGGTAGGCGCCGACCTGCTCGAACTGTCGCTGCGTCTCCAGACCGATGATCGTCTGATGTAGGAGGACATGATTCAAGACGGATCCGAGGCAATAGATCGCGTTTTCGTCCCGCTTCGCGTCTTCGAGGCCCTCGGACACCGCGATGCCGAGCGAGCCAGGATGGTTCGCCTGTTTCGCGAGCAACGCGCGGCCCACGCTCGTTTCGGAACTCGGAGAGGCGTGCACCGTGGCCCCGTAGAGCTTCATGAATTGTCGCCGTTGGATCTTCCAATCGTGGACCGCACGAACCCAGTAGATCGTCGTCTTGAGATCCGCGAGGCTCGCCGCATACGCCAGGGCGGTCCCCCATTGCCCCGCACCCGTCTCGGTGGTCAGGCGCTCGTACCCTTCTTGTTTCGCGTACCAGGCCTGGGCCAGTGCCGTGTTCACCTTGTGGCTGCCGGTCGGGCTGTAGAACTCCGTCTTGTAGTACAGGTGGGCCGGCGTCCCGAGCCGTTTCTCGAGGCGTCGTGCCCGGATCAACGGTCGTGGCCGGCCCGCCTGGCGGTACAATTCCTGCACCTCCGGCGGAATGCCGATCCATCGCTCGGTGGAGTTCTCTTGCCGCAAGCACTCGGCGAGGAGGAGTTCGGGCAACGCCTTCAGCCGAGATGGCCCGGTTTCCGGATCCTTCGGTGGAGGCAACGGTTCTGGCAGGTCCGCTTGGATGTTGTACCATTTCGTCGGCCTTTCGTCGTCCGGAAGCTGCACGACGGTGGCGTCGGCTTGCGACATCACTCCACCAAAACCCGGCCCATGTCGGGTATGGTTGGCCCGGGCTAATAGGGCTTCGCGATGCGGTTATGTACCGCGGGATTGGAGCTCGACGCCGTGTTGCTCGACGACTTGGACCTTGCCCGGCGGCATCGCCCGGGCGACTTCCTCGATCGGGACAACGAAGGATGCCGCGAGGCGTTTCGCGACCTCCTCGCGATCCTCTTTTCCCGGGCCGAGGACGACATATCGGCTTGCGCGCATGGTCACGGCGGAGACCGGACCTCCCATGATCTTGCGATGGCCGTCGATCTCCACCTCACCGATCGCGATCCGGACCGGGAGATCGTGGAGGTAGTTTCGTTTCCCACGGATGACGAACGCCCCACGAGGGAGGAACTCGCCCGATTCCGCCTGCTTCGAGACCTGCTCCGGCAGGACCCAGTAGGCGCTCCCGCTCGCGAGCCCCGCCGACCACGCCTTGCTGTAGGCGAGGGCGAACTCGCATGCCTCGCGCAGGGTGGGTTCCGGCGCCTTTGCGCCGTCCTTGACCACGGTCGAGGGAGCCCCGTGGATGTCTGCATGCGCGTAGCGATCTCCATCCTTCAGATGCTTCTTCACGAGTTGGTCGTTCGTCCGCGCATCGCGTCCGCCGAGGATCAGGTGACCGTCCGAAGAGAGGGTCCAACGGTACGCCTCGAACCACATCGCCTTCGTCGCTTTGATGCGCGGCTTCTTCGCTGCCTTGACCGCTTTCGCCTTGGCCGCCTCCATCTCCTCGCGGGTCTTCGCGATCGCTTCTTCGACCCGCTGCGCTTTCAGTTGGGCCTCCTTCCGGCGGTCGTAGTATGCTTGGGCGTTCGCAGTCACATCCTTCTCATAATCGAGGGTGATCGCATCGAAATCTCCGACCGCCACCGTGACGGTGTGCGCCTTGCGGTCAATCGCCTTGATCTGGCCCTGCTCCGGAGGCGGCCGTCCTTCGCGTATCGCCCGGAGCAGTTCGTCGAGGATCGCATAGTGTCCATAGAGGAAGACGGCCTGCGCCTCGAGGAGAATCGCCTCGTCCCGCAATTTCTGCAGGGTCTCCCGTTGTTGCCCGATGCGTCGCTCGAACTTTGCCGCGAAGTCGTCCCTCACTTCCAACTGCGGCTCCGCAATCATGAGGAAGTGCGACAACGCCTCGTTGAACGTCGGGAACTCCTTCCGTTCTGCTTCCCCATACTGCACTAGTTCGACCGGTGTCGCATCGATTGCTCGGCCCGCTTGGAGGATGACGGCAGGTCGCCGTTCTTGGTCGATCGCGACCGCGATATTGTTCAGGGCGGTGTACAGGGAATCGATCTGCGGGTCTTGGAGATCCTTGACGCGAATCTCCTTGTCGACGCCCGCGCGGAGGCAAAGTTCCTCCGCGTATGTGCCTCCGAGGTTCAGCACGGTCGCGAGGATGCGGACCACTTGACCCTTCGCTCCCTTCAAGGCGTTCGCGAAGCCGCCGCGATCCAGTTCGAGCGGGTCGATGCCGGCGGCGGGGTATGCATACGGTTCGCCGACCTGGACGGCGCGGTCCTTGAATTTCTGCGGTGACATGACCGCGACAATGGTCCCGTCGCGTACGAGGACGAGATTCCCTTTGCTGAAGACTTCGAAGACGACATCGAATCGTTCAGGCCCTCGTTCGACCCGGAACACGGCGATTCGGTCCAGCCCTCGCTGCTCGACCGAGGTCACTCGCGCGTTATCGAGCAGGCGGCGGAGGGTCTGTGCGAACGGAGGCGGAGATTCCGGCTTGTCCTCGACCGTATGGAGGCAGAGCCACCGACCTGCCTTCGAGTAGAGTTCGACTTTGCCGCGGTCTGAGGTGTTGACCCGGAACATGACTTCGTCGTCCCGCTGGTAAATCTTGTCGACGTGGCCGCCGACGAGGCCCTGCCATTCCGCGACGAGCAGGCGGAGATCGAACGAGGTGATGGATGTCTTCATGGATCTGACGTTGCGAAGAACCGTACGTTACTTAATGATTGGTCCGCGCGGGTGCGACGGGAGGGCCGCGCCCGATAGTCCTAAGTAACGTCCACCCTTTGGCCGGCGTCGCTGCCGCAGTGGCTTAGTGGTATAGCGGCGCCTTGGTAAGGCGCAGATCGGGG
>Ga0209806_1000667_pt1 | contig 23151 bp, 23 predicted proteins | sample GraSoiAngelo_152_FD_186166 | JGI IMG/M metagenome (GOLD analysis project Ga0209806, IMG submission 186166) | Grasslands soil microbial communities from the Angelo Coastal Reserve, California, USA - 14_1009_12_30cm (SPAdes) (version 2) | ecosystem: Environmental > Terrestrial > Soil > Grasslands ... | reverse complement strand
CGTCGTCGTCGTCGGCGTGGGGCGACCCGGATTCCTCCGCGGCGACATGATCTCGCCCGGTGCCACCGTCGTGGACGCGGGTATCAACGTGACTCCCAAGGGCATCGTCGGCGACGTCGATGCCGAAAGCGTGTCCCCGATCGCTGCCGCTCTCAGCCCCGTGCCGGGGGGCCTGGGTGCCGTCACGACTGAGCTTCTCTTGCGAAACGTGCTCATAGCAACGGAACGCCAGCAGCGGGACTGAGCGGCCCAGGGGGCGCGGGTCCTGTCCCGGGTTCGGGGTTGCGCCCTCGGCTACCGGTCCGCTGCACTCGCGTCAGGAGCCGCTCCGGAGTGACGCGGCCGGATGAACGCCTCGCGCGCAACCCGCTCACCCGTGCCACCCGCGCCCCCGCGCTCGGCGTCGCTACATATCGACGTTGGCGCTGATGGGCTTGCTGACGGCGTACGCCTGCGAGGCGTAGCGCTCCGCGGCTCGCAGGTCACCACGCTTCTTCGCGCTGCGGGATAGCCGCATCAAGACGTCGCCGAGCTCGGCGCTCGCGTCGAGGGCCTTGTACGTCGCCGCGACGTCCCGCATCCGCCGCTCGGCTCTCGCGGTGTCGCCGTCGCGGAGATCGAGCTCGGCGAGGACGAGCGTCGCGCCGGCGACCGCGCGGTCGGCATCGGCGCCCCGCTCCCCGACGGCGGCGATCGCGGCTTCGGCGCTCGAGCGCGCGAGCGCAGCGTCCTTCGCCTTGAGCGCGACCTCGGCACGCGTCGCGTAGCAGTGGGCGAGATACGCGGCGGGCCCGGAAACTCGAGCGATCTCGATCGCGCGCGCGACGTGCTCGTACGCCGCTTCGATGCGGCCCGCGTCCGCGGCGATCACCGCCAGGGCATTCCGCATGATGAGGACGCCGACCAGATCCTTGCCCAGCTCGGCCGAGGCGAGCGCCTTCTGGTAATGGCCCGCGGCGGCGTCCTGGTCTCCGAGAGCCCGATACGCGTTGCCGAGGCCCTGGTGAATGAAGGCAATGCGTGCAAGGTCGCCGATCTCGCTCGACCACTCGAGCGCCTGCTGGTAATAGGTCGTCGCGGCTTGCGGCTCGCCCAGGTCCTGCGCGCACCCGCCCAGAGTTATGAGCACTCGGAGTCGCAGCAGCTGATCCGGCGGCTTCGCGTTCTCGATCCGCCGTAGAAGCGTCTCGAGCATCTCCCGCGCCCCGCGGGGGTTCCCGGCGATCCGTGTCGCGACGGCCAGCTGGTAGTCGGCGGCGCGCGCGAGCGGGTCGTGGCCGAGCTCGCCCGCCAGACGTTGCGCGATCGCGAGAGTCTTCACCGCGTCGCGACCACGGTGAAGAAGATTGAGGGCAGATCCGGCATAAAGCCGGAGCCGGCACGTGTCGCGCACGGACAAACTGCCCGCGTCGAGCAATTTCTCGGCACGGCGCAGGGCTTCCGGCGCGGACGCGAATGTGAGGAGCCCGGCGATCGAACCGATCTCGAGATCGCGCTCGCCCCGCGCGCGCTCGACCTCGGCGTCGTCGAGGAAGTACGACGCCGGCTTCTCGAGCTTCTTGGCCATGTGCTCGAGCGAACGCATCGCCGGACGGATCTTCCCGAGCTCGATGGCGCTCACATGTGCCCGCGTGAAGTACGGTGCTCCGAGCTGCGCCTGCGACAGGCCAGCGGCGATGCGCGCCTCGCGCAGCCGCTCACCGAGCTTGCGGAGTGCCGGCGAAAGAGGAGCCGGACGCCGGCGTCGCGTGCGGATAGTCGGCACAGGGGGAAGCTAGGACGCCGCACCTCTGGTGTCAATCCAAAATCGACAGCGTGTGACCGCTTCCGCCGCCCTAGACTGGCCGGACGGTGCTTGGGGGAAGGATCCGAGTTCTCGCGGTCGACGATCATCCGTCGGTGCGGGAGAACCTTCGGTATCTCGTGAACGCCGAGCGCGACATGGAGTGCGTCGGCGTGGCGCGCGACGCCCAGCAGGCCGTTCGCGCGTGCCAGGAGCTCATGCCGGATGTGGTCATCCTCGACGACGAGATGCCCGGCGCCCATGGGCTCAAGGTCCTTGCGTGGATCGCCGGCGAGCTTCCCGACACTCGGGTCGTCATGTACACGCTCGACGCGGATGTCTGCGATGCCGCCCACCGAATGGGCGCCGGATGCGTCCTGAAGGACGCGAACTACGAGGTGCTGTTGCGAGCGGTCCGTAACGCGGCCGCCTCGCTGCCGAGGTCCGCCGAGACGTACTAGGCGTTCATTCCAGCCGGATCAGCGGCGGGTGGTCGATGTCTTCGAAGTGCGTCGTGTCGATGAAGCGCAGCTTTCCCATCAGCCGGTCGAGCAGGATCGAGTGCGTCCGCGCGCCGCGTGCGAAGAAGTGCACCCCCTTGAGGACCTCGCCATCCGTGACACCTGTCGCGACGAATCGGATGTCCTTGCCGCTGGCCAGATCCTCCGTTCGGTAGATGCGACTCTCGTCAGCGACCCCCATCTTTTTCGCGCGGCGCCGCTCCTCATCGTTCCGGAAGCGAAGCCTTCCGAGAATCTCCGCGCCCAGACAGCGGAGCGCGGCCGCGGCGAGCACACCTTCGGGTGCGCCGCCCGTACCCATGACCGCGTGCACATCGGTCCCGGCGATGGGGACCGAGAGCGAGGCCATGAGATCCCCATCTTCGATGAGCTTGATCCGAGCGCCGGCGGCGCGGACATCGTTGATGAGCTTCTCGTGTCGGGGACGATCGAGGATGACGATGGTCAGGTCGCTGACGTCGCGGTTCAGCGACCGCGCGATGATCTGAAGATTCTCGGCGACGGGTCGGTCAAGGTCGACCTTGCCGCGCGCGGGCGCACCAACCACGAGCTTCTCCATGTAGGTGTCGGGGGCGTGCAGAAGTCCACCCGGCTCCGATACGGCCAGGACAGCACACGCGTTGGGACGGCCTTTCGCGACGGGGTTCGTGCCCTCAAGTGGATCGACCGCGATGTGAACCTCCGGGCCGTCGCCGCGTCCAACGCGCTCGCCGATGAACAGCATCGGCGCTTCGTCACGCTCGCCCTCGCCGATGACGATCATCCCGTTGAAGCGGGCGTCCTCCATCGTCTTGCGCATAGCTTCAACGGCCGCTTGATCAGCCTCGTTGTTGTTCCCGTGGCCCATCCAATGCGCGGCTGCGATCGCGGCCGCCTCGGTTATCCGAACCAGCTCGAGGCTTGGCGTGCGATCCACCGGGATGCGTTCGAGCGGCAGCGTCCCCTTGACCTGCATCGCGCCGTAACGCTAGTGCGTAGCAGGCGGTCGCGCACGAACCAGGCGCTCCGCGGCGCGCTCGATCAGCGGGAGCGGTTCTCGCATCGCCTGAGCGATCGGCACGCCCTCGCTCGCGACGGCGATCGCGTCGAGTGCGAGCGTCTCGTGACCCGCGCCGAGTCCGCCCGCAACCGCGAGCACCGGCACGCCCGCGCGTCGCGCCGCGGCGGTCACCGCGCCGGTGAGCTTCCCGTACGCGCTCTGACGATCGATGCGGCCTTCTCCGGTGACGACGAGGTCGGCACCGACGATTCGCTCGGCGAATCTGACCGCGCGCAGAACGAGCTCCGCTCCGGAGAGAAGACGCGCGTCCAGAAATGCGACAAGCCCCGCTCCGAGTCCACCCGCCGCTCCCGCGCCGGGCACATCGCGGATGGGCCTGCCGACGAATTCTTCGACCACGTCGGCGTACCGGGCGAGCGCGTCATCGAGCTCGCGGACGATCTCGGGTGTCGCACCCTTCTGGGGTCCGTAGATCGCGGAGGCACCTTCGGGGCCAAGAAGCGGATTACGAACGTCGCACGCTACGTCGATCGACGGACGGACGAGACGTGGATCGGTCTGACCATCGATGCGGGCGAGTCTCGCCAGCGCGGCGCCACCCTCGGGAAGGTCAATGCCCTCGCGATCCAGAAAGCGGTAGCCGAAGGCGCGGGCCATCCCCGCGCCACCGTCATTGGTCGCGCTGCCGCCGATGCCGATCACGATCCGATGCGCGCCGCTGGCCGCGGCGGCGAGGATCAGCTCCCCTGTGCCGCGCGTGCTCGTGACGCGCGCGTCGCGTTCGCCTGGCTCGAGCAGCGGAAGTCCGCTCGCGGCCGCCATCTCTACGACCGCGGTCGTGCCATCGCCGAGCATGCCCCATTCCGCGTCGATCTCGCGACCGAGCGGATCGTGCACGCGCGATCGGCGCAAGCTGCCGTTCGTCGCGGTGACCAGCGCGCGCACGGTTCCTTCCCCGCCATCGGCAAGCGGCATCTCCTCGATGCGCGCGCCCGGCCACGCGCGGCGAATGCCGCCCGCGATCGCCGAAGCGACGGCGACCGCATCAGCCGACCCTTTGAACGATTGGGGAGCGACGATCACCCGCGGTGCGGGATCTCGAGGCACGGCGGAATTCTAGGAGAGGCGGCAGGGGAAAAATCCGTAGACGACGCGCTCAGCTGAGCAATTACTGGGCACTCATCCGGTCTCCTTGAGCCAAGCGCTCACGAGTGACTCCAACTCTCCCTGTCCGACCTCGGGCGCAAACACGCGGATGATCACTGTGGCGTCACGCTGGCTGAAGCGGGCGGTGCGCTGAGTGCCGGCGCTGCCAATCTCGACCGGCACACCGTCAACTGTTGTGGTCTCGATATGTTCAGTCGTCGGCTTTACGCTGATCCCGTCCGACCAAACGCCGATGCCCATTCCGTGCGAGCCGGCACGGCCGTACTGGAGATCGACGGAGCGCCAGACATCCGTCATCGTGAGTTCCACCTGCTTGACGCTCCAGCCACCTTGAAGCTGCGGTGATCTGGGAAGCGGGAGCTGCGCGACGCGTGCGCCGTCGAGGGTCACAGTTCGGCTTCCGACCGCGGACAGGTTGCCGATTCGGAAGACCTCGCTGAACAGTCCCGTTGCAAGGGCCGCACCGGACGCAAAAAGCACAAGACCGAGCGCGGTGACGACTACGAGCATGCCGCGGGACGGTCGTGTCCCGGCCGCGGCTGGTGCGCGGCGATGGATCGGCGGCACGGCGATCTCCGCGACGGCGATGTCAGCGAACTGTTGGAGCTTCGGATCCAGGTCGTGCAACTGGTCCATCGATGCGCCTCCTTAACTTTTGTGTCGCGTGGACCGTGGTGGCCGCCACCGTTCCGACGGCAATTCCGAGCGTCTGAGCGGTCTCACGCTGCGTCAGGCCGAGGATGTAACGGCAGGTGATTACCTCGCGCTCGCGGCGGGGCAACCGCTTCAGTTCGGAGATGAGTACGACCGCGTTTTCGCCAGGCGCTGGTGTGATCGACTGCTCACGCACAGAGTCGAGCGGGAGGAAAAGCCGTCTGCGCCAGCGATGCGTGCGCCAGCGCCGGAGCGCGACAACGAAAAGCCATGCGTCGGGCCGGTCGATTGCGCGCGCGTCCGACCGACTCCGGCGCAATCCTCGCTCGAACGCGTCCTGTAGCGCATCCGAAGCATCCTCCGGCGACGCTCCAAGCGCTACGAGCGCGCGATACACGCGCGGGTAGGCGATTGCCGCGACTTCTTGCCATTGATCCTGCATCACGCTCTTGCCATACGGTGCTCTATTGAAAAGACCCGCGTAGGCGGCGCTTCGATTAGCGAGTTCGTGCAAATCGCGAGAATCACGTCCCACCGCCGGAACAACCTGCTCTTCTACGCTCTGGTCCCATGGCTCTGCGCGTTGACCGCCGTCCGCCCCATCAGGACGGCCGCAACAGATTCGCGAGCGTTGGTCGGGACTGTGCACTCCCCTAGACTTGGATGATCCTCACCACGTCCGACCCGATCTGTACCGCGCGCGATCCGGCATCGCTCGAGACCGAATGGACCGAGCTGGCCCGGCGTCGTGCGTACCCGACGGTCTTCCTCACGCCCGAATGGATCCGCGCCGCGCGCGCGCATGACCGCCGCGAGCAGATCACTCTCGCGATCGCGGGCAGCCGCGGAATCGCCGCGCTCGCTCGGGCGAATGACGGCACGATCTCGTTCGCGGGGGGTGAGTTCACCGACTACCAGGACGTCGTCGCGAAACCCGCGGACGTGCCCGCCGTAGCGGAGGCGCTCGCGGAATGGATCGTTCGGAAGCGCGCGCCGCGAGTCCACCTGGAGTTCGTTCCGGAGGAGTCGGGGAGCCTGGATCCCATGGCGGCAGTGCTGCGCGCGGCCGGGTACGACGTCCGCATCGGCCGCCTGGTCCCGGCACCCCGACTGACTCTTCCGGACAGCTTCGAGGCGTACACACGGAGCCTCGGCAAAACGGAGCGTCACGAGCTTCGGCGCAAGCTCCGTCGCCTCGAGACTGGGCGCCGTGTCGGATTCCGGTTTGCTGACGAACCCGAACACCGGGCGATGCTCGATCGGTTCGTGGCGCTCCACCGTCGATCGCGCGGCGAGAAGGCCGAGTTCCTGACCGGTGACACCGACCGCTTCTTCCGTGACGTTGCCGAGACCCTCGCCGCTCGGGGGTGGCTCCGACTCGGCGTGCTGAACGTCGACGGCGAGGAAGCCGCGGTCGTATTCGGGATCGCATACGAGGGGACACTCGCGCTGTACAACGCCGCGTACGACCCCTCCCTGTCTCGTCTCTCGGTCGGCATCGCGTGCCACGCCTACGCGATTCGCGCCGCGATCGACGAAGGCCTGCACACGTACGACCTCCTGCGCGGCAATGAGCGGTACAAGTACGACCTCGGTGGCACGGATCACTGGCTGCTGCGCCTCGAGGCGTCCCGGCCATGACGCGGCGCATCGCCATGGTCTCCGTTCATGCGTGCCCCCTTGCGAAGCTCGGCGGACGCGACTCCGGTGGGATGAACGTCTACGTCCGCGAGCTGGCGCGCGACCTCGGCGCGCGGGGCGTTGAGGTCGACGTATTCACCCGCTGGCGCGAGAAGGACGACCCGCGCATTCAGCAGCTCGGCCCGAACGCGCGCGTGATCCACATCCCATCGGGTCCGATCGGCTACTGGCCAAAGATGGAGGTCTACGAACACCTCGCCGAATTCGAGACCAAGCTTCTCGAGTACACGGCGTCGGAGGGTAGGTCGTACGACCTCGTGCACGCGCACTACTGGCTGTCGGCGAAGGTCGCGCGGAGGCTCGAGCGCCAGTGGAACGTCCCGGTCGTGCAGATGTTCCACACGCTCGGCCTTGTGAAGCGCGAGGTCATCGACGAGGACATCGACGGCGAAAGTGACATCCGGGTCGAGATCGAGCGCGAGGCGGTCCGAAAGTCGGCGGCCGTGGTCGCGGCCAGCGAGATCGAGCTCGACGAATTGCGTCGTCTCTACCGTGCCGACGCCTCACGCGTCGCGGTCATTCCGTGTGGCGTGGACCCCGTGCTCTTTCATCCGGTTCGCCAGGCGGATGCGCGCGAAAAGCTCGGGCGCGACCAGTGCGAGCGGCTCATCCTTTTCGTCGGGCGCATCGAGCAGATCAAGGGGATCGACGTCCTCCTGCGCGCCCTCGCGCTTCTCTTTCAACGCCACCCCGACATGCGAAGCGACGTGTGTCTCCTCGTCGTCGGCGGGGCCCTCGATCCCGGCGACGACGCACCCGAAACGGAGAAGATCCTCGAGCTTCGCCGGCTCGTTCACGAGCACCGCCTCGAGTCGAACGTCTCGTTCGTGGGATCCCGGGGCCAGGAAGATCTTGCCCTGTACTACGCGGCCGCGGACCTGTGCGCGGTGCCATCGCTCACCGAATCGTTTGGACTGGTCGCGCTCGAAGCGATGGCCTGCGGCACGCCGGTCGTGGGGACGCGCGTCGGTGGACTGCAGACGACCATCGAAGACGGCCAGTCCGGCCTTCTCGTGCCAGCCGGGGATTACCAGGCCCTCGCCGACGCCATGGCGGATGTCCTGACCGATGCTCGTCTCCGGATGCACCTTGCCCATGGCGCACGTGAACGCGCGGAGCACTTCACCTGGCGCCGCGTGGGCGACCGCGTCGTGGATTTGTACGACCGCGTGCTCGACGAGCGGAAGCTGAAGGTCTAGTGGCCGATCCGTTCACGATCCCCAAGCGCGCGATGGCGATCTTCGCGCACCCCGACGACGTGGACTTCGGCTGCTCGGGCACGCTCGGCTCGTGGATCAGGACGGCAGGAACACACGTGACGTACTGCGTGATCACGAGCGGGCAAAAGGGCACCCACGACCCCAAGATGACCCCGGAGCTAATGGCCGAAACGAGAGAGCGGGAGCAGCGCGCGGCCGGCGAAGCGATCGGCGTGAAGGAGTTCGTCTTCCTCGGGCACCAGGACGGCGAGCTCGAGTCCACCATGGAGCTTCGCGGTGAGGTGTGCCGGGTCATCCGCGAGCATCGGCCCGAGGTCGTCTTCACCAACGATCCCTGGGCCCATTACCAGGTGCACCCTGACCACCGCGTCGCTGGATGGAGCGGACTTGACGGTGTCGTCGCCGCGCGCGATCACCTGTTCTTCCCCGAGCAGCTCACCGGCGGCCTGAAGCATCACCGGGTCGCGCGGGTGCTTCTCTTCGGGACACGCGACCCGAACATCTGGTTCGACATCTCGGGCTCGCTTGACGGGAAGATCGCCGCGCTCAGGGCGCACAAGAGCCAGGTCGGCGGACGGCGTGGCTTCGCCGAGCGGATGAGGTGGTGGGCGAAGAACACCGGAGCGACCTGGAACCTCGCGGCCGCGGAGGCGTTCCGCTACATCGAGCTCGCCTAGAGTCCCCGCCGTGAAGGAAGAGCCCTTCATCGGCGGGAATCTGAGCGACGCGACGCGCGTCGGCGACACTGTGAGGCGACGCGCCGGCCCCTGGACTCCGGCGGTGCACGCGCTGCTGCGATTTCTCGAGGGGGCGGGCTTCGAAGCACCGCGCGCCCGCGGCATCGACGAGTGGGGACGCGACGTACTCGAATATATCGAGGGCGACGCGCACTCAGGGTGGCCGGAGCCTATGCCGGATTGGGTCACAGACGACGATCACCTCGCCGCTGGCGCGGGCCTCCTCCGTCGCTATCACGATCTCGTCGAACGCTTCCAGCCTCCCCGTGCCGCGCTGTGGACGTTTCTCGCGCCGACGACTGCCGAGGTCATCTGTCACAACGATTGGGCGCCGTGGAACGCGCTTTTCCGCGAGCGTCGTCTCGTTGTGATGCTCGATTGGGATATGGCCGGTCCCGGGAGCCGCCTCTGGGACGTCGCGAACAGCGCTTACAGCTGGGTTCCCCTCTTCTCTGAGGATCGACGGAGTTCACCGATCGACGACCGAGCGAGACGACTACGTCTCTTCTGTGATCCGTACGGCCTTTCGGAGCGCGCGTCGCTCCTCGATGTCATGAGAGAGCGCACGCTCTTCGTGAGCGCGTTTGTCGCGGAGCAAGCCCGTCGAGGCGACAAGGGCTTCTCGAAGCTCGTGGACTGGGACGTTCCCGCACGGATGAAGCGCGATGCTGCGTATCAGGACGAGCACCACGGGGTCCTGCAACGCGCGCTCGTCTAGTGAGAGCGACGTAGCAGGATCGCAGCCGACGCAAGTCCGGCGAGCAGGAATAGCCCCACAACGACGAAACCGGAAGGCCCGAGATAGCCAACGACGAGAGCAGCAGCGAGAGCAAACGCGACGTAAGGCGCTGCGCGCATCAGGGTTCAAGCCACATGAACTGCAAGCCCCTCATGTGCGACATCTAGTGCTTGAAGTGACGCCGCCCGGTGAAGAGCATCGCCATGTGGTTCTTGTTCGCCGTGTCGATCATCATCGCGTCGCGGAGCGAGCCGCCGGGCTGGATGATCGCGGTCACGCCGGCGCGCGCCGCGACCTCGATGCCGTCGGGGAACGGAAAGTACGCATCCGACGCCATCACCGCGAGCCGCGCGTTCTCCCCCGCCTTGCGCACCGCTGTCTCGACGGCGACGACCCGTGACATCTGACCGGGTCCGACACCGACGGTCGCGAGCCCCTTCGCAAGAACGATCGCGTTCGAGGTCACGTGCTTCACGCAGCGCCAGGCAAATAGCAGGTCGGTCAGCTCCTCGAGCGATGGGGTGCGCTCGGTAGCCACCTTGAAGTTGCCCTCGTCGAGCGCGGACTCGTCGGGCGTCTGCACGAGCATGCCGCCGGCGATGCGCTTGTAGTCGAAGGCGCTGCCGTCCTTGCGGGGCCCACGCGCCTGGCCCCACATGAGCCGCCCGCCCACGATCGCGTGCCCTGGGACGGCGAGGATCTCGAGATTCTTGCGCTGCCGAAGGATGGGCAGAGCCTCGTCCTCGTACCCGGGAGCGATGATCGCCTCGTAGAAAGTGCCCTCCATCGCCTCGGCGAGCTCGCGCGTCACGATCCGGTTCGCTCCGACGATGCCGCCGAACGCCGACACCGAATCGCACATGAAGGCGCGGCGATAGGCCTTCGTGATCTCGTTGTCCGATGCGATCCCGCAGGGATTCTGGTGCTTGATGATCGCCACGGTCGGCTGCGCGAAGTCGGTCGCGACTCGCCAGGCCGCGTTGATATCGAGCATGTTGTTGAAACTGGTCGCCTTCCCGTGCAGCTGCTGCATCGCCGTCATGGCACCATCCTCGCCGCGCACGGCGTACATGGCCGCCTGCTGATGCGGGTTCTCCCCGTAGCGCAGATCACGGACCTTGCGGAGCGAAAGCGTGAGCTCGTCCGGGAACTGCACCCCGGCGTCGCTCGCGAAGCGTGAGGCGATCGCCGCGTCGTAGGCCGCGGTGTGACTGAAGGCCTCCGACGCAAGCACGCGGCGGGTCTCAAGCGAGACCGTGCCCCGCTGCTTGAGCTCGTCGAGCACCGCGGCGTACCGCTCGGGTCGAGCGACGACGACCACGTGCTCGTAATTCTTCGCGGCGGCTCTCAAAATCGTGGCCCCGCCGATATCGATCTGATCGAGGAGCATCGCGCCGCTCTTCCCTGACGACGCATGCTCCGCAAATGGGTAGAGATTGACCGCGACCAGGTCGATGGGTTCGATGCCCTCGCGCTTGAGCTCCTCGCTGTGCACCGGATCGTCACGACGAGCGAGCAACGCGGCGTGGATTTTCGGGTGCAGCGTCTTGACGCGCCCGCCGAGGAGCGACGGTTGCCCGGTGACGTCCTCGACCGAGCGCGACGTGATGCCCTCGGCGGCGAGCGCGGCGCGTGTTCCGTCGGTGGCGATGAGCGCCCATCCGAGGTCCTGCAATCCGCGCGCGAAAGCATCGAGTCCGGTGCGATCAGAGACAGAGAGGAGGGCTCGCAGCATGGCTAGTATAGCCAGTCCATGCCCTTCGATCCCCAGCACTTCATCGACCGATTCTTCCAACCATTCAACACCGAATCGCGTTTCTACTGGCCGGCCGTGATCGCCGTCGCGGTGTCCCTGATCGCCAACGTCGTTTGGTACAACTGGCGCAGCCGGACGACACCTCCGCCCGAGCTCGGCGTCCGACCCTGGGCCTTCTGGACGAACGTCGTCTTTCTCATCTGGTACCTCGTGCTGCTCCGCCAGGGCGTGTCGTTCTGGGTGATCGCCGTGTCGATGGCCGCGAACATCGCGCTCGTCGTGTACGTGTACTGGGCGTACCTGCCACCACGCGAGGCGGCCTGGGAGCGCGAGCGCCGTCGTCAGGCGTACTTCCCCAAGCCAGGACGCAAACGGAAGCGGCGCCGCTAGTCCTCTCTCGGCGCGCTCCACGTGATGTTGAAGCCCTCGTAGCGCGGCTTGCCACCAAGGTCGATTCGCTCGACCGCCCTGACTTCAGCCCCCGGCGGTCCCTCGTTCAGCCAGCTCTGCAGCGACGCGAGCGCGCCTCCGCTTCCTTCGGCGACCAGCTCGACGGCTCCGTCGTCGCGATTCCACACGCGGCCGGTGATCGCGAGGCGCAACGCTTCTCGCACCGCGGTTGCGCGGAAATTCACGCCCTGCACCGAGCCGCGCACGATGAACCGAACCCGTGGCATCAGTGTTTCTTCCGCATTGCCAACATCGCATCAAGCCCGCGCACGTTCGCGAGACTTCCTTCCGGCGCCCACCCGCGTCGTGCGGTCCCGACCGCGAGGTCCATCCACTCGAGCTCCTCGATCGCGTGGGCATCCGAGTTCGCGACGAGAGTGGTCCCGCGGTCGATGGCTTTGCGGACCCAGGTATCTGGGAGGTCGAGTCGCTCGGGGCCTCCATTCACCTCGATCCACGTCCCTGTCTCGACCGCGGCGTCGATCACCGCATCCAGGTCGACCGCGTGCGGCTCGCGCTTTTCCAGGAGACGCCCCGTGGGGTGCGAGAGCGCAGTCACCAGCGGGTGACGCATCGCGCCGACCACTCGCGCCGTCATCTGCTCGCGTGTCTGCCCGAACGAGGAGTGCACCGACGCGCTGACGATGTCGAATTTGGCGAGGAGCTCGTCGGGATAGTCGAGCGCGCCGTTCGCGCGGATGTCGACCTCCGTGCCGACGATGATCCGGAACGGCGCGAGCTCCGCGTTCAGACGCGCCGCTTCGGCGAGGCGCGCGGCGATCCGCTCCGGGGAGAGGCCATTGGTCATGCCGAGGCCAGGCGAGTGGTCGGTCACCGCGAGGTACGCGTAGCCCTTCGCGCGCGCCCGCCGCGCCATTTCCGCGAGCGGATCGCGGCCGTCGGTCCAGTTGGTGTGCGTGTGCAGATCGCCGCGTACCTGCGCGAGCTCGACAAGCGTCGGCAGCGCGTGCGCCTTCGCCGCTTCGATCTCCCCGCGGTCCTCGCGGAGCTCGGGCGGAATGAAGTCGAGCTCGAGCGCCGCGTAGACCTCCTCTTCGGTCCGCGATGCGATCTCTTGGCCGCGCTCTTCGGCGCCGACGCGGTAGAGACCGTACTCGTTGAGCAAGAGCTTTCGGCGAAGGGCGAGGCCCCGCAAGTGGACGTTGTGCTCTTTCGATCCGGTGAAGTAGACGAGTGCCGCGCCGAACGACCGCGACGGGACGACGCGGAGATCGATCTGCAGCCCGTGATCGACGATCACCGAACACTTCGTGTCGCCGCGCGCGAGCACCCGCTCGACTCTCGGGGCGCGCGCGAACACCTCGAAGATCGGCGTGGCGTCGTCGCCCGCGATGACGATGTCGACGTCGCCGATCGTCTCCTTGTAGCGGCGGAGGCTTCCGGCGATCGCGAGCTCGGTGACGCCGGTCTCCGCGCGGAGGTAGTCCGCCATCGCGGCCGCGGCGGCCCGCGCCTCGTGCAGCAGCGAGCGACCGGTGCGCTGCTTCAGAGCCGTGATCGAGCGGAGGATGTTTTCCTCCGTCTTCGCTTGGATCTTCGGCAACTGTTGGAGCCGGTGATTCTTCGCCGCTTCCTCGAGCTGTTCGACCGTCGTGATCTGGAGGTGCTCGTAGATCGTCCGGGCCGTTGCCGGCCCGACACCAGGCACACGAAGGAGCGTCAAGAGCCCGGGTGGCACCGCGGCCTCGAGCTCGTCGTGCCGCTTGGATCGGCCGGTCGCGATGATCTGCTCGATCGCCTCGCCGACCGACGGACCGACCTTCGGGATCTCCTTCAGTCGCTTCTCCTGGACAAGCTTCGGGAGCGGTTCACGAAGATCACGGATCGCGCGCGCCGCGGCGCGATAGGTCACCGCACGGAAGACGTTCTCACCCTTGAGCTCGATGAGGTCGGCGATCTCGTCCAGGACCTTCGCGATGGCGTCGTTACCGAAGGCGAGGGCATCGAGGGGCACGCCCCGATGCTACGGCGCCGGGCTGATCAGGATGCCGGCCGCGATGCGGCGGGGTCGCGAGCGAGCTCGAGATACGCGAACGCCGACTCGAGATCTCCGCGCGCGCGGAGCTTTTGCGCGTACTCGGCGGCGAGCGTCGAGAGATCGGGATGGTCCTCGATGGAAGCGAGGAGCTCGATGGCCTGGCGATAGGCGCGGTCGGAGGATCCGTAATCGCCACGCTGATGATCGGCGGCGGCGGCGACGCGTAGGGCATCGGCCTGCTGGCGGTGGTCGCCGAGCTCGGCCAGACGCTCCTCGGCGGCTGCCGCGAGGCGCAACGCGCCATCGGCATCGCCTTCCTCGAGAGTGATGCGCGCGCGCAGGACGTCGACGATCGCGCCCACGCGCACGTCGCCCGCCAGGGCGGCGCGCTCGCTGCAGCGGTCGACTGTTTCGCGCGCGGCGCTCATGTCGCCGTGCTCGAACTGAACCGTCGCGAGCGACTGCATCACCGAGAGCTCGACAGCGGTGTCCGATACGCGCTCGAACAGTCCGAGCGCGCGCTGGTAGTTCGCGATCGCGCCGTCGAGCTCGCCCGCGTCGTACAGTGCCACGGCGACTCCCATGTGGCTTTGTGCGGCGAGGCGAAGCTCGCTCGAGCGCGACGCCACCGCGAGCGCGAGCTCGTACGTCGCGAGCGCTTTTGCCGTTCGATGGAGCCTGCGGTACACGGTGCCGAGGTGAACGAGCGTCCGCGCGCGGAGGCGGGGGTCCGTAATTTCGCGCTGCTCCATCAGGTCGCGGGCCGCCTCGAGCGACTCGGCGCCCGCGGCAAGCTGGCCGTGCTCGACGTACAGGACGCCTCGGGCGTGCAGCAGCTGGGCAAGCTCGGTGGGATCGCTGTTCGCGTCGACAAGGGCCATCGCTTCGCCCAGACGTTCGAACGCTTGCTCTCGCTTGCCCTCCGCCGTGTCGGCCGTAGCGAGGAAACGCAGCAACGTGGCGCGCTCGGCGGCCGGGGGCTGTTGGGCGAGGGCGGACGTGGTCTCGTGACGGACGGCCCCCCAATCGCGGCGCTCGAGGGCGGCCTGGGCCGCGAGACGATGGAACAGCCGACGTTTCGCGCCGGCCAGGGACTCGTCGCCGATGAAGTAATCGAGGCTTCGCCCGAGCCGCGAGGCGATGATCTGGAGAGAGCGGAGGGAGGGACGAACCAGCCCGGCCTCCACCTGACTAATGAAGCCCTTGGTTAGCTCGTCGCCCGCGAGCTGCGCCTGGCTCAGACCGAGCTCATGACGGGCAGCACGGACCCGCTCCCCCAGGGTCACCGGCTTCTGAACCGCTTCAGGCAGACTGGCCACCGACGCTCCCCTGTCTAGACCGAACTGACAGCGCACCGATTTGTCCGGCTTCTCTAGACTCCCGGGAGAATACTGGCCGCTGTCGGCGCGGACAATGTGGGGAGAACGAGATGAGACCGTTCCGCTCGCGCCTTATGGCGGCGTTCGTCTTCGCGATATTGCTCCTCGGCCTGCTCGGAAACGCTGCCAATGCCGCTGACATCCCGACCACGACCAGCATCTTCTCGGAGGATCCGTGGGATGGCGCCACGATTCCCCTCTTCTTCCCTGAAGACCCCTGGCCGGGTCTCACGAACTAGAAGCCATACTTCGGGCGTGCCGGGAACGTCGACCGCCCATCGGCAGCGGCTTGAGATCGACGGGACGCCGTTCCTCTTCCAGCACGGCTATCGGTTCGGGAAGGTGACCTACATCACGCGCCTTCCGCTCGGCAAGAACATGACGGTGTTCACACCGGGGCACCTCTCCGGACCGGAGGTCGAGGCGGTCGTCCGCGGCGACAACCCGTGGATGTTGGAATGAGGCCGAGCGACGAGCGGGTAAGGGGGAGGGGCCCCTGTTAGCGAGCGAAGCGAGCGTGCGTGAGGAGCGAGACAACCAGCCTGAGCACGCGGTCGAGGCACGGAGGCAACGCCGACGGGCCGAGCCGCTAGAGCGGGAGTGAGCGGCTAACGCGCGCGGTCGTACAGCGTGTTCGTTCCGCCACCGTCGACGTCGGTGACGAGCGCGTGGCCGAAATCAAAACAGGTGTCGTCGTGCTCCTCGGAGTCGGTGTGAACGACCGTCCTGAGGACGGCGAACGCCTTGCGGCAAAGATCGCGGGTCTCCGCATCTTCGAGGAGGGCGGCCGGATGCAGCGGGCGCTTCCCGATGTCGGCGGCGCGGTCCTCGCGGTCCCGCAATTCACGCTCTACGGCGACGCGAGACACGGCCGCCGGCCCGATTTCACGGCGGCCGCCCCGCCGGAGCTCGGGAAACGGCTCTTCGAGGGGTTCTGCGGCGCGCTTCGCGGCAACGGCGTGGAAGTGCGTCAGGGCCGGTTCGGCGCGACGATGCTCGTCCGCCTCGACGCCGACGGACCGGTGACCCTCGCACTCTCGACCGACGGCTGGCGGGAGAGCGAGCTCGGCTCGCCGTGAACCACGCGGACCACGTCGCTCTTCTCAGAGGCGGCATCACCCAGGGCGAAGGCGGCACGTGGGCAGACCTGGGCGCGGGAACGGGCGCGTTCACGCTCGCCCTCGCCGATCTCATCGGTCCGCACGGCATCATCAACGCGGTCGATCGCGATCGTGCCGCACTCGCGGAGCTGCGGAGCGGGTTCGTCTCTTCGGTGCCGCAGGCCGAGCTGCGCGTCCAGAATGCCGACTTCACGCGACGGCTCGATCTCGCGGACCTCGACGGTGTCGTGATGGCGAACTCGCTCCACTTCGTCGATGAGAAGCGCCCGGTGCTCGCGCTCGTGCGTGGTTACCTGAAGCACGGCGGACGACTGCTTGTCGTCGAATACGACAGCGATCGCGGGAATGACTGGGTTCCGCATCCCCTGTCCTTCGAGACGTGGCGGGATCTCGCGAGCGAGGCCGGCTTCGTCGAGACCCGAAAGCTTGCGACCGTTCCGAGCCGGTTCCTGCGGCGAATCTATTCCGCTTTGAGCCTTGCGCCATGAGCACGCTGCCTACGCTCGGCGGGCATGCGTGTGGGGTCCATTCAGCTCTGGGCGTCGATCGGCGCGTTGGTCGTTGCCGCCGGCATGCCGTACTGCGCGGCCGCTGTGGGCTGGGCCGCGACACAGGACGAGACGACCATCACGGTCCGGGCTGACGTCGCATTCGGGGTGCTCGTCTCGTGGATCGGTTGGACGATCCTCGCGATCGCCAGCGCGTTATGGACCTGGCGTTCGTGGCGCGCGCGCAGGCGTGCGGTGCGCGCCTAGCGCGCGAGCTCGAGGGCGGTCGCGAGCGTGAGCTTCGCGGCCTTGAGCCAGAGCCTCTTGTTCGTGACTTTGTCCGGCGTGTCGTTCACCGTGTGGAAGGTGTAGTTCCCCGGAAACGTCGCGTCGTTCTCACCGTAGCGTTGGACAATCGCAACCGCAGGAATCCCGGCGAGACCGAATGGCGCCGCGTCGAGAATCGTCGCGCCGCTCGTCGCCAGCTGCGGCTGCAGCGGTGACACCCCGATCTGGTAGCGGTCGTTCGCCGCGATCATCCGGTCGCGCAGCCCCGCCGATGCCGCCGTGTACCAGATGAGGTCGAGACGGTCGGCGAGCGGATTGAACCCGACCATGTCGATGTTGATGACGGCCGCGTAGGGAGGCGGGCTGTCGAGCGAGCCAAGATACGCGGCGCTTCCCTTGAAAAAGAGCTCCTCGCCGTCGAAGAACGCGAGCACGATCCGCTGGCGGAGGGAGGCGCGCTCCTGCGCGAGGATTCTGGCGTACTCCAGGAGCGCGGCGGTCCCGGTGCCGTTGTCGTCAGCGCCCGGGGCCACCGTCGTCGCCGGACTCCAGCCGGGGCTGCGGTTCGAGATCGAGTCGTAGTGGGCGCAGATCATCAACCACCCCTCCGGCGGAGCCGCGGTGAGCGGGTCGACGACGGCGAGGATGTTCTCGAGCGGGATGCCGTTGTATGCGGCGCGGTGTGACTGGAGGGCAACGCCGGGTATCGCGCCGAGCTGCTCCTTGAGGTACGCGACGGCCTTCGCGTGATTCGGGTTGCGCGCGTCGCGGGAGCCGAACGACGCGAGCGCGACCATGTGGTCGTTCAGCTTCGCGGGATCGATGCGCTCGAGCACGGCGCTGATTGGCCGGGCTGAGGGCGAAGGCGCAGGCGACGGGCTCGGCGGGGCGGTCGCGATCGGAGTCGCGCCGGCCACCTGGGGAGACGGCGAGGTCGCGGGCGGCGTTGTCGCGCCGCCGCAGGACGCCAAGACGATCGCGACAACGATGAGGTGGAGCCGCACCGTGTCTGTATATCGAATGTCGCGGGAAATTAGTGCGTCGGCGTTGGCCGAGGAGTCTGCTTGAGTGGAGCGGAGGTCGGGATCGGGAAGGGTGCGCTGGTGACCGGATACGGCAGCACGAAGTCCGCGTCGGTCACCGTCGCGCTCACGCTGGTCGCCCGCTGTTCGAAGCTGAAGAGCGCCCCCGCCGACGTGAGGGTGCGAAGCATCACGCCATCCGCGGCAAAGCATGCTTCGAGCTTCACATCGCCGAGCTGGCCAAGTAACGAGTTCAGCGAGGTCGGCGCCGCCGACGCCGCCGAGGCCGTCACGCGGGGGCGCCACCGGAAGCACGCCGCGTCGCGGTTTGCGATCCGTTCACGCGGCAGGACGGTCACGTCCATGTCCTTCGTCGCCGTCATCATCGAGTCGAGCGGCGACACGTTGAGCGAGTCGAGCATCTGCTGGGTGTACTCCACCGGCATCGCGTAGCACCCTGTCGTTGCGCTGCCCGTCATCGTCCCGGTCGTGTCGCCATCGACGCAGATGAACGCGTCCGGGCCACGAAGCACCGCCACCATGCGGAACTTGACGGAGCCGGAAACCGCGAAGTCCCAGCGAAAGTCCGGCGGCCGCGCGACATATGTCTGGGTGCTCGACATACCCATCCCGGGCGAGGCCGATGGCAGCGTGAAGGCCGAGCCGATGTTCCACTCGTACGTCGCCTTGTAGGTCGGGTGCTTCGCGGCGGCGAGCGCCGCCTGCGGATCGTTTTCGAGTGCGAGCAACGGGTCGACCCTCGCGGTGCCGGACTCGACGTGCTCGCCGCACGCGATGAAGAGGAGCCCGAAAGCCAACAACGCGATGCGCCCCACCGCGCCAGCGTGCCATCCGAGCACGCGCTGGGTGTGCCGGAGCGGTCTCTAGTTAACCCGCCTGCTGCGCCCGCCCGCGCCGGCGGGCTCGCGCCCCCCGTTCTCTGCGGCCTTCTCCTGCGCGTACTGCTCGCTCCAGAAAACGATCTTCCCGTCCTGCGCGTCGACGAACACCGTATCGCCTTCCTTGAACTCGCCGGAGAGGACCTTCTGCGCGAGCGGGTCGATGATGAGCCGCTGGATCGTGCGCTTGATCGGGCGCGCGCCATACACGGGGTCGAAGCCTTCTTTTGCGATGAGCGACTTCGCGTTGTCGGAAAGCTCGAGCGTGATCTTTCGCTCGAGGAGCCGCTTCGCGAGGATCCTCGTCTCCTTGTCGACGATCTGCATGAGCTGCTGCGTCACGAGGTTCTTGAAGATCACGATCTCGTCGATGCGGTTCAGGAACTCCGGACGGAACTGACCGCGCAGCGCGTCCATGACACGTTTGCGGAGGAGGTCCTGCTGCTCGGCGAGCTCGGTGATGAACGTGGACCCGACGTTGCTCGTCATGATGATCACCACGTTCTTGAAGTCGACCGTCCGGCCTTTGCCGTCGGTGAGACGCCCGTCGTCGAGGATCTGGAGCAGCACGTTGAAGACGTCCGGGTGAGCCTTCTCGATCTCGTCAAGCAGCAGGACCGAGTACGGTCGGCGGCGGATCGCCTCCGTCAGCTGTCCGCCCTCCTCGAATCCGATGTACCCCGGAGGCGCGCCGATGAGCCGCGCGACGGTGTGTTTCTCCATGTACTCGGACATGTCGAGACGAACGAGCGATTTCTCGTCATCGAAGAGGAACTCGGCGAGCGCCTTCGCCAGCAACGTCTTGCCGACTCCTGTTGGACCGAGGAAGAGGAAGGACCCCAGAGGCCGGTTCGGGTCCTGCATGCCCGCGCGCGCGCGCCGCACCGCATTCGCGACCGCCGTGACCGCTTCCTCCTGACCGACGACGCGCTCGTGGAGGTTCTGCTCCATCCGTAGGAGCTTGGCGACCTCGCCCTCGAGCAGCTTCGTGACCGGGATGCCCGTCCATTTCGCGACCACGTCGGCGATGTCCTCGGGCGTCACCTCTTCGGTGAGCATCTTCTGGCCCTGTTGGAGCTCGGCGAGCCGCTTCTCAGCGCGAGCGATCTCCTTCTCGAGATTCGCGACGGTGCTGTACTTCAGCTCCGCGGCCTTCGCGTAGTCGGCGGATCTCTCGGCGCGCTCTACGTCGGCGCGGACGGCCTCGAGCTGCTTGCGCTTCTCGCGGATTTCGGTGATCGCGGCCTTCTCCTGCTGCCAGTGCGCGCGAAGCACGCTCGCCTCTTCTTTGGCGTGCGCGAGCTCACGCTCGAGCTTCCCGAGGCGCTCCTTGCTGGCGGCGTCGCTCTCCTTCTTCAGCGCCTCGCGCTCGATCTCCAGACGCGCGATGGCTCGCTCGACCTCGTCGAGCTCGGCCGGCATTGAGTCGATCTCCATGCGAAGCTTGGACGCGGCCTCGTCCACGAGGTCGATCGCTTTGTCCGGGAGGAAGCGATCCGTGATGTAGCGCGACGACAGCGTCGCCGCCGCCACGAGCGCCGCGTCCTGGATGCGAACGCCGTGATGGATCTCGTAGCGCTCGCGGAGTCCGCGGAGGATGGAGATCGTGTCCTCGATTGACGGCTCGCCGATGTAGATCGGCTGGAAGCGGCGCTCGAGCGCGGCGTCCTTCTCGATGTGTTTGCGGTACTCGTCGAGCGTGGTGGCGCCAATCGTGTGAAGCTCTCCTCGCGCCAGCATCGGCTTGAGCATGTTTGCCGCGTCGACTGCACCCTCAGCCGCTCCCGCACCGACGACCGTGTGCAGCTCGTCGATGAAGAGGATGATCTGACCCTCGCTCGACGCGATCTCCTTGAGGACGGCCTTGAGCCGCTCCTCGAACTCGCCGCGATACTTCGCGCCGGCGAGCAGCGAACCGATGTTGAGCTCGAAGATCCGCTTTTCCTTGAGACCCTCGGGGACGTCGCCGCGCACGATGCGCTGGGCGAGCCCCTCGACGATCGCGGTCTTCCCGACTCCGGGCTCGCCGATGAGCACCGGATTGTTCTTCGTGCGGCGCGACAGGACCTGGATCACCCGTCGGATCTCTTCGTCGCGGCCGATGACCGGATCGATCTTGTTCTTCCGCGCGAGATCGGTGACGTCCCGCCCGTACTTGTCGAGGGCCTGGTACTTCCCCTCGGGGTTCTGATCGGTGACTCGCTGGTTGCCGCGTACCTCCTTGAGCGCGTTGAGCACACGCTCGTGCGTCGCCCCGAGACGCTTCAGGGCCTGCCCGGTGTATCCCTGGTCCTCGGTCATCGCGAGGAGGAGGTGCTCGGTCGAGACGTATTCATCACCGAGGGACTGCGCTTCTTTCTGCGCCTGCTGCAACGCGCGCCCGAGCCGCGCTGAAGCGGAGAGCTGGACGTTGCCGGTCACCTTCGGCTGGCGCTGGAGCTCAGTCGCGAGCGCCGTGGAGAGCTGCGCCGGCTGGATGCCCAGCGCCGTCAGCACGCTCGGGACGATGCCGCCGGGCTGGTCGACGAGCGCCGCCGCGAGGTGCTCGACATCGAGCTGCGCGTGGCCTTCGTCGCGCGCTTTCTGCTGCGCGGCGACGAGCGCCTCCTGCGACTTCTCGGTGAGCTTGTTTGGGTCAATCATTCGATACCTTCAATCCGGAACCATTCGCCTTACAGCAAGTGACTCCTGACGTTCTCCCCGCTGCGTGAAGTGGCGACCTCGCGCGCGAGCTCGCGTTCCTTTTCGCTGAGCTTCGTCGGCATGACGACCTTCACCGTGACGTAGAGATCGCCGTGGCCGCCGCCCGCTCGCGGCATCCCCTGCCCGGCGAGGCGAATAGTGCGCCCGTTTTGCGTTTCCGGTGGGATCCTCAAGGAGACCCGTCCTTTCAGCGTGGGCACGGTAACTTCCCCGCCCAGCATGGCTTCATGCATCGCGACCGGAAGCTCGACGCGAAGGTCGTCGCCATCGCGCGTGAAGAAGGGATGCGGTTTCACGCGCACCCGGAGATACGCATCGCCGGGCGGTCCGCCGTTGGCACCGGGAGCGCCCTGCCCCGCGAGGCGGATGCGCTGACCATCCTTGACCCCCGGCGGGATCTTCACAGTGAGCCGTTTCGGCGGCTCGCCGTCGCGAGCGATCTGGACGACGTGCTCGGTCCCCTTGTAGGCCTCCGGCAGAGTCACCTCGACCTCGCCCTCGATGTCCTCGCCCTGCCGGGCCCGCGTTCGCGTTCGCGTCCGCCGGCCGAAGAGATCGTCGGCGTCGGCGAAGCCACCGTTCGCGGCCTGACCGAAGAGGGTCCGGAAGAAGTCCGAGAAACCGCTCGCGTCATCGCCGAACGGACTCTCGCCCGGCTGCCCCGTGTACACGTACTGGAAGCCGCCGGTCCCGGAGGGACGTCCGCGCCCTTGCGCGAACTGCTCCCAATCGGGTCCGACCGTGTCGTACCGCTTGCGCTTCTCGGGATCGCCGAGGACCTCGTTGGCCTCATTGATCTCCTTGAACTTCTTTTCCGCGTCCGGTTTCTTGTTCACGTCCGGGTGGTACTGGCGCGCGAGCTTTCGGTAGGCCTTCTTGATGTCGTCGGTCGAGGCGTTCTTCGGAACGCCCAGCGTCTTGTAGTAGTCCTTGTATTCGACCGGCATCGCTTGCGCCCCCGGAAATTAGTGCGCTGGTGTCGCCGGCGGCGTGATGGTTGGGCGTGCCGCTTCGATCTGCGCGGGCGTCACGCTTGGTCCGGGCAACAGTGCCGCCTTCAGCACCTCGTCGATGGTCTCCATGAGCTTGATGTCGACCGTGTCGATGACCTCTTGAGGTACGTCCACGAGGTCCTTCTTGTTCTTCTTCGGCATCAGGAACGTCTTGATCCCGGCGCGATGCGCCGCGAGCAGCTTCTCCTTCACGCCACCAATCGGCAGGACGAGGCCACGGAGCGTGATCTCTCCGGTCATCGCGACGTCCTTGCGGACCTTGCGGCCCGTGAGCGCCGACACGATGGCCGTCGCCATGGTGACTCCGGCCGATGGGCCGTCCTTCGGGATGGCGCCCGCCGGTACGTGGATGTGCATGGCGTGGTCCTTGAAGAAGCCCTTCGGCACGCCGAGCTCCGCGTAGTGCGCTCGCACGTAGCTCAGGGCCGCGATGGCCGACTCTTCCATGACCTTCTGGATCTGGCCGGTGAGGACGAACTCCTCCTGCTTGGATCCCTGGTCCATGATCGTC
>Ga0209806_1000666_pt1 | contig 23222 bp, 24 predicted proteins | sample GraSoiAngelo_152_FD_186166 | JGI IMG/M metagenome (GOLD analysis project Ga0209806, IMG submission 186166) | Grasslands soil microbial communities from the Angelo Coastal Reserve, California, USA - 14_1009_12_30cm (SPAdes) (version 2) | ecosystem: Environmental > Terrestrial > Soil > Grasslands ... | reverse complement strand
ACCAACATCTCGGCGGTCAGCACGACCTTCGATACATCCTCAAACAACACGTCAGGCACCCTGGCTGACGGAACAAGCTACACATTCCAGGTGACGGCCACCAACACTTCCGGAACCGGTCCTGGTGGCAGCTCCAACGCCCTGGTGGCGGGAATTCCTACCGCGCCTACGAGCGTAACTGCCACGGCCAGCGCGAACGCGGGAGAGATAGACCTCAGCTGGACCGCGCCAACCTCGACCGACGGAACCCCGATGACCTACACGGTGACGCCTGCGCCAGCGGGTGGAACCGTCACGGTGGACGCATCCGCGAATCCCGTGACTGCGACCGTGACTGGCCTCACCCCGGCCACGTCGTATACCTTCACGGTGACGGCCACGAACACGTCAGGCACGGGCCCGGCCGGTACATCGAATTCGGCTACCGCGCCTTGATAGCTGGTCGAGAGTAGACGCGCTCTAAGCCGGGCCGGGAAGAAAGGGCCCGTAAAGGTGGGCGAACTCCTCAGAGGTGATCCAGCCACGGACTGCGAGCGCTCCGGCCGCCACCATGGCCGCATTGGTGGCTCTACGCCAGGCCTCGTCTTCGAAACCCTCCAGTGCCAGGCGTGAGATTGCCTCTGCTTCTCCCTCAGGATTGAGCCGCTCTCCGGGCAGGGACGCCCCCGCTTCTACAGGCTGCTCCCGCGGTCTTCTGAAGGCGTTCTCGCCGGCCCGCTCCTGGGCGGTGTGCATCGCGTCATAGAAGGCGGTCTCCGAGCCCGCGAAGACCGCGCTCTTGGCCGCCTTGGCCGCGGCGTCGAACGCCTTGAAGTACTCGGGCGCCATCGAGACCTCGAGGTCTGGGAGAGCGCCGATGCCCGGGGCAGCCTCTACCACCTGCTCCCACTCGGCCGGGGTCAGGCTGTCGAGCCGCTCAAGAAAGGCTTCCACCGCGGCGCTGTTGGGGCCGAACCTGACGCTGGCCATGTGACTTACAATACGCGCGGTTCCCGTGCTTTTAAAGTCCTTGCCATGCCCGTAGTCCAGTGGGTCGTCCAGGTTGGCTACTCGGTCGAGACCCGCGACGGCGAGATCGGGACGGTCAAGGAGATTTTCCAGGGGCCTCCCAGGTCGCTGTTTGTCGCGGCCGAGCCGTATATGGTAGTCATCGACCGCGGTCAGCCTGATCTCTATATCCCTTTCGCTGAGATCGTCGACGTTAGCGAGATCAAGCGGGCCGTTTACCTGAAGCGTTGGGCGCGCGAAATTCCCGCCCTCAACTGGACGGTCGATCCGCGGCGGCCTGGCATGCGACCCGTTCCTTACTCACCACGGCCTCGGCGGTGGGAGGAGCGCCCGGATGAGCAGGGCACGATCCCGCCTCGACCGCGAGGCGAGACCGGAGCCTGGAACCCCACCGAGATCGCGCCTCGCCGCGAGCCCGGTCGCGGCATCCGCATCGGCGAGCGCTTCAAGACTGGCGACCCGATCCCGGCGGAGGGCCAGTACATGTGCACGGTGTGCTGGGCGCGCAAGCACAGCCGTCAATTCCGGGAAGAAAACTCCGATGGCCGGTTTCCACCGCCGCACCATCCGGGGGCGCTCTGGGAGCTCGAAGACCTGCGGCCATAGGGCCCTCACCCGATTCCGGGGGAGCGCCTTCCTGCTTCGATCTGAATACAAAATCCTTTTGCTAGACTAGTCCCGACCGTGCTGAGCGATTATTTCCCTTTGCTCATTTTTCTCGCGGCCATCTTCGTTTTTGGACTCATTGCCCTCTTCTTTCCACCCTGGTTGGCCGGGGCTCGGACCACCACTGCGAAGGCGCTCCCCTATGAGTCCGGAATCGTTCCCCGGACCACGGCCAGGCGTCGCTTCGCTGTCAGTTTTTACCTCACCGCCATGCTCTTCATCATCTTCGACGTCGAAGCCATCTTCATCTATCCATGGGCAGTCATCCTCAAGGGCCTGCGCTGGTTTGGTATCGCCGAGATGGCCGTGTTCGTGGGGATCCTGCTGATTGCGCTGATCTACGTCTGGAAGAAGGGGGCGCTCGAGTGGGGGAGCTGACCCTTCGCCCCGTTCCCTTCAAAACCGGCCGCGCAGCCGGCCCCACCCCGCTCAACGCCCTGGGCGACAACCTGGTGACCACCACCATCGACAAGGTGATCAACTGGGGCCGCTCGAGCGCGATCTGGCCGGCCCTGTTCGGGCTCGCCTGCTGTGCCATTGAGATGATGGGGACGGTCGGCCCCCGGCATGACATCTCGCGCTTCGGCTCGGAGCTCTTCCGAGCCTCGCCCCGGCAGGCGGACCTGATGATCGTGGCCGGCCGGGTATCGATCAAGATGGGACCGGTGCTTCGGCAGATCTACGACCAGATGCCTGAGCCCAAGTGGGTGATCGCGATGGGCGCCTGCGCCTCGTGCTCGGGGATGTTCAACAACTACGCCATCGTCCAGAGCGTCGACAAGATCGTGCCGGTCGACATCTACGTGCCGGGTTGTCCGCCTCGTCCTGAAGCACTGCTCGATGCCGTCATCAAGCTGCAACGGAAGATCCGCGGAGAGCCCCTCGTCGCCCGATAAAAGCCGCCCACCGCTGAGAGGACCTGGATGAGCGAATTGCTGGACACGCTTGTGCGAAGGATCAACGAGCGCTTCCCGGGCGCGCTCCAGGATAGCGGTGAGTTCCAGGGGGATGTGCATATCACGATCGCCCCAGCCAGCCTGGTCGGAGTTGCCCAGTTTCTGCGAGACGACCCGGAGCTCGCGTTTGACTATTTCCTCTACAACACCGCGGTGGACTGGCCGGCGCGTGATCCCCGCTTCTCGGTGGTGTGGGAGGTGCGCTCGCTCAAGAACGGGACGCGAGTCCGGCTGAAGTGCCTGGCAGCCATGCCCACCCCGACGGTGCCGACGCTCACTCCAGTCTGGCGGGCGGCGAACTGGCACGAGCGTGAAACCTATGACCTGCTGGGGATCACCTTCGAGGGGCACCCGGACCTGCGCCGGATATTGATGCCCGACACCTGGGAGGGGCACCCCTTACGCAAGGATTACGTCTCGTTCGGAGAACCGGTTGTCTTTAGCGACCAGAAGCTCGAGGGATTGGAGCCCGACGCAATCCGTGGCTGATCCCGCAACGGTAAAGCCCGAAGTCCTCAGCGAGCGTGACCCGGCGCACGAGCCGGCCAGCGAGTGGATGGAGCTGAACATGGGGCCCCAGCATCCCAGCACCCACGGAGTTCTACGGGTTCGGCTGAAGATCGATGGCGAAATCATTCGAGACGCTGACTCGGAGGTCGGCTACCTTCATACCGGCTTCGAGAAGTCATTCGAGGACAAGACCTACACCCAGGGCATCACCTTCAGCGATCGGATGGATTACCTCGCGCCACCCATCAACAACGTCGGTTTCGTGATGGCGGTCGAGAAGCTGATGAGCCTCGACGTCCCGCCCCGGGCCCAGGCGATCCGGGTGATCATGATGGAGCTGGCGCGGATCGCCAGCCACGGGCTCTGGTTGGGCACGGCAGCGCTCGACCTGGGCGTCTACTCCGCATTCTTCTACGCCTGGCGGGACCGCGACCTGGTCCTCGACCTGAACGAGGCCTACTCCGGGGTTCGGATGATGACATCTTTCACCCGGGTCGGGGGCGTGGCCTATGACTTGCCGGACGGCTGGCTCGAGCAGCTCCAGGCGTTCATAGACGTGATGCCGCCCCGGATCGATGACTACGAGGCACTGCTCACGCACAACCCGATCTGGATTCAGAGAACCAGGGGACTCGGGGTGCTGACGGCGGAGCAAGCCGTCGAATGGGGGGTCACCGGTCCCTGCCTGCGGGCCTCCGGAGTGGACTACGACGTGCGGAAGGCGTTTCCTTACTGCGGTTACGAGCAGTATGACTTCGAGGTCCCGGTCGGCACAGCAGGTGACAGCTACGAGCGGTACCTGATGCGGGTGCGGGAGATGCGGGCAAGCCTGAGGATCCTGCAACAGGCCCTCGACCGGCTCCCCGATGGTCCGGTCATCACCAGCAACCGAAAGGTCGCCCTACCGCCCCGGCCCGAGCTGGGCAAGAGCATGGAATCGGTCATTCATCATTTCCGGCTGGTTAGCGAGGGCTTCAAGGGCCCGGTGGGTGAGGTCTATGCCTGCGTCGAGAGCCCCCGCGGCGAGCTCGGCTATTACCTGGTCTCGGACGGCACCAACAAGCCTTACCGGATGAAGGTACGGCCGCCCTCATTCTGTAACCTGCAGGCGTTGGGCAAGATGGTGGAGGGCCGCTTCATCGCAGACGCGGTGGCCATCCTGGGGAGCATCGATATCATCCTCGGCGACGTGGACCGGTAGATGGCCGGGAGCCGACCGTAGCATGCCGCTTCGCCCGGATACCGTGGCAAAGATCCAGGACTACGCTCGTAGGTACCCCTCCGCGCAGTCGGCCATCCTCCCAGCGCTCTGGGCGGTGCAGTACGAGCAGGGTTATGTGACCGACGAGGCGCTTGCCGAGGTGGCGACGCATCTCAAGCTACCACCCTCCCTGATCGAGGCCACCTCATCGTTCTATTCGATGTTCCTGACCCGGCCGGAAGGCCGGCACGAGGTGATGATTTGCGTCAATGCTCCGTGCATGCTGCGCGGTGCGGACGCCATCGTGGCTTATGCGGAGCAGCGCCTTGGCATACGGGACGGACAGACCACGTCCGATGGCGCCATCACCCTGAGATCCACCATCGAATGCCTGGGAGCCTGCGGTGGCGCCCCCATGATGCAGGTGGATCACCGATTCGAGGAGAACCTGACGCCCGATCGAATCAACGCAATATTCGACCATCTCCGAACAGCGCCGGCCTTTCACGAGCAACCGCCGGCCGAGAAGAAGCCGGCCAGACGGACGCCGACTGTCTCGGGCGAAATCACGCGAAGCGGTCCGAGCGGGGCCCGGGCGCGAACCAGGAAGGCGTCAAAGTAATGGGACTCAAGCCCGTCCTCACCAAGGATTTCGGGACCGAGGGCCTGCGGCAGCTCGACGCTTACGAGCGCACTGGCGGTTATGCGGGCTACAAGAAAGCCCTGAGCGAGATCAAACCGGACGACCTGGTAGAGCTGGTCAAGAAAAGCGGACTGCGCGGTCGGGGCGGCGCCGGCTTTCCCACCGGCAACAAATGGTCGTTCCTGCCCAAGGGCATGTATCCGCGCTATCTGGTTTGCAACGCCGACGAGAGCGAGCCGGGCTGCTTCAAGGACCGCTACCTGATCGAGGAGAGCCCGCACCAGGTGCTGGAAGGCATCCTGATCGCCGCCTTCGCGATCGGCTGCAACACGGCATTCATCTACATTCGCGGCGAGTACCTACCACAATACGAGGCCCTCGAATCAGCCATAGAAGAGGCCACGGCCGCAGGCTATATCGGCAAGAACGTGCTCAAGAGCGGCTTCGACGTGGACGTCATTCTGCATCGGGGCGCGGGCGCCTACATCTGTGGTGAGGAGACCGCCCTTCTCACCTCCCTGGAAGGCTATCGCGGCGAGCCTCGGCTAAAGCCACCCTTCCCGGCGGTCAAGGGGCTCTATGGCAAGCCGACCGTGGTCAATAACGTGGAGACGGTTGCCAACCTGCCTCACATCGTGCTGAACGGCGCGGACTGGTTCGCTTCGATGGGCACGCCCACCGGAAAGGGCACCCGGGTCTGGTGTATGAGCGGCCACGTCAACCGGCCGGGCAACTACGAGCTCGAAAATGGCACCCCCATCCGGGAGCTGATCATGGAGCACGGCGGCGGCGTCTGGAAGAACCGCCGGCTCAAGGCCTTCCAACCGGGCGGGGCTTCCATGATGGTGCTGCTACCGGAACACCTTGACGTCGGCCTTGATTTCGACGCCATCCAGAAGGCCGGATCGCTCGCCGGCGCGGGCGCGATGGTGGTGATGGACGAGACCACCTGCATGGTGGACGCCGCCCGCCGCTACGTGAAGTTCTTTCACCACGAGAGCTGTGGCAAGTGCACTCCCTGTCGGGAGGGTACGTTCTGGATGTCGAACCTCTTTGATCGCTTCGAGTTCGGTGAAGCCAGGCCGGGCGATGTCGATCTCCTGCTCGACATGGGCTACAACATCGACGGCCGTTCCTTCTGCCCCCTGGGCGACGCGTCCACCTGGTTTCCTCGCAGCGTGATCAAGTATTTCCGGGATGAATTCGAGCAGCACATCGCGGAAAAGGGCTGCCCCTTCCGCAAGGAAACCGAAGCGGCAGTGGCGGTGGCCTGATGGCGTCGACGGTCGTCACCGACCAGGTCACGCTGACGGTCAACGGCCAGTCGGTGACCGTACCCAAGGGCACCTTGATCCTGGACGCGGCCAAGAAGATCGGCATCGATATTCCGATCTTCTGTTCGCATCCAAAGATGGCGCCGGTGGCGGTCTGTCGGATGTGCCTGGTCGAGGTGGAGAAGATGCCCAAGCTGCAGCCAGCTTGCGCCGTTTACGTGGCCGACGGAATGGTCGTTCGGACGACCACGGAGCAGGTGCAGAAATACCAGAAGGGCGTTCTCGAGTTCTTGCTCATAAACCATCCGCTCGACTGCCCGATCTGCGACAAGGGTGGGGAATGCCCGCTCCAGGACCAGACCTATCAATACGGCCCGGGAGCCAGCCGGTTTGACTTCGAGAAGGCGCATTTTGACAAGGCCGTACCTCTGTCGGACAAGATCGTGCTCGACCGGGAGCGCTGCATCCTCTGCTGGCGCTGCACCCGTTTCAGCGAGGAGATCTCGGGGGAGCGCGAGCTGGCACTGATCCAGCGAGGCGTGCATACCATCATCGGGACCTTCAACGATGAGCCCGCCCAGTCGAACTACCAGGGCAACTGGACCGAGATCTGCCCGGTCGGGGCGTTGACCTCGCGAGAGTACCGCTTCATCAGCCGGCCCTGGGACCTCGATCGGACGGCGAGCATCTGCCCCGGCTGCAGCATGGGCTGCAACATCCAGGTCGACGCCCGTCACAACCGGATCGGCCGCTTCCAGTCGCGCGAGAACCTGGCTGTGGATGACGGCTGGCTCTGCGACTTTGGCCGGTACAGCTTCCCAACGTTCCAGCGCCAGGGCTTCGAAGCGCCCCGGGTCCGCCAGGACGGAAAACTAGTGGAGGTCTCCTTCGAGGAAGCCATCGCTGCCGCCGCCGACGGCCTGGCACAGGCGCGCGGAGCGGTCGCAGGCTGGGCCTCGCCCGCCGCCACCAACGAAGAGCTCTTCCTCTTTCAGAGATTGTTCCGGCAGCGGCTTCAATCGCCACACATCGACCACCGCGCTTTTCGTCCGACCTGGCCCGATCCAGATCCGGACGACATGACCCTTCCCATCGCGGACCTCGAGCGCTGCGACTACGTCGTGGTACTTGGAGGCCAGGAAGTGATCGATGCCGCGCCGGTCCTGCACCTTCGACTCTTCAAAAGCGAGCGGCGTGGAGTCAAAGTGCTCAAGATCGATGCCGAGCAGGGGGCTCGAGCCCGCGAGTGGGTCCCGGCCGACGCCCAGGCGGTCGGGATCCTGGCGACCGTGTCGCACAAGAAGGAGGCCACCGATCTGCAGGCAGCGCTTGGGAAGAAAGTCAAGGGCAGTGTCCGCCGGCTGCTGGTGGTCAGAGGGCCGAATGGTCGGGGGGCGAACGACCTCGGGATACTGCCGAACTTCAGACCAGGTTATGAAGGCCTCAACGGACAGTCAGGGAAGGGGCGGGCCGAGTGGGGGAAGGGAGGGATAAGCGCGGCCTATATCTTCGAAGCCAGTCCGCTGCATGCCTTCGAAGCCACACAAGACGAGCGGCGCTGGCTCTCCGGTCTCAAGACCCTGGTCGTGCATCGGTTTCGCGCTTCGCCGCTCGACGACCTGGCCCACGTGATCATCCCCGGCCGCGCCTTTACCGAGAAGGCAGGAACCGTTACGAATATGGAGGGTCGGGTGCAGCGGATCGGACGCGCCATCGACGCCGATGCGGTTCCCGACGACTGGATGGTATTGCAAGCCATCGCGCGGAAACTGGGCGCGCCCTGGGATTACCACGAGTCCAGCGACATCACCGCCGACCTGCTGGACCTGATCCCGCAGTACGCTGCCGTCGACCGGGGCGAGCGGGTGCTCTGGAGCGAACGCACGTGAACCTTGAGGTCGTGGTGGTTACGCTGATCAAAGCGGCCATCATCATCCTCGGGCTTCTTACAGGCTTCGCCTATATGACGCTGTTCGAGCGAAAGGTCCAGGCCCGGATGCAGCAGCGTCCGGGTCCGAACCGGGTGGGACCCTTCGGGCTTCTCCAGCCGCTGGCGGACGGGCTGAAGCTGTTCTTCAAGTCAAGCGCCGAGCCGGCCGGACGCGACCATCTGCTCTACCTGGCAGCGCCGATGCTTTCCGTGATGGCAGCCCTGGCGACCTTCGCCATCATCCCCGTCAGCGGACCCGGCTACATCACGATCCTGGGCCACAACATTGGCTGGTATGTGATGAACGCCAACATCGGGATCCTCTGGTACTTCGCGGTCACCTCGATCGGGGTCTACGGCATCTTCCTGGCAGGTTGGTCATCCAACAGCAAGTACTCGTTGCTGGGGGCGCTCCGGTCGTCCGCCCAGATGATCAGCTACGAGATGGCGCTGGGCCTCTCGCTGGTACCCGTCTTCATCCTGGCCGGATCCTTCCGGCTGGTCGACATCGTGAACGCGCAAAACAAATGGTGGTTCGTGATTCCGCTCCTCCCAGCCTTCATCCTCTATATGATCGCCGGCATCGCCGAGACCAACCGCGCTCCTTTTGACCTGCCCGAGGCCGAGACCGAGCTGGTGGCCGGCTACCACACTGAGTACTCAGGGATGCGGTTCGCCCTTTTCTTCATGGCCGAGTACATCAACATGATCACCGTCAGCTCGATTGCCACCGTGGTCTTCCTGGGAGGCTGGTGGGGACCGTTCGGCGTCCTGCCCGGGCCCTGGTGGTTCCTGATCAAGGTGGTCGTCCTGCTCTACGTGTACGTCTGGCTCAGGGCCAGCCTGCCGCGAATGCGCTACGACCGGCTGATGCAGCTCGGCTGGAAATCGCTGCTTCCCCTTTCTCTGCTGATGATGATGGCGACCGGGGTCGTGGTCGTGGCGGCCCAGCGGTAGGGGAGAGGAATTGAGCATACGCGAGGTCTTGGAAGGGCCGCTCTACATCGTCCGGGCCCTGGCGACAACCTTCAAGCACAATGCCAGGCCGCGCGTCACCATTGAGTACCCAGAGCGGCAGAAGGTCGTGCCGCCCCGCCACCGCGGCCGCCATATCCTGCATCGGTACGCGGACGGCCTGGAAAAGTGCGTCGGTTGTGAGCTCTGCGCCATAGCCTGCCCGGTCGGTTGCATCGTGGTCGAGGCGGCGGAGAATACGCCCGAACGCCGGGTCTCTCCCGGTGAACGCTACGCCAAGCGCTATGAGATCAACCTGCTGCGCTGTATCTACTGCGGGATGTGCGAGGAGGCGTGTCCCTACGACGCCATCACGATGGGGCCTCGGTACGACCTGGCCGATGATCACCCGGACAAATTCATCGCGGTAAAGGAAGACCTGCTCGAGCCACTTCAGGCCAGCCTGGGCGATACCGCCCGGCCGAGCGCCGCCCCTTCGGCCCAGGCGGAGCCCCGCAAGTGGTAGTCGCATTCGCAATCCTGGCGGCCTGGGAGCTAGTCACGGCGATCGGAGTGATGGCGTCCCGCCGGCCAATCTACAACGCCCTATCCCTGGTGGCGAACATGCTGGGACTGGCGGTTTTATTTCTCCTGCTCAACGCTCAATTCCTGTTCGCGGCGCAGATCATCGTCTACGCAGGCGCCGTCATGGTGCTATTCGTCTTCATCATCGCTCTGCTCAACCCTCAAATGGACATCACGCTGAGCCGCCCGAGCATGGAGTGGGCGTACGGGCTGATCTTCGGCGTCGTCTTCGCCGGCCTGATCCTGGCGCTCGTCTATAACCGCGACCTGACCGGAATCCCAGGCCCGTTCACCCCCGAGGTTATCGATGCGTTTGGCAACGTACAGATCCTGGGCGCCGTGCTCTATAGCCGATTCCTGCTTCCGGTCGAAGTCACTTCTGTGCTGCTGCTGGTTGCCGCCGTCGGCGCCGTCTACCTTGCGGCGAGGAAGATCCGATGAGCGGCGTCCCCGCCTATTACTTCCTCTGGCTGAGTGGTGTCATTTTCACGGTCGGGGCGGTTGGCGTCCTGATCCGCCGAAACCCGCTCGTGATCTTCATGTGTATCGAGCTGATGCTGAACGCGGTCAACCTGGCATTTGCCGCCATGGGCCGCTACCTGAACTCCCTGGACGGCCAGGTGTTCGCCTTCCTGGTCATCACCGTCGCCGCGGCCGAGGTGGTGGTGGGCATCGCCATCATCGTGCAGGTGTACCGAGCCGGACGAAACATGGACGTTGACGAGCTCGATCTGATGAAGAGTTGAGCGTCCTCGCGCTCCTCGTCCTTCTCCTCCCGCTCGCCGGCTTCCTGATCAACGCCCTGTTCGGTCGGGCTCTGGCGCGCCAGCTGGTGGGCTGGGTCGGAGCCGGCAGCGTGGGCCTCGCTTTTGGCAGCGCACTCGCCGTCCTGGTCCAGGTCGCCGGCGGCCAGCAGCTGGACCACACCTACTTCACCTGGTGGAACAGCGCCGGGTTTGAGATCCCCTTCAACCTCTACATCGACCCGCTCTCCACCCTGATGGCGCTGGTCATCACCGGAGTCGGCTTCATGATCCACGTGTACTCGATCGGGTACATGGCGGGCGAGGACCGGGGCGGTTTCTCTCGCTTCTTTGCCTACATGAATCTGTTCGTCTTCTCCATGCTCCTTCTGGTCCTGAGCGGCAACTTCGTCTGGCTGATCGTGGGCTGGGCCGGGGTCGGCCTCTCCTCCTACCTGCTGATCGGCTTCTGGTACGAGCGCACCTCGGCTGTCCTGGCGGCGCGCAAAGCGTTCGTGATGAACGTGATCGGCGACGTGGGCATGATGTTCGCTGCCTTCGTCATTTTCTTGAACCTAAAGGCGCTCGATTACGGCACGGTATTACAACCCGACCGCATCCACCAGCTGCCCAAGGGAGGCACGGTGATCACGGCCATCTGTCTCCTGCTGCTGGTGGGGGCGGTGGCCAAGTCTGCCCAGCTGCCACTCCATACCTGGTTGCCGGACGCGATGGAGGGCCCGACTCCCGTCTCCGCCCTGATTCACGCCGCCACCATGGTCACCGCCGGCGTCTACCTGGTGGCCAGGATGCATGCACTCTACGATTGGGCGCCGGCCGCCGCGGCCACCGTTGCGATCATCGGTGCGGTTACCGCGCTCTTTGCGGCAACCATTGGCACCGCGCAGGTCGACATCAAGCGGATCCTCGCCTACTCGACCATGAGCCAGATCGGCTACATGTTCCTGGCCGTAGGCATCGGAGCATACACCGCCGGGATGTTCCACTTCATGACTCATGCCTTTTTCAAGGCGCTGCTCTTCATGGCCGCCGGTAACGTCATCCACGCCTTCCACGAAGACCAGGACATCCGCCATATGGGTAACGTGCGGAGTGGTCTACCGATCACGTTCTGGACCTTTCTGATAGGCACGCTGTCGATCAGCGGCTTTCCCCTGATGGCGGGGTTCGTGAGCAAGGATGAGATCATCCGGGCCGCGTTGACCTCGACCGGTGGGTTCGTCCTGCTCGGTGTGCTGGCGCTGGTCACCGCCGGCCTGACCGCCTTCTACATGTTCCGGCTCTTTCTCACAGCCTTTGGCTGGGAGTGGCTGGGACATGACGAGCGGCACCTGCACGAGGCACCCTCAGTGCAAACCGTGCCCATCATGATCCTTGCCGCCGGGGCTGTGTTCGGCGGCGCCATCCCCGTCGGAAGCTTTCTGAAACCGGTGTTCGGCGAGTCGCCCGCCATCGGATCCGCACCCTTTTTCGGGGTCGCAGGGCTCAGCATCCTGGTGGCCGTGATCGGCTTTGCCGTTGCCTACCAGCTCTACGCCCGACGGCCCGAGATGGCAGCCGTGGTCAGGCGACGACTGGGGCCTGTCCACGCGATTGTCGAGCACAAGTACTACGTCGATGAGCTCTACGACCTGGTGTTCGTCAGGCCCGGCTTCGCCATCGGCCGATTGCTCCGCGACTTTATCGAGCCGCGGGTGATCGACGGCCTGGTGGACGGAACTGCCGAACTGTTCCGGGTGGAGGCCGCCGAGTTTCGCAGCCTGCAGACTGGAAGGGTCCGAAACTACGCGCTCGTTACCCTGGTCGGCGCAGGCTTCATCGCCGGCTATCTGTTCTTCTTTGTCAGGCCGGCATGAGCTGGTACAGCCTGAGCCCTGATGTGCCCTGGCTCACCCTGATACTGGTTCTGCCCCTGGCGGGTGCTTTGCTGGTCGCCCTCGTGCCCTCAGTCGCACGCAGCGTGATCAAGCAGCTTGGGATCCTCTCGAGCCTGTTCACGCTGGCGCTGGTCGCGCTCGTGGTCGGGGGATTCCAACACGGCATCGGCGGCCTGCACTTCCAGTTCGAAGAAAGCCGCCAGTGGATCCCCGCCGTCGGGATCTCCTATCACCTGGGGGTGGACGGGCTCAGCATTTTCCTTCTCGGTCTGAATGCGCTCCTCTATTTGTTGGCGGTGCTGGCCGCCGACCCAACCGCCCCCCGCTTCAAGCAGTTCATGCTGCTCCTACTCATCCTCGAGACAGCCACTGCCGGAGTCCTCCTCTCGCTCGACCTGATCCTCTTTTACGTGTTCTGGGAGGCGATGCTCGTTCCGCTCTACTTCCTGATTGGAGTCTGGGGCGAGGGACGCCGGGTGTATGCCGCCTTCAAGTTCGTGATCTACACCGTTCTCGGCAGCTTCGCCATGCTGATCGCGATCCTGGCTGTGGCTGCGCTCGAATTCCAGCAGACCAACCGGCTGAGCTTTGACTGGGTGACGCTGGCCCAGCATCCCGCCGGGGCAGCGGCGCAGAGCCTGCTCTTTCTGGGATTTGCGCTGGCTTTCGCCATCAAGATGCCCATCTTCCCGCTCCACACCTGGCTGCCGCCGGCTTACACGTCGGCGCCGGTCCCGGTGGTCATCGTTTTTGCCGGGCTGGTCTCGAAGCTGGGCGCGTACGGATTCATCCGTTTCAACCTTGGCCTGTTTCCCGACGGAACCCGGCAGTGGGCGCCACTGATGGCGGTACTGGCCACCATCGGAATCCTGTATGGCGCTTTCATGGCGCTCAGCCAGACCGATCTCAAGCGGCTGGTCGCCTACGCCTCCATGAGCCATCTTGGTTTCATCGGGCTCGGGATCTTCAGCCAAAACGTTCTCGGCATCGAGGGTGCGCTGATCCAGATGATCAACCACGGGGTCATCATCTCGGCGCTCTTCTTGATCGTGGGCATGATCGAACGACGAACCGGAACCCGCGACCGGACCCAGCTGCGAGGGCTGGCCCGTAGCGCGCCTGCGTTCGCGGCCCTATTTCTCGTAGCGTCACTGGCGGCCCTTGGGCTCCCCGGTCTGAACGGGTTCGTCGGCGAGTTCCTGATCGTCCTCGGCGCCTGGAGCCGGTTTCTCCCGCTGGCGGTGGCGGCCGGCGTCGGCATCGTGCTGGCCGCCTGGTATGTGCTCCGCATGTACCAGGGGGCGTTCCAGGAAACGCCAGTTCAGCCGGCCCAGTTCGGCGAGATCCGTGCTCTCGATATCGGCTTGCTCAGCCCGCTGCTGGCGCTGATGGTCGTGGTCGGGGTCAGCCCCGGGTTCTTTCCCGCGGCTGTCGAGGCCACGGTAAAGGCGCTTCCCGTGATCGTCCGATGATCGTCAACGTCAACGCCATCGGCATCGATTACACGACCATCCTTCCCGAGCTGGTGGTCACCGGGACGGCCATCCTGGTGCTCATCCTGGACCTCTTTATCCCGGCGGACCGCAGGCGAATCCTGGCCCTGGTCGCAATTCTGGGGCTACTTGGAGCCCTGGTTGCCAGCATCCCTCTGTGGGGTCATAACAAGTTTGCCTTCGGAGATACCGTCGTGGGGGACAGCTTCGCCGCTTTCTTCAACGTGATCCTGGCGCTGACCAGCATCCTGACCGTCCTCATCTCGCCCCGCTTCCTGCGTGCGCGTCAGCTCGACTATGGCGAGTACTACGTCCTGATCCTGGCAGCCACGGCAGGCATGATGCTGCTGGCGGCGGCCACCAGCCTGATGACGATCTTTCTCGGAATCGAGCTCCTATCGCTGGCGCTCTACGTGCTCTCCGGCTTCGCCCGCACTCAGCTGCGTTCCCAGGAATCCGCCCTTAAATACCTGCTGCTGGGGGGGTTTGCCACCGGGTTTCTGCTCTACGGCATGGCTCTGATCTATGGCGCGACGGGCGCCACCACACTGCGCGGGCTGGCGCTGGTCGCCGGCTCACCGACCGCCGGTGGCAACGCGCTCCTGCTCCTGGGTATCGGGTTCCTCTCGGTGGGGCTGGCATTCAAGGCGTCCGCCGCCCCCTTCCACATGTGGACGCCGGACGTCTACGAGGGCGCGCCGACCATCGTCACCACCTTCATGTCGGTGGCCACCAAGGCCGCCGCGTTCGCGGCCGTGGGCCGGGTTTTCGTGGCGGTCTTCCCCGCGCTGCAGTACCGCTGGTACGTGCCGCTGGCACTGATCGCGGTCTTCTCGCTCTTCATAGGCAATCTGGTCGCCATTGTCCAGGACAACCTGAAGCGGATGCTGGCCTACTCTGGAATCGCGCATGCCGGGTTCATTCTGCTGGGCGTTCTGCCCGGCACGCCAGACGGGCTGGCCTCGACCCTCTTCTACATTGCGGCCTACGCCGTGATGAACTTCGGCGCCTTCGCGGTCGTAACCTCGGTTGGCGCCCGCGGCGAAGAGACGGCCAACATCAACTACTGGCGGGGACTCTTCTACCGGCGGCCGTTCCTGGCGACCACCATGACCATCTTCATGCTCTCCCTGGCCGGCATCCCGCCGACGGTGGGGTTCTTTGCCAAGCTCTTTGTCTTTCGCTCGCTGGTGGTGGCTGCCCAGACGGCGAATTCCGGTCAGTTCTGGGCGCCGCTGATCGTGGCCATCGTGATGACGGTCGTATCCTTCTATTACTACCTGCGGGTGGTCGTGGTCATGCTCATGACGCCCGAGGGCGAGGTGACCGAACGGGAGCCGGTGGGGGCGTCGATGGGGACCGTGCTGGCGATCTCGGCGGCGGCGACAGTCATCCTCGGGTTATTTCCAGGTGTCATCTTTGATTGGGCAAGCACGGCAGCCGGCGTCCACCTCTGAAGCGGTAGCGGTCTCAGCCGCGGCCCCGGGCAGGCCGTGGCGGGCAGTCCCGCTGAGGTTGGTCTCTCGCGCCTGGCGTGGGCTGCGCAGGATGCGGACCGCGATCGCGCTGCTCGCCATCCTGGGGATGCTAGCCATCATCGGCACGCTCTTGCCGCAGATACCCCAGAATCCGCGCGGGGTGATGGGCTACGTCCTCAACCACCCGAGCACGGCGCCCTGGTTCGCTCGGCTCGGCCTCTTCGACATCTTCAGCTCCTGGCTCTTTGTGATCACGGCGGTGTTGCTGTACACGTCGATCGGAGCCAGCCTGGTAGTCCGGATCCCTGCGGCCTGGCGGCGGGGGAGAGAGACCGCCCAACGCAACCGCGCCTGGTGGGCTGAGGTCGCCAGCATCATCTTTCATGGCAGCTTCTTCATCCTGTTGGTTGGTGTCCTCTACGGAAAAGCGGCGGGCTTCGTTGGCAACGCGGCGGTCGTCGAGGGGCAGACCTTCGTCGAGACCAGGGCCAGCTTCGACAACCTGAGCGAGGGTGTCCTGGCCGGCAAACACGCGGGCTTCACGGTGCAGATGGACACCTTCAGGGCGACTTACTGGCCGACCGGGACGCCGCGTGATTTCACCTCGCGCGTCCGCATCTACGATGGCGGCCAGCTGGTCGAGACGAAAAACATCCAGGTCAACCACTATCTCGACTACGGCGGCGTCAAGATATACCAGACCGGCTACGGGTGGGCGCCGGCCCTTAGGATCGAGACTCCCGATGGGCGCACCGTCGCGGATGGCCCGGTCACCTTTGTCGGCGACCCCCAGTTCGCAAACGGCGTGATCAAGGCGCCCTCGGCCGGCCCAACGTCCCAGGAGCTGGGAGTGGCGGCCTGGTTCCTGCCGGACCCTCGGCTCTCCGGCAACGCCATCTCTCCGGGGACTCCGGAGCTGCGCAACCCACTGATGCTGGTCAATCTCTACCGGGGCGACCTGCACCTGACCCAACCTCAGAACGTTTTCTCGTTGGACACAAGCGGCATGGATCTGCGCTGGCGCGGCGCGCTGCGGGTCGGCGACACCGTGACCACCCCGGATGGCTACCGCCTGACTTTCAGCCGCCTGGCCCAATACACGGACCTGACCTTCAACAAGGACCCGGGGGTGCCGATCGTCCTGGCCGGTTTCGTGATCGGCCTGGGCGCCCTGATCGTGAGTCTTTACCTGCCTGTGCTCGGTCCGGAACAGCGCCTGGCACCCCCGCGCGAGCTGATCTAGCCTTTAGCGGCCCTCGGCTCCGGCGTATTACGGTCGCCGTCACGTTTCTGTCGTCGTATGGCGGCGCAAAATGGGCCCAACGGCCGGGCTTCGCGACCAGGCCCAGGCAGCATCCTAGAGCGCGTGCGGTGCCATCCTTTCCGCTATGGCCGAGCCGGCCAGGCGCTCGTCGAAACCGCCATGCTTTTCCCCCTGCTGATGCTGCTCGTCATGGGCAGCGCCGACCTCGGTCGCGTCTTCTACTACTCGATCGCGGTGACCAACGCCGCTCGCGAGGGCGCCAGGCAGGGGACGTATTACGATCCCGCGTCCAACAGCAACTCCTTCGATAGCTACGCGGCGGTCCTGCAGGCGGTCCAGCGGGAGGTCCCCTCGGATGTGACGCTCCAGTTGCCGACATCCGCCCCTCAGCACTGCCTCGCCGGGGCACCCTCGAGCTGGGCGCCCTACTACCCGACGCTGGGAAACACCGGCTATGTCTTCATATGTTTCGACGATAACGAGACAAAGTCGACGGCCGCCCAGAACACCATCCAGGTTCTCATCCTTTACAACTTCGCGCCGGTGACTCCGCTCGCGCAGTTTGTCGGGATGACCAGCATCCATGTAGAGGCGCAGACGACCATGCAGGTGCAGGCACAGCCGTGAAGCATCGGGGAGAGCGCGCCCAGTCGATGGTCGAGATGGCGATGATCGCCCCCATCCTGGTGTTCATCCTGCTCGCGGTCATCGATTTCGGCCGGGCAGCCTATGACTACGCGACCCTCGCCGGCGCGGTGCGAGACGGCGCCCGCAGCGCGATAACCTCCGGTGCCAACCGGCCGACCAGCGCCCAGGTGGTGGTGGCCGTGGAGAAGAGCGCCTTCGGCCTGCAACTGGCTCAGGGCTCGTGCGTCAACGACCCAGCGCCGGCGTCGCCCTCGATGTCTGCCAACACGGGTCTCGTCTACGTGGGGGCCGGTCCGGACAATTCGGAGACGAACGCGCCGGCCGGTGAGTCGCCGGCCGGCCCGGTGGGGTCCTGCGCAGCGGTTGTTCCCAGCCTGGCGGGTCATTACCAGCTCCAGGTCACGGCCAAGTTCAAGTTCACCCCGCTAACCCCCTTTGCCTCGCAGTTTTTCCCGGGCGGGCTCGTCATGACGGTCAGCAGCACCATGAGCACGGAGTACTGAGTGAACGGGTGGGTGCGCCGGCAGTCCGGCCAGGCAGTCGTCCTGGTGGCGGTTGCCGTTCTCCTGCTGACCGCGATCCTCGCCCTGGCGCTCGATGGAGGCAGCATCTATCTCGACCGGCGGCAGGACCAGAACGCTGCGGACGCAGCCGCCCTGGCCGGCGCCGAGCTGTTGATGGCGGTGCCGGTTAGCTACACCAACATTCACAACCAGGCGATGACCATGCTGCTGCGAAACCTTCCCGGGACCAGCGCCGTGGGTACCGTCTGCGAGACCTCCTGCCCGGGCAGCGCCACAATCGGCGCCCCACCGGGCCAGGCCGGCGAGATAGTGCTCGGCGCCGGCTACTGGGTCAAGTTCTCTGTCACGAACTCCTACAACTACCAGGTCACCGTATGGCATACGCATGCGGTGGCGCTGGAGTTCCTGCACGGGTTTGCTTCGACCATCACCCTGTCTGTGCAGGCAACCGCGCAGAACGCCAACCTGCCCTACGCGATCGTCCTGCTGCAGGACCGACCGGAGTACCAGTACTGGCCGAACTTCCAGATCAATGGCGCGCCCGGAGCGGTCGTCCTCCAGGGACCCACGGGGTCGAACCCTGGGGACCGGGGTGGCATATTCTCGAACGAGGGCATCGACCCGGGGAATGGAACGATCTCCTTCAGTCCGTGTCCCGGCGCCACCGCCGGCGACCTCTGGGCGGTCTGGGAGAGCGGCGGGGACCGGACAAAATTGAATCAGCCCGGCGGTCTCAACTGCCCGCAATCGGGCGGCTCCCAACCGCTGGCGGCGACCCACCTGGACTTTCCTAACTACCCGATGCCCGCCCCGCCCGCGGTCAGTTTCAATGGCAAGACCGTCGTCAACGGCACCTCGATCCTTTGCCCAGGCCAGTACACAAATGCCCTCGCGGTCCAGAACAGTGCCACCGGCGTGCTGCTGCCGGGGATCTACGAGATCCAGGCCAATGGGGTTAGCGTGCAGGGAACCCTTCGCACGCTCAAGCATCCGGACGATGACGGCCTGATCGGCCAGGCCACCGGCTGTTCCCTTCCGGACGCGCAGACCGTCACGGCGGCGATGTTCAACGACCCGGGTGTCATCCTCGAGGTCAGGCCCGACAACATGTCGGGTAGCACGATCTGCAACAAGCACATCTTCGCCGCGGCGGCCAATTCAACCATGACCCTGGCGGCGTCCCCGAAGTACTTCAACATCAACATTTACATCGAAGTCATGCCCGGCTGGCAAACCACCTGCACGAATGCTCCGCTCGGCACCAACGTCGTGCGCTTTGCCGGGGGCTCCTGCTACAGCATCGCCGGCATCGTATACGGCCCGGCGGACAACATGGTCATGACCGGCAGTGGCTGCGGAACAGGTGTCGGGCAAGTGGTGGCCTGGACATTGACCGTCAACGGAAACGGCACCCTGAATGAAACCTATAACCCGAATCTCCTTCCTTACATGAAGGGTCTCGTTCAGTAGCAGCCGCGACCTCACCGCGACACGAGTCGCGACTCTGTGACAACATGGCGGCCGTCCTGACGGAGGGTTTCGCGTAATGCTTGGCGTAGGAACGCGTCTTTATGGTTGTGGCTGTGCCAAGCTCGATTCGAGGCAGGTCTGCGCGTGGGCATCACGGCCAGTCACTGGTGGAGTTCGCCCTGGTCGCGCCCCTGCTGACCCTGCTTTTCCTGGGTGCCGTTGACCTGACCCGGGCTTTCTACTATTACATCGCGCTGGACAACGCCAGCCGCGCCACCGCCCGGATCGTGATCGACTATCCATCCGAATATGACGACAGCACCGCCTGCACGGCGGGTCACAACGAAGCGTTGCCCTACGTCGACGTCAGCTGCGCCGCCGGTACACTCGTGATCTCGCCCGCGGCGAACGCCAACGGCAACCCCCCTGACCGCCAGCCCGGCCGGCAGGCAGTCACGGTCACAGCAAAGACGAACTTCACTCCCCTCACGTTCATGATCCAGGCCTTTACCGGAAGCCCAATAACGATCCAGGCCACCACGAGCTGGTTGACGTGGTACTGATGTCCCAGTTCATTCGACGTCGTGCAAAGCGCCGCGCGGGCCAGGCCCTGCTCGAGTTCACCATGGTGATCCCCGTCTTCTTCCTGTTGCTGGTGGGGATCATCGACTTCGGGCGGATCGGCCTCTACTTCGTAGCCTCAACCGACCTGGCTCGAAGTGGGGCTCGGTACGCAACCAACTACAACAATGGAGCCGGCTTCAGCAACGCTGAGGTAGTGGCATACGTCAAGCAGCAGGCTCAGGGCCTGGCCATGGCCAACCTTACCCAGGCGTCCTGCGCGCCGGCCACTCCCCCCAAGCCGATAACCAGCGCGACCGCTTCCTGCTACAAGCCATCGGTCGGTAATGCGTACATCTTCATCGACCGCGGCACCCCAAGCAGCGTGACGGTGAGCATTGTCTATGCCTTCGAGGCGACCACGCCCATGGTCCGTACATTCTTCCCGACCTACTACCTGGAGTCCTCGGCGACCATGTCGACGGAGTACTGATGATTACTGAAACTCGACGCCGGCTCCAGGGTCAGGTCCTCGTGATCTTTGCCATCGCGGCCGTTGCCCTCTTCGGGGTGGCCGGTCTGGCGATCGACGGCGGCCGGGCGCTGATGGACCAGCGCAACCTGCAGAACGGGGTCGACGGCGCCGCCCTTACCGGCGCAAACGACCTCGGTCCAGGCACCGACTCTCAGTCCCAGGCGAACGCGATGGACGATGCCGTGTATTCCCTCGAGCAATCCCTCGGGATCAGCTTTTCGAGCAATTACGGTGGTCTGGGACACCGCTTGCTGGGCCAGGAGTGCAGCCGCGAGGCATGCTACTCTGCCTCCGCTGCCCCCGGACCCGGACCCTTCAACGCCAGCAACGCGGCCAGCCCTTGCTGCGTCAACTGGCTGGACTCGACGGGCAACTACAAGCTGAACATCACGACTCCGCTGACCTACGGCGGAACGACCGAGCCCGAGGCCTTCATGAAGGTCGACCTGGTACACAAGCTGCCGATCCTGATCGCCGGCTCGATCGCCCCCAGCATCGACGTTCACGTGCAGGCCACCGCCCGCAACTATGCGATTCCCTACGCGATCTTCACTTTCAAATGGAACGACCCCAACGCTATCAATGAGAACGGCGGGGGTGGCCTATCGGCCACCAAACGGATCGGGACCAACGGCAGCGTCAGCCTGCCCACGGGTGGCGGAGGCTCAGTCACCTTCACCTGCCCTGGCGGTCAGTACGGAGGCGACATCTGGACGCTGCGGGCCATCTCTGGGAGCTCGCCGATCACGGCGGGGTCGAACTCCGACCGGGCCGGCTGCCCGGGTCTGGCGTCGTCCATGCAGTCGCTGGTCCGCCCGGTCGTCCCGCCGAACATGCACCTTCCAGAGGACCCCTGCCTGACCAGCACCACGGCGAACTGCAGCGGAGTCTGGTCAGTTCCGGAGGCCTCGATCGCAGTCGCGGGGACCCAGATGCTCCAGCCGACGCGTAGCTCGATACCTGGTGGCCCGATCGGACCTCGGTACAGCGTGGTAGACGTGACGAGCGGGGCCACCCTCTACCTGCAACCCGGCGTCTATTACTTCGAGGGTTCGGTCGCCAGCTCGGGTCTGAATATTCATAGCGGTGGGACGGTGGCCACGGGCGAGTGCTATGGCGGGGTCATCCCGGGCGGCTGCGTGAAGACCAACCGGTCGATCTGCGGGGCGGCACTCACCTACGCGGGGATCGCGACGCCCGGTGCGCCAGCCGCCTACCCATGCCCGGCCAACAACGACTGGGGAGTCCTCCTCGTCTTCTGGCCGTCGGGGACCGACGCCGCCTGCACCGAGAAACAATATCCCACGGCTAGCGGCAACTACTACTGCGACCAGACCACGACGCCGAACACGGGCGGGCTCAACACCCTGAGCGTCCAGGGGTCCTCCACCCTCTACATCAGCTCGTCCAGCATGTACCACAACGTGGCCATGTACGTAAATCCACACCACTCCCAGGGGACCTCGAATAACTACACCCTGACGGCGGGGCTGTCTGCGGCATTCCTTGGCTACTGCGGTGCGAACTTCGCGTCGACTGCCGCCTGTATGGCGAAGACGGGCAATGGAAGCACAGTTATCAACGTGACCGGTGGTTCCAACACGAGCATCGTCGGCGCCCTCTTTGCCCCCCAGGACAACAGCTACCTGGGCGGCGGGTCGGGTGGAAAGGGTTATGGCCAGATCCTGAACTACTTCATCCACTTCCAGGGAAGCGGCGCCATCAACGAGGCCTATAACCCCCTCGCCCTCGCCTATTCCCCGGTCATCGTCCAGTAGCTCGACCGCGAGCCGCTGATTACGCCGTCCATTACGAATGCAGCGCGCCTGCAACGCATGTCGCAAGCTGTGCGGCTTGGCGATACGACCGAGCGAGACCTGTGACGGGGTCCAGGTGGCCGTTGTCACATGCGGGCCGCAGACTATGTCGTGACGACCTCGGATAAAGGAAAGGAAGGACACATGCGCAAGCTACTGATCGTCACGGCCGCCGCCGCCGGAATCTTTGTAAGCACTGTTGCCGTAAACGCAGCGACCCCCGCCGGCACTTATTCCCACAGCAAGGGCAGCTACGCCCTCTGTGTGACCAACAACGTGGTTGACTCCGGAGCCACCCAGTTGGTGCAGATCAGCCTCGGTGGTCTGCCGCGCCAGCCGCAAGGACTCACGAGCCCGCTGGGCTGGTCGGCGAGCACCTCTTCGGCCGGTAGCACCTGGACGGCCACCTGGACGACCTTCGGCAATGGCCTGGGTCAGGACGCGCAGCTCTGCGGTTTCGGCTTCAAGGATCACGGTCGCCAGCTGACGACCGCCCTGCCGCTAACCCTTCAGGAGATGACGCCCGATGGCTCCTACTGCTGCGAGGGACTTACCTCGACCGCGGCTCGCGTCTGAAGACCTGACTCACCCGATTGGAGGAGCGCCATGTGGCGCTCCTCTTTTTTGTCCACGGCTGGCAGTCCGTAGCATGGATCCCGTGCAGCGGCGGTCCGATGGGCGAAGCCTGCTCGGAGTGGGGCTGGTCGTCGCCTCGGCGTGCAGCTACGGCACGCTGGCCATCTTCGGCAAGCTCGCCTACAGCCATGGGATCGCGCTGCCGACCCTCCTGAGCTACCGCTTTATCCTGGCTGCCCTGGTTTTCTGGGTGCTGGTTGCCTTGCGCGCGCCTGCTCTGCCCCCACGGGGCCGGTGGCTGCCGCTGGTCGCGATGGGAGCGGCCGGGTATGTGGGTCAGTCGGCCAGCTACTTCGGGGCCCTTCGGTTGATCCCGGCGTCGACCACCTCCCTGCTGCTCTACACGTTTCCAGCCGTGGTCACGCTGCTGGCCGCTCTCCTGTTTCACGAGTCACTCTCGACGGGAAAGCTGATCGCTCTGGCCGTCG
>Ga0209806_1000664_pt1 | contig 23252 bp, 20 predicted proteins | sample GraSoiAngelo_152_FD_186166 | JGI IMG/M metagenome (GOLD analysis project Ga0209806, IMG submission 186166) | Grasslands soil microbial communities from the Angelo Coastal Reserve, California, USA - 14_1009_12_30cm (SPAdes) (version 2) | ecosystem: Environmental > Terrestrial > Soil > Grasslands ... | reverse complement strand
GTCTGGCGATCTCTCGAAAGCGTGCGGAGACGTTCGAAGTAGCCCAAGCCCTACAAATGGTAATTAGCGCCGCAAGCGACAATTGAAGGGTGAGAATCGGACTCGCGCAGGTCAACCCGACGGTCGGCGACCTTTCGGGCAACGCGCGCCTCGTCATCGACGGCATCGAACGCGCACGCGAGCAAGGGGTGGACATCGTCTGCTTCCCCGAGCTGGTCATCACCGGATATCCGCCGGAGGACCTCGTCCTCAAGCCATCGTTCGTGCGTGACAACCTGGCCAAGCTGGACCTGATCGCGCGCGAGACCAGGGGCATCTCCGCGGTGGTCGGCTTCGTCGACGAGGACGGCGACATCTTCAACGCGGCTGCATTCCTGCACGACGGCGAGGTGAAGGCCGTCTATCACAAGGTGTTCCTGCCCAACTACGGGGTGTTTGACGAGAAGCGCTATTTCCAGCCCGGGCACAGGTGCCCCATCGTCGAGCTCGACGGCGTGCGAATCGGTCTATCGGTCTGCGAGGACTGCTGGTTCCCATCCGGACCGATGGCGTCGCAGGCGCACCACGGCGCCCGGCTGCTGATCAACATCAACGGCTCGCCCTACCACTACGGCAAGCGCGCGCCGCGCGAGGCCATGGTCGGCGGACGCGCCGCGGACTACGGGGCGTTCGTCGCGTGGGTCAACACGGTGGGCGGACAGGACGAGCTCGTGTTCGACGGCAACAGCGTGGTGTTCGACCCGCACGGCAAGCTGATCGCGCACGCCGAGTCTCTTGTGCCGGACCTCCTGGTTTGCGATTTCGATACCGCTTTGCCAATCCATCACTCGCCCGAGAAGCTGCGTTACGAGGCGGATGCGGCGCAGCGCCTGGAACTCGATGTCTCCGAGGTGTCAATCACGACCATGTCGAAGTCGGGGACAAAACCGCAGATCAAAAATCGTCTCGCGACGCCGCTCGAGGGCGCGGCCGAGATCTACGCCGCGGTTGTGCTCGCGACGGGGGACTACATGCGCAAGCAGGGTTTCAAGAAGGTCGTCATCGGAATGTCAGGCGGCGTCGACTCGGCGCTGACAGCGGCGATCGCATGCGACGCGCTCGGACCGGAGAACGTGATCGGCGTCCGGATGCCTTCCCGGCACACGTCGGCGGAGAGCCTCGACGACGCCGGCATGACCGCCGAGAACCTCGGCATGCAGCTGATGGACTTCTCCATCGAGCCGCCACACGAGGGCTTCGAGAAGATCCTGGCGCCCGCCTTCAAGGGCACCAAGCCTGGGGTGGCGGAGGAAAACATCCAGCCGCGAATCCGGTCCACGATCCTCCACGCGCTGTCCAACAAGTTCGGCTACATCGTGCTCAGCACCGGCAACAAGTCGGAGCTGGCGACAGGCTACGGAACCCTGTACGGCGACATCGCCGGCGGCTACGCAGTGCTCAAAGACATCACCAAGACGACGGTGTACGAGCTCTGCCGCCACCGCAACACCCTCGGCCCCGCGATCCCCGAGCGCGTGATCACCAAGCCACCCTCGGCGGAGCTGAAGCCCGACCAGAAGGACACCGACAGCCTGCCGCCCTACGACGAGCTGGACCCGATCCTGAAGGGCTACATCGAAGAGGACCTCAGCCCGGAGGAGCTGGTGGCCGTGGGGAACAAGCCGGAGACGGTGGCGCGCGTCATCCAGCTGGTCGACCGGAGCGAGTACAAGCGCCGCCAGGCGCCGCCGGGCGTGAAGATCACCCCACGGGCGTTCGGCCGCGACCGCCGGATGCCGATCGTCAACCGCTACAACCCGAACGGGGCCCGGGCGAAGTAAAGCTCGCGGCATAATTTCTATCGATGGGGCATATAGACAGGAGCTATGGCTGGGGCGTTTGACGTTCTGGTGATCGGCGGCGGGCCGGGTGGCTACGTCGCCGCGCTTCGGGCGGCTCAGCTTGGGGCCAAGACGGCCATCGTGGAGAAAGACCGCATGGGCGGCACCTGCCTGGTCCGGGGCTGCATCCCGACCAAGGCGCTGCTCCAGTCTTCCGAGCTCTACACGCAGGCCCGAGAGGGCGCGGCGTTCGGCGTCGTCGCGGACCATCTCGCCTTCGACTGGACCGCCGCCCAGAAGCGCAAGACCTCGGTCGTCGACCAGCTCGTCAAGGGTGTCGACGGGCTGCTCAAGGCGGGCGGCGTGACCGCGTTCAAGGGCGGCGCCCGCCTTGCCGGGAAGGGCCTGGTCGACGTGAGCGGCGACCAGCTTCAGGCGAAGGACATCGTGATCGCCACCGGGTCCGCGGTGGCCCGCATCCCGCTGGCCGGCGCCGAGCTTGCGATCGACTCCGACCAGATCCTCGAGCTGAAGGAGATCCCCCGCCGCCTCGCCGTCATCGGCGGTGGCGTCGTCGGGATGGAGTTCGCGGCCATGTTCGCCGCGCTGGGCAGCAAGGTCACGGTGCTCGAGATGCTGCCGCAGGTGCTGGCGATGGTCGACGCCGACCTGGTAGCGGTCTACACCAAGCACCTGACTGGACTCGGCGGCGAGATCCACACCGACAGCAAGGTCTCCGAGGTCGTCAAACAAAACGGCGCGCTGCAGGTGCGCTTCTCGACCGGCGCCGAGGGTGGCGCTGTGGATGCCGACCAGGTGCTGCTCGCGGTCGGGCGCGTGCCCTACACGCAAGGTCTCGACGCGGAAAAAGCCGGCGTCAAGCTCGACCGCGGACGCGTCGTCGTCGACGAGCACCTGCATACGACCGCGGACGGCGTGTGGGCGATCGGTGACGTGATCGGCGGCATCATGCTCGCGCACGTCGCGTCGTACGAAGGGGTGTGCGCGGTGGAGAACATCGCCGGGCACGGAAATCGTGTCCCCGATTACCACGCCGCGCCCAACTGCATCTACACCGACCCGGAGATCGCGCACGTGGGACTCGGCGAGAAAGAGGCGAAGGAAAAAGGCATCGCGGTGAAAATCGGGAAGTTTCCGTTCGCCGCGGCGGGTCGCGCCCTGACGCTCGGCCAGACCGAAGGGTTCGTCAAGGTCGTCGCCGACGCGGAGTCGGGCCGGCTGCTGGGCGCGCACATCATCGGGCCGCGCGCGACCGACCTCATCGCCGAGGCGACCCTGGCGGTGCAGAACGGGCTGACGCTGGAGCAGATCGACCTCACGATCCACGCCCATCCGACGCTGCCCGAGTCGCTGATGGAGTCAGCGCTGGCGGCGCAAGGTCGCGCGATCCACATCCCGAATCGCAAAACAAGCTCCAATCCCCCCACCCAGGCCGTGAGCGGCCTGACCTCCCCAGCAAGTGGGGAGGTGAAAATGGAGAAACAAATGGTCGCCCCCGTTAAGCCCTCTGCCCCACCCCCCACGCCGAGCGCGATCAACCCGAAATCGCTCGAGCTGAACAAGGGCAATCGCGATTTCCTGCTCGGCCTGCACCGGCAGATGCAGCTGATCCGCCGTTTCGAAGAGCGCGCGCAGGAGCAGTACACCAAGGCGAAGATCGGAGGCTACTGCCACCTCAACATCGGCGAGGAGGCGACGGTCGTCGGGGGCATCCTCGCGCTCAAGCCGAATGACTGGATCTTCACCAGCTACCGGGAGCACGGCCACGCGATCGCTCGCGGTATCGACCCGAAAGCAGTCATGGCCGAGCTCTTCGGCAAAGAGACTGGAACCTCACACGGCCGCGGCGGGTCGATGCACCTCGTCGACTACAGCCGCCGGTTCATGGGCGGCTACGGAATCGTCGGAGGTCACCTGCCGCTGGCTGTCGGCGGCGCGTGGGCGGTGAAATATCGCAAGCAGCCCGACGTGATCTTCTGCATGTTCGGCGATGGCGCCACCAACATCGGCGCGTTCCACGAGTCGCTGAACATGGCCAAGGTCTTCGACCTTCCCGTGGTCTGGTTCTGCGTCAACAACCGTTACGGCATGGGCACTCCGGTCGAGAAGGCGTCGGCCGTCGCCGACATCTACAAGAAGGCGTGCGCTTACGACATGGAGTCGATCCAGATCGACGGCATGAACCTGCGCGAGGTCATGCTGCAGACGAGCGAGATCGTCGAGAAGACGCGCAAGGATTCGGTCCCCCGCTTCATCGAGTCGCTCTGCTACCGATTCCGAGGCCACTCGGTGGTCGACCCGGACAAGTACCGCTCGGCCGAGGACAAGGAGAAGTGGCGCAAGGCGGACCCCATCGTCGCCTTCGAGCACGAGCTGGAGAAGAGCGGCCTGGCGGACGAGGAGCACTTCAAGAAGGTGCGGCAGGAGGTCGACGCCGAGGTCCGCGACATCATCGAGTTTGCGGACCAGAGCCCGGATCCCAACCCGGACGACCTCTACAAGTACACCTACGCCGGCCAGTGGGACAACCGGCCCGAGCTTCGCGCGGAGAGGGTGTGATGGCGACCGCAACGCCGGCCAAGGCGCCGGCCGCCTCTGACGAAAAGCTCTACCGGGTCGCTCTTCGCGAGGCGCTGGCCGAGGAGATGGAGCGCGACGACTCGATCTTCCTGATCGGCGAGGACATAGGGATATTCGGCGGCGCGTATCGCGTCACCGAGGGACTCCTCGACAGGTTCGGCCCGCAGCGCGTGGTCGATGCGCCGATTGCCGAAGAGGCGATCGTGGGCACGGCCATCGGCGCGGCCATGCTCGGCCTGCGCCCCGTGGTCGAGCTGATGACCATCAACTTCTCGCTGATCGCCTACGACCAGATCGTCAACAACGCGGCCAAGATCCGCTATATGTTCGGCGGCGAGGTCAAGGTGCCGATGGTGATCCGGATGCCAGGCGGTGCGGGACATCAGCTCTCCGCCCAGCACTCGCACAGCTTTGAAGTTCTGTACGGACTGATCCCCGGCCTGCTGGTCGTCGCGCCGACGACGCCCGCGGATGCGAAGGGCATGCTCAAGTCCGCGATCCGCGCCGACAACCCGGTGATGTTTCTCGAATCGATGAGCCTCTACAACGTCAAGGGCGAGGTTCCCGCCGGCGATTACACGACGCCGTTGGGCAAGGCGGCCCTTCGCCGCACGGGTTCTGACGTCACCATCGTCGGCGTGTCGAGGATGGCCGTGCTCGCCAACGAGGCCGCCAAGCAGCTCGAGGAAGAGGACATCGACGCCGAGGTCGTCGACCTGCGCTCGATCCGGCCCATCGACTGGGATCCCATCGTCGAGTCGGTGCGCAAGACGAGCCGGTGCGTCGTCGTGGAGGAAGGCTGGTCGACGTACGGCGTGACCGCCGAGCTCGCGGCCGGCGTGCAGGAGCGGTGCTTCGATTACCTCGACGCCCCGATCCGCCGGCTCGGAGGCGCGCAGGTGCCGATGCCATACAACCAGCAGCTCGAGAAGACCTCGATCCCCACGAGCGAGGACATCAAGCGCCTGGTCCGCGTCACTCTCGGCAGGAAACCCGGGTTGAGCTGATGCCTGACATAAACATGCCCAAACTCTCCGACACGATGGAGGAGGGCACGATCGTCGAATGGAAGAAGAAGAGCGGCGACCAGGTGAAGACCGGCGAGGTGCTGGCCGAGGTCGAGTCCGACAAGGCGACGTTTGACCTCGAGGCGGAGGCCGACGGCGTACTGCAGATCCTGGTCGAGCAGGGTGTGCCGGCCAAGATCGGGGCACCCATCGCGAAGATCGGCGAGGCAGGCGAGGCTGCTCCAGCGAAGCAACCGGCTCAGCAGAAGGCGGCCGCCGAGCCGAAGGGCAAGGAACCCGAAGCTCCCGCCCCAAAGGCGCAGCCGGTTCCAGCCCCTCCGGCGGCTGCCCCGGCACCTCCCCGTGAACGGGGAGGACAACAAGATGGGCAGCAGGACGGCATCAAGGCCTCACCGCTCGCGAAGCGATTGGCGGCCGAGATGGGCATCGACCTCTCCTCCCTGAAGGGCAGCGGTCCGGAAGGCAGGATCGTCAAAGAGGACGTGATGGCGGCCGGTGGCACCCGGCCCGCGGCCGAGCGCCGCCGGACTCAGCCCGCAGGTGACAGGCGCGCCGGCGCGGAGGTCGAGATCGTCGAGCCCAACCGGATGCAGGCGACGATCGCACGCCGCATGGCCGAGGCGAAGTCCACCATCCCTGAGTTCCAGGTCACGGTCGAGGCCCGTGTCGACCTCGCGGTGAGCCTTCGGCAGCAGTTGAAGGACTCTGTGCCAGGCGCCGAAAAGGTGACCATGACCGATTTCCTGGTCCGCGCCTGCGCGCTCGCGCTGCGCAAGTTCCCCGAGGTCAACAGCTCGTGGGTCGAGGGCAAGTTCCAGCGCAAGCGCTCGATCAACATCGGCCTCGCCGTCGCACCGAGCCAGGGCATGGGTTTGCTCGTGCCGGTCGTGCACGATGCCGACCTGAAGGACTTGATCCAGATCTCGATCGAATCGCGCCAGGTCATCGAGCGCGCCCGCTCAGGCCGCCCGAACGAAGGTGACCTTTCCGGCGCAACCTTCTCCATATCGAATCTCGGCATGTACGGAGTCGACGAGTTCGTCGCCATCATCAATCCACCCGAGGCGGGGATCCTCGCGGTGGGCGCGATCAAGGACGTGCCGGTGGTCGCGGAGGGACGAATCGTTCCGGGCAAGGTGATGCGAATGACGCTGTCCGTCGACCACCGAGTCTTTTACGGTGCAACCGCGGCGCAGTTCATGGCCGAGGTGAAGCGGCTGGTCGAGAACCCGGTGACCCTTCTTGTCCCGCCGGCTCCGTGACGCCGGAAGAGATCGCTGATCTTCTCGAGTCTTCCGGCCAGGCCTTCGCCAACCTTCTGAAAACCCTGCCGCCTGCTGTCGCCTCTTGGCGTCCCGCGCCCGACGAGTGGTGCGTGAACGAATGCGTCGGACACATCATCGAGGCAGAGAAACGCGGTTTTGCCGGCCGCATCCGCATCATCGTGGCCGAGGATGAACCGCAGCTCGAGAATTGGAAACAGGTCGACATCTCGCGCGCAAGGCACGACTGCGATCGCACATCGCGGCAGATGCTCGAGGAGTTTGAACCGATGCGCCGCGAAAGCATCGCGCTGGTGCGCTCCCTGAAACCTGAACAGCTGAAGCGAGGCGGTATGCATCCGAAGGTGGCTCGCCTGACGGTGGTGGAGCTCCTCCACGAGTGGGTCCATCACGATGGCAACCACCTCCGCCAGGCGTACTCGAACGTCCAGGCCTACGTCTGGCCGGACATGGGCAACGCGCAGCGCTTCAGCGGCTAGGCACCTTCCGACACGCCCCGGGCCATGTCACCATGGCGTTGGCCGACTAGGCCGCCCGGCGCATTCCAGGTCCGCGGGCCCGCCTCGCAATCACACGATCTGGTGGAATGAACTTCACGCCTTCGCCCGCCCTAACTACCTGCCATCCGCCTTCATGCACAAGGCGATGGTGGTAATAGCAGAGCGGGAGCATGTTGCGTAGGTTGCTCTCTCCGCCATGGGACCAGAACTCGATGTGATGGGGGCTGGTCCAGTTGACCGGCCGATCGCACCCCGGTCCCGAACACGAGCGATGTCTGGCTTTCAGGCCGCGCCACTGAGCCGGCGAGACCGAACGCGTGGCTCGACCAACATCCACGACAACTGAGTCGGCTTTCAGCACCCTGCACAGGGTTCCATCGCAGGCCAGCCGCTGCACCGTCTTGCTCGAGATCGGTTTCCCGCCTTGCAGCTCTGAGGCTGCCGCGCCTACCTCACCTTTCAAGCCTTCCAGCGTGGTAGTCACTGTGATGTGCGGCCGCACCCCGTTGCGACGAGGCAGGGTGCCCGCCTCCACCGCGTGGTAGACGATCTCGGTCAAGGCGTCGGCCCGCCGCTGCTTTGACGTCCGCCCGTCATCTTGGTCGAGTTTCTTGGCCAGCGCATCGACTGCGGATTTGAGGACGGCGCCGCCTTCGGGGTCGATCACCCCGGTGAGGTGGTACATCCCGTTCATCTCGCTGACATCGAGGAAGCGCTCTTCATAGTTCTGCTCGGTGTCGCGGTCGAACCCGTCCGGGTCCAACACGTATCGCATGTGATCCGAGAGCGCATTCATATTCTTGATCGAATGCTCCCGGGCGTAGCGGATCCACTGCTCTTCATCCAGCTCGTCCCGCTGCTGGCCCAATCTGTCGCGCAGGTGGCAGATGACAGAGGCCGACTGGTAGCCGATCTCTCCGAAAGAAAGCGCCTGGGCAACTTTAGGCATTGATTCCAAGTGCTTGCCGACACACAGCCGGTCGGAGGCAGAACTCTGCGACATGGTGCAGGTGTTCATGAGCCAGGAGACTGCGCTGCAATGGCCGCGGAGGAGGTGGTCGCCACGTTCCGTAGCCCGACGCACCACTCTGGAGAACTTGGCTTCCAGCCGGTCGATGAGCTGTCTCAGCTCGACCGGATCTACGTCACCATCATCGACATCGCGCTCGAAATCGCCCACCGCGGCCTTGAGGTCTTCGAGCTCGATTGGCATGCGCCAAGTATAGCAAACAAACGTTCGTCGTCAAGCCCCATTAACCAACAAAGGTATTCCGCCAGTCATCGCCACCAGCAACCAGACCCCTCCCCACACCCCTTCCCCCGACCGTCCGTCAAGCGGCTGGCCTGGACCCAGGCGACGCTTCTTGCTCCATCGCCGGCTCCAACTTCTTCCCCGCCTCGCGTGACGCCGGCAGCATGAGATGGACGCGGAGGTTGCCCGAGTCGTCGAAGTCCGCCCACATCCGCCCCTTCATCGCCGCGACCAGCTCGCGTGAGATCGACAGCCCAAGCCCGACGCCGCCTGCCGCCGCCGAACGCGATGGGTCGGCTCGGTAGAAGCGATCAAACATGCGGTCCGGGTCGGGCCGGTGCGCGCCGGCGGGATTCGCGACGACCGCTTCGACTGAGCCACCGCTCAGGCGCGCGGTGGCATTGACGGTCGAGCCCTCGGGGGCGTACTTGACGGCGTTGTCGAGCAGGTTGTCGATGACCTGATGGAGCCGTTCAGGGTCGGCGGCGACGGGCGGGATGTCGTCGGGCACGTTGAGCTTCAGCGAAAGCCGGCGCGCCCCTGCCCGAGGCCGAACCATCTCCAGCTCTTGCTCCAGCTGAGCGCCCAGGTCGACTGACGTGATGTGCATCGAGATCGTCCCCGCCTCGACCCGCGCCAGGTCGAGCAGCTCCTGCGCCATTCGCAGCACGCGCTCCGACTCCTCGTGCACGATCGTGGCCGCGCGCGTGCGCTCGGCTTCGCTCAGCAAGCTGCCGTCAACCAGCGCCTGGCTGAACCCGATCAAGCTGGTCAGCGGCGTCTTGAGCTCGTGCGACACGTTGGCGAGGAAATCGCGCTGTACCTTGCGCGCACGCTCCACCGCTTCCGCCATGCGATTGAACGCCGAGCCCAGCATCCCCAGCTCGTCCTGGCCGTTGATGTCGACTCGGCGCGAGTAGTTGCCGGCGGCGATGTCCTCCGCCGCCGAGCCGAGCTGCGTCAGCGGTCTGGTCACCGAGCGGCTCACGAGCAGGACGAGCAGCATCGCAACCACCAGAGCCACGCCGCCGGCCTCGAGGAGACGGCTCGCCAGATCGCCGGCCGCGGCCGTCGCGACGAAGGCTTCTGGTTGGGCGACCATCACGTAAGTGGCTCCGAGCGGATCGACCCGCTTGCCCGGCAGCTTGATCGCCGCGGCGAGAAAGGTCTGGTCGCCGAGCGATGTGCGCGCCTCGAAGACGCCTGCGAACCGTTTGGACGGGGTGAGACTCAGCTGAGTGCCCTCCGTGCCTGCCTGTCCGCTGTCGTAGACGATGACGCGCTCGTTGTCGAGGAGGAGCAGCCGCCCGCTGCCGAGCCGCGGCGCGTTCAGGTTCAAGCGCTCGGTGAAATCCGCGGGCGACGCCGGGCGGCACGCCGCCGTGCCCGGTTGCGGCGCGAGCACGCACTCCTGCGACCGGACCGCGGCCGCCGCCGACATGACCTGACGGTCGAGCTGATCCTGCACGCTCTGGAACTCGAGGTCACGAACCATGACCCAGGTCAGCGCGCCCCCGAGCAGCAGGCTGACGGCGACGATGCCGGCCGCGGCCGCGACAAGACGCAGTCGCAGGGTCAGCTTCCCGCCAGCTCCAACCGGTAGCCGACGCCCCATACGGTCTGGATGCTCGGATCGGTGATCTTCGCGGCGGCCAGCTTCTCACGCACCTGCTGCACGTGGACGTCGACGGTCCTCGTGTAGCCCGGAAAGTCATATCCCCAGACCAGGTCGAGCAGCTCGCTGCGCTGAAAGACCCGCCCGGGATGGCGCGCCAGGAGGGTCAGCAGGTCGAACTCCTTGGGCCGCAGCTGCACGCGCTCGGTGCCGTGGCGCACCTCGTGGCGCTCGACGTCGACCTCCAGCTTGCCGGCGCGCACGAGCCTGGGCTGGTCGGGCTCGATCCGGGCGCGGCGCAGCAGGGCCTTGGCGCGGGCCACGAGCTCCTGGGGGTGGAAGGGCTTGGTGAGATAGTCGTCGGCCCCCACCTCGAGTCCGACGACCTTGTCCGTGACCTCGTCTCGGGCGGTCAGCATGATGATCGGGACCTGGCTCTGCTTGCGGATCTCCTTGCAGATGGTCAGCCCGTCAACTCCGGGCAGCATGATGTCGAGGATCACGAGGTCGGGCTTGACCTGGCTGAAGCGGGCAACCGCCTGGGCCCCATCCCCCACTCCCTCCACCTCATATCCCTCGCGCGTGAGGTACAGGCGCGCCAGCTCGAGGATGTGCTTCTCGTCGTCGACGACGAGGATCTTGGAGGTCACTGTTCCGCCCATCGGTTTCAATTGTTCAGACCAACGTCAGACTTCGGTTTTACATGTGTCATCGAAACGTAAATCGCATCACTGTTTTGCTCGCGGGCGATTCCGGCTTCCTTCATCCGACCGCAGCACCAATTTGATCGGGTTGCCGATGAGTCCGAAACGGTCGCGAATCTTCTTCTCGAGATAGCGCCGGTAGGAGAAGTGAAGGAGCCCGGTGTCGTTGACGAACATCACGACGGTGGGCGCCTCGCCGGCGGCTTGCGTTCCATAACCGAGCTTCAGCCGCCGGCCCTTGAAGCTCGGGGGCGGATGCTCGAGGAACGCTTCGCGCAGGACTCGATTCAGCTCGTTGGGCGGCATCTTGATCCGGCGCTGCCCGACCACCTCAAGGGCCGTCGGCAGGAGGGTCCCGATGCCTTCCCTCGTCTTCGCCGAGACCGTCGCGATGGGTGCGTAAGGAGCGAACTTGAAGTGCCTCGCGAGGGCCGCACGCCAGTGGGCCGGCTTGCGCTCGACGGGCTCGACCAGGTCGATCTTGTTGACCACGATCACAAGTCCCTTACCCGCGTCAAGCGCGTAGCCGGCGACGTGCTGGTCCTGGGCGAGCACACCGGCAGAGGCGTCGAGAACGAGCAGCACCGCGTCGGCGCGCTCCATTGCGTGGATTCCGCGCAGCAGGCTGTAGCGCTCGAGCCGATCGCGGCTCGACGACTTGCGGCGGATGCCGGCGGTGTCGATTAGCACCACCGGAACGCCGTCGAACACCAGCTCCGTGTCGATGGGGTCGCGGGTCGTGCCCGGCGTCGGGCTGACCAGCGCGCGTTCGTCGCCGAGCAGCGCATTCAGCAGAGACGACTTGCCGACGTTCGGCCGGCCCATGATGGCCAGCCGGTCAGCCTTCTCGTCCTCCCCACTCGGCTCTTCCTGCGCCGGCAGCGCCTCCAGCAGGCGATCCAGCAGCTCGCCCACGCCCAGCCCGTGCTGGGCGGAGACCAGCGACGGCTCGTCAAAGCCGAGCTCGAGCAGCTCGTGGGCGAAATGCGCTTCGCCATGGGAGTCGGCCTTGTTGGCCGCGACTATGACCCGCGCCCGTGACTTGCGAAGCATCTGCGCGATGTCGCGGTCGATGGGCGTCAGGCCCTGGCGCACGTCGAACAGCAGCACGATGACGTCCGCCTGGTCGATGGCGATCCTGGTCTGGGCTTCGATCGCGCTGCGCGAGGAGTCCTTTGCGCCGTCGAGGTCCAGGCCGGCGGTGTCGACCACCGTGAACTCGCGGCCTCGCCATTCGGCGACGCCGTAAAGGCGATCGCGGGTCAGCCCTGACTGGGCGTCGACGATGGCCTTCCGCCAGCCGATCATCCGGTTGAACAGCGTCGATTTGCCGACGTTGGGTCGGCCGACGATCGCGACGATGGGCCGGGCCACCGGTCAATTAGACGGGTTTTGGCTGCCTGAGCCACAAGACGACGGCGGCGGTGGCGCAGAGCACGGCGCCGAACCCGAGGGCGGCCTGCGAACTCACGAGGGTCCACAGCGCCCCGGCGACGACGCTCGAAGCCAGGTCCGCTGCGCCGTTGATGCCGTTGAGGAATCCGAAGGCGGTGCCCAGCCGGCGGGCCTCGACCAGCGAGCTGGTGAGCGAGCCCTCCACCGCGCTCACCACCGGATTCTGCGCCCCCACCAGTAGCGCCAGGAGGCCGAGGGCAAGCCAGCCGTGCCCGACCACGCCGACCACGCACGCCAGGGCAAAAGTGAGGTAAGCGGCGGCGAGCACCGGCGCCTTGCCGACGCGGTCGGCGAGCCAGCCGGCGGGGAACGACACCGCCGCGCCCACCGCGTTGTGCGCCAGGTAGAAGCCGACCGCAGCCGCGAGCGCGCCGGTTCGGCCCAGCTCGGGCTGCATGATCTGCGCGGCCCGGAGCGTGAAGAAGGCGGTGGCGAAGTTGCCGAGGCCGAAGATGGCCACCGGGACCATCAGCCGCCAGAAGTTCGGGGGAAGGGGAACCCGGAGCGACACCGGCTCCGGCCGTCCGCGGCGTGGATCGCGGGTGATGAGCGCGAACAGCACCACGCACACGACGCCTGGTATCAGCGCGACCCCGAAGATCGTGCGGAAGCTGTGGCCGGTGGAGAGAAGCACGAAGGCGACGCTCGGCCCGATCAGCGCGCCCGCCGTGTCCAGGGCCTCGTGAAACCCGAAAGCCTTGCCGAGGTCTTTCTTCTCGACCGACCCGGCGAGCATCGCGGAGCGGATCGGCTGGCGAAGACCTCGTCCCATCCACGCGAGGGCTCGAGCGACGATGATCTGCGGCCAGGCCGTGATCGCCACAAGAAGGCCGAGTCCGAAGACCGTGCCGCCATAGCCGCCGACGGCAAGCTGTCTCCGCCATCCGATGCGGTCGCTGTACCAGCCGCTGAAAAGCTTGACCACGGCCGATGAGCCGTCGCCAACTCCTTCGATCAAGCCCACCGCGAATGCGGGCGCCCCGAGGCCGACCGTGATGAAAAGGGGCAGGACGGCGAAGACCATCTCGTAGTTGGCGTCGGCGGCAAGGTCGGCGAGCCCGATGCCGAGGACGTTTCGATTCAGCCACCTCAGCGGGGGCGGCGCCGCGGCGGGAGCGGTCAGATCAGCTCCAGCGGCTCAGTTTGAAAAGGTCCCCCATCGCTGTCCGCGACGAACGCGTTCGCATCCACCGCCTTCCCCTCATGAACGGCCACGATCAGGTAGACGTAGCCCGCCCACGCGCGCTCGGTGTCGAATCGCGACGCCTGCGCCGGGTGGTCGGGATGGCTGTGGTAGTAGCCGACGATATCGAGGCCCGCGGCGTCGGCCTCGCGCTGGATCCGGATGTGGTCCCGAGGATCGATCTCGTAGCGGTCGCGAGCGCGATCGACCACGATGTTTCGCGCGCGTTTCACCTCGGTCACGGTGCGGTCCCCGCGAGGCCCGACCATGATGCCGCAGATCTCATGCGGATACCCCTCAGCCCCATGCGCCCGGATGGCCTCCATCGAGATGCGATTGATTTTCACCTCCCCGCTCCCCTTCCCCACTCGCTGGGGAAGGTGGCCCCGCCGCATTGCGGCCGGGCCGGATGGGGGGATCCGTTCATCTCCTTCCACCGTAAAGCCCAGTGGATAGGTACCGGTCCCCCGAGTCGGGAAACACCGTCACGACCACGCCCTCGCGAATCGTCTCCGCCAGCTTGCGCACCGCCCACAGCGCGGCGCCGCTGGAATGTCCGACGAGCAAGCCCTCCGTGCGCGCCACCGCGCGCGCGAGGTCATAGGCCGGCTCGGTCGGGCAACCCCAGACCTCGTCGGCGAGCGATTCGTCCCAGATCTTCGGCACGATCGCCGTGGGCAGGTGCTTGAGCCCTTCGAGGCCGTGGAACGAATCCTCCGGCTCAACGGCAATTGTCCTGATGGATGCGTCGTGCTCCTTCAGCCGCCGCGATGTGCCGACGAACGTTCCGGTGGTACCGAGCCCGGCCACAAAGTGTGTGATGCGGCCGTTCGTCTGCTCCAGGATCTCCACCGCGGTGCCCTCGTAATGCGCGCGGGGATTCGCCGGATTCGAGTACTGGTCGGGGTAGAAGTATTCGTCGGGGTTCGCGGCCACGATGTCGCGCACCATCCGAATGGCGCCGTCGGAACCTTCGCCCGCGTCGCTGTACACGATCTCCGCGCCGTAAGCGGTCACGAGAGCCTTGCGCTCGGCGCTCACGTTGCCGGGCATCACGAGCCTCACGCGGTAGCCCTTAGCCGAACCGATCAGCGCGTAGGCGATGCCGGTGTTGCCTGAGGTCGAATCGATGATGGTCCTGTCGCGGGTCAGCGCTTTTCGCCGCTCGCCGTCCTCGATCATCGAGAGGGCCGCGCGGTCCTTGACCGAGCCGCCGGGGTTGAACCATTCGGCCTTGGCGTAAACCTCGACCTGCGGAAACTCGCGATCGAACAGCCGAACCCGAAGCAGCGGCGTGTTGCCGACAAGCCGGGTGATCCCAGGAACGCCAACGCCACGTGCCATCGCTAGAAAGAATAGGAACAGAGCCATTCATGGGGAAGTGGTGGCGGAGCCGCGTCCGGGCACAACCCCGGTTAGTCCGGACAATCGGGCCGTTTTGCCCGCGGAAATATTGGATAGTCCGGACTATCCGGCATTGCGAGCTTATTCGGGGACTCAGCCGGCGAAGTGATAAAGGACGACACCGCCAAGCACGAACAGCCCGGCGAGGGTGTATCCGATCCACGATCGGCGATAGATCGATCCGCCCTCCGGGGCCAGGATGTTCAGGACCGCGATCCCCACCAGGAACCCTCCCCCGAGGAGCGCGACGGGCCCTGAGCGCGTCAGGACGCCGAGGAGAAGGATCGCACCGAACAGAGCGACCTCGAGCAGCTGCAGCAGGGTCGAAGCGGCCAACCTCGTCAGCTGGAGAGCGCGTGCATGAAGTCGGCCACGATGTCGGCCGCGTCCTCGATCCCCACCGAGACGCGAACCGTCCCGGCACCGACGCCCAGCTCGGCCCGCTCCGCAGGGCTCATCGAGCGGTGTGAAGTGATCTCCGGGTAGCTGATCGTCGTCTCGACGCCGCCCAGGCTCGCCGCGAACGTCACCAGCGAAAAGCGCTTGATCATCCGCTGCACCGCGGCGCGCCCGCCCTCGAGGTCGAAAGCCATCATTCCCCCCGACCCGTGCGGCAGCAGTCGATGCGCCACGTGGTAGGACGGCGAATCGTCCATTAAAGGATGGTGGACGCGCGCGACCCCCGGCATCGATCGCATGGCTCGCGCCAGGGCCAGGGAGTTCTCGCTGTGGCGCCGCATCCGGACGTCGAGCGTGCGCAGACCGCGCAGGGAGAGCCACGAATCGAAAGGACCAAGCGGCGTACCGGTGCGCGCCGTGCGAGCTCGCGCCCGCCCCATCGTGTCGGCGTCGCCCACGATCACGCCGGCGACCAGGTCGGAATGCCCACCGATGTACTTGGTCGCGCTGTGCATGACCACCGTCGCGCCCAGCTCGAGTGGCCGGCACAGCAGCGGCGACGCGAATGTGTTGTCGACGAGAAACGGCACCCCACGCTCGCGGGCGATCGCCGCGATCGCTTCCAGGTCCGGCACGCCACAGAGTGGGTTGGTGATGGTCTCGGCGATGACAAGCCCGGCGCCAGGAATCGCCCGCCGGACAGCATCCAGGTCGGTCAGGTCGACGAACTGGGCCTCATATCCCGCGGGCTCGAGGTCCTGGCGCAGAAGCGCTGCGGTGCCGCCGTAGAGCTCGCGCGTCGCGACGATGGTCGCCGGTTTCGGGACGAGGGCGAGGATCGCTCCATGCAGCGCCGCCATGCCGGACGCGGTAGCAACGCCTGCCTCCGCCCCCTCCAGCTCGGCGACCGCGCGCTCGAGCATCTCCCGGTTGCTGTTCGAGTTGCGGCCGTAGTAGTGGCCGGGCCGCTCACCGCGCGCGACGGCGTCGTAATCGTCGAGGTCGGTGAACACATGCACCGCGGCGGTGCTGAGGTCTGGGGCGAGCGGGCTCCGAGCCCCCAGGTCGCGGCCCGCGTGCACAGCCCGAGAAGCCGGTTTCACCAGTTAGCGGCCGGTGTCACTTCAGGCGCGATCGGCCCGCGTAGACCGCCGCCTCGCCGAGCTCTCCTTCGATCTGCAGCAGGCGGTTGTACTTGGCGACGCGCTCTGAGCGCGCGGGCGCGCCGGTCTTGATCATGCCCGCTCCGGTCGCCACGACGAGGTCCGCGATTGTAGTGTCCTCGGTCTCGCCCGAGCGATGTGAGATGACCGCGCTGTAACCCGCCTTGCGCGCGAGCTCGATCGCATCCAGAGTCTCGGTGAGGGTTCCGATCTGGTTGACCTTGATGAGGATCGAGTTCGCGACCCGCCGCTCAATGCCCTGCTTCAGGCGCGCGACGTTGGTCACGAACAGGTCGTCGCCGACCAGCTGCACCTTGCCGCCGATCGCGACGGTCAGACGCTTCCATCCGTCCCAGTCGTCCTCGGCCATCCCGTCCTCGATGGACACGATCGGATACCGACCGCTCCATTCGCGGTACAGGTCGACGAGCGCGGCGGCATCCAGCGAGCGGCCCTCGCCTTTGAGGTTGTACTTGCCGTCCTTGTAAAACTCACTCGCCGCGGGGTCGAGTGCGATCGCGACGTCTTTGCCCGGCTCGTAGCCCGCCTTCTTGATCGCCTCGACGATCAGCTTCAGCGCGTCCTCGTTGGAGCGCAGGTCGGGTGCGAAACCGCCCTCATCCCCCACTCCCGTCGCCAGCCCCTGCGCCTTGAGCACACCCTTGAGCGCGTGGTAAACCTCCGCTGTCGCGCGCATCGCCTCCGCAAAGCGGGACGCGCCGACGGCGCAAACCATGAACTCCTGCAGGTCGACTGACGTATCGGCGTGCGCACCGCCGTTGAGGATGTTGGCCATCGGCAGCGGAAGCAGCGATGCGTCGTCGCCGCCGAGGTGTCGGTAAAGCGGAACGCCCCTCGCCTGCGCGGCCGCGTGCGCCACCGCCAGGGAAACGCCGAGGATCGCATTCGCGCCGAGCCTGGACTTGTTCGGCGTGCCGTCGAGCTCGATCAGCGCCTGATCGATCCCCTTCTGGTCGTCGACGTCGAAATCCCGCAGCCTCCGCGCGATCTCGCCCTCGACATTGCGCACCGCTTTGGTGACGCCCTTGCCGCCGTAGCGCTTCGGGTCGCCATCGCGCAGCTCGACTGCCTCATGGACGCCGGTCGATGCGCCCGATGGCACGATGGCGCGCCCACTGCCTCTCTCCGTGTACGCGGTGACGGCAACCGTCGGGTTGCCCCGCGAGTCGAGCACCTCGAGGGCGGCCAGCCCTCTCAAACGACCCACGAACCGGAAGTCTAGTTGGGTGAGGTTACCCAGGGCCCGAAGGCCGAGACCGAGTGGAGGCTGAAACCGTAGTTCAGCAGCGTGATCGCGTCGTCGGTCGAGTGGAGGGTCGCGTTGAGCACGACCGCGATCAGATGCCGGCCATCGCGCGTCGCTGTGGCGAGCATGCAGCCTCCTGCGCTGTCGGTGAGGCCGGTCTTCAGCCCGGTCGCGCCTGGATACGTCCAGAGCAGGCGATTCAGGTTGTGCGGATAGAAGGCCTTGTGGGTCGCCGTGGCCGTGATGGCGATGTCCTTGGTGCCGGCGATCGCGGCGAGGTCCGGGTAGTAAGTGTCGAGGTACGCCGCCGTGTGGGCAAGGTCGTGCGCGGACATCCCGTGGCCGGGGGCGTCGAGGCCGCTTGGTGTGACGAAATGGCTCGCGGTCAGGCCGATGCTCTTCGCCTTCTGGTTCATCTGCCGGATGAACCGGTCGCGCGGCACGATGCCCGTGGCCAGCGCCTCCGCTGCATCGTTGCCCGAGTCGAGGAACAGTCCGAACAGCAGGTTGCGTAGCGTGAGGCGCTCTCCCGCGGTGAGGCCCATGACGCTGGGGACCACCTTCGTCGCCTCGGTTGTCACCTCGACGACGTGGTCGAGCGACCCGGCGTCATCCACCGCCACCATCGCGGTGATCAGCTTGGTCAGGCTCGCCGGCGCGCGCGAAGTCTCGGAGTCGCGCGCCCACAGCGCTTGCCGGGCATCGAGATCGACCAGGTATGCGGCCTGTCCGTGGATCACAAGGTTCGGCTGCCCATGCGTCGCGAGCCAGTAGTTCGAGAAATCGAAATGATCGAAGGTCTTGGGCGCGGGGGCGGTGACTGCCTGGAGGTTGAACTGGAACGGCGTGGTGCGCGTCCGCGCCACGTACACGGTGGTCGCGATCGCGGCCACGATCACACCGACCGAGACAAAGAAGGTAAGTCGCTCGCGCCGGCTTCGGTGCCGGGCGCGTGTGCGAGAGATTCCTCTTGGTGGGACGTGTGCTGGGACGGTGGGAACCCCCTGGTTAGGTTGTCGGGGATTCTAGCGGACCATCCGCGTCAAGGCCGGATAGTCCGGACTATCCGGGATTGGACCTGCCGCCGATGCGGCTTCGTCCGGACTATCCGACCCACGAGATTAAGTAGGGGCGTGCTCCGGCGCGTATGCCGGTGGCGGCGGCATCGCGGGGACCTGTGATGTGGTCGGTTCGTGGAGGCGCGACGCGAGCTGGTCGCTGGCGGCCTCCATCGTCTGCAGCGCCGTGTGCGAGTCCTGGGCGTTCATGAAAACGGGCTGCCCGTAGTCGTAGATCCGATACGCCTTCCACGTCGCCGAAACCAGCTGGGTGCCATAGAAGGTGTACGTCCCGATCACGCCTTCGCGCGTCTCCTCGGACCACATCTGGTCGAACACGTAGTTGCCGTGGGCGTAGGTGATGAGCTTGCCTTTGTAGATCTCGATCCCCTGGTACCAGTGCGGGTGGTTGCCGATGACGATGTCCGCTCCCCAGTCGATCGCGTCGTGGCCGATCGCGACGGGGTCGTCCGGCGTCGGAACTCCGCGGTCGGCCATCGGCTGGCGCTCGTACTCCTTGCCCCAGTGGAACTGCACGACCACGATGTCTGCCTGCTGGCGCGCGAAGGCGATGCTTGCCTTGAGCGCAGCGGTGTCGATCGCCCGGCCGACGCCGTTGAACCCGATGAAACCGAACTTCACGCCGCGCACGTCGTACACCGCCACCGGACCCAGCCCCGAGGTCAACATGCCGTGCTGATGCAGGAGCTGGTCGGTGAGCGTGATCCCCTGCGCCCCGTAGTTCGACAGGTGGTTGTTGGCGAGGTTCACAACTTTCGCGCCCATCAACGTCAACCCGTCAACGAACCGCGCGTCGCCGCAAAACGTGAAGCTCGGCCCGGGGTCCACCGCGCACCCGGCGAACAGCGGCGACTCAAGGTTGATGTAAGTGATGTCGGCGTTCTTCGTGTACGCGGCGGTCGGGCGGAAAGGCCACAGGAAATCGTGGCGCGTCGTCGCGAAGTAGTCGACACCGCGAGCGGGAATCACGTCACCCGTCACGAGCAACGTGCGGATGCGGCTCGGATCGTTGGGCACGAAGTAGGTCGGGTGAAACAGGTTCTGGAGGCTGAGTGCCGGCAGGCGGCCGGTGCGGTCCGAGAACGATGGCTGGTCGATGAGGTCTGGCGCGGCGACGAGCGCGCGGGAGCTCGAGGCCACGGTGCTGGTCGACACGGGCGTGGTCGCGTTGTTGCAGGCGGCGAGAAAAACCAGGGCCACGACCAGCCGCCTCATGTGATGGGCAATTGTGCCAGCAGTTCCTCGATCGCGATCAGGCGCGCCACGTAGGAGCGCACCGACTCTCCGAGCTCGCCCGCCGCCCGAAAAACCCTCTGGTTGCCTTCGGCCCGCCGGGTTTCAAGCATCTTGACCAGGTTGGGGTCGATTGAGCCGCGCGCCAGCACGACCTCGACCACGCTTCCGATCCACGAGGCGTAGAGCGCCACCTCCTGCTCGCGCGGGTCCGCACCCCCCACCGGAGACGGCGTGTGGACGTGCTCGTTCCAGAGGCGGCGCAGGCGGAGAAGCTCTGGGGTCTCGGCCCTCAAGCTCCGGCTTTGAGCTGCGCGATCACCGCGTCCGCGACCTGGCTCGTGCCCACCGCCGTGGGGTCGTCGCGCTTCTCCTTGAGGTCATAGGTCACGTTCTCACCCAGCGCGATCACGTTCGCGATGGCCTTCTCCATCGCGTCCGCGGCCGCCGTCTCCTCCAGGTAGCGCAGCATCAGCACGCCCGACAGCATCACGGCCATCGGGTTCACCTTGTTCTGGCCGGCGTATTTCGGCGCGCTGCCGTGGGTGGCCTCGAAAACAGCGCCGTTCGTGCCGATGTTGGCGCCCGGCGCCAGGCCCAGGCCGCCGATCATCCCCGCGCCGAGGTCCGAGATGATGTCGCCGTAGAGATTCGGGCAGCACAGCACGTCGTACTCCTTGGGGCGGAGGACGAGCTGCATGCACATGTTGTCGACGATCCGGTCCTCGAACTCGATGTCCTTGTTGCGAGCCGCGACCTGGCGCGCGACCGCGAGGAACAGGCCGTCGGTGTGCTTCATGATGTTCGCCTTGTGCACGGCCGTCACCTTGTGTCGATTGTTCCGGCGCGAGTAGTCGAAGGCGAACTGCACGATTCGCTCCGTGCCGCTGATGGAGATCGGCTTGATCGAAAGCCCGCTGTCGGGGCGAATCTTTTTCTTAAGCAAACCTGAAATCTCATCGATCAGGTGAGCCGCGTCGGGCGTGCCCTGCTCGAACTCGAGGCCGGCATAGATGTCCTCGGTGTTCTCGCGCACGATGATGAAGTCCAGGTCGTCGCGAAGGTTGCGCGCGCCCTTGTAGGCCTTGACCGGCCGCACGAGCGCGTAGAGGTCGAGCGACTGGCGCAAGGCGACGTTGACGCTGCGAAAGCCGCTGCCGACCGGGGTCGTGATCGGCCCTTTCAGCGCAACCTTGTTCTTGCGGACCGATTCGAGGACGTGTTCCGGGAGCGGAGTCCCGAACTCAGGGATCGCGGCCTCGCCGGCCTGCTGGACGTCCCATGTGAACTCGACGCCGGTGGCCTCGAGCACGCGGACGGAGGCGTCGCAGATCTCGGGGCCGACGCCGTCCCCCGGGATCAGCGTTACGGCATGCCTACTCAATCCGTTGAACTGGGCGTGAAGACGCGACTACCGGTTTTTGAAGTAGTCGGCGTTGATCTGGATGAAGTTGCGCCACTGCTCCGGCACTTCATCCTCGGGAAAGATGGCGTCGACCGGACACGGATCGACGCAAGCACCGCAGTCAATGCACTCGTCGGGATCGATGTAGTACATGTTCGCGGCATCGTCTGTGTGGATGCAATCGACCGGGCAGACCTCGACGCATGAGGCATCTTTTACGTCTATGCAGGGCTGGACGATGACGTACGCCACGTGCCGCAAGGGTACCATGCAGCGTTAAATGCCCGAATCTGAGCCGAAGCCCAAGCTGATCGAACTCGTTGCACCTGGCGGGGGCCAGGGCTGGAAGGCCGTCCTGAAGTCCGGAAAGCCCGCCGTCGTGCACGAAATCCCCATTCCGCCGGCCGAGGCGACGGCTGCCGTGCCGCGTCTCCAGCGCCTCTTCGACCACCGCCACCCCGCCCTCTCGCCCGTCCTGGCCTGGGGCACCGACCCCAACGGGGTCTGGATCGCCGTCGAGCCCAACGAGGGCACTCCCCTGGGTTCGATCCTGTCTCGGGGACCGCTTACCCCTCCGGCCGCCGCCCATCTCGGCGCGGCCGTGCTCTCGGGTGTGGCTGCGCTCCACGAGGCCGGCATCGCCATGGGAGGCTTCGGCGCGACCGCCGTCCGCGTGACCTCGAACGGCGAGGTCCGCCTGGCCGGTCACCCCGCCGCGGCCGTGCGCGGAGCGCCGTCTCAGAGCGACCTTCGCGCCGACGTGCGCTCGAGCGGCATGGCCGTCTGCGCCGCGTTTGGAGTCGACCCCGCGGGCGCGCCCGCTCCCGCCAACATCCCGCCCGGCCTGGTCGTGACCATGCGCTCCATGGCCAGCGGCGCGATGGGTCCGTCCGCCGACCGCGCGCAGGGAGCCCTGCGCGAGATGGCGGCCGCCCTCCTCTCCCCGGACCGCGAGATGGCCGCCCAATCAGAGCTCGCCACTCGCGCGGGCGGCCGCGAGATTCCGGCGATCACGCCGTTCCTCCCGGCCGGCACGGTCCCCCCGACCCCACGCCAGCCCGTTGCAGCGGTGCCCGCCCCCGCGCCCTACATCGCGCCGCCCCGCCGGGAAGAGACCCCGGCGCGCGCGCCCGTCTCGTACGACGCGCCGGACCGGCCGCTGCAGACGTATCCAGCCATGCCGGCCATCACCTTCCCGCCCGCGCCCGCGGTCTCGGCGCCAGCCCCGGCGGCACCGGTGCCCAGCACGCCGCCCGTGCCAACCTGGGACGACCCGCCGCCCGCAGCCGCAACCAACCCTCCGGCGCCGGCCCCGGTCGAGACCCCGCGCTGGCAGCCCGAGCCGGTCAAGCAAGCTCCGATGTTCGAGCCTCCTCCACCCGCCCCGGTGGCTCCCGCCCCGAGCTTCGCCACCTCCCCGCCCGCCGCGTCCGCTCCGGCCGAGCCGGCCGCTCCCGTGGAGCCCCCAAGGCAGTCCACCTGGACCCCGGTCGACTCGCCGGTCTGGAAGCCTGGAGAGACCGTGCCCGCCGAACCGCTGGGCGCCGGCGCGGCCGTCGCCGAGGTGGCCCCACCGGCCGCACCTGTGCCTGTCGCGCCGGCTCCGCCGCCCTGGCGCCCCGCGGCCGCAGCAGCGGCGCCGGCGCCGGTCCGCCGGCCGGGCGTCCCACGTCCGCCCTCAGGTGGCGGCCTGCTTGCTGAGCGCCCGCCGTGGCTCGTCCCGGCGGCGGTCGCGGTCGTCATCGTCCTCCTGCTCGGGATCGTCGGGGTGTACGTGCTGTCGCACCGGAGCAGTCCGACGGTGGTAGGCCAGGTCCACGCCACGCCCTCGCCGCATGCGACGACCTCGCCTCACGCGACG
>Ga0209806_1000658_pt1 | contig 23362 bp, 20 predicted proteins | sample GraSoiAngelo_152_FD_186166 | JGI IMG/M metagenome (GOLD analysis project Ga0209806, IMG submission 186166) | Grasslands soil microbial communities from the Angelo Coastal Reserve, California, USA - 14_1009_12_30cm (SPAdes) (version 2) | ecosystem: Environmental > Terrestrial > Soil > Grasslands ... | reverse complement strand
CCACCGGGCAGTTCACCATCGAGTACCGCTTCCGGCACAAGGACGGCTCGTACCGCTGGATCCTGGACGAGGGCCGCGTGCGCCACGACGCCACGGGGCACGCCGTGGAAGTGGTGGGCGCGTGGATCGACATCACCGAGCGCAAGCGGCTCGAGACCCAGCTGCGCCAGGCCCAGAAGATGGAAGCGATCGGGCAGCTCGCCGGCGGCGTCGCCCACGATTTCAACAACGTACTCACCGCCATCGCCGGCAACGCCGAACTGCTCCAGGAGGGCTTCGCCGACGGCGACCCCAAACGGGAGACGGTCGAAGAGATCCGCACGGCGGCGAGCCGCGCCGAATCGCTCACGCGCCAGCTGCTGGCTTTCAGCCGGCAGCAGATCCTGCAGCCGCGCGTCCTGGAGGTGAACCGCGCCGTCGCGGGGATGGAGAAGATGCTGCGACGCCTCATCGGCGAGGACATCGATCTGGTCAGTGTGCTCCCGCGTGAGGTGGGCCAGGTCGTGGCCGACCCGAGCCAGATCGAGCAGGTGATCCTGAACCTCGCCGTCAATGCCCGCGATGCGATGCCAACGGGCGGGCGGCTCACCATCGAGACCGCGAACGTGGAGTTCGACGCCGCTTATGCGCGCGCGCACGCCCCCGCGGTTCCCGGCCGGTTCGTGATGATCGGCGTCAGCGACTCGGGGGCGGGCATGACGCCGGAAGTGCAGGCGCGCGTGTTCGAGCCGTTCTTCACCACCAAGGCGCCGGGCAAAGGCACGGGCCTGGGCCTCGCCACCGTCTACGGCATCGTGAAACAGAGCGGCGGGTTCATCTGGGTTTACAGCGAGCCGGGACAAGGGACGGCCTTCAAGATCTACCTGCCGCGCGCGGCGGACGACTTGCGGCCCGCGGCCACGCCCGCGGCCGTCCACGAGGCGCGCGGTGGGGACGAAGTCATTCTCCTCGTCGAGGACGAAGCCGCAGTGCGGCGCGTCGCGCTCCACGCCTTGCAGCGCTACGGGTACACGGTGCTCGAGGCGGCACTGCCGTCCGAGGCGTTGACGATCTGTCGGGAGCACACCGGCAAGATCGATCTGGTCGTGACGGACGTCGTCATGCCGGGCATGAGCGGCCCCGACCTCGCCCAACAGCTCCTGGCCCTGCGCCCGGGGCTCAAGGTACTGCTGAGCTCGGGCTACCCCGGCGAAGCCATCGCCCACCGCGGGGAGCTGTTCTCCGGCCTGGCGTTTCTTCCGAAGCCGTTCACCCCCCTCGGGCTGGCGCGCAAGGTGCGGGAGGTGCTCGATGCGCCCGCGTCTCAGGCGCCGCGCTCCCCGGCGCGTTAAGTTGGCTGCTCGTCCGGGAGGGTGTACATGGCCGGCATACGATGGGCGCGCCTGCAGGTGGACGCCAATATCCGGCTCCGCCGCGGCGCCTGGTACAAGGTCGTGGGAGAGGAGGGCTTCGACCTCATCATCGAGGTGAACAGGAAGCCCGTGCGCGCGTTGCGTGCACTCTTCGAAGTCCGCGACCGTCCGGTCCCCCGCTGGACGGTCGTGACGTCCCCGCCGGGGAAGAAGACGCCGATGAGCGAGCGCTACGCCGTGTGCCCCAGCTGCAACGAGCGCGCGAACCTCAAGGGCAAGCCCAGGCGCATGACATGCCCGCACTGCCGCTCCGAATTCGATGTGGCCTGGGACGAGCCCTACCTGCGACCGCTCTGATCCATGCCCTGGTGATCTGCAACCCGGCCGCGGGCCGCGGCCTGGCGCGGCGAGAGGGACCGCGAGTCGCGCGCGCGTTTCGCCTGCAGGGGTGGACGGTGGACCTCGTCGAGACCGAGGGCCCGCTCCACGCCAGCCACCTCGCCGCCGAAGCGGCGGGGCGTGGCGTCGAGCGGGTCGTCGCGCTCGGGGGTGACGGCACCGTCCATGAGGTCGCCAACGGATTACTGCGCGCCCGCAGCGGCGCCGCACTCGCCGTGGTGCCGGTCGGCTCGGGGAACGACTTCGCCAAGCTCACCGGCATCTATCCACACCGGCGCGACATCGAGCGGGCCGTGGCGAAGATCGTCACCGCCGCGCCCCGCCGGTTCGATGCGGGGCGGGTCCTGGACGAGTACTTCGTCAACAGTATGGGCCTGGGATTCGGCCCGGCGGTGGTCCGCACCCGCAACGCGATGCCGTCGTTGAGGGGTTTTCTTTCTTACCTGGTCCCGGTGCTCAGGAGTTTTGCGAGTTATCGCCCCATCTACTTGGAGGTCCAGGCGACCGGCCGTCAGGAAACCGGGAACATGATGATGCTCGAGGTGTGCAACGGGACGACGGCGGGCGGCGACTACCGCTTCGCGCCGGACGCCGATCCCGGCGACGGCCGCCTCGACGTCTGCCTCATCCGCGCCGTCTCGCTGCCGCGGTTTCTCCTCGCGATCCCGCGGGTCATGCGCGGCACCCATGGGACGATGCGCGAGGTGGTCCAGTTCCGCACGCGGTCGCTGACGATCCGCGGCGACGCCGCCCTGCTCCTGCACCTCGACGGCGAGCTGCGGGCGCCAGGCGCGGCCGAGTGCACGGTGACGGTGGAGCGAGGATGCCTGAACGTGTTGGTGGCCAAGTGAGTCGGACGGCCGGACGGTCGGACGGTCGGACCACGGCACTAGGTACGGTGCTCGTCGTCGTTCTGTCCGTCAGTCCGACCGTCCGGGTGTCCAGCCAAGACACCTCCCACGTTGTCGCGCCCGGGGCCCGGATCGTCTCCACAGACACCGCCCATCGCATCGGTCCCGGTGGCGCGTTCTGGCGCTCGCTGGTGCTCCCCGGGTGGGGGCAGGCCGCCACCGGGCGGCACGTGTCCGGGGCGCTGTTCACGACGTGGGAAGGCGTCACGGCGATGATGACGCTCAAGGCGCGGCGCGAGGCGAACTATCTGAGCCGCATCGGCGGGACGGGGTTGAAGCTCAAGCGCCAGGAAGTGCAGGATTGGACCGTGTTGTGGGTCTTCAACCACCTCTTCTCCGGCGCCGAGGCGTACGTCGCGGCGCACCTCCAGGATTTCCCCAAGGATCTGCAGATCCAGGCTGTGCCCGGCGGCATCGGCGTGAGCTTGCCCCTGCCGCGCCGATGAACGATGCGCCGCTCGGCGTCTTCGACTCCGGCATCGGAGGGCTCACGGTCGCCCGCGCGTTGTTCGAGCGGCTGCCGCACGAGGCGGTGCTGTACTTCGGCGACACGGCGCGCGTCCCGTACGGTCCCAAGTCGCCCGAGACGGTGCGACGCTACAGCGCCGAGATCCTCGCCTACCTCATCGGCCGCGGCGTCAAGGCGGTGGTCGTCGCCTGCAACACCAGCACAGCCCACGCCCTCGACCACCTGAGATCCCGCGCTTCGGTCCCGGTCGTCGGGGTCATCGAGCCCGGGGCCCGGGCCGCCGTGGCGGCGAGTCGATCGGGAACGATCGGCGTTATCGGCACGGTGGGCACGGTCGCGAGCGGGGCCTACGAGCGGGCGATCAAAGGGCTGCGGCCCGACGCGACGGTCGTCTCGGCGGCGTGCCCGTTGTTCGTGCCGCTCGTCGAGGAAGGGTGGTTCGACCATCCCGCCGCGGAGCTGATCGCGCGCGACTACCTCGAGCCGCTCCGTCGTTCGGGTGTGGATGTCGTCGTCCTCGGCTGCACGCACTATCCGTTGCTCAAGCCGCTGCTGCAGCGCGTGCTGGGGGCCGGCGTCCAGCTGATCGACAGCGCCGAAGAGACGGCTGCGCAAGTCGTCAAGGAGCTCGCGGCGCGCGACCTCGCCGCGTCCGCGAGGCCCCGTCCCGAGCACGTGTTCGCCGTCTCGGACGACGAGCCGCGCTTCCGTCGGGTAGGGGAGCGGTTTCTCGGTGAGCGGCTGAAGCAGGTGAGCGTGGTGCCGCTGGGCTGACCCTACGCCGAAAAGCTCTTCAGCTCGATGGCATCCCCGGTCACCACCGCGTAGCGGTAGCCGTCCAACCACGCGCCGGGGTTGAGGTAGGCGCGCCCATCGGGGAGCCGCTCCAGGCAGGGCCGATGCGTGTGCGCGAGGATCACCAGCCCCACGTCGCGCCGCCGCTCGAGCAGCCCGCGCGCGTACTCGGCTTGCGCGCGCGCGGCGCGGTCCAGCACCGCCTTGTCCCGGGTATTGTCGGCGAGCTTGCCGCTCAGCTTCGCCGCGATCCAGAAGCCGAGGTCGGGGTGCAATTTGCGGAACGCCCAGATGGTGAGCGGATGTCGCGTCACCCGGTGGAGCAAGGCGCCGCTCCAGTGCTGCTCGGTCAGCCCGTCGCCGTGCGCGATGTAGGTGTGCCGCCCGGCGAGGTCGAGCTCGGTTTCGCCCGCGTAGAACGCGATCCCCAGATCCCGGCGTAGAAAGTCGCCGCCCCAGCGGTCGTGGTTGCCGCCGATGAACGTGATGGCGACCCCGCGCGCGCGGGTCTGCTGCAACCGCACGATGCTCGCGAAATGCTTGCGGGGCACCACGGCGCGGTATTCGAACCAGAAATCGAACAGGTCGCCGTTGATCAGCAGGTGGTCGCCGGGCTGGGGCACTTGGTCGAGGAATGCGTGGAACGCCGCCTCCGTGGCCGGGGGAACCTGGCCCAGGTGGGCGTCCGCGACCACGAGGCACCGGGCGGCTGGCACGCAGACAAGCTAAGAAATTGGCTTTAGATTGCCTAGCGTCATGCCGACCACACGCGACAGAACCGGCGGTGAGCGGGTCGCTACGCCGATCGCGACGCCCGCGTCCCGCATGCCGGTCGTCCCTGGCGAGCGCGGCGTCGAGGTCCATCGGCGGCCGCCCCGCAACCCCGGCGGCCCGCTGGACCTGGACTGGGCGCTGGCGGTGCGGGTCAATCGCAGCGCCGTCGAGCGTCGGGCGGCGACACTCCCCACCAGGCGCACCGTCAAGAAGCAGTGGCAGGCGGCGTGGTTGCTGCGCGCGATCACCTGCATGGATTTGACGACCCTGCAGGGCGACGATACGCCGGGCACCGTGCGCCGCCTGTGCGCCAAGGCCCGCCGCCCTATCCGTGACGACCTCGTCGGCGCGTTGGGCGTGGGGCATCTCGGCATCACCGTCGGCGCTGTGTGCGTCTACCACCAGCTCGTTCCGGTTGCGGTCGAGGCGCTCGCTGGATCGGGGATCCCCGTCGCAGCGGTCTCGACGGGGTTCCCGGCGGGGCTCAATCCATTCCGCCAGCGGCTCGACGAGATCCGCGCGTCGCTCGAGGCGGGCGCGCGGGAGATCGATGTGGTGATCACCCGCGGCCACGTGCTCACGGGCGCCTGGGAGGCGCTCCACGAGGAAGTCCGCGCGTTTCGGGAAGCCTGCGGCGACGCGTGCCTCAAGGTGATTCTCGGCACCGGCGAGCTCGCGACGCTCACCAACGTCGCGCGCGCCAGCCGCGTGGCGATGCTCGCGGGGGCGGACTTCATCAAGACGTCCACCGGGAAGGAGTCGGTGAACGCGACCCTGCCGGTGGGGGTCGTCATGGTGCGCCAGATCCGCGAGTTTCACGAGCGCAGCGGCGTGGCCGTCGGGTTCAAGCCGGCCGGTGGCATCCGCGCGGCGAAACAGGCCCTGGAGTACCTCTACTTGATGAAGGAAGAGCTGGGCGATTCCTGGCTGCGTCCCGCGCTGCTGCGCTTGGGGGCCAGCGCGCTGCTCACCGACATCGAGCGTCAGCTCGAGCACTTCGCCACCGGGCGCTACTCGGCGGCGTACCGCCACCCGATGCCCTGAGCCGCCATGAATCATCCCACGGGCATCAGCGAGATCTTTGAGACGATGGAGTACGGTCCCGCACCGGAGGCCGAGCAGCCGGCGCTCGAGTGGATCGCGCGCCACGGCGGGGAGTTTGGCCTCTACGTGGGCGGGCGCTGGGTGAAAGGGCAGGATGGCCGCGGCTTCGACGTGATCAACCCGGCGACGCGCGCCAAGCTCGCCCGGGTCGTTCAGGCGGGGCCGGCGGACGTGAGCGCCGCGGTCGCGGCCGCCCGGGCGGCGCTCCCCGGCTGGGCCGCCCTCCCCGGCCACGCCCGCGCGCGGCATCTCTACGCGCTGGCGCGGGCCGTCCAGAAGCACGCGCGGCTGCTCGCCGTCCTCGAGAGCCTCGACAACGGCAAATCGATTCGCGAGACCCGCGACATCGACATCCCGCTCGTCGCCCGCCACTTCTATCACCACGCCGGCTGGGCGCAGCTCCTCGAAACGGAGTTTGCGGGGCATGGGCCCGCCGGCGTCGTGGGCCAGATCATCCCGTGGAACTTCCCGCTGCTGATGGTGGCGTGGAAGGTCGCCCCCGCGCTGGCGGCCGGCTGCACGATCGTCCTGAAGCCCGCTGAGTTCACGCCGCTCACGGCCCTCGCGTTCGCCGAGCTGGCGCACGAGGCCGGCCTGCCGGCGGGCGCCCTCAACGTGATCACCGGCGACGGCGAGTCCGGCAAGCTGCTGGTCGACCACCCCGACGTGGACAAGATTGCGTTCACCGGCTCGACGGAAGTGGGGCGGCACATCCGCCAGGCCACCGCGGGCACCGGGAAGAAGCTCAGCCTCGAGCTGGGCGGGAAAAGCCCGTTCATCGTCTTCGAGGACGCGGATCTCGACAGCGTTGTCGAGGGCGTCGTGGACGCCATCTGGTTCAACCAGGGGCAGGTCTGCTGCGCAGGCTCGCGCCTGCTGGTGCAAGAGGGTGTGGCCGCGCCGCTCATCGGCAAGCTGCGGGCGCGGATGGAGAAGCTCAGAGTGGGCTCGCCGCTCGACAAGGCGGTGGACATGGGCGCGATCGTGGCGCCGGTCCAGCTCGAGCGGATTCGCGGGCTCGTGGAGAAAGGCGTCGAGGAAGGCGCCCAGATGTGGCAGCCCTCGTGGGCGTGCCCCACCGACGGCTACTTCTATCCGCCGACGCTGTTCACCGACGTCTCGCCCTCCGCGACGATCGCCCAGGTCGAGATCTTCGGTCCGGTGCTGGTCTCCATGACGTTCCGCACTCCCGCCGAAGCGGTGGCGCTCGCCAACAACACTCCGTTCGGCCTGGCGGCGAGCGTGTGGACCGAAAACATCAACCTCGCCCTCGATATCGCGCCTCGGATCAAGGCCGGCGTGGTGTGGGTGAATTGCACCAACCTCTTCGACGCCGCGGCGGGGTTCGGCGGCTACCGCGAGTCGGGCTTCGGGCGCGAAGGCGGGCGGGAGGGGATGTGGGAGTATCTCAAACCAACGTGGGAAAAAGGCGTGGGGAGTGGGGAAGTGGGCGCTCCGGTGCCGAAGCCGAGTACCGGCGCTTCAGGGATCACCGGGACGCCCACATCCCCACATCCCACATCTCCACTCCCCGACATCGACCGTACCCCCAAGCTCTTCATCGGCGGCAAACAGGTTCGGCCCGACCAGACCTACAGCCGCCGCATCGTCGGGCCCGACGGGCGTGTCGTCGGCGAGGTGGGGGAAGGGAACCGCAAGGACGTCCGCAATGCGGTCGAAGCGGCGCACGCCGCGGCGGGCTGGGCCCAGGCGACCGGCCATCTCCGCGCTCAGGTCCTTTACTACATCGCTGAGAACCTCGCGCCGCGGAGTGCCGAGTTCGCTGCCCGCTTGGACGCCATGCTCGGCGGGGGCGTGGACGCGGCACGCCGCGAGGTCGACGCGACCATCGCCCGGCTGTTCACCTACGCCGCCTGGGCGGACAAGTGGGATGGGGCGGTCCACCACACGCCGGTGCGGGGGGTGACGCTCGCGATGAACGAGCCGATCGGCGTGGTGGGCGTCGCGTGCCCCGCCGACCGCCCGCTGCTCGGCTTCGTCTCTCTCGTGGCGCCGCTCGTGGCCACGGGGAACACCGTCGTGGCGATTCCGTCGGAGGCGGCGCCGCTGTCCGCCACGGACTTCTACGCCGTGCTCGAGACCTCCGACCTTCCTGCCGGCGTGATCAACATCGTGACCGGCTCGACCGACGCGCTCGCGCAGGTGCTCGCCGAGCACTTGGACGTGGACGGCGTCTGGTATTTCGGCGGGTCCGCCGCGCGGGCCGTCGAAGCCGCTTCGGCCGGGAACATGAAGCGCACCTGGGTGGAGTCCCACCGCCGCGATTGGCTCGATCCGCGCCAGGGCGAGGGGCGCGAGTTCCTGCGCCACGCCACCCAGGTCAAGAACATCTGGATCCCTTACGGCGAGTGAGCGCCGCCGCCCACGGTGTCCCCAAGGGGCCGGCCGAGTCCGTCATCGAGCTGCGCGTCAACTACTCCGAAACCGACCAGATGGGGGTGGTGTACCACGCCAACTACCTCGTCTGGTTCGATCGGGCGCGGACCGAGCATTTGCGGGTCACCGGATACACCTATCGCGCCATGGAGGAGGCGGGCGTATTCCTGGCGGTGACCGAGGCGCGCCTGCGCTTCCGCCGGCCGGCGCTGTACGACGATCTGGTGCGCGTGCGCTGCTGGGTGCGCGACCTCGCGTCGCGCCGCGTGACGTTCGGCTACGCGGTCGAGCGCGCGGGTTCCGGCGAGCTGCTCGCGACCGGCGAGACGTCGCTCATCGCCCTCGACCGCCGGCGCAACCCCACCCGCATTCCGGAGCACGTGTGTGAGCGTCTTCAGACGGTGCCGGACCCGGTACGCCTGTAGCGCCGCCTTCCTTCTTCTTATAGGGCTGGCGCCGGCGCGCGCGGCCGCGCAGCAGGTGGACGAAGCGCTGGTCGGTGCCCTCGCCCGCCTGCTCGCCGCCGCCGACGCCCGGCGCTTCGACGGGCCGTTGCTGGGCGACGGGCTCCACCACCCCAACCCGGCCGTGCGCCGCCAGGCGGCGCTCGCGGCCGGCCGCATCGGGGACCCGGCGGCGGTCGAGCTGCTCATCGCCGCCCTCGCCGACTCCAGCCCGGCGGTCCGGGCGGCGGCGGCGTTCGGCCTCGGGCGACTCCGTCAGGCACGCGCTACCGGCCCGCTGTTGACGCTGGCCCGCGCGGCGGCACCCGACCAGCAAGGCGACCCCGAGATGGAGGCCGTCACCGCGCTCGCCCAGATCGGCGGAGATTCGGGGGCGCACGCGATCCAGGCGCTGATCGACCTCGCCGCGCCCGGTCAGCCGGTCTCCGCCGTCGTCAGCCAGGCGATCCTCGAATCGTGGCGCTTGGGCCCGCGCGCCGCCGTTCCCCTGCTGCTCCGGTTCGCCACCGATCCGGATGCCGTGGTGCGTTGGCGGGTGATCTACACGCTGGGCCGCATTCGCGCCCTGCCAGGCGTCCCCGTGGTCCTCAACGCGCTCCAGGACGCCGACCCCCGCGTCCGCGCCATCGCCGCGCGCGGCGTCAACGCGGTCCTCACCGACAGTGCCAGGCTTGACCGCCGCGGGGTCACCGCCCGGTTGCAGGCGCTCCTCGGCGACCGGGACCCGCAGGTGCGCGTCAACGCGCTGCGCGCCCTGGCGACGTTTCGCGACAGCACGCTCGCGTCCGCCGTCGCCTCCCTGGCGTCCGACGCGGATGTGAACGTCGCCGTCCAGGCCGAAACCACGCTCGGGGCGGTCGGCGGCCGCATCGCCGTTGAAGCGCTGCGGTCGCGACTCGCGAGCCCGGTGTTCGCGCTGCGCCGCCAGGCGGTGATCGGCCTCGCGCAAGCCGACACCGCCGCGGGCGCGGAGGCGGCGCGCGCGCTGGCCTCGGACCCGGACCCGCTCGGGCGCCTCGTCGCTGCGGAAGCGTTGGCTGCGGCGCGCTCGCGCGGCCGGTTGGAAGCGTTGCTGGCGGATGCGGACGGCCGGGTCGCCGCACATGCGCTCCAGGGACTCCAGCGCTTCGTTCCGGACAGCGACGCCGCGCTGCGGGCGCGGGCGCGCGACCTGCTCGCCCACGCTGATCCCGCGGTGCGCAGCTTGGCGGCGGACTGGCTCGCGCACCGTCCCGATCCGGCCGACGTTGATCGGCTCACGCAGGCCTACACCCGCGCCGCCGCCGATCCCGTCGACGACGCCGCGCTGTCCGCCGTTTCGGCGCTCGCGGCGATCGCGCGCGCTTCCGCCGCCGGCCGCCTCGCGGTCGCGACCCGGTTCCTCGGCACCGTGCGGCGGCCCGACGACTACCTGGTGCGGCGGATGGCCATCGCCGACACCTTCACCGACGCGGCGGCGGCCTGGGGTCCCGACGTGCCGATCGCCACCGGCCGCAGCGACGCCGATTATCGCGACATCGTGCGTCGCTATCTCGTCCCGGCCCTCACCGGGCAGCCGGACCCGCAGGTCACAATCGAGACCGACCGGGGGAGGCTGACGCTCGAGCTGCTGCCGACCGAGGCGCCGATCACGGTCGCGGCGTTCCTGGGCCTCGTGGACCGCCACTCCTTCGACGGCGGGCGCTGGCACCGCGTCGTCCCCAACTTCGTCATCCAGGACGGCGATCCCCGCGGTGACGGCTGGGGCGGTCCCGGGTTCGTCCTGCGCGACGAAGTGAACCCCGAGCGCTATCAGGCGGGTACCCTGGGCATGGCCCTCTCGGGTCCTGATACGGGCGGCAGCCAGTTCTTCATCACGCATTCGCCGCAGCCGCACCTCGACGGGATCTACACCGTCTTCGGGCGGCTGACGGGGGACCTGCGCGCGTTGCCGCAGGTCGCCATGGGGGACCGCATTCGGAGCATCCATCGCTGATGCGCACCGGCGCCCTGGCTGTCGCGGTGGGATTGCTGGCCGGCCTGGTCCCGGCGGCGGCCGCGCAATTCGGCTACTTCGGACAGAATAAGATCCAGTACCGGCGCTTCGACTGGCGCGTGCTCCGGGGCGAGCACGTGGATCTCTACTACTATCCGGAAGAAGAGGAGCTGGGGCGGGTCGCCCTCGCCTACGCCGAGGAGAGCTACGACTCGCTGGAGCGGCGCTTCGCGCATGCGGTCCGCCGCCGCGTGCCGCTGATCATCTACGCTTCCCACACCGACTTCGAGCAGACCAACATCCTGCCGTTCGTGCCGCCCGAAGGCCTGCTCGGCGTCACCGAGTTCCTCAAGCGCCGCGTGACGCTCCCGTTCACGGGGAGCTACACCGAGTTTCGCCACACGTTGCGTCACGAATTGGTGCACGTCTTCCAGCTGAGCTTGTACGGCGAAGCCGTGGCACGCCACCCGCGGGCGCGTCTGCCGGGGATGCCGCTGTGGTTTACGGAGGGCCTGGCGGAGTACTACTCGGCCGGCGAAGACTCGCGCGACGAGATGATCTTGCGGGATCTGACGATCTCGGGCGACCTGCCCACGCTGGGCCAGCTCGCGTACGCCTCGGGCGGCATTGTCTATCCGCTGGGCGGCACCATCGTGCGCTTCCTGGGAACGACCTACGGCGACTGGCGCATCGGCGAGTTGTACCGCGAGCTGTGGAAGTACATGACGTTCGGGGACGCCGTCCGGGGGGTGTACGGCAAGACCCTCGTCCAACTGTCGGAGGAGTGGCTGTACTGGATGCGGCGCCGCTACTACCCGGCCGTGGCGGAGGGGCGCCCGCTCGCGGTCTCCGCGGAGCTGCTCGCGCGCCTCGCGATCAAGCCGGCCGCCTATCGCCTGCCCGGGGACAGCTCCGCGGCGGTGTTGTACTTCTCCCCGTCGACCGGCTACACGAACATCTATGCCCGTTCGCTGGGAAGCGGCCGCAGCCACGCGGTGGTCAAAGGAGAGCGCTCACCGCAGTTCGAGTCCTTCCACTTTTTCGAGTCGCGGATGGACGTGAGCGCTGCGGGCGTCGTGGTGTTCGGCAGTCGCTACCAGGACCGCGACGCCCTGTTTTTCTGGAGCCTCGCCAAGAACAGGGTCGTCGGCCGCTACCAGTTCCCCGAGCTCGTGTCCATCTTGTCGCCGGCGTGGGTGCCCGACGGGAAGAGCGTCGTGTTCAGCGGGCTCGCGGTCTCCGGGTACTCCGATCTCTACCGGCTCTGGCTCGCCGACGGCCGGCTCGAGCGCCTCACCTCCGATCGCTACCAGGACCTCGATCCGTCGGTGAGCCCCGACGGGCGCAGCGTCGTCTTCAGCTCGGACCGCACCACGTTCGGGCCGGAGGGAGGGCGCAACCTCTTCACACTCGACCTCGCGACGGGCGTGATCCGCTACCTGACCTACGGGCGGTGGCAGGACGACGGGCCCCGCTGGTCGACCACGACGCACCGCGTGTACTTCTCGAGCGATCGCGACGGGATTCCGCAGATCTATTCCGTGGACTCGAGCGGCGCCGGCCGGCGCGAGACGAGCACCCTCAACGGCGCCTTCGATCCGCAGTACGTCGAGGGCAAAGACGGCCTCGTGTTCGGTGGCTTCGCCGACCTGAGCTGGAACCTCTACTTCGCGCACCTGGCGACCGACAGCGCCGGCCCGACTTTCGCCCTGGCCGAACCGCGCGCGCCCGCCGAGTGGAGCTGGCCGGAGCTCGCGAACTCCCAGTACGCCCGCGCCGACGCCTCGCCGTACGAGCGGAAGTACACGCTCGACTTTGCGGCCGGCGACGCGGTGCTGGCGCCGGGCCTGGGCTCGGCCCAAGGCGCGCTGTTCCTGTTCAGCGACCTCTTGAGCGATCACCAGCTGTACGTCGAGCTGTCGTCGTTCCAGGGGAGCGGCCTGGGGAATCTGCTCGACAACTTCAACGGCACCGTCTTCTACCTGAACCAGGCCCGGCGCGTCAACTGGGGCGTCGGCATCTTCCGCCTGCGGGGGCTGTTCTTCGAATCGGATTTCAGCACGCTGTTCCAGGAACGCTCGGCGGGGGCGTTCGCCCAGGTCCGCTACCCGTTCTCCCGCTTCCGGCGCCTGGAGGCGGAGTACCGCGTCGAGCACTCCGACCGCTTCGACATCACGCGGCCCGACGTGCTGACGGGCGATCCCAGCGCCTTCCATCGCGTCGGCTGGCTGGCGTCGAACTACTTGAGCTACATCGAGGACAACACACTGTGGCTGCCGACGGGCCCGGTCGACGGCGAGCGCTATAACTTCACCGCCGGTTTGGTGAACGATATGAGCCACGGGCGCTTCGACGCCTGGGTGCTCTCCGGCGACTGGCGGCACTACTACCGCACCTCGCTGCGCAGCGCGTTCGCCGTGCGGCTGCTGGGCTACTTCGCTGGCGGCGAGCGCCCCCGCCGCATCAGCATCGGCGGCTCGTGGGCCCTGCGCGGCTATCCGGGGTTCGGCTACGTCACGGGCACCCGCGCCTGGCTGGTCAACACCGAGTGGCGGTTCCCGATCACGGACTTTCTCACCATCGGCTTTCCGTTCGGGGCGCTGCGCCTCCCGGGCGTGCAGGGCGCCCTCTTCGCCGACTATGGGCGCGCGTGGAGCGAAGTGTCGACCGCGCGGGGCGCGCTGGGCAGCACGGGGCTCGGGCTCCGGATGCCGGTGGGGGCGCCGCTGGTGCTGCGGCTCGATATCGGGTACCGGTTCCATTCCGGCGACCTGAGCCTCTACAGCCTCCCCGATCCCGGGCGCCGCCGGCGCTTCGTCGACTTCTTTTTCGGGTTTAACTATTGATCCGGCAACGCGTTTCGCTTGACCGGCTCCGCGCGCTTTCCTACATTGGCGCCGTGGTCGGGGCCGCGGCGTGTCATCCCCGTCCGGGCCCGCTGGTGCCGGCGCCGCTGCCGGCGCTGGACCGCGACACCGCGGTGGCGTGGATGCGCGCGACGCTGCCGCGGCACCCGGCGGCGATCCGGTTCCGGTGGAAGTACCGGGACGACCGGCTCAGCGCGGCGGGACGGGGACAGGCGCGGATCGCGCCACCGGATTCGCTGCGCTTGGACTACGTCGCGACGCTGGGGGTCAAATCCGGAGCCGGGGTGGTGGTCGGCGACTCGATTCAGTGGGCGGACCCGGAAAAGGATTTTCGCTCCCTCGTCCCCGCGATCCCGATGCTGTGGGCCGGGCTCGGGTATGTGCGGGCACCGGCGGACACCGCCGCCGTGTACGGCCGGACGGGCGCCGGCGCGATCGACGGCTGGACGGTGCGGGTCGTGGCGGGCGTGGACACGCTCGAGTACGTCCTGACCGAGGGACGCGAGCGGGTGCTGGAGGCGCAGTGGCGAAGGGCGGGGAAGGTGGTGGCGGCGAGCAGGACGCGGTTCGGCGCGAACGCGCTGCCCGCTGCGGCCCGGATCGACTTTCCGGAAGGACCGGCGCGCTTTGAGCTCACGGTTGTGGCGGTGGACACCGTGGCGGAGATTCCGCCCGCGCTCTGGCGCAGTCGTCGCTAGCGTCGCGGCGCTGATCGCCGCGGGGTGTCTCTATCATTTCACCGGCGGCGGGCTGCCCAACGTCCACACCGTGGCCATCCTGCCCTTCGACAACGACACGCCCGAGCCGGTGCTCACGCAGGAAGTGAACACCGCGGTCCGGGAAGCGATGGAAGGGCGGCTGGGGTTGCGGCTCGCCGGCGAGCAGACCGCCGACGCCGTGGTGCGCGGCCGCATCGCGCGCTACGACCCGGATGTCCCGGTCGTCATCCAGCCCGGCGTCGGCAGTGTGAACGTGACGCAGCGGCAGGTGCAGCTGACCGTCGACGTCGAGATCATCGATCAGCGCGACGGCAAGCCGCTCTGGAAGAAGCAGGGCCTGACGGTGACGGGGGAGTACCAGCCGCCGCAAGAAGCGGACGGGCGCAAGAAAGCCCTCGACAAGCTCGTGACCGAGATCGTGGACGGAGCGCAGTCCCAGTGGTGACCGGGGGAGGCGACCGGGCGGCGCGGCGCGGCGCGAGCAGCCTGGGGTGCCTCATCTCCATTCTCGTCTTCGTGGCGATCATCTACTACGCGATCCACATCGGTGAGGTGTACTTCCGCTACTACAACCTGCTCGACGAGATTCAGCAGCAGGCCCATCTCGCGGCGGCGCTCGACGACGGGACCATCCAGCGCCGCATCGTCCTGAAGGTGCAGGAGATCGGGCTGCCCGACGAAGCGGCGGCGAACCTGCGCGTGCGCCGCACCGCGATGCCGCGGGAGATCACCATCGAGACCTCCTACAGCGAAACAGTTCATCTCCCGCTGTTCAACCACACCTTTAATTTCCATCCGCGCACCAACGAGCCGCTCTGAGCGAGGGGCGGCGCGGTGACCACCGCGGCGAAGGTCCGGTCCGCGGCGGACGCGGTCGGCTGGCGCCGCTCCCAGCGCGGGCCCGTAGTGTTCACCAACGGCGTGTTCGACCTGCTCCACGCCGGCCATGTGGAGTTGTTGGAGGCCGCGCGCACCGAAGGCGAGGCGCTGGTGGTCGGCGTGAACAGCGACGCGTCGGTGCGCCGGCTTGGCAAGGGGAGCGATCGACCCGTCGTCGCCGAGGCCGACCGGGCCCGGCTGCTCGCCGCGCTCGCCGCGGTCGACTGCGTCGTGCTGTTCGACGAGGACACGCCGCTCCACCTGATCCGCCGCCTCCACCCCGACGTGCTGGTCAAGGGCGCGGATTACGCGCGCGATCAGATCGTCGGTGCGGACGAGGTTGAGGGCTGGGGGGGCCGGGTGGTACGCGTGCCGCTACTGGAAGGAAAGTCCACGACTGACCTGCTGCGCAAGCTTCACGATGTGAAATGACTCCCCCACCCAATCCGCAATCCGCAAGCCGCAATCCGCCATGAACCTCCTCGTCGCGACCCGCAGCCCGAGCAAGGCGCGGGAGATCCGCGAGTTGCTGGCGGGTCTGCCGTTCGAGGTCATGTTCCCGACCGACGCGCACCTCGAGCGCCTGCCCGAAGAGGATGACCTGGAGCAGGGCACGAGTTACGCCGAGAACGCCGTGGCCAAGGCGCGGTACTTCGCGCAGCGCAGCGGGCGGCCCACCGTCACGGACGATTCCGGTCTCGAGGTGGATGCGTTGCAGGGCCGCCCCGGCGTTCGTTCGGCGCGCTGGGCGGGAGGCGCGCGGGGTGCGGCGGGTGCCGACCTCGATCGCCGCAACAACGAGAAGCTGCTCGCCGCGCTGCAGGAGGTGCCCGAGGCACAGCGCACGGCCCGCTACCGCTGCGTCGTGGCGTACCTCGAGACCCCGACGGCGGCGCCCGAGATCGTGGAGGCGAGCTGCGAGGGGTACATCCTCGACGCGCCGCGCGGGACCGGGGGGTTCGGCTACGATCCCCTGTTCTTCTCGACCGACCTGCAGATGAGCTTTGGCGAGGCGGCCCCGGGCGCCAAGCACCGCGTCTCCCACCGCGGCCGGGCCTTCCGGGCGCTGATCGAGGTCCTGCTGCGCCGCAGTCAGTAGGGACGCTTTCGGCGAGTCGCAGTACGTTTCAATTCTCTATATTGACGTCTTATGGCGGACGCGCTATAGCTTGACCGCAACAAGTCCATGTTGAGGCTTGCTGGGGGGATTATGGCTACGAGCGTCCGCGAGTTCTTGGAAACCTATCCGCTTCACGCGAGGCTCAACACACCGTTGTCGGCCGGGTGGAACGGGCAGTGGCCCGAGGCAGTGGAAGCGCCCTGCCACGTGTGCGGTGCCAGCCGTTCCTACCAGATTTGGCCGAGCAAGGTGGCCGGCTTCACCGGCGAGGGGGGAGTCTACATGCTCAGCGGAACGTGCGAGCACTGCTGCACGGCGGGTCTTCTGTATTGGGTGGAGGTCAATTCACGTGAGGGGTGGATGCAGAAGGCCGGACAGCTTCCCGCACCGGGTTCGCCTGCCGGCATGGTAGGGGTTGCCGGAAGCTGAGACTCCTCGCCGGGCCTGAGCGTCGATCGCCGATCCATTTCCTTGATGGCTCGGCGATCTCGTTTTCAAGGGTGCTGTGCGCCGGCGAGTGGCTTTTTGGGGTCGGGTTGGTAGCTTTTCCTGGTGCGCCTAGGCGTCTGTGCGTCTACGCGTCTGGTCGTTTCGGGGTGTGGCGCAGCCCGGTAGCGCGCCTGGTTTGGGACCAGGAGGCCGCGGGTTCAAATCCCGCCGCCCCGACGTTCGCGCCCGTAGCTCAACTGGACAGAGCGCTGGGTTTCTAACCCAAGGGTTGGAGGTTCGAGTCCTCCCGGGCGCGCTGCGACTCTCCCTCATTTCTCTCCTGTTGATCCTCGCGGGGGCCGGCGCCGCCCAGTCGCCGCGCGCCGCCAATCCCGAACGCCCCACCGTCGCGACCCACGCCTATGCCGTCGCCCCGGGCTACTGGGAGCTTGAGCAGGGGTTCTCCATTCGCGGGCTTCACTCCCTGCGGGAAATGACGAGCTGGGACCTGAACTTGAAGCTCGGCCTCGCGCGCGGCTGGCAGCTCGGCATCTCGGGGCCCGCGTATGGCCGCACGGGGACCGGCACCGGCGTCGGGGATCTCGGCGTGGCGCTGAAGGCGCGCACGGATGTGACCAGCCGCATCGCGGTTGGCGTCGTGCCGGGCGTGACGCTGCCGACAGGGTCTCGGCGCGCGGGACTCTCGGCGGGCCGGACGCTTGGCGCGGTCGTCGGAGTCATGAGCGCGGACGTGGCGCCGGCGTGGCATGTGGACCTGAATCTGGGACCCACGGGGGTCGGGGCGGGGGCGCCACAGTGGTTCGGCTCGGCGGGCGTGAGCTGGAGTCGTGGCCCCGCGGCGCTGACAACCGAGTTCTTCGGGCTCACGACGGGCGGCGTCGGGCCGGCGCTGTCGGGTGCGCTCGTGGCGGTGCTGATTACTCCGGGCGAACGGGTAGTGGTGGATGCCGGAGGGGTGTGGGGCGTGACGGGGCAGACCCCCGATCAGCTGTTCCTCGGCGTGACGACGAACCTGGGCCGTATCTTCGAGTAGCTGCCGCGCGTCGCCTTGACAGCTCTCCTGCCGGGAGCCATTTCCTAACCAAGTCGGCCCCCCGGGGGATTGCTGTGCGCCCTGCCGTCTCACCCTCGTCGACTTCGCTGGATGGAGCCGTGCCCCTTCGTGTGCCTGGCGCGGATTCCCGATGAGTTGTCCCGCCGAGAACTCGCCGCTTCTTCGTTTAGCTACAGGAGCTTCTTTTATGACACGTCACGCGTTTCAGTGGCGCCTGAGGGTGTCGGGCGCAGTGGCGGCAGTGGTCGTCGCTTCCTTGTTCTCACTTGACGCCGTGTCTCTGGCAGCGCAGACGGGGACGATTGAAGGGAAGGTCACGGCCGTCAGCTCGGGTGAGCCCATTGCTGGGGCGGAGGTAGCGATCCCAGGGATCAACCTGGGCGCGCGCACGGGCGCGGATGGCAGCTTCAAGTTGCTGAACGTGCCGGTGGGGCTGCGCGAGCTCCGCATCCTCGCCATCGGCTACAAGGTCGTGACGCTGCGGCTCACCGTGAGCGCGGACAGCGCGAGCACCGTCACGGTGCAGCTGGCGCCCAGCCTGCTCCAGCTCGATGCCGTCGTGGTGACGGGGACGGCCGGACAGGCGCGCGTGCGTGAGATCGGGAACTCGATCGCGCAGGTCAACCTTTCGCAGGTCAAAGACCCGCCCGCCAACATGGACCAGTTGCTCCAGGCTCGGGCGCCGGGCCTCAGCGTGATGCAGACAAGCGGGATGGCCGGTGAAGGGGCGCAGATCCGCCTGCGCGGCGCCGTCAGTGTCTCGCAAAGCAATCAACCGATCGTCTACATCGACGGCGTCCGCGTGCGCAGCGAAGGCTATCGGCGCAACCGCCCGCCCCAGTCCGGCTCGGACGGCTTCCGCGGCGGGAATTATCAGGCGAGTCCACTAAACGACATCAATCCGGCCGACATCGACCACATCGAGATCATCAAAGGTGCGGCGGCGAGCACGCTGTACGGCACTGAGGCCGCGGCGGGCGTGATCCAGATCTTTACCAAACGCGGCACCAGCGGGTTGCCGCGCTGGACTTTCGAGACGGGACAGGGTTTCGACCAGTTGCGGCCGTTCGGTACTGACTCGGTGCCGTTCCTCAATCTCCGGCCGGCGAGCAGCCCCAAGGGGCAGTGCGTCTCGAACCCCGTCCCGGGCTGCTCCTGGATCCGCAACGGTTACCGGGAGCGCTACGTCGGCTCGGTGTCGGGCGGGTCCGGGGCATTCCAGTACTTCGTGTCGGGGAACTGGGAGAACAACGATGGCGTGTTACCGCTCGACAACGAGCAGAGGCTCGGCACGCGAGGGAACTTCAGCTTCAATTTGATGGACAACCTCAAGTTCGACTGGAACACGGCCTACTCGAAGACCGATCTCTCGAACACCCCGTCGGGAAACAACGCGCAGGGGCTGGTGCTCAACGTGTATCGTGCCGAGCGGAACTACCGGTCATCGAGCGACCCGCGGGTGATCGACTCGCTGCTCAACCAGAGTCTCACGACCGGCGTGCAGCGGCTCACCACGGGTGGCACGGTCACCTACACCCCGGTCCCCTGGTTCACCAACCGCTTCACGGTCGGCTACGACGTGGCCCAGCAGGAAAACCGCAACCTCCGTCCGTTCGCCTTCGTCAGCCAGCCGGAAGGCCGGCTGTCCGACGAACAGATTCGCTACTCAATTCTGACGGCGGACTACGTGGGGAACATCGATTTCCGGCTGACGGGGGAGGTCGGGTCGACGTTCTCGTTCGGCGGTCAGAGCATCACCTCGGACCAGGTCCGCACCACCGCGTTCGGCCAGGGCTTCCCTGGTCCCGGCGACCCCGTCGTCACCAACGCTTCCACGTTCCTCGCGGGCGAGGACCGCCTGCGCGTCGTCAACGCCGGGTTCTTCTTCCAGAACCTCTTCAAGCTGCGGGACCGCTACTTTCTCACCGGCGGCCTGCGGTTCGACGGCAATAGCGCCTTTGGGAAATCGCTGGGCCTGCAGGTTTACCCCAAAATGAGCGGGTCGTACGTCATCTCCGAGGAGCCCTTCTGGCCCCAGGCCCTCGGGGAGATGAAGGTGCGCGGCTCCCTCGGCTGGTCCGGGCGGGCGCCCGGGGCGTTCGACGCCGTCAAGACTTGGACGCCGTGCACTTCGAACAACCAGTCCTGCTTCCTGCCCGGGAACATCGGCAACCCCGACGTCGGTCCCGAGCGCACCCGTGAGGCGGAGCTGGGCTTCGATGCCGCGTTGTTTCGGAGCCGCTTGACCCTTGAGTTCACCTGGTATCACCGGTTGACGACCGACGCCCTCTTCCCGGTGCGGCAGGTGCCCTCCAACGGCTTTCTCGCCAGCCAGGCCGCGAACGTCGGCAGTCTGTCCAATACCGGCATCGAGTTCGCCGTCACCGGGGCGGTCGTTAATCGGCCCGAGTGGGGACTCGAGCTCGGTGGCAGCATCTACACGAACCACGGGCTGGTCCGCGACCTCGGCGGGGCCGTCCCGTTCTCCGCTGGCGGGGGGTGGGTGGAGCCGGGCTTCCCGCCGATGGTCGCCATCGGCACGCTGATTCGTAATCCCAACGAGATCGCGCCGCCCGATACGATGATCTGCCGGAACGTCCCGCTTCCCAATCGGCACTGCACCTCTAGGGGCTACTACGTCTTCGGGCCGCAGCAGCCGACGCTCATCCTGGGCACGAGCGCCACGCTGCGTCTGCCGAAGGGCGTCACGCTGTCGGCGCGCGGTGAGTACCAGGGCGGAGCGTGGATCAATGACGGGGCGTCGACTCAGGCGCTGTTGCGGTCGGTCCGCTGGCCGACCTGCGCGCGGGCCTACCCGTTCCTGGCCGCGGGGGACACGAACAGCCTGACCGCGCGGGAGCGGCTCGAGTGCATCCCGACGAATTTCGCTCGGGCTGGCGACGCGAACATCATGTGGTTCCCGCAGGACTTCTTCAAACTGCGCGACATCACGCTCACCATCCCCGTTGGCTGGGCCATCCGCCGCGCCAGCTCGGCCACGCTCAGCATCACGGCGCAAAACTACTTCAAGTGGATCAACCGGCAGCTCCGGATGTTCGATCCCGAAATGGTTGGCCGGGACGCCCTCGACTCGCAGAACCGGGACATCTCCGAACACGTCCCTCCGCCCGCCGTCGTCACCGTCAACCTCCGCGTCGCGTTTTGAGGAGGACCAGGCCATGCGTACCCATCCCGATTCGGCGTTCCGGAAGGTGATTGCGCGCGGGGGCGGCTCGTTCCTATGCGCGGTTTTTCTGGTGGCCGCGTGCGACACCTCGGTGACGAACCCCGGACTGATCCCGGACGAAGCCCTCGACCGGCCCGAGGCGTGGCCGGCCATCGTCATTGGGGCCCGCCGTGCGTTGGCGGACGCCATCGGCAGCGCCTCGGGGACCGGCGGCCAACTGCTGTACTGGGGGGCCGCCGTCAGTTACGAGATCAACCCGGCCGGCTCGACCGGCAGCTTTGGCATCCCGCCCGACGTGCAGGGCGGTCTGCTCCTCGAGACCACGACGAGCGCCGACTGGAGCTCTTCGAACCAGGCACGCTTCGTCGCCGAGGTGGCGGTGCGGCGATTCCAGCGAGTGATGCCCGATACCCTGTTCGCCAAGTCCACGCTCGTGGCGCAGGCATACCTCTACGCGGGCTTCGCCAATCGCCTGCTGGGAGAGAACTTTTGCCAGTCCGTGATTCCGGTGCAGAACCCCGACGGTTCGCTCTCGCCAGGGTTCCTTGGGCCCTCCACGCTCTACCTGCAACGGGCCGAGACCGCGTTTACGAACGCGATGGCGACCGCGACTGCGTCTGGGAAGACCGACACGGCCACGACGAGTCTGAAGCGGGCGGCGCTCGCAGGTCGGGCATCGGTGCGGGCGGACCTCGCGACGTACGGGCAGGCGAACTGGTCCGACGCTACGGCGGACGCCGCGCTGGTGCCCGACACCGCCAAGTTCCTTATCCCGTATTCGTCGCAGAACACGGATCAGTACAATTACCTCTACTGGGCCCGCGCGGGCACCCCGTACCGCGCTCACACCGAGTGGGGAACCTTCTACGAGCTGTACTATCGGGCGACGCGGGACCCTCGGGTGAAATGGGATTCCACGGGGCTCAACGGAGACGCCGCCGTCGCGCGGTTCGGCGGCTTGGTGCCCTTCTGGCCGGAAGCGAAGTACACGGCCACGACGGCTCCCGTGCGGCTCGCCAGCGGGTGGGAGATGCGCCTGCTCGAGGCCGAGGCGGCGCTCGTGGGCGGTGACACCGCGACGGCGCGGGCCAAGATGGACCTCCGCCGCGCGACGCTCACGCCGGTCCAGCCGGGGGTCACCTTCACCAACGTCACTGAAGCCTGGACGGCGCTCAAGACCGAACGGGCGCTTGAGCTGTGGCTCGAGGCACGCCGCCTGGGAGATTTGCGGCGCTGGCTCGACAACGCTGTGCCCGGCGATCCACCCGACGGCCTCTACCGTGATACCAACAGCGACGGCGTCAACGATGCGCGCGTCGAAACCATGACGATCCCGGTGGCCCGTTCCCTGTGCTTCGCGGTCGGAAGAAACGAGCGTGAGACGAACCCGAACATCCCCTGAGGCGCCACGTCGGCAGGCGGCACCGCGCGCCGTGCTGTGTCTCTCGGTATTGGTGTGGGCGTTCGGCTGCTACACGTATGTGCCAGCGACGACCGAGGCGGTGCCGGTGGGTGTGCGCGTCCGCGCCCTGATGTCCAGCGAGGCCGAGGTCCGGTTGGGAGACTCGCTCGGACTGGAGCGGGGGGCCCTGCGGGGCACCCTGTTGGAGCGGGACAGCAGCCGGTGGTTGATCCAGGTCCAGATGGCGACCGGCGCGAGGGCGTTTGGAGCGCAACCGTTGTATCAGCGGATCGCGGTCAGCCCACAAGACGTGCTGCGCGTGGAGGTGCGACGGATGAATGGAGTGCGCACCGGGGTCCTCGCGGCGGTCCTGGCTGGCGCTGCGGCCATCGTCCTCGTCCAGGGGTTCGGTCTGCTCCGGCCTGGCACGCCGGAACCACCGCCAGGCGGTCCGCCCGACTTGTGGGGGACGCGGTGAACCTGGGCCGTATCTTCAAGTAGCGCCCCCCCTTGACCCGGGTCCCGTGGCCCGGTTAGCATTGAATTCTGCCCGCGAGTTTTTGTCGCGGGCTGCTCTTTGAGAACTGATGGTCGAGCGTGAAGGAGTGCGGCCCCATTTGGAGCGGCACGCGGTCAGACGCGTGTCGTGAGGGGTTTCGACTCTGACGTGATACGGACGACAGAATTACAGTCGTTCATTCGAGCTATTTCGAATTCTCATTGGAGAGTTTGATCCTGGCTCAGGACGAACGCTGGCGGCGTGCCTAACACATGCAAGTCGTACGGGACCGGGGGGCAACTCTCGGTTCAGTGGCAGACGGGTGCGTAACACGTGAGGAACCTGACTATCGGCGGGGGATAGCCGGCCCAACGGCCGGGTAATACCGCGTACGATCCCGGCGGGGCATCCCGCTGGGATGAGAGCAGCCGCAAGGTTGCGCCGATGGGGGGCCTCGCGGCCTATCAGCTAGTTGGCGGGGTAACGGCCCACCAAGGCGACGACGGGTAGCTGGTCTGAGAGGATGGCCAGCCACATTGGGACTG
>Ga0209806_1000656_pt1 | contig 23462 bp, 17 predicted proteins | sample GraSoiAngelo_152_FD_186166 | JGI IMG/M metagenome (GOLD analysis project Ga0209806, IMG submission 186166) | Grasslands soil microbial communities from the Angelo Coastal Reserve, California, USA - 14_1009_12_30cm (SPAdes) (version 2) | ecosystem: Environmental > Terrestrial > Soil > Grasslands ... | reverse complement strand
GCTCGGCGTGCTGGTCTCTGCCTACTGGAAGCCGGTATACAAATACATCCGGCTGCACTGGAATAAGGAGAATGAAGACGCGCAGGATCTGACCCAGGATTTCTTCGCTCGACTGCTGGAGAAGCAATTGCTGGATCGTTTCGACCCCGGTCGCGCACGCCTCCGCACCTATCTGCGCGTCTGCATTGACGGTCTGGTCATGAATACAGACAAATCTTCGCAGCGCTTGAAGCGGGGCGGGGAGGTTGCATTTTTGGCTTTGGACTTCGAATCTGCCGAAGGTGAGATGTCGAAGACGCAAGTTTCTCCGCCAGGAAATCCGGAAGAGATGTTCGCGCATGAATTCGCCCGAAGCCTATTCGGACTCGCCGTGGACCGGTTGCGGAGGGAGTGTGAAGCAGATGGGAAGGGAACGCATTTTCGGCAAGGTGAAGTCGCTGCCGCTTGGCGCTTTGTTTGGTTTGGGTATTGGATTATTGCTGGCATATGGAGTAGCTGCTATGCAGCCCCCGGGGCAGCACTATTATTTCGCGATCATGTTGCCGGGAGGAATGGTGGGAACGATTATCGGTTATGCGACGCAACGCTTTGGGCAGCCGACGACGCGTTTGAGAAGCAGCAAAGTCTGACGACGGTGCGATTTTCAGTGCCGTCCCCGGAAGGGGACTCAGCCATCTTTCCGGCTTAACCCCCCGCACTTACGTGTGGGGCTAGTCTCTGCCGTCGCTCCGCGACTGGGAGCGGAGCGCTAGCCTGACTTAACGTGTTGGCCTGACTTCCGTGTTGACCTGGCTTAACGTGTGTTGGACGGGTCGGATTGCGGTGCGCCCTCTTCTTCCTCGCCATGCATCAGGCCGAATTTTTTAAGCTTGTAACGCAAGGCGTCGCGGCTGATGTCGAGCAGCTTGGCGGCTTGTGTCTGGTTGCCGGTGGACTGCCGCAGCGCCAACTCCACCATGGCGCGCTCGACTTCCTCCAGGGACGTTCCCCCTTCGGGGATATAGAGGCGGGGAAGCATGCGTCCGTTGGCAAGCATTTGACCGTTTTCGGGCGCGGCGCTGCGTTCGAACACAGTGCGGCCACCGGTTTCGGCTACGGAAAAAGGCAAGTACACCGGACGCAGGTACTGCTCGTCTTCCAGGATCATCGCGCGCTCGATGGTGTTCTTCAATTCGCGGACGTTGCCGGGCCAGGTGTGGTTCAGAAGCATTTTCCGGGTTTCATCAGTGATGCCGCGGATCGACTTCCGAAACCTTCGGTTGTAGCGGTCGATGAAGGAATCGACCAGGGGAAGAATGTCTTCCTTGCGGTCGCGCAAGGGTGGAATAAATATCGCGATGATGGCGAGCCGGTAATACAGATCCTGCCGAAATTGGGCTTCGCGCACTGCCTTTTCCAGATCGCGATTTGAGGCTGCGATGACGCGAACGTCGACCTGCATGTCGCGCACGCCGCCCACGCGCCGGATGACCTGGTCCTCGAGGACGCGCAGCAGCTTGGCTTGCAAGAGCGGCGAGAGTTCGCCGATCTCGTCCAGGAAAAGCGTGCCGCCGTCCGCCATTTCGAACAGGCCCTTCTTCATCTGCTTGGCGTCAGTGAAGGCGCCTTTCTCGTGGCCGAACAGTTCGGCTTCCATCAAGGTCTCGGGGATAGCGGAGCAATTGATGGCGACAAAGGCCTTGTCGGCGCGCGCGCTCTCGTAGTGGATGGCTTTGGCGATCAGGTCCTTGCCGGTGCCGCTCTCGCCCTGAATCAGGATGGTGATGGCTTCGCTGGCTGCTACTTTGCGGACGAAATTCATCAACTCGGTCATCTTGCCGGAAATGCCGACCACGTTGTGGTACCCGGTGCGGCGGTGGACCTCGCCGCGCAAGGATTGCACTTCGGTGCGCAGACGGGTGGTCTCCAGGGCATTCTTGATGGTGACGTGGAGTTCGTCGAAATCGAGCGGCTTGCCGACGAAGTCGTAGGCGCCGAGCTTCAGTGCGGCCTTGACGTCGTCCAGTTGCGGGTCGGCGGTGATCATGATGACGGCGCGGGCATCGCCGTTCTTTTTGAGCTGGTCGAGAACCTCTAGGCCACTTATGTCGGGCATACGAACGTCTAGCAGGACGAGGTCGGGAGACTCGTGCTGCGCGACTTTCAGGCCAGGCTCTCCGGCCTCGGCCTCCACGACGTGGTAGCCCCATTCTTCACACTTCTGGCGCAGGGACCAGCGCACCAGGCGCTCGTCATCGACAATCAGGATCTTCTCGGAAGGCATTCCCTATAGCTTACTACGACTGTTTTCGGGGGAGTTTCGGCGTGATTGTATGGGAAACCGGGCGGGGATGCCTATAGTTGACAACCTATTATTCGGAGCGATGGAGGCGGAGAACGCAAAAAGCCTGACGGAGTCCAGCCAGCATGGCAGAAGTCACCTGCTGAGCTTGGAACTCCGTGATCAGGCGTATGGCAACTTTCGCAACAAGCCGCGAACGAAGCCCTGGTTAACTATTCGATTCTTTAATGTCCTCGTCCGCTTGCTTGGATGCTTTCTTAGCTTCCGTCTTGCTGTCAGAGGTTGGGCGCAGAGTCTGAATGGCTTTGCCGAGGCTCATCGACTTGCTTCCGGTGCCGGCCGGGCACGCCGTGCTCGATTTGAGCGCGGTGCCAGTCATATCGGCCTGGAGGCAGGAGAAGCTGATGCCCAGATTCTTGCTGACGTGGGCCGCGGCGACGCACTGACCCAGGTTCTTGAAGCCGGTGCAAGCCTGCTGTGCGCTCATCCCGGTCAGGTGCTGAATTTTGCCGGCCAGTTGCGTATTCCGGGTGAGGATGTCGTTCATTGTCTGACCATGAGACGCGCTCATGTTATTCCCCGCATTCGCGGCATGGTCACTCGCACCGTGGTTCATGCTGGCGCCGCCACCCATCCCGCTCCCCATGCCTCCGGGATGTCCGTGCTGGGCCAGTGCCGGTGCACAGCAGATTGCGAGAGCCAGGGCGATTACAAAAATGTGAATGGACTTCATTGGTTTTGCTCCTTCTTCGCGGATGAGATTTCTTTGAGGCTGCGTTCTACTGCACGTGCTTTCCATACAACTGCTTCAAATTGAAGCCGAGCGCAAATGAGACTGAATTCAATTCGTAGTGCATGCTCCGGGTAAAACCCAGCGTGAGATCAACCCCTCGCCAAGGGTTGGCGCCGACCCAGGTCGAAAAGCCGTCGTCCTTGGCGATGTCAGCGCTGCCGGTGGTCTGCTGGCCGCTTTCGAAGATCCGACCGTGCTGCCCGGAGGCGCCATGAGCCACCTGGCTGAAGACCGTCTGCTGGCCGCTGGGAAGAATGTCGTAACCCGATGCGCCCACGCTGAAGAACTTCCAAACGTCGTAGGTCGCGCCGCCTTCAAAATGGGTGTTGAACCCCAGCGTGGTGTAAGGCCGGACAAACAGACGTGTGCTCACGATAGTGTTAGCGATGCCCACATTGACGAAGGGTTTCAGGTCGGAGAACGAATGATCGAAGTGATTGGTCCAATCGAAAGTGCCGCGTCCCGTGCTCAGGCCCTTCTTGCTGTCGCCCACGGGGGCGAATCCGGTTAGCACGGAACCGAAGTTCACGATGGGAAGCGCGTATCTCACATGCACATCGACGGAAGGATTGCCCAATCCGTTGGTGGATGTCGCCCCGGTGGAGCTGGAAGGTCGAACAAAGTAGATGGGCACGCCCGCGTCGACACCGAAGTGCGGCGTGAAGTCGTAGCCAACACTCGCGGTGAGCTCGTAGATCTGGCCTTCGCTGTTGGCACTACCGTCGAATTCAACGTAAGAGGTGAAGCCGGTCGATGCCTCTGCGGCCGGCTTCGGGCCAGACTGCGCCATTGCACCGGCTGACAGGAGAACAACTAGAACGACCACCGCGAGGACAGAATGTCGCTTCATGAGTGTTGGAAACTCCGATGAAATTTTTGTGCTTGGGAACGCGTCGCTTGCATACCAGGATGGCCCCACACCACCTGGTAACGCATCAATCCTGGTTACCGCCGGTAACCGTCCATGGGCGGCATGCTTTCAACATGCATGTTGTGCTCCCGAGGACGAAGGGGCAAGTTACGTAAGGGAAATGAGGTACTTAGGTTGGCGGGGAAGACCGCAAGAGCCCATTAATTAAGGAAGTTCTTGCACGGCCAAAGCAAGAATTGCATCACGGCGCACCTGCTCAAGAGACCGCAGCCTCGGCATCTTCGGCATGAACCTGTGAGTGATGGATGGGAAGGGTGATCAGGAATTCCGTGCCTCTGCCGAGTTCGCTTTCAACGTCGATCCGGCCCCGGTGGTCCTCAACGATGCGGCGGGCCAGCGACAGACCCAGCCCCGTGCCGTTGCCCTTGGTTGTGTAAAACGGGCGGAAGATGAAGGGAAGGTGCTCGGGGGAAATACCACGGCCACTATCGGTGACAGAGATCAGGGCTTTATCCTTTTTTGCGGCGACGACGACCCGGATTGTGCCAGCGCCTTCGATTGCCTGCACTGAGTTCAGCAGGAGGTTGAGGACAACCTGGTGCATCTGGTCGGAGTCGTGTTCGACATTGGGGAGCTGGGGATTTTTTTCGAGCTCGATCTTGATGGGTTTCGAGAGCACCTGCTGGCGCGCGAGCATGACCGCGTGCTCCACCGTAGTATTGAGATCACTGGCGCGAACATCAGGCGGGTGCGGACGCGCCGCTTGCAGCAGGTCAGTGAGAATGCGGTTGATCTGTGCAACCTCCAAACGCACATCTTTGATCACCGCGCGCGCGGGGCTTGTGGTGGGCAGGTCGCGGCCTACTATCTCGATGACACCGGCGATACCTGCGAGCGGATTGCGGATCTCATGTGCGAGCCCGGTGGCGAGCTCTCCCAGGGTGGCCAGGTGCTCCGCGCGCGACATCTGGGTGCGATGCAGGCGGTCGATCTCTTCGCGGCTCTCGCGAAGTTGCTGGACCATGTGATTGAAGTTGCGACCCAGGTCACCAATCTCGTCGTTTCGCTTGGCAAATTTGACGGAAACGTCCAAGTCTCCTTCGCCCACGCGCGCAATCTTGTCCTGCAGCTCGACCATAGGACGCTGGATGAGATAGGCCAGGGCGATCATCACCGCCGCACAAATAGCGACGGCGCCGCAACCGGCTACGATCAGCACCTGATGGCGCTCGGGATCCCGCAAGGAAACGGTGGCCATCAGGAAGAGCAAGAGGCCGTTCAGCAACACGAAGGCGACCGGGAGCACGGTCTTGACCTGCCAATTCACGCGCACCGACGGCATGCCTGCGTCTTCGCGGCGGAAGCTGACCGGTGATTGCACTATTTCCCCCTCTGGGTACAGAGCCCTGGCGTGAGCGGAAACTCATGCATAGGCATGGAGTCCGGGCAGCAAGTAAGTCACGCCAAAGAACGTGAACATCACCACTACGAATCCAAGAATAGCGAAGTAAGCTGCGCGACGTCCGCGCCAACCGCGGGTGATTCGCATATGAAGGTAGCCGGCGTAGACCAGCCACGTAATGGCCGCCCACGTTTCTTTGGGATCCCAGCTCCAGTAAGAGCCCCAGGTGCGGTTTGCCCAATATGCACCGGCTGCAATCATCAGGGTGAGCAATGGAAAAGCAATACAGATTGTTTTGTAGGTAATGCGGTCGAGAGCTTCGGCTGTGGGCAACAGGCGTTCGAGATCGGGCCGGCGCCACAGCAAGAGAAGATATAGCAGAGAACTAAAGATTCCGCTTACCAGGCCGGAGAGAATGAAAGGGCTCGCCGCCAGGCTGGTGGCATAGAGCCCTTCCGCATCGAGGGAGGGATACTGGCCGGCGCGAGCGCGCAGCAGGAACACGAGCAGCGCCACAATCTGCAGCAGGATGCTGACGAAGACCGCGCGGTTGGCGAGTGTAAACAGCGCCTCGTTCTTGCGCATGCGGCCCACGATATAGAGAGCGAACGGTGCAGCCACTACGAGCAGCACCAGCAGCATGAGCCATCCCAAGTCTGGGATAACCACGAACAGCCGGACGCCGCGCTGCAGAAACATTTCGGATTTTTCCTGCGCGTTCCAGCCGACTACGCTCAAGCCTCCCCAGTTTTCGAAGCGAGTCAGGATTCCCAGATAGACACCGATTCCGAAGAGGCTGGTGGTCGCAAGAAACGTTTCGTTCTGCATTTTGTCCTGGATCAGGAACATTAAAGCGAGGGCGAAGCTGAGGGCGCAGGCGGCATAGGCGAGCATGGCCAGGGTCACATGCACGTGCAGCCAGGTGGATTGAAGCGCGGGCACCAACGGATGAACATCGGTACGAAGCAATTGCATCAAGACGACGCCGACGATCGCCACCGGCATGGTGACGGTCCCAATTACCTTCACGCCGAATTTCTTTTCCGCGATGAGAGTCAGAACGGCAAGCGTCCAGACGAAGCTCAGGAGCATTTCGTAGATGCTGGCGAAGGGCGGGTGCCCCGCCTCATACCAGCGATGCGCGACCGCGCCGGTGTTGGCGGCGAGGCCGGCCCAGGTCGCGAGCGAGGCGAAGCGTACGTAGGAATCTGTGCCGGTTACACCAAATCCAAGGTAGAGAGCACCAGCCCCGGCGTAGAAGATCAACGCTGCATAGAGCAGGTTTGATTCGTTGAGCAAGTTGCCGCTCTTCACCACGTTCAGGAATGCCATGAACAGCAGGAACGCGATGCCCAGTCCAACCATCACGATGAGCGTGGTTCCGGTTGCCGCAGGCTGCTGTTCTACTCGTGCGCGCGCCATTATTCTCCTCCGATGCAGGTGTTGCCCCTTATGCGATGGAAGGAACCCGCGTGCGTGCGGGTACTTCCGCCTGTGTCTTCAGTTCCGCTTCGATTTTGCTGACCAGTTCGCGAAAACGTTCTTCAAATGCCTCCCGGTTGCGATTGGCCAGACCCCCGACCCAGAGTGTGTATTTGCCATTCGCTTCGCGAACCGGAACCGCCCAGAAACGCGTGTGTGCCACATAAAAGACGAAGGTCAGGCCGATCCCCATGCAAATTACGCCCGCCCACACCGCCCACTGTCCGGGTTCGTGAGAAACCTCGAGCCCCGTGAAGTAGCCCATTTTTAAATCGACCGCCTCGAATTCATAAGGCGACTGGGCGTTTTCCGCAAAGCCTTCCAACGCGGGGAGCCAAAAGTTGACGTGCTTGCCACTTTTGCGCGAAGTAACAAGCAGGTGCGCGGCAGGATTCTGCACTGAGGTCGAGCGCGTATAGACCTGACCATCGCTCACCACATAATCAGGAATGAACTCTGCCAACTGGACCGTGGTGTCGGGATCGAGGGATGCGATCTCATTCAGTCCCAGGGCAAGATCCTTCTTCTCGCCCGGGCCGCTCGAGGCCCTGGCCGTCAGCAGCAGTTTCTCGAGCTTGCCGGTAGGTCCGTAACTCGCCTGGTAGAAACGAACGCCGCCGTACACCAGCGGATCGTTTACGACGATTTCCTTGCGCTGCAGGTCTTGGCCGTTGCGAACGACTGCCAGTTGCGACCACCACTTCTTCGGTGTGCCGTCAGCATAGTTCTCCTGGCCGGCGCCGTCGCACCGAACCGCGAAGGGCAGAGACTTCTGTTTGCCGTCGCGAAGTTCAACCAGGCTGGACTGCTGACCCTGGGTGAGCTTCACAAAGCCGCGCCAGCCCCAGAGGGCGTCCACGATGCCGCCAAAGAAAATAAGGAGAAGGCTGGCGTGCACGATGTACACGGCCATCTCCGAAATGCGATTGCGCTCGGCAAAGAGCGAGAAATGATTGCTCTGCACTACGCGTTCCGGCTTAAATCCCAATTCGTGAAGTGAGCGCTCGGCAGCCACCAGGCCAGTTTCCTCGTCAGCAATGGGGATCTGCTTCTGTATCGGGAGCGCTCTACGGAAGGTCTTGTCCGGGGACTTGTAGGGGCGGGCGTAGTAGCGCCACGCATTGGGGAAACGCTCGATGGAAGCGGCGATGATGCAGAGACTGACCAGGATCATTAAGGCCACGAACCACCAGGCGTGGAAAACGTCTGTGAGGCCGACCGCATCGAGAATTCGCAGCACCTGGGGCGAATAGGCGCGTTGCATTTCGTCCGGATCCGTAACTGGCCGCTGCAAAACGATCGTGCCCGCCGCGGACAGCACCACCACGGTGATCAACAGGACAACCCCAGTCTTAATCGAACTCAGAGCCTGCCAGATCTTCCTTCGCAAACTGCGTATATGGACAGCCATATCGTCCTCATCTCCACTGCAGAAAAAGCAACTAGCTCGCCGTCCTACCCTTTTATTTAAGTCATTTCATTTCAGCGATTTGCATTCCGGAAAGACGGAGGTCACCAGGTCCGGATGGGCCAAATCACACAAAACAGAGGGAGTGCGCGGGATTTCGCGCAGTCACATGAGAGTGTGTGCTGGATCACTTGTGGGAGTGCTGTGCGTACTACCGAGGCGCCCATGGGTCGCGTTGAATGTTTCAACAAACCAGCAAATGTCTGCGACTTTTCTCAACTCGAAGGGCAGGCCGAAAGTTGCATTTCCACGCCATGGTTACTTGGGGCATTTCACCAATGCCAGTGCGGGAGAAGGCCCATGGAGTGTTGCAATTCGCTGTTCGAGAATCTCAAAGCCTTCAAAATGCCGCTCGAAAGCTCTTCCGCTACAAGGGTTTACACAAGGCGAGGCAAAACGCCACAAAGTGACGCTCAAAGGCGAGGGTCGTGCATTAGCACTTGTCGGAGGTACGCGGAACGTGTCGGTAGCAAGACAAAATCGGTGGCGGTTCGAAACGGTTCGCGATGGGGTGTTGCAAGTGCTTGTGGTGCTGTTCTTGGCTGCGCTTCCGGCGTTTGCGGCCACCCACCCTGTTCCTCTCGACAAGAACACAGATGCGGCAAAGTGTCTGGAATGTCATTCGGATAAGCAGCAAGGCAAAGCGATTCACTCGGCCATGGCCACAGGCTGCATGAGTTGCCACGAGATCCGGATCAACAAGGACGTTACCCGCGTCAAGCTGATCACTGCAACGCCTGCGGCCCTGTGCCTCACCTGCCATGCCGACAAAAACGCTGCCGATCTCAAAGGTACAGTTCATAGTCCGGCGGTCCGCGATTGCCTGAAGTGCCATGATCCGCACTCGAGCGACAACAAGAACCAGTTGCTGAAGGCGAGTGCCGGTGGAGAGAAACAGAATCTCTGCCTCAGCTGTCACCAGATCGGGCTGAACGTTCCAGAAAAAGGCAGTCGTCACGCGGCGCTCGACATGGGATGCGAGACCTGCCATGTGACGCACAAAACCGGAGAAAAAGGGAAACCAGAATTCGATTTCCACCTGACCAAAGCGGCGCCGGCGCTTTGCCTCGATTGTCACGATGCCAAGGACGCGAGCCTGCAGAAGGCGCACCGCAATCAGCCTTTCAGCACTGCCAATTGCCTGACTTGCCACGATCCCCATCAGTCGGCGGCGCCCAAGCTGATGGCGAAGTTCGTCCACCCGCCATTCGGAGAGAAGACCTGCGAAGTTTGCCACGAAGCGGCGAAGGACGGGAAGGTGGTCCTGACGCAGACTGACGTGAAGGCGCTTTGTGTCACCTGTCACGACGATAAAGCGAAGCTGATCGAGACTGCCAAGGTACAACATCCGGGCGCTGCTGGGGATTGCACGGATTGCCACAATCCGCACGCCAGCAAAAGCCCCGGACTGCCGAAGACGGATCCGGTAAGCATTTGCCTTGGTTGCCACACGGATGTGGCCGATCTCGAGAAGAAACCCGTTCACCACCAGCCCGCGTTTGGGCAAGGTTGTGCGGTCTGTCACGAGCCTCACGGGAGTGCCCGCGCGAAGCTGCTGCGGGCCGAAGGCAACGCGCTTTGCCTGGAGTGCCACGGCAAGGACACCGTGCCGCAGAGGCTGGAGGCTCAGCACCTGATCACGATATTCGACGGCAAGGTGCGGCTGCCGGAAGACTACTTCGACAAGAACAAAGCGTACGTGCTGCCCTTGCGCTACAACCTCGGCCATCCGGTAGCCCAGCATCCCGTGGCCAATGTGATGGATCCGACAAACATCCACAAGGTGAAGAACACACTCAGTTGTGTGCGCTGCCATCAGCCGCATGCCGGCGGCCAGCCCCGGCTGTTAGTGAAAGATCAGCAGAACAACATGGCTTTCTGCGACAACTGCCACCAGAACCGTCTGGATATGACACAAATTGTGGAGGCGAAGTAACCATGTTTCCCGTTTATCGAACTTCCCAGCACGTTTGCAGAACGGTTACGGCGCTGATCGCGATTCTGGTGCTGTCGGTGCTTTCGCCGGTATCGCTGCACGCAAAGAAGAAGAAGCCCGTTCCGGCCAAGACGACAAAAGAAGAGCTGAAGGTGCAGGTCGACACCAGCAAGCTGGTGTGGCCGGAACCGCCAAGTCTTCCGCGCATTCGTTACACGAGTTATTTCGCGGGAATGAAGCTCGAGTACACGACCGAGGACAAGAAGCCCAAGCAGAGCTGGATGGATCGCCTGGCGGGTGGACAAACCCAAGACGAAAAACTCAGCAGCAAAAAGTTTCCATATCAGATGCTTGGACCCTATGGCATGGCTGTTGATTCAAAGAACCGGCTGTATGTGGCGGACCAGAAGGTGGGGGCGGTGTTCGTGTTCAACACCGAGACCCGGGACACGGAGTTGATCCGCAACGGCTTCGAAGCACACTTCGCCATGATCAACGCCATTGCCGTGGACGACGACGATCGCGTGTTCATCTCCGATGGGAAGCTGGCCAAGGTCCTGGTGTTCGATGCTAATCACAAGATTGCCGGCCAGATCAACGAAGGCCTGGTGGATCCACTCGGTCTGGCGATCGACACGGAGCGCCGTCTGCTGTACGTGGTGGATACCAAGCAGGACGTAGTGTTCGTGTACGACGCCGACAGCCTGAAGCCGCTGCGCAAAATCGGCAAACCGGGCAAAAACCATACCCTGACGGGCCCGGGAGAGTTTTCCCTGCCCACCAATATTGCACTCGACCAGGATGGCAACGTGTACGTGACCGATTCACTGAACTTCCGGGTCGAGATTTTCGATGCCGAAGGAAACTTCCTGAGCCAGTTCGGTCAGCACTGCGACGCCATCGGCTGCTTCGAGCGGCCGAAGGGGATCGCGGTGGACAGCGACGGGCACATCTGGGTGGTGGACAGCAATCTTGCGCTGGTCGAGATTTTCAATCGCGATGGCGAACTGCTCGCCTATATAGGCGGGCCAGGGCGCAGCCTGGGCCGGTTCAATGCCCCGATGGGGATCGCGATCGATAAGAACAATCGTGTATTTGTCTCCGAGCAGTATCCCTGGGGACGGGTTCAGCAATTCCGTTACATCACGGATGCCGAGTCGGCCACGATGAAGGCCGAGCGCGAGAAGGCAGGCGTCGGAAAGCAGCAAGACGCGCAGAAAGACAAAAGTCAGGGCCAAGGGAATCCGAAAGACACCTCGCGGCTGAGTTCGCCGGCGCCGCAGGCGCAGTAGAGCAAAGTTCTTGGCGCCCTCCGTTTTGGACGCCGGAAAGGGACAGGACGCTGCCGGTAGCGCCCTTACCTGAAAGCAGCAATTGTAGAAAGCAGCAAGGCAACAGATATGAAGTGTTCGAACACATCAGGAGGTCTTATCTATATGAAGAAAGCGCTCTTTGTTCTGCTCGCGATCTTCGCCGTGGCAGGTTTCGCAATGGCGCAGATCACAACGACGAGCACCGACGTTCTCGGTGCGCACCTCAACTACGGCCGCGGCTGCGCGGCGTGCCATGCTCCGCACAGCGGCGCCTATGGCAACGGCGCTGCCAAGACCGCTTATGCCAATGCCGGCGTCCATGCCCTCTGGGGCCAGGATCTTGGTTCGCTGGTTGGGCAATCGTTGCAGTTTGGCGATGCTAGCGGCGGATGGACCGAGACACTGCCGGGTCTGGACGCGACCACGCCCGACACCAACATCACCGAGTGCCTGAGCTGCCACGACGGCAACCTCGCAAAAGGCGCCATGATGAAGAACGCGGTGTTTGAGACACTGCCGAGCTCATACGGGAAGTACAACTCCATTCCAACCCTGCTGGGCGCCGATGGCAGTTCAACCGGCAACTACCTGAACGATCACCCCGTAGGGCTGAACGCCAAGGTAAGCTGCGGCGGAACCTATGACTGGGATTGCACCATTGTGAACGGTGCGATCACCTATCCCGCTGGAACCAAAATGTACCAGTTCGTTCAGAACTATGGTTTCTTTGTCAGGACCAGCGCTTACAACGGAAGCCCGGTCGTGACTTGCACTTCGTGCCATCACCAGCACGTGATGAACGTGTCGGTGGTTAAGACCGGAGCGAGCTCTGGTCTACCGGCGGGCAGCTACGCCACGATGTTCTTCGTGCGTGGTCCTTACAACCCGGGCAGCACGACGCCGAACTCCAACCAGACGGCGCAGTTCTGCCGCCAGTGCCATGGTGGCGAAGCCAACGAGATGAACGGCAGCACCGCTGGAACGACGTTCTAATTACCTCAACTCGGAAGGGGAGAGAGCTGCTCTCTCCCCTCATTTTAGAAGTTGGAAGGAACGTAGCTATGAAATCCGCCCTCCTGATCGGTACAGTGCTCCTGGTGAGCGTCGCAACGTTTGCCCAGGTGGCGTCGCACGCACCGACGGCAGCAGTCAGCGCAGCGCCGGTATCAATCCAGTCCACGGTACAGCCGGTTGCGCGGGTGAACGGTGCAGTTTTGACAGATCGTGATCTGCAACGTGAAATCTTCACGATATTTCCGTACGCGCGCCAGCATGGCGGCACGGTGCCCAAGGAACTCGAGCCCGAGATCCGCAAAGGCGCACTGCAGATGATCATCTTCGAAGAGTTGGTGTACCAGGAAGCGCAACGCCGGAAGATGACGATTCCTTCTGCGCGCATGAGCCACGCGGAAGCTGACTTCCGCAAGCAGTTTGTGACCGCGGAGGAGTACAAGAATTTTCTGGAAGTCGAGTTCAAGGGATCGCCCCAAGCCATGCGGGAGAAGATTCGCCGCTCTCTCCTGATCGAGCAACTTCTGAAGCAGGAAGTAGACGGCAAATCGACGGTTTCGATGGCGGAAGCGAAGGCTTATTACGACAAGAATCCCAGGATGTTCGAATACGCAGAAACTTTCTCGATTCAAACCATTTCGTTTGTGCCGCCCGAGAAGGCCACAGCCAGCCAGGTGCAGGAAGCCCGCAAGCGGGCGGAAGAGACCTTGCCTAAGGCGAAAGCCACCAAGACTTACGAAGAGTTTGGATTGCTGGCTGAAAAAGTATCGGAAGACGACTACCGCGTCATGATGGGCGATCACAAGCCTCTGGCGCGCAATCAACTGGCGCCGGTGGTTGTGCAGGCACTCTTGAATCTCCAGCCCGGTCAAGTGAGCGACGTCCTTCAGGTCGAAAACATCTGCACCATCGTCCGGCTGAACAAACACGTCCCCGGCGGCAAGAAGAAGTTCGAAGAAGTCAAAGGGCAGTTAATCCAGCGGTTGGAGAAAACCAAGACGAACCAGATCCGCGCCAGTCTAGATAAGAAACTGAAACAGAAAGCCAAGATCGAAGTGCTGTGAATACAGCCGGAAGCTGGTACATGATGGCAAGTCAATTTCGATATCGAGGATGCAGCGTTTTTGGACTGCTGCTCTTGCTGGCCCTCTCCGCGGCAGCTCAGGTGCAAGTGGGTGACAATCTCAGCCTGAATCTGAACGGCCTCATGTCCGCTGGGTACAATGGCGTTTATGGAAATCAGATCAACTCAAGCCACGGCCTAAGCGTCGGTGGAAACGGAACTTTATCAGGCTCTTATTACGATCCTAATTTTCTCACTTTCAATTTGTCGCCCTACTACAACCAGTCGCGTCAGAATTCCGATTCGCGCTCCCTCTTCAACGATGGTGGTTTCGATTTCACCAGCAATCTCTTCGGCGGCAGTCACTTTCCGGGGTCTGTTGGATTTTCGAAATCATGGAACAGCGAGGGGATTCTCAATCTGCCGGGGCTCCAAAACTACACCACTCGCAGCAGCGGTCAAGGTTTCAACATTGGATGGGGCGCTTTTGTGCCGGATTGGCCGAGCCTGACCGCCACGTTCAGTGATGGTCACGGCGACTATTCGGTCCCCGGAACGGATCTGAATGGGAATAATACCTATCACAACCTGGCCTTGCGATCCGGATATATGATTGCCGGCTTCAATCTGAGCGCGGGTTACAACATCGGCAATTCCGAATCGAATATTCCGGTGGTGTTTGGGCCCCAGACGGTGGAGCATGTTAACTCAGATAATAACTCGTTCACGTTCAGCGCCTCGCATCTGCTGCCGATGCACGGCTCGTTTGGATCTTCGTTCAGCCGTTCATATATCGATTCCAACTATCTCGGTTCCGGCTACCACGGAACCGTCAACACGCTGAATGCGAACGCCGGCGTTAATCCGACCCAAAAACTGAATTTCTCAGTCGGTATGTCCTATACCGACAGCCTCACGGGCTCGTTGTATCAATCGCTGCTGCCTGGCACGAGCGGGAGTGCAGTTTCTCCCGTCAACGGCGTGTACCAGTCGAATATGAGTTCCAATGCGCTTTCGATCAGCGGGATTACTAATTACGTGGTAGGTCACGGCGTGCAGGTGGAAGCTGACGCGCAACGTCGGCAGCAGACCTACCTGGGAACCAGTTACGGAGCGAATACCTTCGGCGGTGGCCTTACCTACTCTACTGGGGTGTTGGGTGGGTTCTTGAGCGCCTCGGCGAACGTGAACGACAGTAATGGCGATTACACCAATGGGAATTCCATCGGCTTCTCGACGAATCTGGCATTCAGTCGAGCCATTCAGCAGTGGAATGTGAGTGGTGATTTCACCTACGCGCAAAACGTGCAAGCGTACCTGATCACCTATACGAATTCCTTCTACGTCTATACGGGCAATGTCCGGCGCCGTTTGTTAAACGGACGCATGGTGTGGAGCGCGAGTGCTGCGGGTTCGCGAAGCGCGTTGACCGCACAGCCTAACACGGGGAACAGCAGCCAGAGCTACTCCACGAGCTTGGGATTACGTCACTACACTCTCGCCGGCAGTTATGCGAAATCCAGTGGCTTCGGGTTGTTAGGCCTGGGTGGATTGAACCCGCTGCCTCCCGGTCTTCCCCCGAGTGTGATACCTCCCGAGTGGATCCTTCTGTATGGAGGTCGCAGCTACTCTTTCTCGCTGGGCGCAAGTCCGGTTCGCAGACTCTCCCTGGGAGCGAGTTTCTCAAAGGCTCGAAGCAATACCTCGACGGGCGGGGTGGCTTCCTGGAACGATAACGAGCAAGTCAATGCTAACCTCAATTACCAGCTCAGAAAGCTGACATTCTCAGCCGGATACGGACGCCTTATCCAGGGTTTCAGCGCGTCCGGACTGCCTGCGGCCAACGTGAATTCGTTTTTCGTAGGTTTCTCCCGTTCGTTCAATTTCTTTTAAAGATGGAGCTTGTATTGCGTAAGAGTCTGCAAATCGTAACCTTGGTGCTGATCGTAGTTCTGGCGGCGGCATTCAAGCCCACCAAGCCAGTTGCCAGAACGCAGGCTCCGCCGGACCTGCAACTCGAAGGTGGCCGCAAGCTGACCTACGAACGAAGCTTCAGTTCAGAGAACGAAGTGAAGCCCAAACGCGGTTTCTGGTCGCGGCTGGTAGATATCGTCGCGGGCGAACCGGACTTTCACAGCATGATCCGGCCCTACAGCGTGGTGACTGACTCCCGCGGCCGGGTGATTGTGAGTGACCCGGGCGCGATTGGCGTTCATGTTTTTGATTTTGCGGGCAAGAAGTACAAATTCCTTTCGCGCGCGGACGACACAAAAAATCCCATGCTCGCGCCCCAGTGTGTGGCCGTCGACGCGAACGACAGCATTTATGTGACGGATTCGGAAGCCGGCAAGGTTTTCGTGTTCGACGCCAACGGAAAGTACCAGCGCGTCATTGGCAGCTTGAAAGGCGGCGAAGGCTACTTCAAGCGGCCCACCGGGATCGCGGTGGACTCAAAGGCGCAGCGGATCTACGTCACCGACACTCTGCGGGACAAGATTTTCATGCTCGACATGGAGGGATCGGTCCTGCAGACGTTCGGGAAGAACGGGCGGGGAGAGGGCGAATTCAACTATCCCACCGAACTGCGCCTGGACGGTGACAACCTGATCGTGGTTGATGCCATGAATTTTCGCGTGCAGGTGCTCGACCGTTCCGGACAGTTCCGGTTTGCGATTGGTGGGATTGGCGACAGCAGCGGCACGATGTTCCGGCCAAAAGGCGTCGGAGTCGATTCCGAAGGCGACCTGTACGTAGTGGACGGACTGTGGGGCATGGTGCAAGTCTTCAATCGCCAGGGCGACCTGCTTTACTACTTCGGAGGGAAGGGCACGGAAGCGGGCGAGTTCCAGTTGCCCACCGGGCTCTCGATCGATTCGCAGGACCGGATCTTTGTGGTCGATTCGTTTAACCGCCGAATCCAGATTTTTCATTATTACGGTACGGGCAAGTGGTCTCGCGCGGGAGGAAGCCAGTGAAATTAAAACTCCTGTTCGCCTGCGTCGTGTTGGCCAGCGCAACATTATTCGCGCAGATTACAGGGGACGTGATCGGCATGCACGATCTCTCTCCCGGCAGCACGTCTCCGATCGTGGGCGCACGCCCCGGCTCCTGTACTTATTGCCATGCCCCACATTCAGGCCTCGCTTCCGGCAAGGCGCTGTGGAACCAAACGCTGACTCGCCAGGTCTATAACCTGTACACCAGCACCACCTATAATCAGGTGGGAGAACAGCCGACGCTGGGGGCTGATAGCAATTTGTGTCTTAGCTGCCATGACGGCACGGTTGCGGTGGGTCAGACGCTAGTTTCAGGCCAGGTGGCGACGATGGGCAAGATGTATGCCACCGATGTATTCGCGAATAATCTTCAATCCTCGCATCCCATCAGTGTGCTGACTCCTTTGAAAGACGGGCCCAGCCTGGTGGCCACGCTGGCGGCGAATGGCCAGACTGCGGATCCAACCGGCGCGATCAAACTGGTGAATGGCAACATCGAGTGCACGTCCTGCCACAACCCGCACGTGGAGGCTACCGATCCCAGCGCCAAAAACTTTCTTGCTAAGAATAGCGTGAACGGTGCGATGTGCCTGGCCTGTCACGATCCGAATCGCGTGGCGCAGAATCAGACCAATCCGCTGGCGGGATGGACCACGAGTATTCACGCGACCAACGGCGCGACTGTGCAGAACCTGCCTTATACGACCCTGAGTACGAACGCGTGCTTTTCTTGTCACACGGATCACAATGCCGCCGGGGCGAGTTGGCTGCTGCGCGGAGCAGGCGACCAAGTGTGCTTGAACTGCCACGCCGGGGGAATGAGCGGAGCCGTGACCGTGGCGAGTGCAAATCCGTTCATGCGCACTATTGCGACGCCTCCTGGCCTGGTTGGTCCCGTAAAGGCGATGTCCAGTCTGAATGTCGCATCCGAGTACGCCAAGGTGGGGCATCCGGTATCGACCGGGTCGACCCAACCCAAAGTGCAAGCTTCGGCGCACAACCGGAAGGCAGTCACTGCCGCTCCCAATGTCGCCGGTCAAACTGGATGTACCGATTGCCACGAACCACATGCGATAGGGTCAGGCGGAAGCGCCCTCGTCGCCGCGCCGCTCGTGCGAGCGTCGCAGAAGGAAGTGTGGGGCGTCAGTGAAACCGATGGCGTGACGATCGTTCGGCCGGCGCAATACCAATTCCAGACTTGCCTGCGCTGCCACGGCGCCAATGCGAAGAGTTTTGCCAGAGCCTCCAAATATGGATATGAGCCGGTGCGGATGGCTTCGGCGTCTGAGCGTCAGAATGTCATTCCACAGTTCGGGGCAACTGCCGGTTCCAGCCACCCGGTGTTTCATCCGCGGACAAGTTCGTTGCCACAGCCGAGTCTGCTTCCGAACATGCTGAACCTGGACGGCGTCACCCAGGGTCGGGCGATGGGCACCCAGATCTATTGCACGGATTGTCACAACAGCGACGACAATCGCGAATTCGGAGGCACGGGACCGACGGGGCCGCACGGATCGAAGTGGGGACACATTCTGGAGCGGCGTTATGAATTGAGCCAGGCGATGTCGCCCGGGCAGCCGATCACCAACTTGTTTCCGAATCCTGATCTCAGCGCGAATGGTCCTTATGCGATGTGCGCGAAGTGCCACAACCTTTCCAATGTGCTGCAGAATGCGAGTTTTGCGAAGCATGCCCAGCACATCAAGGCGGGGTTCAGTTGCTCGACCTGCCACACCGGGCACGGAGCTGGGAATAGCAGCGCCAATCCGACAGGCCAGAGACTGATCAGCTTCGATGCGAACGTCGTGGCTCCGAATGCAGGAGTCCCGATCTCCTACAACCAGGGACCGAACACCTGCACGCTGACCTGTCACAATGCCGCGCATAATCCGAATGGAACTGTGACCCTTCTCGGGACTGGGAGCGTGGCGAGGAAGTGACGGAATCGCTCGGGCGGGTTGGTGCGTTTCGATAGCCCGCGCCTAAAGCTGCCTCCAATTTGCGAGGTTTACGGCACGTCTGAAGAGCTTGCGGAAAAGCACGAGATTTGTAGCGCCGGCATCCTGCCGGCTGTCTGGAGGGCGTCCCGCCCTCGGAATTAGCCGGCGAGACGCCGGCGCTACCTTGCAAAAGTGTTCCATGATTGAGTGCATCGCTCCCTGAAAGACTGGCCCTCCGTTTACTCAGCCGCGGTACCGGGATGTGGCTGCCTTACAAACATGACCGCCAGGTTGTCCTCGTAGATCTTTTGAAATCGTGGGTCGCTGGATAGGAGCGAAGACAGCGGCATGTCGCGGAATAAGAGAACAACTCCGGCTCGCTCCAGATAAGGATCGCTCGCATAGGAATCGTCGCCATTCGCGGTGGCGTAGAAGCGGCCGTTCAGTTCATCTCCGTAGAGATCCGCACGGCCGTCGATGGCGACCGGGTAGTCGGGCGCGTACCAGATCAGAAAGCCACCCCAGTCGAAAGCGTTGTACAGCGGGCCTGGCTCGGGATGCTGGCGCAGGTAGTTGGCCGCCTTGACGGGAAACAGGCGGCTGATCTGGGCATCGAGACCCGCACGATGAAAGCTCGTATCGCGAGCGAACAGCAATCCCGCCACGACAAGAACGACGGCCAGGGCGGACCATTCATACCAAGTTTCGGCAGGCTGTGTGTCTTCCTCCCTCGCGGGGAAATCTGCCATGCAGGCAGCCGCGGCGATGCAGATGAACCAAGCATCGCGCATCATTCGGTAGCCAATCACGGCCGCGAGTATCAGAAGAGCGAGCTTGAAGAGGTCAATATGCTTTTTCCGGCCGACCGCAAAAAACGCTACTCCCGTGAGAAGAAGCTGCAGGTACTGACTGGGAGACTGAAACGCGATGGGCTGCAATTCGCGAATCATCTTGTATGGAATCCTGGCGCTGGCATAGCCGTAGACGATTTCATAGAGATGGTACGAGTACGGGCTGATGCAGGCTACGAGAACGCAGCTAACGGCAATCGCAAACAATGGGCCGAGAGGAAGAGTGGGCGCGGATAGATATTCCGGTTCCCAGCCTGCCTTCGCAGCCAGTCTTTGCGCCAGGTTCACGCCGGCCAGCAATCCAATGACGGCTAATCCGTAAACGAACTGGATGTGCAGGTTCGCCCAGAAAAAGAAGACCAGGGGCAGCCAATACAGCGTTTGCATTCGGCCGCTGCGATTTGCTTCGAGGATCAGGGTGAGTTCCGCCGTAAACAGCATCATGCTGAAGTAGACAGGCCGTGGACAGACGGTGAACAGGAAGACGGAGCACGCCGCCGTGGCAATCAGGCAAGCCATCCAAAAACGCCCGGAAAGGCGGCGCGTCATTCGATAGACGCTGGCCGCGACCATGAGAGTAAGGACTGTCCCGAAGATGCTCATGCCCAGGATGTCCTGCCATTTGTATGACAGGGACAGCAGAATCTCGTAGCCCCAGCTGTAGGCGGCCCAGGGGCGGTTCGCGGCGGTCGCAGAAAATATGCCGGTATGGGGGAAGGAATGATTCTGGAGAATCCAGTCACCCACCTTCAAATGCCACCAGTTATCCAGATCGCGGACCGTAAGCTTCAGCGCGAGGCTGCGCCACAGCACAAACGCGAAAAGCGAACCCAGAGTGGCAAGCTGAAGGATGCGTAGCCGGAAGAGAGTTCGCAATTCCTGAGCCACGCTCATCGGTGATTGGTTCCCTCCGGGAGATTTGGAATTTCAAAAGTTCGTTGCGATGGATGTCCGCGCAAGCGGGACAGATGCACACTTCCCACTCCCTCTAAGTTAAAGAGGAGAGCAGGGGGGAGCAGCAGTCCATGTCACAAGCGCATGTGATCGAAATCACACGAGGAAAAAGCCCGTCCCCGCGGAAGCTCCGAAGCACAGAAGGCGGGGCTGGGCGGAGAATGTGCAGTTTTGAGCGCCCCGAGGGAGTCAGTTAGTATCACGAACAATGTTCGTAAAACTTCGCCGACAGATGCGGAATCCCTTATTCCTGCTGGGGCTGGCGGCCGGCCTGATCGCGTTCGTGGTGCAGTCGGGTGACGTCGATTCCGCCGACACGGCGCGGCGGCTGCAGACCACGCATTCTTTCTGGACGTCGGCGCCGCCGGTACTGCCCGGAGATTATCCGGAATTCGGGCTGCGAGGACGCGGCGGAAAGATCTACGCCTGGTATGGCATAGGGCAGTCGCTGCTCATGTTGCCGGCCGACATGGTTGGAACTGCTCTTGAGAAACTCCCAATCTTCGCTGAGTACAACGGCAATGACCCGAGCGTGCGGCACATCGTGGTCAGCTATTCGACCAACATTCTCCTCAATGTGCTTACCGCGCTGGTGTGCTTTCGCTTCCTGACTCTTCTGAAATTCACCATGCAGGAGGCAGTGGCCGGGGTTCTCGCGTTGCTGGTGTGCACCACCCACCTGCACTACACACAGAACATGATGGAGAACAACTACATCCTGTTTTTGACCTTGGCGGGGTTCAGCTATCAGTACGAATGGCTGCTGACGGGTGCAAGGCGAGCGCTGGCGATTGGGTCGGCGGCATTCGGATTGAACCTGCTGACGCGACTCACGGTTGCCATGGATGTGTTCGCCGGAGCCATGTTTTTACTGCTGGTGCTGGTGTTTCGTCGCGAGGGAGGGAAGGCTCTATGGACGCGGCTGCGGACATATGCGGAGGTCGCGCTCCCGATCTACGCGGTGTTTCTGCTGATAGACCGCACCTACCAGTACTATCGCTTCGGTTCGTTCCTGAACACCTATGTGACGGTGTTTGGGGAGCAACAGCGAATGCTCAATCCCTCGTTGCCAGCGAACTATCCTTTCGAAACACCATTTCCCGTAGGTTTTCTGGGGGCGTTGTTTGCGCCTGAGAAATCCATCTTCCTGTTCGACCCGCTGCTGATTTTGACAGTCCTCATCGTCGTGGTCGGGTGGAAGCGATTCGCTCCGGAAATAAAGGCATTCCTGGTCACTGGCTTTTTCTTGCTGCTCATTTACGTCAGCTTTTATGCGCGCTACACAGTGTGGAGCGGCGATTCCGCGTGGGGGGACCGCTATGTGGCGAGCGCGGCTCAATTCGTTGCATTCATCTCCGTTCCATTGCTGTTGCGCCATCGCGAGCAACTTGGGGGCATGCTGTGGAGGATGGGCCTGGGGCTGATTGCTGTCAGCGCCGCAGTACAACTGGCCTCGGTCGCATTCTGGCTGTCACTGGAGCTTTACCAGATGACCACGCTCGGACATCCGACGTTCGTTGTGTGGCTGCGCTTCAAAAACATCGTTGCGTTTGCTCTCGGAAAAATGGATGCCTGGGGCCTAACCAACGATGACATGACCACAGATCCGTGGGACTACGTCCACATCACGACGTGGAACTTTCTTCCGTTTGTCTTGCGCAGAGTGGGCGAGGCTCCGCTCTGGGCGGTGCGGATCGCATTTGCGGTGTGGATCGCGGGTTTAGGGATGCTTGCGTGGGTTCTGCGAAGACTAGTCGTCAGTCTTCCGGAAACGCAAGTCGTCAGCCATCAGTCGTCGGTCGTCAGCAAAGGCTAATTCGTCGTTGCTGCTTGGTTGCCGGCAAAACCTAGTCGAGTCGTGAGTCGCCAATCGTCGCCTCAAGCTGCTAGCGCTCTTGCTTGAGACTGACGACTGAACGACTAGCGACTGCCCTTACTCCGCCATTGCTTTTGCCGGTGTGCCGGGCTTGATGCCGGCATGCTTTTTTACCTGCGCCATCAGTTCGACAATTTTGTCTTTGCCTTCGTAGTTGGGATTCGTGTCCAGCAATTTCTGCCAGGTTGCCAGAGCACCTTTAACATCCATTTTGCCTTGCCATTGGACTACGCCCAGGTTGAACAGCGTGTTCGGCTTGTTGGGTTCGTCGGCAAGGACACGCTTGAATTCGGCAATCGCCGTGTCAGGATTTCCCGCGTACCAGTATGCAGTCGCCATATCGGTGCGCACAGAGGCATCGCTGGGCTTCGCCTTCAGAGAGCGCTGGTAGTATTCGATTGCCGTTGGAAACTGCTGGGTGTCGTAGAAAATATTTCCGATCTTGGCTAACAGATCGGGATTCTCCGGGTCCGTCTTCAGCTGCGCGAGCAGAGGCCCAGCTTGTTTTTCGGCCATGCGCTTCATCTGCTCAGGCGATGGCTGGGCGCCCGCGTCGTTCGGCGCCTGGGAAGCCGTGGCCGCTGGGACTGCGGAGGAACCTTGTGATCCGCGAATAAACCATCCACCCGCCAGCCCGACCAAGAGGCAGATTACGGAAAGCGCGTAGGCTTGGACGCTGGTCCATTGACTTGCGGGGGATGTGCTCTCGATCTTCGACATGTCTACTCCTTGGGTGCTCCGGGGATTCCGGAAGATATTGGGGAATTCTTTTGCTGCCGGGCTTCGGCGATCATCTGCTCAACGATCGCTTTCTTATCGGGGCTCGGATGGGTTTTCAGCAGGTCCTGCCAGGCGGCAATGGCTCCTGCCGAATCCTGCTTACCATTCAGGCGGATCATGCCCAGGTTGAAAAGCGAATTCGCGTCGGTGGGGCTGATCTTCAAAGATTGCTCTAATTCAGCGAGAGCGCCGTCGATGTCTCCGTCGTAGTACAGGCACGAGGCTCTCTCGGTGCGCACGGCTACATTCTGCGGATCGAGCAGCAGCCCTTGTTCGAAGTAACGCGCCGCATCCTTGAATTGATGAGCCGACTTGTAAAAGTAGCCGACCCGGAGCAGGAGATCCTTGTTCTTGGGATCTTTCTTGAGTTGCTCAAGGAGAGGTTCGGCCTTTTTATCGGCCATTGCCTTCATTTGCTCCAGGGTTGGCATATGCCCAGTTTCGC
>Ga0209806_1000654_pt1 | contig 23507 bp, 28 predicted proteins | sample GraSoiAngelo_152_FD_186166 | JGI IMG/M metagenome (GOLD analysis project Ga0209806, IMG submission 186166) | Grasslands soil microbial communities from the Angelo Coastal Reserve, California, USA - 14_1009_12_30cm (SPAdes) (version 2) | ecosystem: Environmental > Terrestrial > Soil > Grasslands ... | reverse complement strand
TCTGGGTTCCGATGGGGGTCGCAACGGGGCGCACGCTGGCGGATACTGAATCACCTACCCCGTAGTTTCCGCGCGCACCCGTGTACTGGTCAGTCAGGCGAATGAAATTGCTTGCATTCAGGTCCCGCAGGAACTGGCGAGGATTGCCCCAACAAGTTTGTACCGAGCCGCAACTCCTCGCGTTTACATATACGTTGTTGGACTCCATTTGGGTCAGTGTAGGCCCGCCGAAGTAGTCGAGGTCGCTCGGATAAAAGCCGGGCGAGGGCACTGCAGGTACGGTGGCCATGGCAGCTTGCGGCCTAGCCGCCTCGAGCGGGGCTCTTGAAGCACCCTGAAGGCGGTCAATATGAGAGGACCGCACAGCGTCCGTGGCGGCATACCTAATGTGAAAAGCGGACCGAGAAACTGTCGAGACTGTTGCGGTCCCCGGTCGAGTGAGGTCGATCGAGATGCTTCGCTCATCCTGGGCAAGAAGCGGACGTGCCGAGGCAAACGACAAAACCGCTATTGCCAGACTCCAGGTAAAAAAAGACTCGGCATGTTCTGCCAAGCTTGAACTGCTCAACCTGCGAGACTTCATAAACAATCTCCTTGATTTGATTCCTGCCTGCCTGGCAGAGTTCTTACCCGTCCTAGCCGTAAAGCCCCGGCGTTCAGCCCGGGGATATAAGGCTGCTTTCTTTTTTCTTCGCTTGGTTCTACCCCTAACCCAGGATCAGGGCGTCCACAGAACGTGTCGCTATCCGTTCCCTCCGATGAACTTGCACCTTGCCTATAGTGGCGACGGTAGGATTACGCAATCCGGTCGTTACATCACGTGGAGTGCGGGAAAGACCTGAATCAGCAAGAAAAAGAATAGGAACCGAATCTGTCCAGCAGCTGGTTAGCTGTTTCAAAACTGGGAGCAAAGACTGAATTGTGAGTTGGTTGGGTGCCTATCTTCCGGGTACAAATCAGTTTTGTATCAGCCGGGCGAGCCGTCCATGTCCAACTCACCAGGAGAAAAAACAAGTCCAAAGAGAATTCCCGTTGATGGTTCTCTTTTTGCGCGAATTAAAGCGCCTTACACGATAAATTTCCGTCCTTCTTGGCCATCCAGCCAGGGATTCAGAGTTGCCCTCACACGCAGTAAATGCCAACAACAAGAATCACGGCGGAAAGCCGTCACTCAATCACGAGACGGCTTGTCGTTCCCGGATGGCTTGGAGGACGATCCTGGCTTTTGCTGCTTCTGCCGTTCTTGCTGTTGCTTCTGTTCGAGCTTCTGTTGTTGCTGTTCGTGCTTGCGGTCCAACTGCTGCAGTTGCTGCTGCTGTTTGTGCTGAGCTTCCTGCTGCTTGCGGTCGGAGGCGGCGCGCTGCTCGAGTCTTTGCTGCTCCTGCCGATGTTTCTGCTCGATGCGCTGCCGCTCCTCGGTTTGCTGCTGGCGGAGCCGATCGAGTTCTTGCTGGTGCCTTTCGTCCAGCGCGGGATGGGCGTTTGGCGGTCTCAGCGAAGGAGTACGGTCTCGGTTGCTCGGTCCGCCATTCGGTGGCCGGTTTGGACTCTCGGAGTGGCGGTTCGGAGGGCGACCCGATTCCACAGCGCCACGGCTGCCCCATTGGCCGGGCCGAACACTGGCAGCCACGTCTGGCCGGCCGTGGTTCACCGAAGCATGCAGAGTCCGATTTGTGCTGGCGGCTTGCTGATGTTGTGTTTGCTCCGCGGTCATGGTGATGCGCCGCTGACGGTCCGCCGCGATTTCTCGATCTGTCGGCCGGGCAGTGACGCCTCCCGGGCCCCCGTTAAAGCTAACTCGGTTTGTCGAGTTGTTAACCACGGTGGCGTTGTAAGTGTTGCGCACAACTGTGACGTTCACGTTGGTCACAGTGCGGTTGTAGAAGTACGCGCCGCCTTTCCAGTAGCCACCGAAAAAGCCAACGCCGGGGTAGCCGAAGCCGTAGTTGATTCCGCCATAGTAGCCGACCTCAGGTCCCCAGTAGCCGGCGTGCCATAGGTAGAAGCCGTTTTCCCAACCCCAATACCCAGGAGTCCAGAGCAGTCCGACTTCCGGTGGCTCCACCCAGGTGCCCGGAACCCAGAAATAACCGTCCGGACCGTATGCCCAATAGCCCGGAGCCCAGATGTAGCCGGGTTCAGGGCAGATGGGCTGGACATACAATGGCAAAGGCGGAGGACCAATTCGAACGGAGACGCCCACAAGAACCTGTGCTCGGGATTCCACCGGGATCGTGAGTAGTCCAACTGCGATTAACAACCAGCAAAGCAAACGAGCGATACGCATGATGCTCACCTCTCTCGGGTTTGCTGGGCTAGGATTCGGGGCGTGCGGCCGATGGCCAAATCGACCGCCGCACCTCGAATGAATTTTTCAATCGTCCGGGCCGGTCGGAATGGATTAACGCTTGAGCTTAGGCGAGGAGCTTTCGAGAGCCGCGATCAGCTCATGCGCCGCGTCCGGACGAGGGACATCGGATTCCAGAATGATTTTGGCGGCGCTTGTGGATTTGCCGTAGAGCTTGCGATTGGCGTCCTCATCGGGACGGAGCGTCGAGCCCTCTAGCGAGATACCGGCAAAGGCACCTCTCGCGCGCGAGTAGCTCAGCATCTCCGCACGCATGTAAGCGTCCGTGTCGGCTGAAGCGGAACGTCCCTTCGGTCCAGCAGCGGCGGATATATCCGCCCCCAGCTTCACCTTGGAATGCAAGAGGCTCTCTGCGCCCCGATCGTTCATCACCAGAAAAACGAAATCGGTGGCTTCTCCACCAATCTGCAAACCAACGCTGCTGCCTTCGAGCGCATACATGGCCGGTGCGCCCCAAGGTCCGGAGAAGTCCTTACGGGTGCGGCATACCATGGTGCCGCGACCGTAGCTGCCACCAACGACAAACGCGGCTTTCAACACCGACGGCATGACCACAACACAACGGGCCTTGTCGAGCAGGTCTTGTGGAATGTCGTCAGGAACCTTGAGGATCTCGTGCATGACCGTTCCCGCGTTTTCGAGACGATCCTGCTCGGTTTTTGCTGCGCTGGGATTTTTTGCAGGCGACCCTGGTCCCCAAGTCAGCAGGCCCGCCACTAAGACGATGCCACACTTTGTAAAGTTCATGGTTAAGCGCCTCCTTCGAGCGCCGGGTTTTGTTTCTCGGTTTTCTCTTTCGAGCGGGCTGATGCCGTCAGAGCTTGTGGTCCCACGTTCGAAGGGCAACCTCGCTTCCAGACTGGCACTCGATTTGGCAATAGGCTTAAATTTCAGTCACATAGAACAGTCGTCGGGAGGTAAACAGGCCATGAGAATTGAAATCCAGGGTATGTAGAAAGTACAAACAAGAAACAGGAACTAGCCGTTTTCTGGGTACTGGAACCCATGCTCAGCCAAGCGGCCCAAAGTCACAAAATCTCTAAAACTCGCGACTTACCGTTTTGGCGCACAAAGTGCACCGGCACCAATGAAGGGAGAAAAGAGATGAACAATCAATTCTCCGTCGAGCCCGCGGGCTGCAGAGAACATCAACTGCTACTCGGAGAGTATCAAAGGGCCTTGGAAATCTGGAACCAGCAGCGCGCCGAGTTTTGTCAGTTTCGTTTCGTTCAAAGAGAAGCAGGCGACGAGCTCCTGCGATTGCAGGCGAACTTTGCTCGAGCTTCGAACGTGTTCGACAGCCACGAACGCAACTGCTCACTCTGCCAACGGGCATCAAGAATCGAAGGACGTGATGCTAAGAACAGTTTGGACCCTCTATCCGGCAACGAAACGTACACTTGAGGCGACCTTCTCTTGATGCGCCAATCGTAAAGCCCCTGAAATTCCCCGCTTCTCGCCCCCGAGCCTAGGCTCACAATTCCGGCCACGCAAAAGTATAGGAGAGAATTTGTGGCGCCCCCATCTGTCTTCATCCCTAGTGACTTGGGATTCCCGCTTAGGCGAGCAGCCCTGGTGGTTCGGTTCTTATTTTCTGTGCTGTTCCTGGTGTGCCTGGCCGGTCCCAGCGCGCATGCCGACGTGGGAGTGGTTCTCAACGAGTCGCTCGACAGCAGCGTCGACAGAATCACGGGAACGGGACATAGCGCAGTCTATTTTTCGCGTATCTGCCCGGACTCGCCCGTAAAACTCAGGCTGTGTCGTTCTGACGAGCAAGGTTCGGTGATGAGCAATTATTAACATCGGCGAAGATCAGCCGTTCGAATGGAACGTCGTGTCTCTCAGTATGTACCTCTACGGTGTCGAGGATTCTCGATATCGTCCAGTCTTTGGCTCCCATAAAGTCAAGCACCTGCTGGAGGAAAGATACCTGGCAAAATACCTGACCGCGTATTGTGAAGGCCCGCCGTGCACCACGAGTTTCAAGGCGGAATGGAGAGAAATGGTCGCGGCCACGCAGATTCGCAGCGTCTACATTTTCTCGATCGATACCACCGTCGAGCAGGATAGAGAACTAATCGCTGAATTCAACTCCCAACAAGAGTCATTTTAATGGCCTTACCCGCAATTGCGCGGATTTCACAAGGCGAGTGATCAATAGCTATTTCCCGCATGCCGTCAACCCCGACTACCTCAACGACTTTGGGATGACCAGCCCCAAGGCCGTCGCACGCTCGTTTACACGCTAGGCGCTTCGACATCCGGAAACGAATTTCCGCGTGCAGCATTTTGCTCAAGTGCCAGGCACCATCAAACGAAGCAGGGAGTGTCGAGCCGGGACCGAGCAGTTGTACCACTCCAAGAAATTCCTTGTCCCCATGATCGTTTTCGCGGACCACGAATTACCGGTGGTGGTTGCTTCCTACGTGCTTACAGGGCGATTCAACCCGCAGCACCAATTGGAACAGCATCCCACCGCTCGGGCCGCCGAGATCGGGCGCGAGCTGCAACTCGCCAAGACCGCACAGGACAAAACACGCGCCAAGAAGCTGGAGATGGATGAAAACCTGGAGCGCGCCCGGGTCGTTGGGACGGCGGAGGAATGGAAACAATATCGTGAGGCCTTCGATCGGATCACCGCAGAAGCCATCCCTGAGGAGTTAATTGCTGACAGCCAGCGCCTCCATCGCTATTTTAAGAACCTCGATCTTCGAGGCACGCCGCTCGTCGACGAGCATGGAGCTTTATGGATGGAAATCCGGGAAAGCGGTCGAGAGTTCAAGGTGGGTTTGAGTGCCAACAACATTCTCGCACCCGCTTCGGACTCGCTGGGGGCCTACGAACTGCTCCTGGCGCGCACCAACACGATTCTGAAAAGCCCGAAGCACAGCCGCGAGTCGATGTTGGAATTCCGGCGGGATTGGGCCGTGCAGCAGCGGGCCTCGGAAAGGAGCGCCGTTTCCGTCGCGCGTAATGCCATTCCTGGCAAGGCCGGGCGCACCATGTTTTTGTCCGACGCCGGCGATGACTCGCTGCCTCATTGGTTGGGACTCCAACGGGCAACTTCATCGAGCCCTGGTCTCCAGAACCCGCTGGTCAAGGCCATCCATGTGAATCTCTTTAAAGATTGGGTGACTCGGTGGAGGTACCCGGTGTTGCTGGGGGCAATTTCGAACGAATCAGCAATTCCACCTGTTTCCAAACGCTCGGATCGCATTCGATTTCGGTGTGGGACTTCGCGAAGACGCGGTCATACCAGGGATACTGATCGCACTCGATCGGATGGTTTTCATAGTCGAATCTAAGATTTCCAATAATTCGCGTGCGGGCGGTATCGGCGGCCCGAATGTTTGGCTGGCCGTGCAAAAGTCCATGCGGCTGATAGAAATTGATCGCCTCGGCCACGTTGGACGGAATGACCGCGTCGTTCTGGCGAATCTTCGAAATGCTATCCACTTGGACGGTAAGGAGCACGGGGATACCGTCTTTTTCCAGTTCTTGCGCCAGCATGACGGTTTCCGCGCCGCCCCAGCTCATCCCGTAAATGATAATGCGGGCGCTGTGCTTCTCTTCGACCGATAGTCTCCCATCGCGGTTGGTGTCCAGGAGTCTCAAGATCTCCTGGTGGGCCCTCTCCCTGCGCCGATTCTCAAAGACCTCGACGCAAATGTCCGACGGGTAATCGCGGCGTAGATGCTGAGCGAGCTGGACTCCGCTGTGGACCATGTTATCGTGCCTGACGAAGCCACCGACGAATCCAATGACCATAACCGGCGACACTCGAGGGCTGCCACTGGAGGTGACGAGCTGCCGAGAACCATTCTGTCCCGGAGCCAGAAGGGTTGAACAAAGGAAGAAAACTGTTTGAATCGCAAGAGCCATATACTGCATCGCGAGTTAGTTAGCGAACCATAACGTGACAGATGATCTCCACGCAGGCGCGGTTGCGTAGCTACGTAATCCGTGACGACCTTTGTGAACGGTTAGTCCCTGGGCAAAACATTTGAACTACGGCGCCTAATCGGTGGTTCCATCGCTCGGCATTCGTCCTTCCGAGAACGAGCAAGAATTTCACGGGGTTAGTACTTGGTGATACGCGAAGCATTTTCGAGTACCTGCACGTAGCTATTTGATTTCACAGGCGGTTGCGCGAAAAATCGAACTTTCCTCAGCTTTGGTTTTATTCGTGCAGCTTGCCTGCATACCGGTCCAAGTCAAATTGGAGGAGACAACCATGCGATTTCGGGCTTCCCTGTGCCTAGCCACACTGTTTCTCGTTTGTTTCACAATCGCGGCCTGGTCCACACCGCCCGCCGCCCACCCTGCGGCAGGTCCCCTCGAACCCACACCTGATAACCAATCGTTGTCCGGACAAATCACATCCGTAGGAGATGCGGAATTTTCCGTACAGGTGGCGAAAAACAAGGATGCCAGTACCGTGCAGTTCCTAGTCGATGACAAAACGACCGTCGAAGGCAAACTGGCAGTAGGCGCCAAAGCTACGGTCGAGTACCGCTCGACCGACGGCAAGAACATCGCGGTTCACGTCATCGTGACTCCGGTTACCGGAAACTGAATTCTTATTAACGATCGCTCATGCCATGGAAGGTGGCCACCGACTATCGCCAGGTGAATGAGGCCGCTCGAGCCCTGCACCTGGAGATGGCGGCAGCCTACCGTGGCTCAGGAAACGTTGGGACACCACTGACCGCTATTCTATATTCGCGAATAGCGAATGACTTCTTGCGACCTACACGGTCCTTTGCCGTGGGCCTAGCAAAGTAAAACGATCGCTTGCAACGCCTGAGTTTCTGGGCCCAGAGCCAGCTCCATCCTTCTAATTAGTCCCATTATAGTTAACTAGAATCTTCATCGCGGCACGCAGGGCGTCCAACCGTTGTTGCGCCACGCTTGCCTGCTTCTGTAATTTCGATTCTGCCTGCCTCAACGCCGCCAGGGTACTCAGGGAATCACCCTAGCGGCAATTGCATTCTCTTACCGATTGACGGCCTAATGGATCATGGTAGCTATTACTTTGGGTAAGAGGCTCGGAAATAGGGCGCTGCCCGCGTCTAAGGCGAAGTGCCAGTTTCGGATGAAAGGCTAATGTCCAAATAATGTCTTTCGTGAGTAGGTCGTGAAGGATACTCCCAAGCGAAGATCCAATGATAGGCTTCTCGATGGCAGAATTGAGAAGCGCCTCTCTGAGCCAGTTCCCGTCTACCTCGCAAGCTTGCGAGAACCCCGCGCTCGCGAACAAACGGTTACGGAAAACGTCAGTAACCGCGGTGCTCGCACGATCAGCAAGCGGTTCTGGCGGACTGGTGAAGCGGCGCTTATTGGCCCCTTAACGGGTGAGTTTCCACAACTAGGAAGAGTGGTTTATTGTGAACAAAAAACGGAAGGTCGCTTTTGTCTAGGTCTAGAATTCCTAGATCGCTCGGGCAACTGGGGAGGAATCATTCTCGGCCTTAGCGTAGCATGACGTTTTTCTTTGCCTGCTTTGAGGCGGGGATCGACGCGAAATAATTGAGAACGGACTCTTTCGGTTTTCCGGCTTCTCACACCATCTCTGACGCGCTGCCAATCCCATAGCTTGCCGTCTCGCGGTCAACCTCGAACGTCTTCATGTTCGCGGTGCTGCTTTGGCTGCGCTACAAATGCCTTTCGCGGGAGTTGTGCGCCCGTTTAATGCCGGCGCATCTTCAAATCGAATTCTCGTTGAAGTGGCTCGGGACGATGGTGACCACAAGCCAAGTAGAGCCGAGGCAGAACTCGGTCAAATGTCCGAGTTCGGCATCCTGAACTCGTTCGCCGTCTACATATGTGCCATTCGCGGAGTTCAGATCACATAGCCGAACCGTGTCGTGTGTCACGCCTACAACACAGTGCAAAGCAGAAACTTGCTGGTCATCAATTTCGATGTCGGCTCCACCACCTGTCCGCCCTATGCTGGTGCTTGCTTTGGTCAGTTGGTACGCATGGCCGTTCAATGGGCCCGTGATGACAGAAATTGTGATGGTCCTGTTTCTCAGAGCAGATGGGTCCATGTCTGAGGGTAATACTCCGAAAGGCCGGAGGCTATGGGACGAAAGTACCGACGGTAGGCAAGCAACAAGCGGTTAGCAAAACGTGGCAGGGAGTGGTGCATCGTCCGATCAGTTCTTTATAGAATCTCCTTTCCTCCTCCTGGCTCTTCTGCGGCGAGGCTTTCGGGGGGCGAGTCTGTTGGCACGATTCAGGCCATCGAACGGTCCCTCTCCCTCCTCTCCATCCTGCAACCGTTGCGGTCAGACTCAGGTCGGCGTAGAATTGCGCTATCTTTTCTCCTCGCAGGAACTTCCCAGCCCGTACCCGAGGTGCAATAGAAGGAGGGTATCGCCATGCCTATCACCAAGGAGTTCACCATCCGACTGGAAGACCGGCCCGGAACGCTTGGCAAGCTCTGCCAGGCCCTCGCCGAAGAGGACATCAATATTCTCGCGTATCAACAGTTCCCTCACGAGAAGGGCAAGGGTTCCGTGCGTCTCGTGGTGGACAATGCAGACAAGACCAGGGCGACTCTGGATCGGCAACGCAACGATTACACTGAGACCGAGGTCGCGAGAGTGATGCTAGAAAATTGTCCCGGGGAACTCGCTCGCGTCGCGTCGCGGCTCGGAGATAAGGGAATCAACATCAATTATGGCTACTCCGGAGCCGAACCGGGGGCTAACGCCTCTTTCCTGATTCTCGGAGTAGCGGATGCCAGCAAAACGATAAAGCTTTTCGAACAGGCCGCCGCTGCGGGCGGAACGGACTAATTCAACCCTCGTTGGGGTCTGACCATACCACGTGGATGTTTCTGGAACGTGGGCACCCTGGCAATGCAGTCGTGCGCCAACCTTGAGAGGGAATCGTGAACGACCCCATCCTTCTGGGGTGCATCCCAAGGGTTTTCCTCTTCTCAATCCCTGTGGGGTGCACCCCCATCCACGGTAAGCTGCTCAAACTCGGCATCAACATCGGGTGAGAGCGGTGTTTTTTTGCCGCGCAGAAATTCAAGTCGGAAAATTTCCTAAGGCGCTTCGGGCGGAAGAGGGCCCCCCGTCCCCGGACGTGCAACGAGAGCATCAAGCTTGTGAATCTTCTAGCAGTGCGGCAGCCTCGGACTGACTCAGAACGCCTTTCTGAACGAGAGAGTGGATCAGCTTAACGGCCAAAAGATGGTCCCGCTGGTCAGTTTTCTCGGCTTGCAGGGGTGCCGTAGGTGAAGACCTGGATGGAGCAACGCATTCGTCCAACCAGCCTGCTAGCATGGAGCGTTGCTCGGGTGTCATTTCCCCAAAGAGCAAGCCCATCCCCGACCCTGTATGCGATGAGGCAGTGCTCGCTGGCGCGTCGAAGATCTCATCGTTCCTATGGATTCTCAACCGCAGGGTTGTGCCAAGAGGAAAGGGATTCAACGTGTCGATGTAGCATCCCCCGAGGCTCAGATCCGAAGTCCGCGCTGAAATCCGAGCCCCCGTCTGCGCGTCAACCACCACGGCCGGCGCCACGAACGCATGGCGGTGTGCGTCACGCCGTTCCCGAGCCTCCGCATTCTTCTTCCCGGGCGGCTGGGCGAGATCGCCGCAGGTCGCCAAGTGCCTCGGCGCTGAGAGAACGACTGCTACGCCATACTGACCATCGGGTCGACCATCAACACGAACAACCTGGCCATGGTCTTTCCAGTTGTCTGAGCCCGTACTGGGCCCGTGGGCAGGCGCCACCCACAGGCGCATCCCTTTGTGGTAGCGGTGGAGCGAGGTGAGGAAATAGAGGGCCCCGCGGGAGACGTTCTGTGTGGTTCGGAATTCCTCGAAATCCCCGTCACCGAAATCAGCGGGACGTACACGCACGTCAAGCGAGACGGGAACCCTGCGATTCCGTCTGCGGTTCTCAGCGCGGGCCGATGTCGCGCTGGCTGTTCTCACCTCTTCGATGGGCATAGGAATTCTGGTCTCACCGTCTGGCGAAGCTAAGGTTGTCTGAGATTTTGCCGGGTCCCTATAGAACGACCGTACCGGTCAAGGAGTACGCCCTCCGCGGCGGGGGGTGTCCGAAGGATGTTGCCCCATTCGTACTTAGCACGGAGCAAGCTCTTCTCCAACAAAGCAATTCCCATCAAACTGGAGAACTTGAGAGACTCATGCTCTGTCGAAGGTTACTCCTTGAGGCCAGCCCCATTTCGCTGCACGAAGGGATACTGCATGGAATCTGACAGCGGCAAACGCGCCAAAGAATCTGGGGTGCGTTACCGGCGGTATTCAGTCCGCCATCCTTTCGCAGCCGAGGTGGAGATGCTGGAATTGGAATCCGGGAGTCGCTTGAGGGGGAGGACCTCGGATCTTTCTCTTGGAGGATGTTTCGTGTGTTTGCGCCGCACTCTGGAGATCGGCGCCCGCGTCCGCGGTACGCTCACGCACGAAGGCCAGAAACTACGGATTCTCGCAGTGGTCCGGGTGGTGAAACCGCAAGTGGGAATGGGCCTCGAATTTCTGGACATTGATCAGGAATCCAACGCCACACTGCTGGCTTGGATCAATAATCTTCGCAAATCGCACTGAGACTTCCGTCTTATCCGGAGGTGTGTACCACATGACCCGGGAGGTTCCTCGCCAGAAGCGCCGGTGCCCGCGCATCTCATTGCCGAAGGGCATGCATGTGGCCTGGCATGGCGGCGATCTGCAACTTTTTTCGCGCGTCCGGACGCTAGGCAGGCAAGGACTATTCATTTCTGTCCCTAACCCACCTCCAGTGGGCACAAAACTGAGACTTGCGTTTGAAGTGCCCGGCGGGAACGTCGAGGCAGAGGCGATCGTGCGAAATGTTGTCGGCGGCGAGGGGATGGGTGTCGAGTTCACGAAGTTAGGGGTGAAAGACCGAATTTTGCTGGATATGTTGCTGAAGCGATTGTTGCGGTGACCTAAAACTTTGCGGCGCACATGACCTGCAAGCGGCGCTCATAGGTCAGGAACGGCGATGCGTAAAGGCACGGCGGCCGTCGATTACATCATGGAAGACTCGCGCGAGGCGATGCCCATGGAAGGCGCGGTCAGGAAGCGCAACCGGAATCGAGACCTTCAGGAAAGGTCGGTCATGCCGAAGATTTTGCTAGTCGAAGACAGCGAAATGACTCGGGGACTTGCTGTCCAGACGGCTTCAGCGCAGGGGCATCGCGCTGACCGCTCTAAGCGCTCTGCGCTCGGCGAATCATCTTGAGCACTTCCTCATTGGCGTTTTTGACCTGCACATCTGTGCCGGGATGACTACGCGCGAAAACACGGAAAATTTCGTCCGCAAACGCTTGCCCAATTTGATTGACATTTTGAAAATCGAGGACCACCGTTCGGAATCGGTCGATGCGCAGCAAAATGCGCTTGGCCTGCGAACGCGAAATCAAATCGTTCGGGTTTTGCTCCGCCATTTTCACAGGCACGACTGTTTTGCTGAAGGCATAGTCGTTTTCTGGCGATGCGTATTCATCAAAAATCTCCTTGCGGGACCTGTCGGATGTGTTTTTCAATTTCATCCAGACAGCCGTGCCCTTCGGGTTTTTTAGCGGCGACACTGAGGTGAAGTACACTCCGCCCGAGGAAATGTCGAAGGCGTCGGGCATTTTCGACGTGAAGAAGATGCCTTCCCCGGTGTGGTGTGCGGGATCCGTTGTGAACTTGCCTTTCGCCAGTTCCAGCGGTGCATACCTTTCGCTAGAGAACTTCATGGCACGTTGAATCTTCTTAAATATGCCCACGCCGTTGTCGATGATGGCAATTTCGACGTTAACGGCGGTGCGCTTCAACTGCACCGTGATACGTGTGCCGGAAGAGTGTTCCACGGCGTTGTTGAACATTTCAGTGAAACAGTACCGCCAAATATCCAAAGCGTTGTCAGGCAAATCCGCAATCTGCGGGAGCACATCACTCTCCCAAACATCGGACTCGCTTTGTTTACGACCGTAGTGCTTTTGCCAAGTCTTTTTCGGAGCAAGAAAGAATCGCGTTCGCCGAGTCTTTCCCTGTCGAACCAAATCTGCATCGGCAAGCAAACGCTGTACATGGAGATTGACAGCCTGACGTGTCAGACCGAACTGCTGCGCGGTCAGTTGGGCAATATCGTGAGGGTGTTCCTCAACCCACGCCAAGATAAACTGGCGAATCTCTTGCCCTCGAGCATCAGTCGGCGTTCTCATAGATTCCGGTCTCTTCTCTGCTTTTGTCCCTTTACGCAGGAAGCCACCAAGAGCTGGTCAGCTATTGTCAAGGTTATGGGGACACTTGTCAAGGTTATTGGGGAAATTGTCAAGTGTTCTTGTTCCGCCACCTTTCCTCTTTGTCAAGGTTAATCATGGAGCTTGAAAAGTCTATGTTCGTGATTGTCAAGCCGTCCACCGGGAGCTCCAGTCAACGTATCGAAAAACTGACAGTAGTGCGACGAGATGCTGTCGTCGACGGCTAGCGCTAAAGCGTGTTTGACTATGCTCTCAAAATGCGTACAATTGCTCTCATTATGAGAGCGACAGCTGGCGCGCTGGCAGATGTACTGTTCGGGAAGGGACGCGGAGCGATCCTGGCCCTCCTCTACGGTCACCCGGATCAGTCCTTTTACTATCGACAAATCACGCGCCAACTTGATGGCGTGAGCGTTGGCACGCTGCAACGTGAGCTGGACACCCTCTCTCGACTCGGGCTCATCGACCGCTCGACGGTCGGAAAGCAGGTTTTCTACCGCGTCAATCGCGATCATCCGGTCTTCCCGGAACTGCGCGCACTGGTGGCGAAGACCGTCGGCGCAATTCAGGTGCTTCGTTCAGCACTCGCACCACTGGCGAACCGCATCTCGCTGGCCTTCATTTACGGATCAATGGCGCGGCGGGAGGAAAAAGCCGAAAGCGACATCGACCTAATGATCGTCGGCAAAGTGACGCCCGAAGACGTGCTCGCGCGTACGGGTGATGTCGAGCCGTTGCTTGGGCGGGCGGTCAATCCCACGGTTTACTCTGAAGCTGAATTCAAGACCAAGCTCGCGAGCGGAAATCATTTCCTTAATTCTGTGCTGCGTGGCGAGAAGGTTTTCCTAATTGGAGAGAAAGATGAGCTTGGAAAAGTGGGCGGAATACGGTTGGCTGAAAGCCGAACCGACCAGTCGCGATGAGATCAAGAGTCTATTAACGATCGTCGGTCGCGACCTGAGGGACGCGAACGTGACAGCAATCTCCGAGGATCGGCGGTTCGAAGCGGCGTTCAGTGCTGCCCGTACGGCCGCCACTCTTGCCTTGCGAGCCTCCGGCTATCGCACGTCAACTCAACTCGGGCACCACGTAAAGACGATTGAGTCTCTCGAATTGACCATTAAAGCTGATTCCAAGATGATCCAGAAGATGAAGACTTTCTCGAAGAAGAGGAACGCGACCAGTTACGACTCTGCAGGCAATGTCTCGAAGCAGGAGCTAGAATTGGCAATTAAGACCGCCGCCGAGTTAAACCGCGAAGTTGTTACTTGGCTGCAGAAAAACCATCCCGAGCTCCTGCAGGACTGACAGTCCCCTTAGCGTCTCTCGTGGCCAAGCCGCTCGCTCTCGCGCCGTTGGAGCGGTGCTGCCATTTAGACGGTGTTTCCGTTTTTGCCGTCCAAGGCTCTCGCGCCAAGTATTCAGCGAAACGCGCTGTCGATCAGGCTTCCCGGCGCCGCGTTGTCGTTTTGCAAGGACGCGAAGTCCTTCAGCTCTTGGCTGAGGGCAACAACAGCAAGGAGATGGCTTCCACATTAGGAGTTGGCGAACCTGTAAGCCGGATTCAGGCCATACAACAGAGTGGTTGCAGGAGGATTCTAACCGCCTTAGGATACCTTATGGCCATGGCAGGGTTAACTAACTCGGTCAAAGGGTCGCTGGCGGGACGTACCTTCAGCCGCTTTCTGCGGTTTAGTGTTCTCCGCGGTCTGCGTTCGATCGAGATTGACCCGGAACAGTTCCGGCGTCAGCTCGCCAGCAAGCACGGCTTGTGGGTTCCGGACTTTCGGCGAATGAAAGACGTGCCCACCGAGCGCCTGGACGCCATTGCCACGTCGCTGATTCGCGATGCCGAACGCCTGGCACTTGCCGAAGGCGCGGGATTCGGCCTCGGTGGCATGATCACCTTCTTGCCCGATGCCAGCCTGCTCACGGTAATCACCCTGCGGCTCATCCAGCGCCTCTCCCTCGTCTACGGGTTTGAAGCTCACGGCCGGGACCAAAGGATTGAAATGTGGAAGGCGGCCGCGGCGGCCTCCGGCATCGACTACGGCAAGGATTTAGCCGAAAAGCAGATTCTCGAAAAAATTATCCCACGCATCGCAGAACGCTTGGCCGCGAAGATTGGCGCCGAAACGGCGGAAAAATGGGCGGGACGCTTGATTCCTCTGGCCAGCTCGGCCATCGGCGGCGCGCTGAACTTTTCGTTTGTGAGAGGCTGGGGCCGGCGCGTGCAACGCCATCTTCGTGCCAAGCATCTGGAAGCGAAAACTTCCACGCCGCCTCCCGCGTTTGCGGCGGCCTTCATCTAGCGACCGCAAGTGAACAGCAAATTGCCGCCTCTCGAGCCCCATGGGTTCTGCCATGACCTTCCTCCCGCTTGCTAGGTGGCGGTTGAGTACCCGCCGTCCGTCTCCATTCTCCGCGCTTCTTTTGTCGGCCGCGTTGGTAGGCCTACCTTCCGCCCTTTATTCCCAAGAGGCGGAAAAAGAGCAAGTGAAGGGAGTACTCGCGGAGCCTGCCGACGCCGCCGAGCTCCGTGAACAAATCGCCGTCGTCCGAAAGCTCGAAGCGGTGGTTCCGGACCGCGGCGCGGTCCTCTATTTTCTTTCCACCGCAAAACAACACCTGGGGGAAACCCGCGAAGCGCTTTCTCTTCTCAAGGAATGCCTGGCGCTGCGCGAGGGTTTTGATCCCTCCGGCGATCCGGCGTTCCTGGGACTCAAGGGCTCGAAGGAATTTGACGAGTTGGCAGAAAAAGTCCGTCGCGATTTTCCGCCCGTCGCTGCGGCTCGATTTGCATTCGTGACCGAAGAGAAAGACCTCATCCCCGAGGGGCTGGCGTACGACCCGAAGCACAATCTTTATTATCTCGGCAGCTTGAACCGCAAAAAGATCGTGAAGATTGATTCTGAAGGGCGAGTCTCCGATTTTGTGCCCGGGGATCGTTACGGACTGCTGCCGGTTTCAGGGATACGGCTGGACCCGGTGGATGGCACGGTATGGGCAGATACGTTTGAAGACGCCGGACGGACGGAACTTCTTCATTTCGACTCCACCGGCAAATTGCTGGGGCGCTACTCGCCGAAGGACAGTGCCAAGCACGGATTCAACGATCTGGTGTTGCGAAGGAATGGAGAAGTGATTTCGACCGACAGCCTGAACAATCAGGTCTTGCGCTTTGATCCCCGGTCGCAGGCCTTCGCTCCGCTCGCCGTATACCGCACGCTTCTCGATCCCCATGGCATCGCGCTCGCGGACGACGACCAAACGGTGTTTGTGGCGGATGCCGTAGGAATCGTGAAAATAGACCTGCCGAGCGGCGAGAGTCGCGACGTCGATCCCGGCCCACACAACACCCTGGCTGGCGCCGACGGGCTGTACTGGCAGAAGGGCAGCCTGATCGCGGTCCAGAACGGCATCGGGTCGCCGCGCGTGGTGGCCTTCAAGCTCTCGAAAGACGGAAACCGAGTGACCCAGACGAGCGTGCTCGAGAATCACACGCAGTTCACCGTCCTGCCGACGACCGGGGCTATCCACGGGAATGATTTCTATTTCATTGCCAACAGCCAGATCGACAACCGGAACGGCGACAAAGTCATGGACGTGACCAAGCTGGCGGCGGTTAGAATCGCCGTGGTGCGGTTGCCGTGAGCGCTTCTTTCTATATACATCTTCGGAGCAACGAAGTGGAAATTTGCGCTTGGCGGCATTAGAGTAGAGAGACGGCGATAGCCGAGCGGTTGAGGTGGGAGGCCAATATGCCTGGTAGCAGAGTGAGGGGATTCTTGAGCGTGGCGGTGATCTTCGGCTTGGCGCTGGGGCTCGGGCAGGCCGCTGCGAGGTCGCCCCAAGGCGCGAATTCGCCGCCGTCCACAGCCGACGAGCCCGTGCCGGCCTATCACGCGCAAGTCCCCATGGGTGCGCTTCCTGCGACCATGAACCCCGACCTTTTCCCGGAGCCCGTGGTTCAAAATGCGTACGCCATCGCCGCGAAGATCAAGAAGACGCTTTATCAGCAGCCCTGCTATTGCCATTGCGATCGCGGCCAGGGTCACGCCAGCTTGCTCGATTGCTTCGCCAGCAAACACGGCGCGGGATGCAACATTTGCATCAACGAAGATTTTTACAGCTATGAACAGTCCCGCAAAGGCAAGACCAGCGCGCAGATTCGGGCCGGCATCATCAAAGGCGCCTGGCAATCGGTGGACCTTACCAAATACCAACAACCGTTGCCTGCCAAGTGAGCCGCACGCGCTCCTCCATGGTCCGGTCGGATGATCCGAAGAAGCTTCTTGTCACCATGCGGGGGAAGTCCGTAAACTGGTTTTACCCAGCCGAAATAGGAGGAAGAATGCGTTTTCGCGTGAAGATGGGTGTGTCGGTACTGACCATGGCCCTGCTGTTTGCTTGGGCGGGAGTCCCGGCCGGGGCCCAAGACAAGCAGCACGTCGTCACTCTTAGCCAGTTGAACAAGGATGCCGCGCGGCCGACCCAGACGCGCCAGGCCAACGAAGAAGCCGTTCGGACCCTGCTGTCTTCCGCTACCGCCAAAGAAGCGCTGAAATCCTCGCACCTCGACTATCAGAAAGTCGATCAGGCCGTCGGACAATTGAACGATGAAGATCTTGCCAAGCTCGCGGAACGCTCCCGCCAAGCGCAGCGCGATTTCGCAGCGGGACGCATCTCCGATCGCGACTTGTTGTGGATCATCGTGATCGCCCTGGCCATCATCGTCCTGGCCATCGCGCTTCGCTGAGTCTTGCTTTACGCCGATGAATCGCCTCGCTTGCGCCATGCTCCTGTTTCTGGGGTGTTCGATTCGTTCTTCATCCCAGGAAACAGCAGGAGTGTGGCTCGATGTGCCCTACGTGAAACAGAGCGAAGATGGCTGCGGTTCAGCCGCGATCTCCATGATCCTGCAATACTGGAATGCCCATGGCGCACCGGTCGATGGGCAGCGGGCCGACTCGGCGGCCATCCAAAAACTGCTTTATTCGCCGAAAGCCCGGGGCATTCATGCTTCCGACATGGAAAGTTATCTCGAGGCGTCGGGCTTTCGCGTGTTTCCCCTCAACGGAGATTGGAAAGACCTTCTCGAACAACTAAAACAGGGCCGGCCGCTGATCGCCAGCGTGCAGCCAGGTAACGCCAGAACCCCGCTACACTATGTGGTGATAACCGGCATCGATTGGCAAAGCGGGGCGGTCTTCCTCAACGATCCCCGGCGCGGCAAGCTTCTCCGCATGGAGCGCGCAGATTTCGAAAAGGAATGGCGGCCGAACCGCAATTGGATGCTGCTGGTTCTCCCAAAGGCCGTGTGATCCGATTTCTAGCCGCGGTATTGATCCTCTGTTCGCCGGTGTTTCCGCAGAGTCCGGCAGCCCGGCAGATGGCGGCGCAACGTGCCTTGGATGCCGGCGACTGGGCGGAGGCCGCCACGCTTGCCCAAGGCCCGGCCGATCAATCCCCGGAACTTGACTTCCTGGCGGGGCTAGCCCTCGCGCGCCTGGAAAAATGGAGCGAATCGAAACTGGCCTTCCAGGCAGGATTCGAGAAGGCTCCCCGGGATCCGCGGTTTTTGGTTGAGCTTGCAGGCCTGGCCTACCAGCAAAAGGATTTTCGAACCGCCAAGCAACACCTGGGGAAGGCCCTCGGCCTGAACCCGCAAGATGCATACTCGCGCGAGTTTCTGGCCACGATTTATTTCCTCGAAGGCAACCTGGAAGCAGCCCTGAAGAATTGGAATGCCGAAGACCAACCGCGGCTGCGGAGTGTGGCCTTCACGCCGTCGCTGCGGCTGGCCGCATCCCTGCGGAACCGCGCGCTGGCATTTAACGCCCCGCAAGTCCTCTCCCGGGATGCGCTGCTCGCAACCCAATCGCGGCTGGACCATTTGGGCGTTTTTTCGAACCAGCGGATCGAACTCTATCCGGGAGAGTCCGGGAATTACGACTTGACGCTCGATCTAGCGGAGAGAAACGGCTGGGGCCATTCGAAGGTAGAAGGCCTCGCGGCGCTCTTGAGCGGATTGCCTTACGCTACGGTCTATCCGGAGTTTTACAATCTCGGCCACCAGGCGGTGAATTTCACCTCGCTGGCACGCTGGGATGCGGAAAAACGCCGTGTCTCTGTCGCGCTTCGGCTGCCCTTGTTCGGCGATCCCCGCCTGCGCTTGCGCCTGTACACCGATGCCCGCAACGAAAATTGGAATTTGACCGAAACTTTTCTTGGCGCGGGCACGCCGCTAAGGGACCTGAACATGCGCCGTGCCGCCATGGGAGTGGAAGCGCATGCCCTGGTGAATGGCCGCTCGGGCTGGAGCGCCGGCGCGGAGATCGCCCATCGGAATTTTCGAAATCTTAGCGGTCACACTTCGGCCGCCGAGCGCACCTTCTTCACCGGCGCTACCTCGCTGGCCGGATGGCTGGGCGTCCAGCGAACGCTCGTGCGCGTCCCGGAGCGTCGCTTCACTCTCGATTCCTCGGCGGAGGCCAAGGCCGGCCGGGAGTTTAGCGAGCAGCTCGGACCGTTCGCCACGCTCCGCGGATCGCTTCGCGCGCATTGGTTTCCGCGTGCCAAGGGCGATGACTATGAGATCGCAGCGCAGATTCGCGCAGGCGCAACCGCCGGCCACGCGACGCTCGATGAATTGTTCGAATTGGGCATCGAACGCGACAATGACCTCTGGCTTCGTGGTCACGCGGGAACTTTGGACGGCCGTAAGGGCGCTGCTCCGCTCGGGCGGCGATTTTTTCTTGCCAATTGGGAGCTGGACAAGACCATCTATCAAAATGGTTTCTTGCGCGTGACATTTGGCCCCTTCCTAGACAACGGCGCGGCGGCCGATTCCTCGGGCCTTTTCGGATCATCGCGCTGGCTGTGGGATAGCGGCGCGCAATCGAAAGTCCGGGTCCTCGGAACCCTGACCATTGTTCTATGCTATGGAAGGGACTTGCGCGGCGGACGAAACGTCTTCTACGGTACGGTTTTGAGGTGATGCTCCGGATTGCGGATTTCAGGGCCGCAGTAACGCGACTGCCGTTCCCTCCGTCTCACACCCAGAGCGGATGGCGGCCGGGGTCAGAAACGATTGGCAACTGCCGCGGTTCAACCTAACTCACTAGCCGCGGACTAATCCAACGAGAGGTAGGCAATGTCAAAACGGTTTTTTTCGATTGCTGGCATCCTTGCGGTGGTTGGTGTTCTGGCACTCGCTCTGGCGGGTGCCGGGTTGCGCGCGTCGGCAGGAGCGGCGCATAAGGCAAATTCGTGGGGCTTTGATTCCGCGAATCTTGATAGGACCTGCAAGCCTTGCGACGACTTCTACCAGTTCGCCATGGGCGGGTGGAGGAAGACCAACCCGATTCCGCCGGAATATTCTAGCTGGGGCACCTTCACAGAACTGGCGGACAAGAACCAGCAGAACCTGCGGCAGATTCTCGATGACGCGGTGAACGCCAAGGCTCATACAGGAGGGAACGAACAGAAGATCGGCGATTTCTATGCCAGCTGCATGGACACCACGGCGATCGAGGCGGCCGGTACCAAGCCGCTCGAACTCGAAATGGCGCGGATTGCTGAAATCAAGACGGTCGGGGACCTCCAAGCGGAGACGGAGCGGCTGCAGACGAGAGGCGTGGGCGCGCTCTTTCGCTTCAGCTCGAATCAGGATGCCAAGGACAGCACCCGCGTGATCGGAGGCGCGTTCCAGGGCGGCCTCGGCTTGCCGGAGCGCGAATACTACCTGAAGGAAGACGAGCATTCGAAGCAGCTTCGCGAGGCCTACCAGAAGCATGTCGCCAGGATGTTCGAATTGCTCGGTGATCCCCAAGACCAATCGGAGGCGGAAGCGGCCACCATTTTGAAGATCGAAACCGCGCTGGCAACCGCTTCGATGAAAAATACCGACTTGCGCGATCCGGACAAGACCTATCACAAGATGATGCTCGCGGATCTGCAGGCGCTCACGCCCAATTTCTCCTGGGAAGCCTATTTCAAGGCCGCGGGACATCCGGAACTGAAAGAAATCAACCTCGGCCAGCCGGATTTTTTTAAGGCTCTCGACGCGCAATTGACCTCCACCGCCATGGAGGACTGGAAAAATTACCTGCGTTGGCACCTCGTGGAGGCCGCCGCGCCTGGGCTTTCTGAAAAGTTCGTCGCCGAGGATTTTGAGTTCCGCGGCAAGACGCTGACGGGCGCGAAGGAAATCCAGCCGCGCTGGAAGCGCTGCGTGCAGGCCACCGACCGCGTGCTCGGCGAGGCCCTCGGGCAAGTCTATGTGCAGAAGTATTTCCCGCCGGAGGCCAAGGCCCGTGCTCTCGAGATGGTGCACAACCTGGTCGCCGCGCTGCGCGACGACTTACAGACCCTGCCCTGGATGGGACCGGACACCCGCGCCGAAGCCACCCGGAAGCTCGAAGCTTTCGCCGTGAAAATCGGCTACACGGACAAGTGGCGCGATTACTCGGCGCTCCCCATCGACCGCAGCTCCTACGCCGAAAATCAATTGCGCGGAGCGGAATTCGAATTCGCGCGCCGGCTGAACAAGATCGGCAAGCCGGTGGACCGCACGGAATGGGGAATGACGCCCCCGACCGTGAACGCCTACAACAACAGCAGCATGAATGAAATCGTTTTCCCCGCAGGCATTCTGCAGCCGCCCTTCTACGATCCGCAGGCCGATGACGCAGTGAACTACGGCGGAATGGGAGCGGTCATCGGCCATGAAATCACCCATGGTTTTGACGATCACGGCAGCAAGTTCGATTCCCGCGGCAACTTGAAAGATTGGTGGAGCCCGGAAGACCTGAAAAATTTCAAGTCGCGCGCCGCCTGCGTCTCCGATCAATTCGACGCCTACGTGGTTGACGGCGATCTACACGAGAATGGCCAGCTGGTTCTAGGGGAAAGCATCGCCGACCTGGGCGGACTGACAATCGCCTACGCGGCCTATCAGAAAGCACTTCAGGGCAAGCCGCGGCCTCCGGAAAAAGACGGCTTTAGCCCCGAGCAGCGCTTCTTCCTGGGTTGGGCGCAAGTGTGGGGCGCCAACGAGCGGATCGAATACGCACGGTTGATGGCCAACACCAACCCGCATCCGCTGCCCAGGTTCCGCGGCAACGGACCGCTTTCGAATATGGCGGAGTTTGCCAAGGCCTTCGGTTGCAAGAAGGGCCAGCCGATGGTGCGCGAGCAAGCCTGCAAAATTTGGTAGCCGAAGATGCGCAGCAATTCAGAATGAGACTTCGAACGGGAGGCCTGTCCATTTCAGTCCTTTCACCGATTTGGGTACAGCGATCTGAGGTGATACCGGGCCGCCTGCGTGGACCGCGCTTGGGGTCGGCGGGCTGCCCGGCGGCCTGGTTGATGGAATGCGATCCCACTGGGCACCGGACTGCAGCTAAACCACCTCGTCACACCTCCACCCCACATGGAGATCAGATGTTCGATAAGCGCGTGTATCGCGTCTTGCGAGGGGTTCTGGCTGCTACGTCGGTTCCCAGATCCGCTGCGGCGAACATCACTTCTGCGGAAGTCTCGATCAGGGATAGGCGTCCTGCCAACTGACAATCGCACTCGCGCTTTTGCTGGCGCTCGTCCGGTCTTTCGCACTAGCAAGTTAAACAGCTCACCCAACGTCTGCACAGGCAGCAGCACCGCGCCCTCCGGCAAATTCTGCACCAACTCCAGTGCCGTCCGCTTCATGCTGTCGCCATTTACACCTTCGGCGTATGCCAGAATGTTCGTGTCAAGTGCTACCCTCACGATTTATCCTCGTAGAGTTCATCTCGGCTCCAACGGCCGATCGTGAAGCAGCTTTTGACAGGATTTTGACACGGATTCGGAGTCGGCCATGGAAGGAGTTCGTCTTCCAAATTAGAAACGATGGCGACTGCTTCCAGCTCAACTCACGTATGCATGGACACCTGCGTCTTTGTAAATTTCGCGATCGTCGGACGAGTCGATGTGATCGTTAAGATCTCGGGGTTCTATTTCATTTGCCCCAAGAAGTCGTTGATGAAGTGACCGTAGCAGCGCAACGGCAGCTCCTGGCGCCCCCCTGGATAACGAAAGGAAAAGGCTATATAGTTTCGTTATTGAATTCCTAACGAAACGATGGTTTTGTGATGGTGACACCAACCAAACCCAACAGCCGCCTCGGGACTTATGTTGTGAAGTCTTTCAAAGACGAGTCTTTCAAGGCCTACGTACCCCCGCCGTTGCCACCGGACCCGCCGCTGGCCCTTCAGCCGCTCTTGCTTCTACTTGAACAAGCAAACCAGGCGCTCGGGCGCCTGGACGGGCTCGCGTCCATTCTGCCCGATCTCTCGCTGTTCATTTACCTCTACGTTCGGAAGGAAGCAGTGCTCTCCTCGCAGATCGAGGGCACACAGTCGTCGTTTTCTGACCTCATGCTATTCGAAAGTGCCGAAGCCCCCAGCGTCCCGCTGGAAGACGTTCAGGAAGTTTCAAATTATGTGGCCGCGATGAATCACGGGCTTCGCCGGCTCCGCGAGGATTTTCCGCTTTCCTTGCGGTTGATACGAGAAATTCACAAGATTCTCTTATCCAAGGGACGTGGCAGTCGGAAACGTCCGGGTGAATTCCGTGAAACCCAAAACTGGATCGGAGGCACGCGGCCTGGCAACGCAGCATTTGTTCCGCCACCACCCGAGAAAATGATGGAATGCTTGGACGCGTTCGAAAAGTTTCTGCATCGCGAGCAGGAAGATTTGCCTATATTAGTGAAGGTGGCGCTCGTGCATGTGCAATTCGAAACCATCCATCTATTTCTAGACGGAAATGGGAGATTGGGCCGATTGCTAATTACATTTCTTTTGTGTGTCGCTGGCGCGATCCGTGAGCCCATTCTCTACCTCA
>Ga0209806_1000652_pt1 | contig 23625 bp, 25 predicted proteins | sample GraSoiAngelo_152_FD_186166 | JGI IMG/M metagenome (GOLD analysis project Ga0209806, IMG submission 186166) | Grasslands soil microbial communities from the Angelo Coastal Reserve, California, USA - 14_1009_12_30cm (SPAdes) (version 2) | ecosystem: Environmental > Terrestrial > Soil > Grasslands ... | reverse complement strand
GCCGCGGTCGTCTGGTATCTGCGCGGGCTGCCCGGGGTCAGCTGGGGCAAGGCCGGCCGGGCCGAGCAGCGCCTGCTGATGGTCTCTGCAGTACTGACCATGGCGATGATCGTGACCATGGGCTTCATCCGGGAGAACGGGCGCGTCCCCGACCTGATCGCCGGCCATATCCAGCTGCAGGGACAGCAGGACATCTCGCAGCCGCAGCCGAGCCCAGCGACCGGGCCGTGATGGCCAGCTGGGCGGAATTCGCAGCAGCCGACCCCGAGCTCGCCGCCCGCGTCCAGGGCCGGTTCCAGGTCCGAAAGCACAAGACGCTGGCAACCCTGCGCAAGGATGGGTCGCCGCGGATCAGCGGAATCGAAGCGGAGTTCGTCGACGGCGAGCTCTATCTGGGCATGATGCCGGGCTCGGCCAAGCTACGGGACCTCGAGCGCGACCCCCGGCTCGCGCTGCACAGCCCTACCGAGGACCCGCCCGAACATGCAGCCGGTGGGTGGCCGGGCGAAGCGAAGATCTCCGGACGGGCAATCGAGGCGCCGTTCCCCGCCGCACCGGTAGCGGGCGGCAGGAGATTTCGCGTTGACATCGGTGAGGTGGTGCTCACGCACCTCAACGAAGCCGGCGATCGCCTGGTGATCGAGTCCTGGCGGGAGGGGCGTGGCAGGCAGCGTCTCGAACGGGCCTGATCCTCAGAGGGCACACGGACCGACGCCGCTAGCTCGGGTCTGCCCCTGGGCCTGCTGTAGGTCCGGCTGGATCTCCGCGTCGGTCAACGCGTATGCCTGCCCAGGCTGACTGGTCGATGCGGCGAAGATGACCCCGAGGACGTTGCCGTCTCGGTCCACGAGCGGTCCCCCGGAGTTGCCGGGCCTGACGATGGCTTCCACGATCCAGATCTGGCGGACCACCAGGTTCTGCCCGTAAATGTCGCGCCCCTCTGCCTGGACCGATCCATCGATCACCGCAGGCGAGACCTCCTCTGCGCCTCCGCCCGGGTAGCCGATGGCTGCGCCGGACGTGCCCCGGCCTCCGTCGGCAAAGCCGAGGGCCTGGTTGGAAAGGCCCGGGACGTACAGGACCGCAAGGTCACGCTGAGAGTCGAAAAGGACCACCGTGGCCGCCAGCCGCTGCCCCTGCCGGGTGAACACCCTGGTCCCACTGGTCCCGGCGACCACGTGGGCGTTGGTCACCACCAGGTCGGACGCGTACGGAAATCCACTGCCGACGACAACGCCGCCGCATCCCTGTCCCTCGATTTTTACGGTCGCAGCGGCTGCGGTCCGGACGCCAGGGGTATCGGCCGCTCCCGGAATCGGCTGAGCGGGTGCAAGTGATGGCTCGAGGCCGGAAAAGGCTGATGGAAATTGGACGCCGGAGAGGATCTGCTGCACCTGGGCCAGGAAGGCGGGCGGGCGCGGCGCAATCGCGTCGAGCCGGCGAAGGATGGCCGAGTGCTGGATCGCCTGCGCCAGGCCGGGATTCGGAATACGGTCGAAGGCCAGGCCGAGAAACCAGGAGACAGTCAGGACCGCGAGACCCGAAAATATTGCCCCTCCGACGCTGTCCGCCCGCCCCCGTCCCGGCCTGGCGACCAGGCGAATCCGGATGGGCTCGCCCAACCAGAAGCCGATCGTGCTGCCAACCGTGCCGAAGACGATCAACACGATGATCGCCCCCAACGACCGGGACGGCCCGCCACTGACGCGGAACAGGTCCATGATGAAACGGGCCAGCGCCGCACCCACAAGAACACCGAATACCAGCCCGACGTACTGCGCCAGGGATAACCAGAAGCCGCGGCGGTATCCGCTGCTAACGGCGATCAGGACGGCGATCACGATGATCCAATCGATCAGGTTCATGCGTGGACGGTGAGATTGCTGCGCGGTTTCCCTACGCAGATCAGGGCGTAGCCCTGGGCAAGCTCCTCGTTGCTGATCAGGTAAGCGTCGGACTGATCGATGATGCCGTCCACGCGCACCATGCACGTCTTGCACATCCCCTTGCGGCAGTCAAAGGCGAGGCGGAGGCCGGCTTTGAGGCCAGCGGCCAGCACTCCCTCGTCCTCGGCGACCTCGACGGTCGATCCGGTCCGGGCGAACGTGACGTGATATCGGCGGGCCATCAGTGGGTACGGATGGCGTTCACAACGCGATAGATATAGAGCCCGACCACCATCACCACCAGGACAAAGCTAAATGCAACCAGGCGCGGGCGGAGCCAGCTCCGATAGAAGGCGCCGCGCCACCGCGGTCCGAGCAGGATGATCAGCAGGGTGGCCGCCACGCCAAGAGTGACCAGGATGCGCAGCGCGGTCGACATGGCCGCTTAAGTCTAGGAGGAGGGTGGCACCAATCCGCCGGGAATAGCCTTACTCGAGCCCGATGGCGTGCTTGAACTTGTCGAAGAAGCCCTTCTCGATGTGCTGGGGCTTTCCGTTGATGCCCCCAAGGTCGCGCAGGGCCTTCCTCTGCTCCTCCGTGAGGTTGGTGGGGATGACGACGCGGACAAACACGATCTGGTCGCCCCGACGACCCGATCGCAGGTGGGGAATGCCGTGACCATGTATCCGAAAGGTCTTCCCGTACTGGGTGCCCGCGGGGATCTCAATTTTTTCCGGACCGTCAACGGTGGGAATTTCGACCGTATCACCCAGAGCTGCTTGAGCCACGCTCAATGGGAGTTCGTAGACGATGTCGGTACCGTTGCGCTGGAGGACCGGATGCGGCTTGACCTGGAGGACGATGTAAAGGTCGCCGGCGCGGCTGTTCCGCGGTCCGGGTTCTCCCTCGCCCGACAGCCGGATCTGAGAACCAGAGTCGACCCCGGCCGGGATGTGGACACGAACCGTCTTCTGTCCGGGAATATGTCCGCTGCCGTTGCATGCCCGACATGGCTTCTCGATGATGGTGCCTTCACCGCGACAGCGGGAACAGGCGACCACATTGATGATCTGGCCGAACATCGACTGGGCCGCCCGCCGCACCTGTCCGGTTCCCTGGCACTGGGAGCAGGTTTGAGGCGAGGTACCCTTTTCCGCGCCCGTCCCCTGGCACTCCTGACAGGACTCGGCACGCGGGATTGTCAGCTCGCGGTCGACGCCGAACGCGGCCTCCTCAAAACTGATCCTTAGATCGAGCCGCAAGTCGGACCCACGCTGGGGGCGCGTCCCACCACGGGCGCCAGCAGTTGCGGCGCCGAAAAACATGTCGAAGATATCGTTGATGCCGCCAAAGCCCTGGCCGAAATCGAACCCGGGCATGCCACTCGTACCAGCGTGTCCAAAGGTGTCGTACCGCTGACGCTTGGACTGGTCACTGAGCACCTCGTAGGCCTCGTTGACCTCCTTGAAACGAGCCTCCGCCTGGGGATCGTTCGGGTTGCGGTCGGGATGATACTGGAGCGCGAGCTTGCGGTAGGCGCGTTTCAGATCCTCCCCGGTGGCGCCGCGGCTAACCCCGAGGACCTCGTAGTAATCCCGCTTGACGGCCATAAGCTACTGGTTCAACGCGCGAGGATGAGCGACCTTCACCAGGGTCGGCCGGAGCACCTTCTGATGGAGCCGGTAGCCGGGCTGCAACTCCTCGACCACGGTCCCCTCCTCGAGCTCATCGGTCTCCTCCTGGGCGATCGCTTCGTGCTGCGCCGGGTCGAACTTCTCACCGACCGCCGGGATCGGAGACAGGCCCTGGGCCTCAAGGGTGGCCTCGAACTGGCGGGCAATCAGCTTGATCCCTTCAAACCATTGCGGGTCGATCCCCTGGGGAGCATGTTCCAGGGCGCGCTTGAAGTTATCGAGCAGCGGGAGCAGCTTGCGCAGCAGCTCCTCGTTGGCGTACTGGGTGCGCTCGGCGAGCTCCTGCCGGGTCCGGCGCCTGTGGTTTTCGAAGTCCGCCGCCAACCGCTGATACTTGGCGAAGGTGGCTTGCAACTCCTGGCGGGTCGCTTCCAATTCCGCCTCGAGCTGCTCCCGGGTGGGTGGTGGACCGGGCTGCGGCGGCGCGTCCGCAGCCGAGCTCGACCGGCTGTCGGTCATGCCCGCCTCTCGCTCCTGGCCGTCACCCGGGGATGATGGATGATCTCTCTTGGACATTGCTCGTTTTTACCCAGCCGGCATCGACCTAAATCAATGGGCCAGGCCGGCCAGCGCCTCCGAAATGGTCTGGCTGACCAGACGAACGCGGGCCACCACCTGGCCGTAGAGCATTCGGGTCGGGCCCACTATGCCGATGGTTCCTCTCAGCCGCTCCGCCATTCGGTAGGTGGTAAGGACCAGGCTGCACTCGCGAAGGCCGCTCGAGGTGTTTTCGCGGCCGATGATGATTTCGACATCCTTGTCGAAGGCGACCTGCTGCAGGATACCGGCCAGCTGGGCTCCCTGCTCGATCAGCTCGAGGAGCTCTTCCAGACGGCTCACCTCGACAAACTCCGGTTGGCGGAGGAGGTTGCGGACGCCGTCGTGCAGCACGACCGTCTGGCGCTGGGATTGGTAGGCCTTGATCGATTCCAGCACCTTCTCCAGGATCCGTCGCTGCTCTGACCGATCCGGGCCAAGCTGGCTGATCCGGGTGGTCAGGTCGGCACCGCCGTGACCTCGGACTTTGTGGTTGAGCATGGCGGCCATCCGGCTCAGGTCCTCCTGCGAGGTGGCCCGCTCCAGGTTCACGATCTGCTGCTTGATGACGTTGCCTTCGAGCACGAGGATGACCAGGGTCGAGGTCGGCTCCAGGGACACCAGGTCTATGTGCTTGATGCGGGCCTCGCTCGTCTCCGGCGCGGTCACCAGAGAGACGTTGCCGGTTATCTGCGCCAGCACCATGGCGGCTTTCTCGAGCACGCCCTCCAGGCTGTTGGGCGCGTGCTCGAACTCCTGGCGGACGGTTCGCCGGATGCCTGGAGGCGCCGCCTCGGGTGCCATCAGGAAGTCGACGAAGTACCGGTAGCCGCGGTCCGTTGGAATCCGGCCGGCGGAGGTGTGCGGCTGCGCCAGGTAGCCGGTACCGACCAGGTCGGCCAGCTCATTGCGAATGGTGGCGGACGACAGGGCAATGAAGTATTTGGCGGCCAGCACCTGGGAGCCAACCGGGATCCCGGTGGCGGTGTAGTCCGACACCACCGCTTTCAGGATCTGCTGTTTGCGTCCGTCCAGGTTGGTGCTCTCAATCATATTGGCAGTCTCGGCGTTGGAGTGCTAACGCCAATTCTACGGGTAGAGTGGATCATATGGCGACCCCGATCCGGATCTACTCCGATTACGTATGACCCTTCTGTTATATCGACTCGGTCAGGGTCGACCAGCTGGAGAAAGAGTTCGATGTCTCGATTGACTGGGTCCCTTACGAGCTGCACCCGGAGATCCCGAAGGAGGGGGTACCCCGCGACCAGGTCCTGCCTCCGGCCTATCGAGCCCGCGCCGAGGAGGGCGTGCGGCGACTGGGCTCCGAGGTGGGCCTCACCCTCCACCACCACGAGCGCCTGATCAACTCGCGGCCTGCCCTTCAGGCGGCCGAGTTCGCTCGCTCAAAAGGGCGCTTTGCTCCGATGCACCGGGCCCTCTTCCAGGCCTACTGGGACGAGGGCGTCGACGTCTCCGAGCTCGGAGTGCTACGCCAGCTGGCGGAGCGGGCGGGGGTCGATCCAGAGGCGATGGCGAAGTCGGTCGAGGCGGATGACTACGGCGACTACCTGGATGCGCGGCGGGCCGAGGCGGAGGACCTGATGATCAGCGGCATCCCGGCCCATGTGATCGCGGACCGGTACCTGGTGATGGGCGCGCAACCGTACCAGGTCTTCGAACGCGTGATGAATCAGCTGGCAGTCCTGCGCAGGGTCAGCGGAGAAACGCCGCTCCCACCTGGTTCGCCAGCTCCACCCCCCGGCGGGTAAGGCGGACCGTCTCGCCTTCCTCGACCAGGAGCCCGGCCGCGGCCAGGCGCTCACGCTCGGCGGGGAAGGCACCGGCCGCTCGCGTCCCGTCCAGCATGCGCATCCCGATCATGGCGGCCTCGCCAGCGGCCCGCTCGGTCGCGAGGAGCTCGCGACCGGCGACGGAGACACCCTCTGCCGCGACCCGGTCGATATACGCTTGTGGCCCTTTCACGTTCCAGAATCGCTCGCTGGACCCGTCGTCAAGCCGGAGCAGTGAATGGGCCCCCGCGCCGCAGCCCAGATAGGGTCGGTACTCCCAGTAGGTAAGGTTGTGCCGGCACCGGTAGCCCGGCCGGGCCCAGTTCGAGATCTCGTAGTGGTCGAAGCCCGCCCTGGCGAGCACCTCGGCGGCTGACCAGTATTGCTCCAGCTGGAGGTCGGCCTCGGGCATAACCACCTGACCCGCCCTCACCTCCTGGGCAAGCCGGGTGATGGGCTCGACCGTCAGCTCGTACGCCGAGACGTGCTGCGGACGCTCGGCAAGTACGGCGGTCAGGTCCTCGAGAAAGGCGGTAGTCGCGACCCCGGGCACTCCGTAGAGCAGGTCACAGCTGATGTTGCTGAAACTCGCGGCTCTGGCTGCCCGGATGGCATTGATGGCTTCCTCGCCCGAGTGCAGGCGCTCCAGGAATCGGAGCGCGCCCGGCCGCAGACTCTGGATCCCGATGCTGAGCCGGTTCACACCCGCCGCCAGCCAGCCGAGGCAACTGACGGTTGAGATGTTGCCGGGGTTCGCCTCCAGGGTGACCTCGGCGCCAGGGCGCAGGCCGATCGCTTGGGTCACGGTCCGCATGACGGTCTCGAGCTGTAACTGGCTCAGGAGGCTGGGGGTTCCGCCACCGAAAAAGACCGTATCGAGCGGTCCCACGGGGTAGCGCCGCGCGACAACCTCGATCTCCTTGCAAAGCGCGTCCGTGTACGAGGGGATGAGACCCTCCAGGACCGCGTAGGTATTGAAGTCGCAGTACTTGCACACCCAGGTACAGAACGGAATGTGGAGGTAGAGGCTTTTGATCTTTTCCATCAGTCCAGCGTCAGCACAGCCATGAAGGCCTCCTGGGGAATCTCCACGTTACCCACCCGCTTCATTCGCTTCTTGCCTTCTTTTTGTTTTTCGAGGAGCTTGCGCTTGCGGGTCACATCACCGCCGTAGCACTTGGCGATCACGTCCTTGCGCAGGGCGGGGACCGTCTCGCGGGCCACGATTTTGCCCCCGATCGCGGCCTGGATCGGGACCTCGAAGAGCTGGCGTGGGATCAGGGCCTTGAGACGTTCGGCCAGGCGGCGCCCGTGGACCTGTGCCTTCTCGCGATGGACGATCATCGAGAGCGCGTCAACCGGCGATCCGCCCACCAGGACGTCCAGCTTGACGAGGTTCGCCTCCTCGAAGCCGGCGAGCTCGTAGTCCAGTGAGGCGTAACCTTTGCTCCTCGACTTGAGCTGGTCGTAGTAGTCGTGGATGATCTCGCCGAGCGGCATCCTGTAGGTGATGATCACCCGGTCGCCCGGCTCGTACTGCATGTTGAGAAACTGGCCCCGCCGCTCCTGGCTCAGCTCCATCATGTTGCCGACGTAGGCACTGGGCACCACGATGGTGGCCAGCACCACCGGCTCGCTGATGCTCTCGATCTGGGCCGGGTCGGGTAGGTGGTCGGGGTTGTCGACCGGCACCTCTTCGCCATTTCGGAGTTTGACCCGGTACTCCACAGTGGGCGCGGTGGCGAGCAGGCTGAGGTCGAACTCTCGCTCCAGTCGTTCCTGCACGATCTCCATGTGAAGGAGACCCAGGAAGCCGCAGCGAAAGCCAAACCCGAGGGCGGCTGAGGTCTCGGGCTCGTAGATCAGCGAAGCGTCGTTGAGCTGAAGCTTCTCCAGGGCTTCCTTCAGGTCCTGGTACTGCTCGCTGTCGGTGGGAAACAACCCGGCGAACACCATCGGCGTGACATGGCGATAGCCGGGCAGGGGCTCCGCCGCGGGCCGGGCAGCGTCGGTGACGGTGTCGCCCACTCGCGAATCCCGGACGTTGCGGATGCTGGCGATCAGGTAGCCGACCTCCCCGGCGGAGAGCTCCTCGATCGGAATCCGGTCCGGGCGGAAGATGCCGACCTCGTCGACCTCGAAGGTCTTTCCTGTCTGCATCATCAGGATCCGCATTCCCGGCCGCAGCCCTCCCTCGAGCACCCGGACGTAGGTGACCACCCCCCGGTAGGCATCGAACTTGGCGTCGAAGATCAGCGCCTGGAGGGGAGCGGCGGGATCGCCTGTCGGCGGCGGAACCTCTCGCACCACGGCTTCCAGGATCTCCCGGGTGCCGATCCCCTGGCGGGCGCTGGCCAGGATGGCCGTGTCGCCCGGTAGACCCAGGGCTTTCTCGATCTCCTCGCGTACCAGCTCGGGGTTCGCCTGCTGCAAATCGATCTTGTTGATCACGGGCACGATCTTGAGATGGTGCTCCATGGCCTGGTGGGCGTTGGCGATCGTCTGCGCCTCTACCCCCTGTGAAGCGTCCACCACCAGGATGGCCCCGTCGCAGGCCGCCAGAGCACGGGAGACTTCGTACGAAAAATCGACGTGTCCGGGGGTGTCGATCAGGTTGATCTGATAGGTCTTGCCGTCCTGCGCCTGGTAGAGCATGCGCACCGCCTGGGCCTTGATGGTGATGCCCCGCTCTCGCTCCAGGTCGAGCTGGTCGAGCACCTGCTCCACCATGTCTCGGGGCGCTACCGTTCCCGTGAACTCCAGCAGCCGGTCCGAGAGCGTCGTCTTGCCGTGGTCCACGTGCGCAATCACCGAGATGGCGCGAATCAGCGACGTCGGCGTGGGCACGGTGGCCAGTCTACTAATGGGAGTGAATCGGCCGGCCGGCGCTCAGCGCGAGGCTCGAGAGACCCCCCCGAGCGCCTGGCCAAGGTCGCCCAGCTCACGCCGCCCCCCACCCTTCACGCGGTGAGCCAGGACCATGTCGGCCACCTCGTTGATCTGGGGGACCCCGACCTCGGGGATGCCGTGGTAGGCGGCCAGCGCCTGGGCTGCCTTTCGTCCAACCAGGTCCGCCCGATGACCATCGACCTGCAGGCTGACGTTCAGCTCAGCCAGCGCCCGAAGGATTGGGGAGGGCATGACGACCCGGGGGAACCGGACGATCGCATCTGCGATTCGTTGTCCGATCTCCGCGTCCTCCTCCCGGTATCGCTCGCCGAAGCCACTGGGGTCGGCTTCCCACTCCTCCCGCCGCTCCACGATCTGGACTCGCTGGCCGATATCCTTGATCCCCTCCACGTCGACGGTCAGCCCGAACCGGTCCAGCAGCTGCGGACGCAGGTCGCCCTCCTCCGGATTCATGGTCCCGACCAGGATGAAGCGGGCCGGATGCCAGATGGAAATGCCCTCCCGCTCAACCACGTTAACCCCCATGGCGGCGGCGTCGAGCAGCACATCGACCAGATGGTCGTCGAGCAGGTTCACCTCATCCACATACAGGATGTTGCGATTCGCCTCCGCCAGGACTCCCGGCTCGAACCGCCGCTCGCCGCTCTTGATGGCGGACTCGATATCGATGGCTCCGACGACGCGGTCCTCAGAGGCATTGATGGGAAGCTCGACCACCCGCATCCGCCGCCTGGCTCGAGGGAGCTTCTCTCCGCGTGCCAGCCGGTCCCGGCAGTCGGAGCACATCGCCTCGGGCGCATCCGGGTCACAGTGATAGGTGCAGTCGGCGACCACCGTCTGCTCCGGCAAAAGGCGCGCCAGGGCTCGAACCGCCGTGGACTTGCCCGTCCCCTTCTCTCCCCTGATCAGGACGCCCCCGATCGCCGGATGTACGGCATTCAAGACCAGGGCAAGCTTCATCTTGTCCTGCCCCACGATCGCCGAAAACGGATAGACGTAACGTTCCATCTCAGCTGAGAATAGTTGCCGGCCGCAGGCCGGCCTTTAGCGGCGGGCGGGTGCGGAGTAGGCCCGAGTCAGGCACCCGAGCGCACTCATTTAGCGCGAGGGCCGCGGCGAGGGCCGGTACGGAGCACAACCGCCCGATCAGTTTCTGTGAGAGGGCGAAGGTCATGCTGAGTCCTTGCGTAGCATCTCAGAGCGCACCGTGTCCACGATGGCGTTCTGGGACAGATCGAACAGGCCGTAGTAGCGGCCGCCGAGACGTTGCGCCAGGTCGGCGCAGACATTGAATGCGTAGGCCCCATACAGGCTGGTTACCCGGCTTTTTGGATGGCCCGGCTGGCTGCCGAAGTCGCGGGTCGAGTCGATCACCATGGCGCGGACGCTCTCCGCCTTGACCTGGGCTGCCATACGTTGAGCTTCGAGCAACGGCTCCTCGCCGAAGAGGCTGATGTTGCCCCGACCGTCACTGATCAGCACCAGCAACGGGTAAACCTGCGGGTCTCGAAGCCGCTCCGTCTTGATCAGCTTGAGCGAGGTGAGCAGCCCGTGCGTCAATGGGGTGGTACCGCCTATGCTCAGCCGCTCGAGTCGACGCTCCGCCAGGTCGACGCTCGAGGTCGGACGAAGCACCACCCGGGCGTTACGGCCGCTGAAAGCAACCAATGCCACCTTGTCGCGGCGGACATAAGCATGCCGGAGCAGGGAGAGGATGGCGCCCTTGGTGGCGATCATCCGCTGCTCCGCATCCATGGAGGCGCTGGCGTCGACCACGAACACGATCAGATTGCCGGTCTTTCGCTCACGCACCTTCTGACGAAGGTCCCTGGGTTCCAGTTGCAATCGGTTGGCGGCAAGCGGTAACGCCTGCCGCCGGCCTGGTTGGTGCGGCGCGGCGGCTCGGACCGTCGCGTCGAACGCGACATCGGTGACCTTTTCGACCTGGGCGCTGCGGACGTACCGTCCGCGCTTGTTCTGGCTTTTGGTCGACGTCCGCTTGCCCGCCGCCCGCCGTATCAGGCGTTCTCGGGGCAGGTCGAGCTTCTTCACAGGAAATGTGGCCAGCTGGATCACCGTATCGGGCTCGGGCTCGGAGAGATCCGAGGGCTTGGTCAGCTGGGGCTCGGCCGCAGTCCAACCCTGGCTGGAGTCACCGCCCACGCCAGCCTGGCTGATGGGCGAATCGCCATCAGCCGCCTGGGCCTGCGGCAGCGAGGCTTCAGCCTGGATTTGTGCCAGCTGCTCGGCCGCCCGGACCGCCACCTCCTGGAATTGAGCCTGCCGGTCCCCCGGCTCGTCGCGGCGCCGGTGCGAGAGGGCCAGGTCGAGCGCCGCAAGCACGTCATCGAGCTCGACGGCGAGCGCGCCCCGCAAAGCCGAGAGCGCACGAGCCGTGTGCGCGACGACAAGGTCGGCGCGGTGCCCAGCCACGTAGCCATCCAGGCAGAGGCGCGCGATCAGCGTCCTGATCGGGACCGGTAGGCTGACCTGGCCAAGGCGGCGGCGAGCCAGAATCAGTTGCTCTCGCAGCCCGGCCTCCGCCGGTAGGGCCGACGCCCGCAGCCCCGCCGGGTCGCGAAAGAACTGGTCCTCGAGAGCGATGATCTTGAGCCGGTCGTCGATGTCGGTAAGAGAGCCGACATCGACGCACAGACCGAATCGATCGAGCAGCTGCGGCCTGAGTTCACCCTCTTCTGGATTCATGGTGCCGACCAGGATGAAGTGGGCCGGATGAGCGACCGAGATACCTTCGCGCTCCACCACGTTGACGCCCATGGCGGCGGCATCCAGCAGGACATCCACCAGGTGGTCGTCGAGCAGATTCACCTCGTCCACATAGAGCAAGTTGCGGTTGGCTTCGGCGAGCACGCCCGGCTGGAAACGGCGGGTGCCGGACCGGACGGCCACTTCGATGTCGATGCTGCCCACCAGCCTGTCTTCGGAGGCATTGATGGGGAGCTCGACGATCCGCATGGGTAAGCGCGTGACAGGCAGCGGAGCACTGGCGGAGCGCCGCCGGCACTCGTCGCAGAAGCGGGGCGGTTCCGCGGGGTCACAGCGATAAGGACACCCGTCCACGGCGTCGTAGTCGGGCAGCAGCCGGGCCAGTGCGCGAACGGCCGTGGACTTGGCCGTCCCCCGCTCCCCGCGGATCAGCACTCCGCCGATCATGGGGTCGATTGCGTTCAGCAGCAGGGCGCGCTTCATGCGGTCCTGGCCCACGATCGCGGTAAATGGAAAGGTGGATTCGAACGGCATCCTGATCAGAGTCTACCCAGCCAACTGAGCCCCGAAATGGCCCTAGAGGTCGAGCTCCTTGGCGATAATCTCGCGCATGATCTCGTTGGTCCCGGCGCCGATCGGTCCGAGGCGGGCGTCGCGCCAGGCCCGCTGGATCGGGTACTCCATCATGTAGCCGTAGCCGCCGTGGATCTGGAGCGCCTGGTCCGCCACCCGGACGTCCGCCTCCGTGGCCGCGATCTTTGCCATCGAGACTTCCTTGGTGCAGCGGACGCCCTGCGAGTGCAGCCATAAGGCGTGGTAAGTCAGGTGCCGAGCCTGCTGGACGGCGAGCGCCATATCGGCGATCTTGTGACGGATCACCGGCATAGATGCCAGAGTCTTGCCGAACTGCACCCGGTTTGCGGCGTACTCCATGGCCAGCTCCAGGCTTCGTTGGGCTTCCTCGACCGCCATGATGGCTATCCACAGACGCTCCCACTGGAAGTTCGCCACCACCATCTGGAAGCCTTCGTTCTCCTTCCCCAAACGGTTGGCAACCGGTACCCGGCAGTCCTGGAACACCAGCTCGGCTGTGTCGGACGCGCGCCAGCCCAACTTCTTGAGCTTCCGTCCGACCGTGAAGCCCGGCGTGTTCTTCTCCACCACCAGTAGCGATAGCCCGTGGTGGCCGCCCTCGGGCGTCGTCCGGGCAAGCACCACCACCAGGTCGGCGTGCACGCCGTTGGTGATAAAGATCTTGGTTCCGTTGAGGATATACGTGTCGCCTTCGCGGCGCGCCGTGCTCTCGACGTGGGCGATATCCGATCCGCCGGAAGGCTCGGTCACGCCAAGCGCCGCCACCAGATGCCCCGAGATGGCCGGCTTCAGCCAGCGCCGGCGCTGCTCCTCTGAGCCGAAGTGGAAGATTGGTGGCGTCGCGATCGCGACGTGCGCCCCGATCCCAGCTGCAACGCCGCCGGAGCCGCATCGACCTAGCTCTTCGAAGAGAACTGCCTCATAGAGGATGCCGGCGCCCGTGCCCCCATATGCCTCCGGGTACTGGAGGCCCAGCAGGTCGAGCGAGCCAAACCGCAAAAAAAGCTCGCGCGGGAACTGTTCCTCCTCCTCCCACTGCTCGACGTTCGGCCGGATCTCCTTGTCGACGAAGCGGCGGACGGTGCCTCGAAACTCTTCATGCTCGGGGCTGAAGAGCACCGACCGCGGAACCGTCATGTCACCCAGTAATTCGCGAACTCCGGATAGCGGGCGAGAGCCTCGGTCGCCACCAGGTTGGGCAATTCCAGGAAGAGCCCACGGGCGTCAGCCACCACCGCGCCGTCGCCGAACTCGACCGCGCCCACCGCGTCGACCGCGCCCTTACGCTGGCGGGCGATCTCGCCCCATACCCGAAGGGGCTGCCCGATGGGCGCCGGCTGCCGGTACCGGATGTCGAGCCGGGCGGTGACCAGCCACTCCCGCCGCAAAGCGCCGGTGCGCGACATGGTCTCGTCCAGGAGGGTGGCGATCACCCCTCCGTGCAGTACACCGGGAAAACCCTGCTGATGCTCCAGTGGAATGAAGTCCGCCATGATCCGATCGCCCTGCCGGCGGAACACCATTTGGAGCCCGCTTTCGTTTCTGTGGCCGCACGCGAAGCAGCGTTGATATGTGGTTTCATCATTAAGTTTGTCCGGATCTTGCACGGGCGTCGTTCAGTCTATCAGCCGATCTGGAGGGAACCACTTCGTTGGACCGCAGGTCTGAAGCGCTCGCGCAGCTGCTCGAGACAGCCCTGTCCGAACGGTTCGCATCACCGGTCATGGAGCTGCTGAGCGTGCTCCCCATCCCTCTCGCCATCCTGCATGCCGGCGACCTTCGCATCTTCGCCATCAACGCCCAGATGGCAGCCCTGGTCGATCGGCCTCCTGCCGACGCTGTTGGACTGCCGATCAGCGAGCTGCTGCCCGCCGCCCATCCGCTCGGGGATCCGCGGCCCTATCACGAGAGCGCCAGCCAGGACCAGGCGGTCGACCGCAACCTGGTGCTCGAGGGAGTCGTGTGGCGCTGGTTCATCCGGCCACTGCGGGGCGACGACCGAATCGTCCAGTACCTGCTGGTGGGCTTGCTGGACGGCGGGCGGGGACCGTCGGAAGGTGAGCTTGGCCGTTTGCGCGAGGTCAATGCCGCCAAGACCGAGTTTCTCAATCTGGCCGCTCACGAGCTCCGAACCCCGCTGGGGGTGATCCATGGGTACGGATCCCTACTCAGTCAGGGAGGGCTGACGGAAGAGCACCAGCGCCTGGCCGGCCTGCGCATTTACCAGAAGGCTCGCCAGCTGAGCCGGCTGATCATGGACCTAACCCTGATCGGCCGGATCGACGAGCTGGCGCCGGGGTTGGCGCGGGAGCCGGTGGACCTGGCCGGTCTGGCCCAGGAGACAGTGGCGGATGTACAGAGGCGCTATCCGGACCTCGCCATCGAAATCGACGCTCGCAAGCCAGCGGCGCCGGCCGAGGGGAGCCCGTACTGGCTGCGCCTGGCCATCCGGGAACTCCTCGATAATGCCGTGCGTTTTCGCCCGGGACCCACCGGGCGGGTCGATGTGCGGCTCGACGGGGAACTCGGGTTCTGCCGGCTGACCGTCCTCGACGACGGCTTTGGAATCGACCCGGCGGAGCACGGCCGGTTGTGGCGACGGTTCTCCCGGATCGAGACCGACGAAAACCACCACCTGGTGGGCATGGGCATCGGCCTGTACCTGGTCCGGGAGGTAGCCGAAGCCCACCGGGGCCGGGTCTCGGTGGTCAGCCGGCCCGGGGTGGGCAGCGAGTTCACGTTTGAATTACCGACTCCGTAAATCGTCGTTAATCCGGTAAAACGGCGGTATAGTTGAGGGCGTCCTCAGGGACGCTCCCATGCTGAAAGTGCTTGCGCTGCTGACTTTCGGCTACCTGCTGGGATCCGTCCCCTCCGGCTGGTTGGTGATGAAGGTGTACCGGAACCAGGACGTGCGCAAGCTCGGCAGCGGCAATATCGGGGCCGCCAACGTCTACCGAGCCGGCGGGCTCGGCGCCTTTACCTTCACCCTGATCGCAGACGGGCTCAAGGGATTCATACCGGTGCTCACCGGGATTGTCCTTGGCCTGGGGGGCCAGGAGCTGGCGCTGGCCTTGATCGGCCTGAGTGCGGTGGTCGGCCACACCTGGCCGCTTTACCTCGGCTTTCGGGGTGGCAAGGGCGTGGCCACCTCTGGGGGTGTGATGCTGGCCCTGGCCCCGGTGGCATTGATCATGAGCGCTGTGACCTGGCTGCTGATCGTCCGGCTGACCCGCTTTGCCTCTTTGTCCTCCCTGATCGCGGTGGGGGTCGGCTTAGTCAGCCTGCTGGCTCTTCACCTCGCCGGATGGCAGGCCTGGCGGCCGGTCGGCTGGTGGGTGATCGCGCTGGGGATCGCCCTGGGCGGGCTTGTCTTCTACCGGCACCGAGCCAATATCGGGCGATTGGCGACAGGCCGCGAACTGAAGATCACCACGCAAACGTGACGGAGCGAGCCACCCCGGCGGAGCAGCCGCGATTTCTCATCTTCGGGGCGGGCGCCGTCGGCTCGCTCATCGGAGCCCGACTGGCCCAATCGGGCTGCGAGGTGACGCTTGTCGGGCGTCCTCAGAATGTCGATGCGGTGGCTCGGGATGGGGTGCGCATGGTGGTCGCCGGGAAGGTCACCAACCAGGCCGTGCGGGCGGCCAGGCAAAACGTGGCGGAGGCCGCCGGCCCATTCGACCATGTGCTCCTCACGGTCAAGGGATACGACACCCTGGACGCGCTGGAGCAACTCGAGCCTGTCCTCCAACCTGGCACCATCCTGGGCAGCTTTCAGAACGGGGTCGGCAATGAAGAGGCGATCGTGTCGGCAGCGGTCGACCAGGCGCTGCTGGCCGGCAGCCTGACCCTACCGGTGAGCATGGACGAGCCAGGCAAAGTCCAGCAGCACTCCAGGCGGGGAGGCATTGCGGTTGCCCCGGTTTCTCCCGAGGTCAACGTGGCACCGCTGGTCCGAAAGCTCGGCGACGCCGGCTTTGCCGCCCGCCGCTACTCGGACTTTCGCGCAATGAAATGGTCGAAGTTGCTGCTGAACATCCTGGGTAACGCCCAGAGCGCCATCCTCGACCTACCCCCCGCGCATGTATTCGCCGACAGCGAGCTGTTCCGTTATGAGCGACTGGCGTTCCGTGAGGCGGTCGCGGTGATGAACCGGATGCGCATCCCGATCGTGCCCCTTCCTGGTTTCTCGGTGCCGATGCTCCGGCGAGTGATGAGCCTACCCGCGCTGCTGGCCCAGATGATCCTCGAACCCCAGGTGGGCGGGGCCAGGGGGACCAAGATGCCATCCCTGTGGTGGGATCTCAAGCGCGGGAAGGGACGAACCGAGGCCCGCTACCTGAACGGGGCGGTGGTCGAAGCCGGAACCCGTTACGACCTGCCCACGCCGGTCAACTCCGTGCTCTGGGCGATCCTGGAACAGATGACCGCCGTCCCCACGGAATGGGACCGTTACCGGCGTGATCCGGTGAGACTCAAGGCCCTGCTCCGGACGGCGACCCGGTTGAACGCAGCCGGGTGAGACGGGGGCTCGACCCTAGGGTTCTCCCGTTTGGGCGAGCGAGGCCTCTGATTTACGTCCCGCCATCAGCAGCGGCACCGCGCCGCGGACGTATTCAGCGCCTGACCCCACGGTCCAGATGACGGCCACCAGCAGCGCCCATACCGGCAGCGTATAGGGGCCGAGCCCGGCCACCAGCCAGCTACCGGGTGCCGACTGAGCCGAAAGGACGCCACCCCGGGAGGCGTCACCGGCAAGCAGCACCAACGTCAGTGATGCAATCGTGATCAGTGTCTTTGCCTTTCCCCAGCCTCCGGCGGGAATTACGATCCCCAGAGCCGCTGCGTAGCTCCGCAGGCCCGTAACCAGGAATTCGCGGGCGATGATGACCGCTGCCATCCATCCGGGTGCGGCGTGAACAGCGGCGAGGGCGACCAGCAGGACGGCGATCAGGATCTTGTCGGCTGTGGTGTCAAGGTATACGCCAAAAGGCGAAACCATTCCAAGCCGGCGGGCGGCCTGGCCGTCCAGGGTGTCGGTGATCGAGGCGGCTACAAACACCAGGAGGGCCAGGAAGAAGCCGAATCGGGATGGCCAGGCAACCAGCACGTAAAGGATGGGCGCCGCCAGGATCCGCGAGAAGCTGAGCAGGTTGGGAGCCGCCCAGAGCGGGGGCATCACCTCAGTCTAGGGGGAGTCAGCTAGCGGCTGACCGTCGCCACCAGCATCCCCAGCACCAGCAACAAGCCGGTATACAGGTGGAGCTTGACGTTCTTCCCCAGGAAGGGCATCAGCTGGTAGGGGCTCTCGTAATGCGCCCGCAGCCCCTCAAATGTCTGGTAAGCGAGCCATGCGGTGAGCAGAGCGAGCAGCGTGGGCCAGGGGAGGATGCGCAGTACCACGCCGAGAATGATCACGACGTAGGTCGCGGCAACGCTGGCGACATATCCAAGCAGCACCGCGTCCTTCGGCATTCGTACCACCAGGGTTCGCTTGCCGGCCTTCGCATCCGCCCCCCGGTCCGGGATCTCGTTCGCGTACAGAATAAGCATCACCAGGAGGCCGACTGGAATCGAAAGGACCAGGGGCCGCAGTGCGTAATGGCCGGTCTGCACGAAGTAGGCACCCAGCGTCATGATCGGGCCAAATCCAAGCGCGACGCAGACCTCACCAAGGCCTCGGTGTACCAGGCGCAGCGGCGGCGCGGTGTAGAAGTAGCTGATCAGGACGCCGGCGACGCCGACCCAGAGAAGACCAGGCCCGGTCGCCAGTACCAGGATCAGTCCGATCAGGATGGCGATGGCGTAGCAGGTGGCGGCGATGATCGCCATCTGGCGAAGGCTGACCAGCCCATATTGCAGCACGCGTGAGCCGCCGCTGAACTGGGTCGGAGTGAAGTTGGCCTCGTCGGCTCCGCTCAGCGTGTCGAAGATATCGTTCGCGACGTTCAGTCCCAGGTGGATGGCGACGCCCCCCAGCAGGGTCAGCAGCGCGAGCCCGAAAGAGAATCGGCGGTCGTAGCCAGCCGCCGCCAGCCCGAGGAAGACTGGCACGATCGTGGCGCTCAGGAAGGGCAGCCTGGTGGCCAGGAAGAACCGCCACCCCAGGGCCATCTGGGGCCGCACCTCGTGGCCTCGCTCGGCGCTGAGCTGCCCCAGGTAGCGTCGCGCCTGTGGCAGCGCCCGCTGGCAGAGTTCAGGGAAGGACAGGTCTTGCTCATCCCAGCCGCGAGCGGTCCGGGGAACGAAGCGCCAGCCGGCGCCAGCCGGGTTCAGGGCGCCCCCTAGCTCGATGTAGCGGCGCTGGTCATACCCGACACCTGGATAGGGACGGATATGGCTGAAGACCAGGCGGGCGTCAGCCGTGTCGCGAATTACGTTCTCGCCGGTCTTGACGGGGGCCAGCTCGATGCCGCCGTCGATCACCCTGAAGGCGGTGGCAGCGCTGAGCGGGTAGCCGGCATCGTCGCGAACGACCAGGATGGCATGCGAAAAGTTCGGCAGCCGGGGAAGCGCGTCGGCAACCTTCATACAGGCGCCCCCCGCAAATCCGCGACCTCCGGTTCGCGTGTCGTGTCGCCCTGCGGCCACCAGAGCACCCGCTTGGGCGTGACTTCGATGATGGCTCGCTCCCAGAAAAGGGGCAGGCCGAGCCTCTGGAGAGGGGCGAGCAGAGTCTTGATGATCGGCTCTTTCGCTTCCCAGAGCGGCAGGACCCGCAACCAACCCTGGTGCAGGTCCTCGTCGATGACCCGCGCGTCGCCCTGGATGGTGGCCCGTGAGAATGGATTGGCCGGGACACCAACGGGGTCGGAGAGACTGAGGGAGACCCTGGGATTCGCCTTGATGTCCTGGAGCTTGCGAGAGAAAAGGATGCTCGACGTCATCAGGATGTGGCGGCCGTCCCAGAACGGGATCATCGGATCGGTCCGCAACCGTCCGCCTTCGCCAACCACGGTGAGCTCGGCGACCAGGGCTGCCTGCAAGAGCCCGACGACGGGGGCCGGCATGTTCACCGGGGCGATCGAGGTCTGCACGCCTCCTCCATCCTAGCGGCGGTTAGAATCTGGGTCATCGCAGACGCGCTCACCGCCAGCACCTACCGCCTCGGACGCGAGCTCCTGAGTGCTGCGGCAATCCAGGAGCGGGTCGCGGAGATGGCCGCCGAGATCTCGGCCGATTACGGCAAAGTGGACCGTCCGCTGATCCTTCTCTCAGTGCTGAAGGGTTCCGTGGTTTTTGCCACAGACTTGAGCCGGAGCCTGACCATCCCGGTTAATTTCGACTATGTGGCGGTGAGCAGCTACGGGCACGGCACCGAGTCATCCGGCCACGTCCAACTGCTCAAGGACCTGACCATGGATATCGAGGGTCGAGACGTCTTGATGGTCGAGGACATCATCGATACCGGCCTGACCACGTCCTTCCTCTTCGACCATGTCCAACGTCACCGGCCGGCCTCCCTGAAGCTGTGCGTGCTGCTCGACAAGACGGAGCGACGGGTCAAGCCGGTGCCGATCGCGTATAAGGGCTTCGACATTCCGAACCAGTTCGTCGTCGGCTATGGGCTGGACTACGACGAGCTCTACCGAAACCTCCGCGCGGTCCACATCCTGGAAGGAGGATGAAAAGGCCGGCCGTGGCCTCTCAGGAGGGATGCGGTTTCAGGAAGCCTGGATGATGACATCGGCGGCCGTCTCGACGCGCGCAGGAGCGTCCCGAAGCACGGCCGCTACCACCTGGGCGAGCCCGCTCGGGAGCACGTTGGCCTTCACCAGGTAGGCTGCCGCGGCCAGCCGCTCGGCCTCCTCCATGAGCTCGCGGCTCTCGTCTTCGGTGAACACGACCACCGGGATGTCACGGGTATCCGACCTTTCGCGCAGGGCAGCCAGCATCTGCATCCCGTCGAGCATGGGAAGGTGTATGTCGAGCAGGATCACGTCAGGACGAAGGCTGCTCGCAAGCTCGAGACCGGAGGCTCCGTCGGCGGCGACGGCCACCCGATAGCCCTCCAGCTGCAATTTCAACTGGTAGAGGTCCGCAACGTCCGGATGGTCTTCGACCATAAGGATCCGAGGCTGCAGGGCCATGCTTTTCCTCTTGCGGATTATTTTGCGCGAAGCGATGGGGCAAAATCGTAGCGCCGTTGTCTGGATGGGTCAAGCCACAGCCTCAAGCAGCTAATCGGGGCGAACAGCACTCCGTTTAGCTGAGCGCGGACGCCAGTTCCTTGCGGGAGTTGGTGCTGGCGGGAGTTAGTGCTGGCAGCCGCGGGCAGTGCCGCCGTCGCCGCCGGTGTCGAATGAGCTCCCGCAAGAGCAGCTGGAGACGGCGTTCGGATTGTGAACGGTAAATCCTCCGCCCATCAGCTGATCCACGAAGTCGATCTCGGCCCCTTTGATGTAGCGGGCGCTAACCGGATCCACAAACAGCCGTACGCCGCCATACTCGGTGATGGCGTCGCCATCCTCGGCGTGATCCTCGAACCCCATACCGTAGGACATGCCGGAGCAGCCGCCCGGCTGAACGAAGACGCGCAGGCCGAGCTCGGCGTGCCCTTGCTTGGCCAGCAGGTCCTTAAGCTGGCCCAGGGCGGAGTCCGTGATGGTGATCAAATCGGTATCGTTCTCGATCATTTCCTGCGCCATTACCAGACCATTATAGGGGCGAGTCCGGCCAGGGAGGCACTGGCAATGCGTAACGGGGCCGTAACGCTGAAGCGGATTCCTAAGGAAACTCCTGGTGGCGTAGCGGCCGCAGCGCGTGGGAATGCCCGGTACGACTCGCTGAGAACTCCACCACGGCATCCTTCAGGGCGGCCAGGATCCGCCCCTCGCCGACCTCCTCCAGGATGCCGAGCCGCTCCCCGCCTCGATCTCGAAGCCGTCTGAGAGACAGCAGGTAGAGGCGCTCGCCCCGCCAGCCGAAGTAGGGCGGTTGATCCGGCTGGCCGGCCCGGACCAGTCGCTCCACCTGGTCGAACGGCAGATTCCAGCTGATCGCGGCCGGACGAACAGGTGGCTCGTAGCTACCCGCACCGACGGCTGGCGGCACGGTCGGTGGGTTTCCCGTAGCCAGCCGATCGAGGGCTTCATCGAGGGCATCGATGCCAAGGATTACCAGGCGTTTGCAGAGGGTGCCCGACGTGTCGTCGGCGGCCACCGGTGTCCGGCGCTGCGCCAGGATCGGGCCGGCATCGATTTGGGGAACGGTCCAGTGCAGGGTGATGCCTCCTTCGGGATCGCCCTGCGTAATCGTCCAGTACAGCGGTTCGGGACCACGATGCCGGGGAAGCAAGGAGGGATGGATATTGATCCAGCCCAGCCGGGGAATGGCCAGCGTGTCGGCGGACAGGATCTGGTCAAAGCTGGCCATGATCACGAGATCGGGTTCGTAGCGACGCAAGCTCCGTGTGAACGGCTCCGCGTTCGCGTTGGCGGCCACCTCGACCGGCCTTCCCAGGTGTCCGGCAATGCGCGCCAGCAAGTCGGCCTTGGGATGAGTCCGCTGCCATCGGGTGCTGCAAACCACAGCCGCCAGGTTGACGCGTCGCTGGACCAGATGCAGGAGGAAAGCCGTCCCGTAATCGGATGGGATCCCCACGAAGACCAGGCGAAGCCCCTCGCCGCCAAGCGGCGGTCCGGCATATGGGCGCAAGGGCACCGCCTCGTAATCGATCGGGACCATCGAGAACTGCGGCTTTTCCCAGAGAGTTGCCGCGAGCTCGTCCAGCCACGGATCCTGCGCCTCGCCCGGCACGCGCAGTGCCTTCAGTCGAGCGCCCTGGCGATCGCGGGCGGCGCCGGCCCCTCATCGCCGTATGCCCAGCCCAGAAGGTCCATCACGTGCACTACCGGGATCTGGTGGCCGGCGCGCTGCAGGCCCATGGCGATCTGGACGATGCAGCCGGGGTTGGCCGAAGCAACCACCCGGGCGCCGGATTCCACAATGTGCTGAACTTTCCAGCCGAGCGCCTCCTCAGCGATCTCCGGGTGGGTGAGGTTGTAGATCCCAGCCGAGCCGCAGCACCAGTCCGGCTCTGCCATCTCGACCAGCTCTATCCCCGGGATCGCCCGCAGCAGCTCGCGTGGCTGGCGGTGAATTCGCTGCCCATGGACAAGGTGGCATGGATCCTGGTAGGTGACCTTTAAATGGATGGACCTGGGCGGCGGCCGCAGGCCCAGCCCGTGAAGAAATTCACTGGCATCCCGCACCTTCCTGGAGAACGCGACCCCCTCCTCCCGCTTCTGCGGGTCGCTGCGGAGCTGGATCCCGTACTCCTTCATGTTCGACGCGCAGCCCGCCGCATTGACGATCACCGTGTCCACGCCGGCTCTGGCAAAACCGTCGAGTGTCTGCTCGGCGAGCCGGTGCGCGGTGCGCGCCTCGCCAGCGTGCGAGGGGAGCGCCCCGCAGCAGACTCGATCCTGCGGCACCACCACCTCGCAGCCGTTCTCGGCCAGCGCCCGCGCCGTCCGCCGGTTGGTGGCGTGGAACATCTCATCCTGGATACAGCCGGTCAGCAGGCCGACTCGGGCGCGTAGCTCACCGACCGCAGGCGTTGTTTTGGGCAGGGACGATCGCCAGGGGGAACGGTCGCCGGGCGGCGGAAAGGCTGCGAACTTTCCAAGGGGAACCAGCTTCCACAGCCTGGTCCAGCGCAGGAGCGCCGGGATTCCGATGGCCCGGGTGGCGCGTAACAACCGGCCGGCCAGCGCCAACCGAGACGGGTGCGGCAGCAGGCCGTTCAGGAGAATCCGGCGAACCATCCGGTCGCGCCGGTTCTGTGGCGGCGTCCGGGCGCGGGCCATCTCCATGACCGCGCCAAACTGAACCCCCGACGGGCAGGCGGTCTCGCAGGCCCGGCAGTTGAAGCACTGGTAGATGTGCGCCTGAAAACGAGGGTCGTCGAATTCGACCAACCCGAGGCTTGCCTCCTTGATCTGCCACATCCGCCCGCGCGGGCTGTCGCCCTCGTGATGGAGAATCCGAAAAGTCGGGCACTTGGGCAGGCACAGCCCGCAGTGAATGCAGTCGCGGACGCGGTCGATGTCGATGTCGGGGACGGGGGTGGGGACCCCGGACCGCTCGAGCTCATGCTTGAAGTCGAGGCGGGCAGGAGCAGCCATCAGATGCCGCCGACGAATCGACCCGGGTTGAGGATTGCATTCGGATCGAGTGTCCGCTTCAGCTCCCGCATCAGGGCGAAGCCTGGTGGCGGCGGACCGAAGATGTCGAGCTCGTCTTTGGAGGCGGTGGGCGCACGGCGGACCACGACCTGGCCGCTGCCCTTCACGGCGCCACGCATGCGATCCAAGAGACCGACCGCCGCCCCGGGGGCCACCCGGACATAGGCTGTTCCCGAGGCGGGTTCGGCCATGACCCGGCTGTCGGATCCAGCCACGTCGATTACCGGGGAAAGACCTGAAAGGCTGGTCGTGGCGTAGAGGAGGACGGCCTCGTCCTGGCCAAGCGTCCAGT
>Ga0209806_1000649_pt1 | contig 23728 bp, 23 predicted proteins | sample GraSoiAngelo_152_FD_186166 | JGI IMG/M metagenome (GOLD analysis project Ga0209806, IMG submission 186166) | Grasslands soil microbial communities from the Angelo Coastal Reserve, California, USA - 14_1009_12_30cm (SPAdes) (version 2) | ecosystem: Environmental > Terrestrial > Soil > Grasslands ... | reverse complement strand
TGGGACGCCAAGACCGGGCTTGACATTTACCGGTCGGGATTCTTCGGAAAACCAGTCGGAATACCAAAACCGAAGCCAGACCAAGACTTCGACGTCCCATTGTTGCTCGACCTTATGGAAGGACTCTATCTCCTTGAGCATGGCAGAATATCCGTCGTTGATGGAAGGACCAAAGAACCTGTTCGCAAATCACTCTTGTTGAGAGAAGCAAGAGAGACGTATCGTGGATTCAGTCAGGCGTACCAAGTGTACAAAGACTTGAGAAACAAGGGCTACATCGTCACCCCTGGAATAAAGTTCGGCGCTGACTTTGCCGTGTACGAACATGGACCTGGGATTGATCATGCTCCCTTCATCGTCTCGGTCGAAGATCCCGAGTCCATCATGGGGCCCTTCGAGGTAGTCCGAGCTGGAAGGCTGGCAACTACCGTTAGGAAGCAATTCATCATAGCGATCCCAGACACTAAGCTGGACGAGATACGATATCTCGTCTTTAGCTGGTTCAAGGCCTAACTCGAGCGATCATAGCGGCCTATCGCCGCTCGTCTGAGCATTCCTTAGGAATGTAAGGGCGAAGTCGCGCGCATGTCGCTCGGTTCCTCTGTGTTTTCCGTTGACATGTCTCAAGTGATGATAGAATTCATGTATCAGAACGTACGGATCAAACAGGTATTCTTCACTCGACATGTAAATGGCCCGCTCTTTATGTACGTAGCATCCTAGGGCCTTTTTTTCCCCCTTGGGTAGACCGATCCTCAGAGTAGGCTTTTCCACTCGGTAGTGTGCGCACAGGGCGTCTAGCGCTTCCTCAGGCTTTTTCTCAATCGCAATGAGCCGTACAATCTTTCCCTGAAACATGGCCTCGTCCAAGGCATTTCTTGGCGCCGAGTGTGTCGGGCTCAGAGCTTCTCAACTACCGTTGTGACGACCTCGTATTCCATGCGCTAGCGCCAAAGACGTTGGCGTTTTTCGTAATGCAACTCTTTAAGGTTCTTTGAACAGAACACTTCACTCGACCTGTAATGTGGGAGAAGATACGCGATCTCTTTGGGGCTCACCCCGAACGGCTGCGAGTTGCAAGGTTTCTCCTCCAAAATGGGCTTTCAATCAAAGGCGACAAGATTTACGTCAATGAAGTCGAAGTCCCCACGCTCAAAGTGGCAAGAGTGGTTGGAGTCGACCGGCGTACCGTAAAGGAGACGATCCGAGCGATCAACATGGACAAAGAAATCAAGATGGTCTTTTTGGGACTAGAGACAGCGGGGCCTTCGTTTCGAGCTGTGGCCAAGCAGATGGGCTTAGGAGTGGTTGAGATCGCATCGGACAATCCGAACGACGTCGGAATTCTTGCAAATGCCGCCAGGGTCCTGGCTAACCACGGCATAAGCATTAGACAGGCGCTCGTCGATGACCCTGAAATCAATCCAGATCCGAAGCTCACCCTGATTGGGGACCGAGTCATCCCTGGGAAGGCGATCCCACTGATTTTGAAAATTAGAGGAGTTGCCAAAGTGTCGGTCTACTAGTTACCAGAACTCACAAGGTTACTAAAGGTAACATTTATAGCTCAATTTCGTTACCTAGAGTAACGAATAAGGGTCATTCCAATGATACTGCAACTTAGCGTCTCCACAGAAACCCAACGCGTGTTCCCCCAGGACATCCTCGACTACAAGACATTCGCCCAAAGACATCAACGTCTAACCGAGAAGAACGAACTCAGACAATTCGAACGATTTCACGCCGCTAGACATCTGATTTCTCAAGAGATGGACACCTACCTAGACGCAAAACTGACACCGGACGACCCCTCCCGAACCATGACCGTCGACGTATGCGGAGTCAAGAACGGAACCCTGACAGCGGTATTCTGTCAGACTGCGGGACTCGACGAGCTACTCGCAAGATCCATCGAGACAATCAACAAAGCTCAGAACGCCAGCGCCGTGATTCTTCTCCCCCGGGAATTGGATCAGCCTGTGCTCAAAGAATCGATGCGCGCCGCCCTCGAAAAAGGGAAGGTTACAATGGAAGTGCTCGGCTGGTTCGATGACACGTTTGAAGAAACCTTTCGGGAAACCCTGGGTCTCATAGAGCTCTTAGGAAACGAAACGAGAATGAGAATGCTAGCGCCACTCCTTGAGAAGTCAGAAGCAAAAAAAGACTATCGGACTAGAATAAACCCGAAGCTCGTCTACCACAACATCGCTGCTCTTTCCGATGCAGGCCTCCTCGACGAGAACAACGAGGGAACCTATGAACTGAGTCAATTCGGGAAGACGATCCTCGCCGAATTCATCACGTTTCTAGAGAAGACACGGAAGACCCTCGATGAGTCAAAGACCGGGAGGTGAAACATGATTGAGTGAAGATGAATTCTTTTCCAATTGGCTACGACGTCGATGGCGATTCCCAACAGCAAATCTCTTTGACGAGCTCGAGCAAGACTTTGAAGCGATGTTCAAAGACCTAGAGCTTCCAAAGGATCTCATCCGAGAGCGAAAACTTCCTGACGGCGGCACCGTGAGAGAAATGGGACCATTCGTCTACGGCTACTCGTTCAGCATGGGTCCCGACGGGAAACCAGTGATCAGAGAGTTCGGCAATGTCAAACCCTCCCTCAAAGGAGGACCTATGGGCGCAGTAAGGCCCCAGCTCGACGTGAAAGAGGACCGAGAACCTCTAGTTGACACCATCGTCAACCCAGACACGGTGAAAGTTGTGGCCGAACTTCCCGGCGTCGAAAAACCAGACATCTCCCTAGAATGCGACGGACATAAGCTGACGCTGAAAGTTGACACAGACAAACGACGCTACTACAAGGAGCTAGAGCTTCCGGTCGAAGTAGATCCCGACACATCAAAGGCGTCTTACAAGAACGGCGTGCTCGAGCTATTGCTGACAAGGAAGAAGTCGGGGTCCAAAGCCAAACAGATAGCTATCGACTAGGTCTGGGAGTATCACTCCCACGCCCCTTTTTGGGGCCAAGAGTCCCATCCAATCCCTTCAGACGATCTGGACAGTCTTCGTATGCGGGAAAGAAAGCGAGACGCAGCCCTAAATCTTAACCACTACTGACGGCGGTTTAGACGCATGGTCCCAGGCGACTTGGTGATCAGCCCGGCCGAGCATAAATCTAGGATTGAGAAAATCCGGGATCAATTGAGGAGATCTAGAAGCGCGGCGCTCTATCTTACGAATCCCACCCGGATTCTCTACACTACTGGATTTAGCCACATCTCGACAGAGAGACCTCTAGCACTGGTCATCCCTCAAGACGGTTCGATTTTCATGATGGGACCTCATCTAGAAGAGGACCACGTGAAACAAGACTCGTCCCTCATAGGGGAGTTCTTCAGTTATCCTGACTACCCTGGCACCATTCATCCGATACGTCACTTTGTAAAGATACTAAAAGAGAAAGGACTGGCAGGATCGAAAATCGCAACGGACTCATTTGACGGAGCAGCCGGAGGCTGGGGCTACCGAGGTCCCTCCCTGCGGGACTTGCTAAAACGATCAAAGATGGTCGACGGCAAGGGTATCGTCGACAATCTGAGATGGGTAAAGTCGAGACAGGAGATATACTTGTTGAAGGAGAGCTCTCGCTGGGCGGAAAAAGCCCACGATCTCCTGATGGAAAACATCGCACCGGGCAGACATGATGCACTGATTGGTATGAAGGCGAGCTACGATGCCTTGACAACGATGATGAAGAAGCTTGGAGCGACATATCGTCAACTCAAGTGGGGCCTTTCACCTGTGGATGTGGGCTGCCGGGGACAGGTTGGACCCGGGTCGGCCATACCTCACGCGGTCTTCTCAAAACGCATGATCCGGAGAGGAGACGTGTTGGTTACAGAGGCCGGAGTTGAGGTTGGGGGATACAAAAGTGAGTTGGAGCGAACAGTTGTCGTCGGAAGGGCCGGGCAAAGGGAGAGAAAATGCTTCGAAGTCATGCTGAAAGCTCAAGACGCTGCACTAGGATCATTCAAGGCCGGTACTCCTTGTTTCCAAGTCGATACTGCCGCAAGGAAAGCTGTCGAAAGCACAGGTTTCGCTGGTACCCTTCGCCATCACGTGGGTCACGGAATTGGAATCGATGGCCACGAACCTCCCTGGCTCGACCCGGGAGACAGGACGATCATGAAGACCGGAATGGTGTTTTCGTGTGAGCCAGGGCTCTACATTCCAGGGCTTGCTGGGTTCCGACACTCCGACACTGTAGAGATCACCAAAAATGGAATGAAATTCATTACTGAATACCCGCGCAGCCTCGAAGAGCTGACGGTCTAGAAAGACTGTACAGAAACGGGATCTAAGTCCACAAAGCGTTAGGCAAAGCCTTCTCAACTGGGGGAGAAACCTGATGTTCATGATACGTCTCTCCGCAGTGAGGGCACTTGAGATTCCTTCGCCACATCCGGTAAATCAGCTTGAGCCCAACGTAGGTCAGAGCGAAAACCACAACACCCGCGATAGCAGAAGCGATTGCAGAGTCAACGTTCATTATGAAGATGAAATAATGAATGTCAACCAATTTAGGAAGCCTCGACTAAGACGCGAGCGATGAGTGGACACACGAGTGGACAGTATTTGGCGCTCATACGCTATAATGCGAAACTGGCAGTATAAACTTACCTCAGAATGAAAGTCGCAAACTAAGTCAAGATGTAGCTGTTTATTGAAAAGTATATCCTACCAATACAAAGAGACGGTCGGACTCCCTTGCGAACAGTTTAGGCCTGACTGCTTGCTGGAGTAGCTTGAACCGGTTTCAAGACCTCGTCCGCGTGAGTGATCTTCACAAGACCCTTCAGTAAGAGCCTGTTAGTGACCTTCGCGCAGACATCGCAGTCTTTACCCGGACAATACCCCTTGAGAAAGTTCTCGCATTTCCAGCGGTAATTCTCTATCTCAACAGTGGACATACCAGTGGAGCCTTTGTCGATCGGCCTACGGCCTGAAATCGACTAAAGTCTCGCGTAACCTCATGCCAAAGCAAGCGGTAACATCAGGAAAGTCGGCCCATTTCCTTGTAGACCTCTCTTTGGATGATGTATCTCATGATCTCACTGGTCCCCCCTCCAATCATCATGAACCTCGCATCTCTGAAGTACCGCTCTATCGGAAGATCCTTCGTGTAGCCTAAGCCGCCATGGACTTGCAGAGACTCGTGCGCCACGTCAAACGCAGCTTCAGTCGAGTAGAGTTTGGCGATAGCCCCCTCTTTTCTCGCTGGGCTTCTTCGATCAAGAACCCGGGCCGCGTGCATAATGAGGAGCCGAGAAGCGGCAAGTTTGACAGCCATATCGGCAATCTTGAAACTTACCCCTTCAAAGTCTCTGATCGGACGTCCAAACTGTTCCCTAGTCGATGAATACCTGACTGCTTCCTCAAACGCCGAGCGAGCAATTCCCATCATTCCGGCGGCAACAGCCGGACGCTCCCTGTCCAGCTCGTCTAGGATAATCGAGAATCCACAGTTGAGACGACCTACGAGATTCTCTCTTGGAACTCGGACGTTGCGAAGCCGAAGGTGGGCAACATTAGCGCCTCTCATGCCAAGAAGACCATACGCCCTGACCACCTCCAAGCCTTTCGAATTCCTTGGGATTACGAACGCGCTAAGCCGGGATCGAGCCGGCTTGCTGGGATCGGTAACCGCGAAAAGGAAAAGATAGTCCGCTACGCCTCCGTTAGTTATGAATCGTTTCTCTCCGTTGAGAACGAAATCTCTGCCATCATGTCTTGCTCGGGTTTTGATGGAACCGGCGTCCGACCCTGCCCGGGGCTCTGTCAGAGCTAGCGCACCGATCTTCTCGCCTGAAAGAACCGAACGGAGGAACCGCTTCTTCTGAACATTATTTCCAAAATTTGCAAGTGGCGCGGAGTATAGCGCCGCCGAAGCCAATCTTGCCATCTCCGCCGCTCCGCTGACGGCAGAAATCTCTTCTGCCACAATTGTCTCGGAAACCCAGCCTAGGGCAAGGCCGCCATCAGATTTCGAGAATGGAGCTCCGAGAAACTTGTTCTTGCCGAGCGCACGAAGGAAGTCTTCAGGGAAATATTCGTCCGCTTCGATCTTGGCGGCTATGGGTCTTAGGTGTCTTTCAGCAAACGTCCTTACTCTTCGTTGGAAGCTCAGCTCTTGACCCGTTAGAGCTAGACTCATGACGAGTCTTGTCCGAAAGTGCTCGTCTAGGCTAATCCGATTCTGTCACGATGAGTCTAGGCATACTGTGTAGGCGCGATTGCAATTGGCTTCGGCTTGGAAGCCACGGCTAGCGCTTCTCTGAATATCGGACGGTAGGCAATTCCATAGAGGATCAGTCCGTCCTTTCCCTCGTAATCGAGCCTTCTGATGACTCCTTCTAGCCGGAGTCCCGGCTTCAAATCGGAGGCATCCGCATCAACGAACAGCGCTTTGTTGTTTTCAAGGAGCTCGAAGTTTGAGGTCCATCTCTTCTTGAAGGGAAGCTTTGAGACGTTTTTCAGCTTCGCAAATCTTGGAAAGCGTTTCTTCTCCATCGGTCCTGGACAGTCGGAGGCGAGACAAGTATCTCTCTCGGGATAGTATATTCTGTTGCATCCCTTGCAAAGGGAGAGTGAGAAGTAGCCTCCGCTTACCGGTTCAATTTCGCCGACCAAGCGCGGAATCTCCAATCTTCTCTTGATTCTTGAGAGTCGCTCGCGGATCAAGTCGTGGTAGGTGTCTATTCTGATCTCAGATTTCCGTTCCACGTAGTCCATCACGGTGGGCGTTCGTCCTCTCTTTTCTTCGATCCCGTCCTGAACTTCAAACCAAGTTGCGTTTGAATAGGCTCCTGACCCGTAGGAGACGGCCAGAACCTGGTCGCCGGGCTTTGCCTTGTCAAGGAGTGACGCGAGAGATATCATAGTGGAGGCGGCGTACGTGTTTCCGGTATCTAGCACTCTAAGCCATGGTTTGATCTTTTTCTCAATGTCCTGCTCGGTGAGCCTCATTCGTTCGGCGATGGACGAATCGCCGACATAGGGAATCTCCTCCAGAGTGAGGGCGTTGCATGTTTTCATTGGAAGATAGCCCGATGGTTGGTGAAACGTTATCCAGTCAAAGTCCGAAAGGGAAAGATCTTGGTGCTTGCGGAACAGATTGGCGATGGCACCTATGATGTGTGACTTGTAGGCTTCAACAGTTGTCCTACCGAAGTGCTTGGGAACAGCAGACTCCTCGCGTCTCCAAAAATCCATGAAGAGGCTAGAATATGGTGCAATATCCTCGATACTTGCGATCAGATCACTCTTTCCCAACACGAACGCTCCGGCACCCGCTCCCGCCGAGTACTCCAAGGGGTCCCCACGTTCAGCCTGAGCAACGTCCGACCCGATTGAGAGACCGTATTTTATCCGTCCGCTGCGAATCTCAGCATCTATGAAGGCCACCCCTTGCATGCCTGAATTGCAGGCTCCCTCAAGGTCTGCGATAAACACGTTCTCTCCTATGCCGACGAACGACGCGACGTGTCTTGCAATGGTCCCTACCGCATATGGCTTTGATTCCGATCCGGCAGTAACGCCTCCAATCTCTCCGGGAGAAATTCCTGCCATGCGTATCGCATTCTCAGCAGCCTCAGTGGCGATGGTCATCGTATCTTCTGTGTGCCCGGCTACGGCTTTTTCACGTAGAAGGAGTCCATGCCTGACCTTCTCCAAGACCTTTTCAAGTTCTTTCCCTCGCTTCTTCTCTCGCTCTCTGACGATCTTCGCGGTCTCAATCCGTTCTCGGGGGATGTAAACCCCGTAGCCAACGATTCCAACTTTACTGTGACTCATGCGAAGACCTTCGGAAACATCCGATATGTGAAGAACCTTTTCTCAGCCAACACCGTATTTAAGACTACGTAGAACGCACTTTGACGACCCAAGTCGAACGGATTCAGAGTCAGATTCAAGAAATGATTCTCCGTTCCGGGCAATTGCGTGCAGTTTCTTCAATCCTTCTGAAACTCGGACAGTAATCACTCGGTTACAGTCTGCTTTTGGCGCTAGAAACGTGCTCGGTTCAGTATTAGCTTCTCGAAGGACTCGAGATGGTCTTCTGCCTTACAACGAGCATGATTCTTGCACTCATTATCCTATCATTCTCAGCAAGCGCTGTAAATGTTCCCCATCAGGAGGAGATGACGTCCCGGGTTCGCCCGAATCATTTACCTCTCGCAGCGGTGAATGGCCCTCAACGAACCATCGTCATAACGGTCCAGTTTCCTGACGAAGGAAACGGCACATCGCCTAGGCAAATTCTCACAGTGCTCTCAAACCTGAACAACTATTACAACGAAGACTCCTATGGAACGGTTTCATTTCAGACTGGCATGACACCAGCTACCAGCTCTTCTTGGTACACTTTGCCGAACCCTATGACATATTATGGGGCGGATACCGTGTCGAGTGACAGCCAAATAGTCTCTGACTCGCTTCAAGCCGCTTACAACGCGGGGGTCGACCTCACAAACTACAAGTTTGCAATCGTAGTTCATTCTGGGAACGACGAAGCAATGACCCACGTAACTTCTGACATTCATTCTTTCACGATTCCAGGATACGTTTTCAATCCCGCGCCCTTGGTATCGTACAAGATTTCGACATCCGTGGTGGCCGAATCAGATCCTACGGGAGTTTACTGCCACGAAGCCGGCCATCTCCTTGGCCTCCCTGACCTTTACGATTTGACAGGTCAAATCGACCCCGCGAACAACTTTCTTGGCTACTGGGAAATAATGGCCCTTGGAGAATGGAATCCAAACAATGGCAACCCACTCCAACCTAAGCCCGGCACCTATCCTTCTCACCACTCGATCTGGTCGAAGATCCAACTAGGCTTTGTTCCAAGCTCAAGAATCGCGGTCGTTCAACCGGGTCAAAGCGCCAACATCACCATACAGGATCTCGAGACTCCAACTGCTGGCACGCAATCCGTCAAGATTCCAATAGCCGCCAACCAAGACGGATCCCTAACCTACTATCTAGTTGAAATGAGAGCAAAAATTGGCACATACGACCAATACCTCCCCTTTCAATCAGATTACCCTGGAGCGGGAATTCTGGTTTACAAAGTCAACGAGAGCATCCCTATGGGTCACGGTAGCGTTCGGTTGATAGACGCGCATCCAGGGGGAGACCTTAGTGATGCACCCTTTGGACCGTGCAACGCTCCCTGCGTTAGCAACAACACTCTCTCAGACCAGGCGAATTTCGTAAAGGTAATAGTAACGACGACCGGCACAACATCTTATTCCGTGCTGGTCGATCGAACGAGTGCTCCTCGCCTTCTCTTACAGGTGAATACTCCCTCTCAAGGTGTTGAGATCACAATCGACGGGTCGAACTGGACCTCGGACGCTACAAACCAGTTGAGGCTCCCCGTACGCTACGGACCACACTCAATCTCGATCCAACCACAAATCCCAGTGTCAATCGGATCTACAACTATTCAAGTCGGACTTACGGACAACTTTGCCTCCTGGGACGACGGAAGCACGGCGAACCCACGTTGGGTTTCAGTTGTCAAAGACACTGTTCTCACAGCAAGCTACCGAGTTGTAATTGAGCCCTCGTTTGCTACCGCAATTGCGGCTGCTACTGTCCTCGGAGTCGTCATCCTAGCAGTGACGATTCACCGAAGAAGGCATCGGGTTGTCGCTAACGTTCTAGGTTCGCCGACCTCTCCTGGGCCGAACGTTACTCAACCCCAAGGTGTGATGGCACCTGAGGGCTCACTCCCAAGGGATAATGCTCTTTCTGGAGCACCCGTAGAGAGCGACAACCAGACCCACGGCGCCTAGCCCGAGACCTGCGGTATTTGCACTTCCATCTCTCGCTACTATGATCTGTTCGGTAGTTCCCACGACTCGGGCTGAAATGTCAATGTTCTTCAGCGTCTGAGAACTATTGTCAAATCCAAAACAGTAACTCCCTGTAGCACTAAACGGAATATTGAACGACTGGTTAGACACAAGCTGATCGATAAGAACGACGGGAGGTCGTGAGGACGGAGAACACGATTGCGAATTATTCATGCCCAAGAGCTCGAAGCGGACGGCTGAAGCTACCCCATTGGACTCGGAAACAGTGAGGTTAATCTGCAATTCATTGTTCATGCCGGAAAACAACGTGATGTTCTTTGACTGCCCGGCGAAGCTCTTTGCCTGAACAGGGAACGCATTTTGGACCCAAAGGTTCTGTGCGTTGACAACGGGGGTTGTGTGGACGGAAGGGATGGACGCGTAAGTGATGAGACCGACTATCAGCAAAGCCAACCCGATAGCGACGAGTTTGAATTGCGTATCTAGCGATCCTCCATGTCTCGCAGTTTCTGGAACTCCTTGATTTCGCCTAGTCGGCGCCGCATTATGCTGGCTTCCAGCTCAGCTTGGAGCAGCGAAAAGATGTCCTTGTGTATGCTGACGAAATCGGACGCGGTGGGGCTTCTGGGGCGAACCAGCTCTATCGGTACTATGCTCTTCACCCTTGCGGGTCGAGCAGAGAGAACCAGTATCCGGTCGGCGAGCTCAATTGCCTCTGGAAGGTTGTGAGTAACGAGAAGGAAAGTCTTCTGGGTCTCCGCGTGTATCTCTGCAACCTCTTCCCTTAGCGCTTCTGCTGTGAACTCGTCGATGGCGCTGAAAGCTTCGTCCATTAGGACAACTTCGGGATCTGTTGCGAGGGCCCTAGCAATGCCAACCCGTTGTTTCATACCACCTGAGAGTTGTTTCGGAAAGAGATTCTCGCTATCCTTGAGTCCCACCATTCCAAGAAGTTCTCTGGCAGTATTCTCCCTCTCTCGTTTAGGAACATTCTGGACCTCAAGCCCAAACGCAACATTTTCCAGAACTGTTCGCCAGGGAAGGAGAGCGAATGTCTGAAAGACCATACTAATCTTGGGATGCGGCGCAGTAAGCAGGTTGCCTTTGAATCGGATCTCTCCGCTGGAGGGGCTATCTAGCCCTGCAATCATTCGGAGAAGAGTGGATTTTCCGCAGCCACTTGGGCCGACTATGCAGACGAACTCTCCCTCGTTGATTTGGAAAGATATGTCGTTCAGCGCGGTCACCGATCGCGGAGGTTCTGAGTATACTTTTGTGACGTTAGAGAATTCTACGTGCAAACGATTGTCTACCGCCATCTCTTGATTCGTTGTTCTAGTCGCTCGAAAAATGCGCGATCCATCAGGACCGTTAGAAGGCCAACGGTCATTATCGCGGCTAGGCCGTATGTCATTGAGTGCGACGATCCTTGGATACTGTTCGAGATGAAACTTCCAATGCCGGCAACACTTGCGATGATTTCCACCGCGAGAAGTACGTTCCAGCTAAACTCGAACGAGAGCCTGAGCCCAGTTAGGAAATTCGGAAAGATTGAGGGAAGAATAATCTTCGAGAAAGTGTCAAGCCGCCCCGCTCTGAATACGGATGCTACGTGAAAGTAGTCTTGTGGAATTTCTTTGACCCCTTGCCTGATTGTGAAGTATATTGGGAAGAATGCACTGAAGGCGGAGATGGCCACAGCCGCTACATTACCCCGTCCTATCACAGTAACTAGAACAGTCAGTATCGCCAAGTCGGGGAGCGCCCCTACCAGCATAATAATCGGAGTGATTGCCTCGTCCAGCTGGTTTCTCAGACCCACTAGTAATGCTAGAGGCATAACCACCACTAACGCTAGAGAAACCCCTGCGGCTACATTGACGAAGCTTTGGCCGACGCGAGCCATGAAGAATGGCGTTCCTCCGAGTTGAACTAGGGTGAAGAGTACATTGTGAAGAGGGGGAAGCTGATCGCTGGAGACTATGCCCAGAAGAGAAACAGCCTCCCAGACAGAAAAGATGGCGACCAGTGTGATCATCCACGGGGGCACTCGGGCTTTGTTCCGACTCGTGTCCCGGACTCGATGGAAGACTTTGGGACTTAAGGGCCAGAAACGCAGCTCGATACACCAAGAACTGCAAAGTCCCCTCTCAGAACTAATTAGCTTTGGACGACTAATCGGCGAAATTCTACGCTTAATATGTTAAGGGCCTGAGCTCTTGTAGTCGAGCGCTTATCGGTTCTAAGGACAGAAATCGATAGCTTGAGGCCGAGGTTTGACTCAGAGCAGTTCAAAACGCGCCTGTGCAGTGCGGGACGCTACTGTGCGGACTCGTGCACATTTCTGTGCGCAAAGTGGGTTACGCTTGCCAAGAGCGGAGGTACTTCTGCTGCAATCGGGACAACTTGTCGATCTTGCGCCCGAACGCTTCAAGTCTCTGTCGAGCAACCTCGAAATCGAGCTCTTCAGGAACCCTGACAACCTTTGGGGGGAGTTTGCCCTTATTCTTCGAGAGATACTCAGCGGACAAGGCTTGATCGGCGAAGCTCATGTCCATCACCTCGACTGGGTGTCCGTCTGCAGCGGCCAGGTTGACTAGACGCCCTTCGGAAAGCAGGTAAAGCCTCTTCCTGCTTGGCAGAGTGTACTCGACGACCTCGGGGCGCACTTTCCTGTGTCTGACTGCAATTCTCTCAAGATCTCTGACGCTAACCTCTACGTCGTAGTGGCCGACATTACACAGGATAGCTTTGTCTTTCATCTTGAGCATGTGCGATGAAGTTATCACGTCGGTGTCTCCGGTGGCGGTGATGAACAGGTCGCCTTTCTCGGCCGCTTCGGACATTGGCATGACGTCGAACCCCTCCATCAACGCTTCTAGCGCCCTGACAGGGTTCACTTCCGTCACGATGACCTTCGAACCCATTCCGCTAGCGCGTTCAGCCACTCCTCTTCCCACCCATCCATAGCCTGCCACTACCACGTTTCGGCCGGCGAGAAGCAGGTTCGTCGCTCGCATTATGCCTTCGAGGCCGGACTGGCCGGTTCCGTACTGGCTGTCGAACAGATACTTAGTTAGCGCATCGTTGACCGCGATGACTGGGAATCTTAGTTTTCCCTGTTGCTCCATGGCCTTGAGACGCATAACGCCTGTTGTGGTTTCCTCGCAAGCGCCGATGATATTGCGCAAGAGTCTACCGCCCTTCAAGTGCGCTAGAATTGAGAGTTCCGCGCCGTCGTCGATAAGAATGTCCGGTTTCAAATCTAGGACCCTATTCAGGTTCTGTTTGTGTTCTTTCTCGGTCACTCCGTGCCAGGCATACACGTGGACTCCCGTTTCGGATAGCGCTGCCGCCACGTCATCTTGGGTTGAGAGAGGATTGCTACCGGTTATTGCGACCTCTGCCCCAGCTTGGTAGATAGATTCTGCTAGGACTGCAGTTTTTGCTTCAAGATGGAGACATGTCCCTATTCTGTAGCCCTTGAACGTCTTCTGAGAGACTAGTCTCCGTGTTATTTTTGCGAGTACGGGCATGTGTTCTCTAGCCCACGCCATCTTCATCTTGCCCGAGGGGGCTAGCGTGGGATCCTTTACCTGGCTCAAGGTCAAGCCTCGACGTTTGGAAGCAGAATATCAGGGTTACACGTCAAGCCAATTGGCCCCCTTCAAAAAGTGAGATCCAGAAGATCCGGCATGAAAGGAGTCGGAATAGTCACGAGAAACAAGATGCTTGTAGAAAACGGGGGTCTGGACGGACCGACAACCAACCTTATTTCTCAAATCCTAGTGTGCCGCTTTCTCGTGGAAGAATGGCCGAGATAACAATAGACGGATCAAGCCTGACACTACAAGAGCTAGTATCTGTTGCACGAGGTAATATTGCAGTCCGAATGGACAAAAGTGCGCTGCAGAGGACAAGGAGAAGCAGGGCAGTTCTTGAAAAGCTGCTCCAAGAAGACGAAGTAATCTATGGCGTCAATACAGGGTTCGGCGCGCTCTCGAACGTAAAGGTCGCCCCTGAGGATCTCAAGCAACTACAAGCAAACCTTCTCCGAAGCCATGCCTCAAGTGTCGGCAAACCCCACTCAACAGACGTGGTTAGGGCCATGATGCTCTTGAGAGCAAATACTCTGATCAAAGGCAATTCAGGCATAAGGCCGGAAATTCCAGAGCTAATAGTAGCACTCCTCAACAAACGAGCACATCCCTACATTCCCCAAAAGGGATCCGTCGGAGCTAGCGGCGATCTTTCCCCCCTCTCACACATGGCGTTGGTCCTGATGGGAGAAGGGAGAGTCGAATACAAGGGCACATGGATGGTTGGAAAACAGGTCTTGCAAAAAATTGGTGAGGAGCCCGTCCAATTCGAGGCCAAAGAAGGTCTCGCACTCAACAACGGGACCCAGCAAATGACTTCGATAGGCTGCCTCAACCTCTATGATTCCTATGATCTGTTGGAAACCGCGAATGCGGCCCTAGCTCTCTCTCTTGAGGCGATCAAGGGATGGATTGATCCGTTCGATGAGCGGATACACAAGGTTAGACGACACCCGGGACAGGCTCAAATTGCTATGGACATCCGCGCCCTTGTAAGGGGTAGTAGGATGTGCCGATCGATAGTCAATGACGATCCGGGTGACGGACGCCCTCAAGATCCATACTCTTTCCGATGCGCCCCCCAAGTAATGGGCTCAGTGACCGACGCGATGGGTTACGTAAGGGCAACACTCGAAATTGAAATGAACTCGGCGACAGACAACCCGCTCATTTTCCCAAACGACAAAGCCTGCTTGTCCGGTGGCAACTTTCACGGGCAGCCAATTTCCATGGCCCTAGACATAATGGGGCTAGGTCTCTCCACCATCGCGAACATATCGGAGCGAAGAATATCCGCTCTGCTCGACGCGTCTCTGAACAACGGTCTGACAGCCTTCCTCGTTGGGAAGGAATCGAAACCCGGCCTCGCAAGCGGTTTGATGGCCCTTCAATACACTGCAACCGCTCTTGTCGCAGAGAACAAGATACTGGCCCATCCAGCCAGTAGCGACTCAATCCCCACCTCCGGCAACTTCGAAGACTTTGTGAGCATGGGACCTGGCGCTGCCCACAAGTCAACTAGCATCCTCGAGAATTGCCGATACGTGGTAGCGATAGAACTTCTAACCGCCGCGCAGGCGGTTCACCTCAGAGGCGACTCGGGGCTAGGAAAAGGAACCAAGAAAGTCTATCAGGAGATCCGGAGAGTTGTTCGCCCTCTGACCCAAGACAGGTCTTCACACGAAGATATCGAGCGAGTATTCGAACTGGTCAAGAACCGCCAAGTCAGCGATGTAGCAAGGCAATTCACCAAGGATTCGAATTAGAGGTGCAACTCTACCCGCTCAAGTCCCAACTAGTTCTTCCAGGCGATTCACTAACTGCAAGATTCATTGACGCGCTCTCAGCTGCCCGACTGAGCGCGAGAAACGGGGACATAATTGCAGTCGCGAGTAAAGTTGTCTCCCTTTCGGAGGGGAACATTGTATCTCTCCGAAAGGTTAGGACCACGGCTTTGGCGAGGAAGCTTGGGCGTAAGTTCGAGATGCTGCCGGAGTTTGCTCAGGTCGTGCTCAATGAAGCTGATGCCGTATACGGCGGGGTTCCCGGTGTTCTTCTGACGCTCAAGAATGGAAACGCCATAGCGAATTCGGGGGTTGACCGAAAGAATGCTCTAGGTGACAGCGTCATTCCCTGGCCGGCAGATTCGCATCGTTCCGCCGAAAGGATTCGGAGGGCCCTCAATCGAAAATTCCGTAAGCGAATTGGAGTCGTTATTGTCGACAGTAGGGTAACTCCTCTCCGCTTGGGGACAACGGGGCTCGCGATTGCCTGCTCAGGATTCAAACCGGTACGGGACTCCCGAGGAATCAAGGACTTGTACGGCCGAAAGGTGCAGATAACCCTCCATTCCCTAGCAGACGGAATCGCTGGAGCCGCGCAACTATTGATGGGGGAAACCCAGGAAACTATACCCTTCGTGCTGGTTCGTGGAGCACCAGTCCAGCTTGGCGGTAGCTACAGTTCGAACTCGATGACCCTCCCTGTCAAAGACTGCCTCTATATGAGCCAGATGCCCTCACCTTCAATAATGGAACGCGACCACGGCTAGCCCAGGAACTGATTCTTTCAAGCACAGTTTTTGTAGACACACCGATTCCGCTTGCTACCTAAGCATCGGCATCAGTATCCCCTTTTCCCTAGCTATCTTCTTAGCCGTTGAATATCCTGCGTCTGCATGTCTCACGATCCCTATTCCCGGATCTGTGGTCAATACCCGTTCGAGCTTATCAGAGGCTTCAGGCGTACCATCTGCGACGAGGCACATTCCGGCGTGAATGCTGTAACCCATTCCAACGCCTCCGCCTTGATGTACGCTCACCCATGTCGCGCCACCCGCGGTGTTTAGAAGCGCGTTCAGTATGGGCCAGTCAGCGATAGCATCACTACCATCAAGCATACCCTCGGTCTCCCTGCGTGGAGAGGCAACGCTTCCACAGTCAAGATGATCCCTTCCAATCCAGATCGGCCCAGCAAGTTCCCTGTTCGCCACCATCTCGTTTATCAGTCCGCCGAATTTCGCGCGCTCTCCGAATCCAAGCCAGCATACTCTAGCAGGCAAACCCTGGAATTTCACTTCTTTCTGAGCTTTCCGAATCCACCTGGACAAGCCCTTGTCTTGAGGAAAGGTAGAGAGAACAAGCTCATCGATCTTGCGAATATCTTCCGGGTCCCCAACTAGTGAAGTCCATCTGAACGGTCCTCTGCCCTCACAGAACATTGGTCTAATGTAGCGCTGGACAAAGCCGGGGAATTCAAACGCATTCTTCAGCCCCGCGTCCAGCGCCTGTTGCCGGATATTGTTCCCGTACTCGAATACCACGGCTCCGCGTTGAGACATCGCAATGATAGTCTTCACATGCGTCAGAATGCTTCGACTGGCCTTTTTCAGATACTCTTTCGGATTAGAGCGGCGAAGGGAATCGGCCTCCTCCTTCGAGAGACCAGCTGGATAATAGCCGTTCAGAGGATCATGCGCCGAAGTTTGGTCGGTCACAACATCAGGAATCATGCCACGCCTCAGGAGTTCAGGGTGCACCTCGGCAGCGTTTCCAACCAGGCCCACGCTGCAAGGAACTCGGTCCAGCTTTGCCTGCTGAACGATCTCCAGCGCTTCATCCAAATCGTCGGCCATTCTCTGCAGATACCCATGACGGATCGTCCTCTCGATTGCCTTCTTGTCAATCTCTACTGCCAGAGCGACACCATCATTCATGGTTACGGCCAAAGGCTGAGCACCCCCCATCTCACCGAGGCCCGCCGTCAACACGAGTCTTCCCGTGAGCGTTCCGTGAAAGTGTTCCTTGGCAACAGCGGCGAGCGTTTCGTACGTGCCCTGAAGTATACCCTGGGTTCCAATGTAAGCCCAGGACCCTGCGGTCATCTGTCCGTACATGATGAGACCCTTCTGCTCAAGTTCATAGAAATAGTCCCAAGTAGCCCACTTAGGAACAATCATGCTGTTAACGATCAGGACTCGAGGGGCCAATCTGTGAGTCTTGAAAACCGCAACCGGCTTGCCACTTTGGACGAGGAGTGTCTGATCCTCGCCGAGCTTCTCTAGCGAATCAAGCGTTGCTTCGAGCGCATCCCAAGACCGAGCTGCTCGTCCTGTCCCGCCATAAACGATCAGGTGATCGGGATCTTTGGCAACATCTCGATCCAAGACATTGTGAAGCATCCGGTACGCACCTTCTATCTGCCAGCTCTTGCAGTGTAGCTCCGTCCCAGTAATTGCGGAGATCCTCCTAGGGTGCTCAAGTATTGAAGAGGCTCGGGGCTTCCGCCTTTGAGTCAAGGAATTCGCCTCCCGTCACTCACGACCCATTCGCCTCCGATAAGGACATTGTCGACAACCCGTTCGCCATGTGTGTATCCAACCCATCGGTGGTTGGGTGCTCGTAACGTCACAAGATCTGCTCGCTTGCCTCGGTGGAGGCTTCCGATCCTCTTCTCCAATCCTAGCGCTCGAGCCGCGTTGATAGTTATCCCTCGGATGATCTCAGAAGCGCTCATTCTCAACTCTCGAGACGCAAGAGCGGCGACCGTTAACTGCCCCAGCATCCAGTTGGACGGGCTGAAGTCTGTTCCTAAGGCCACAGGAAGGCCCATTGCCAGCATGCCCCGGGCATCCGCTCTCTCACCCGCCAGAAGGCTGTGCGATGATGACGGCAGCAATACTGGGATTACTTCCGTCTCCGTCATCTTTTCGAGCTGTTTCGCCGACGAGTGGACGAGATGATCCGCGGAAGCAGCGTGAAGCTTGTTCGCAACCTCAGCTCCTCCACAATCCGTGAACTGGTCGGCGTGTATCTTGGGCTTAAGGCCGAGTTTCGCCGCTTTCCTCAGAATCCTTTCTGACTCGATCGAATCGAATACTCCTTGTTCACAGAATACATCGCAAAACTCTGCGAGTCCCGCTTGAGCAACCTTTGGCAGCATTTCGTTAACCACACTTGAAACATATTCGGGCGAAGTCTCTCCCGGCGGGACAGCATGAGCCCCCATAAACGTGGGAACAATATTGCAAGGATGGTCTTTCCGTAGCCGCTGCACCGTCCTGAGAATCCTAAGCTCGTCATCTAGTCTTAGTCCGTATCCGCTCTTCACCTCCACCGTGGTCGAGCCAGATTCAAGACAAGTATCGAGTCTCTTTCTTCCGGATTCAAACAGCGATTCCGGGCTGGCCTGGCGCGTACGGTTCACAGTCTCGATTATTCCCCCGCCCTTGCGAAGGATCTCCATGTAGGAGACGCCTGCTATCCTAAGCTGAAATTCGTCGTCACGATCGCCAGCGAAGACCAAATGGGTGTGTGGATCCACGAACCCCGGCAGAATTATTTCGTCCTCAGCATCTATTGTCTTTCTGGCATGGAATTTTCGTTCAAGTAAGTCGGTCGACGCCGCCGAAACGATCTTGCCCTGGTTGATCGCGACCCCTCCATTGTCGACAATGCCAAGTCCGTTTTCAATGTCGGAAGAGTCTAGGGTTATGGTTTCGTTCGAGTTCAGAACTAGAACGTCGACCCGTTTCTTGACCATGCGAGCTCTCCGTCTCGCGTATTGGATTGTTGATTAAAAATGGACTGTTCGCATTTACAGAGTTATTCTTCCTTCAACCATTATCGTTTGCCCGTCAATCTCGACTGTCGGCTTCGTAATGGTTCCCGAGAAGGAGAAGCTACTGTCGTTCTTTCCTCCGATGCCCTTGTTCGCTCCCACTCCAATCGTCACGGTTCCCAGAGAAAGCTCGTCGGTGGTGTATCCGATCATATCCACTTTAGGATTCAATCCTAGAGTAAACTGAGCTATCCTGTCCCTGTCGCCCTGAGTCGCCTCGAAGACCTCTCGGAAAACCTCCTCGTATTTTTTGGCCTTGAATTCCTTTAGATGCCCCTTCTCAAAGTCGAGTCTAAGCTCCTGAATCAGTCTTCCTTTCAATGCTCGGGGAACATCAAATACCACAGTCCCGCGAGCGGACTCTTCCAATGGTGCGACCTCGACCTTGCCTGAAGGCAGTTGCGTCGAAACAAGGCCGTGCTCTATGTCGGCCTGATCAACAATCCCATCTTGGACATGAACGGGTCTCTTTGTTATTTCGAACTTCACGTCAGTACCGCCTCTAGATGTGATGCGGACTTTTGCGCCCCGTTCTAGCCGCAGGGCAATTTTTCTCCCGAGCTCAGCGAGCTTCGGATAGTCTACCTTGATCGCTTCTTCAGTCATCTTCAACCAACGATCGTAATCGAACCCGTATGCTTTGGCTCGTTGAGGTGTAACATGACCCAGAAGGAGTTCGGCAGTTCGAACTTTCTTTTCGAATGTCTTGTCGAGGACGGGTTTGTCTCCTTCAAAGAGGATTTCGAGTCTAGAAGCAGGTACATCCCGGAACTTTGTAGGATCCTCGGGACCCCCGAGCGCAATCCATACTGTAACATTGTCGACAGCGCTGAGGATATGTCGAGGGATCTTGCGCATATACTGTTCAGGAATCTCAGCAAGCGTTCCCCACCAGAGCCGATCAGTGTTGAGCGTGATGAGGGGCTTTGCGCCGGTTCGATAACATTCAAGCGCTATTTCGCTGGCTAGATCGATGGTGTGTTGCCAGGTCTCGATGAGGACCATGTCGTCTTCGTGTACTCTCAAGCAGGTGTGAACGACACGTTTTGCAACGCTGTCCTCAAGCAAGAGAGTTATCGGCTAGTTACTTGGAACCCATGCGTACATAAGCGTTCAATGGTCGCGTGGAGTGTCGTCACGAGAGGACCCTGTCAGACATGTTGTATGGGCGCTCGGTCCAATGGTCAGTCGGAGAGACCGAAGCCGATCACAATAAGGGAGTGAAAACGGCGCGTCAGTTCGCTCACCTGGGGTTTATAGAAGACCGTCGGGGAGTCCCTTGCCCTCTGGAATTCCATGAAGGTTCCAGCGTAATCGAGTAGGACCTTGGAAAACGCGTATTCTTCGTACTCATCTCCCAACAACGTAAATGCGCCGAGTCCCAACTCCCTCCTCCTTAACAAGACGATGGGAAGCTTCACCCTGTCACGCACTTCATCGGGCAACTCAGCACTTAGAGCCTCAATCTCACTCTTTTTCATAATCCCATGCTCCCCGCCAACAGTAAGAATAGACGGTTCCGTCTCTGTCAACAGGGCTCTGATTGTTTTCCGGTTCTTTGGAAGATGAGTGTTAAGCTTTCGCAATTCGTTCTGAAGCATAGCATCGAAGAGGCTGTCTCGATCCACGGGAGACGGCCGCCTATTTTCCGCCTCGGACCATGCAGTGGTCTTTCTCGAAAGGGTGCAGTCGAACCATCTCTTCAATTGCGTATCCCCTCTTCTTCAGAATATCAGCTTCCTGGCGAAAAATGGCGTTTGGATCTTTAGTCACGTCAATGCTTCGCGCTTTGATTGCCATGAGGAACTCATTGCCTGGATCTAGAAACGTGTCAAGGTTTTCGGCCAATATTCTTGCCTGGTCTGGCTGTGCAATGTCGCAATACACGGAGTCAACTTCGGAGACGAGGGTGCGGTATCGACTTGGAAAGCGAGCGTCCTCAAAGATTGGTACGGTGTTGATCCTGTTCTTGGACACGTTGTTAACTAGGTCCCTGAAGGATCGTTGCGCAAATTCAACACAGTATACTCTTCCCTCGCGTCCTACGATGTCACTTACGTGGCTGACGGTCGTTCCGCTGGCAGCTCCCAAGTATAGGACCTTCGACTTCTCCTTGATCGGGATTTTGTGAAGTCCCTTCAGGATAGCGGCTGCGAGCTTGCTTCGAAACGGGTCCCAGATCCTATACTCTTCATCGCCAACTTTGACGATTTCCTCGCCGTAAACGTTCTCTCCCGGGGCCAGGCTGCGGGTACCTAGTCTCTCTTCCCCTTCCCCCTCGATCAGGTAGATCCCTTCGAACTCTTTGTGGGGGTGGACGCCATTGCGTGGCATGCTTCTTCTTGGGTGGTTGTCCTTGATAACGATCTTTGAGATCACTAAGCTTCTTCTCTAATGCTGTTCGCATCTTGTCGCCCTCGTTGGATCCGCCGAACGCATCCATTCGGGCGGCAATGGCGAGTTTCCCCGCGACTGCGCGGGCAATTCGTCCTCTCAGCCATCTCGGGGACTGGTGGATGGCGGCGTATTGGAATATTATTCCATGCTTCGGAGGGCGAGCTCCAGTTTTCAGGGTTCGGAACAGCGCCTTTTCCGCACCGAGCACTTGTATCGTGCTGGCCGGCATCTTACCCACGTTCTCTAAGCCCCCAGCCATCGAAAGGATCTTGGCGGAAAGAACTGCACCTAGAACCCCTGTCATGTTGGGGGCTACCTCCAGCATGATCTTGTCAGTGTACTTTTCAGCAGTCTCTCTCAGCTTGTACATTTGAAGAACCGTCGCGCAGACTTCTTGAAGCCATAAGAGGTCGGGTTGAGGAAGATCTGCTCCTGAGGATTTCTGGGCTGCTTCCGAGATGATCCGTCCCCTTTCTTGAGGTATGCCCATTTCGACGAGGGACTCTTGGGAGAACGAGTCGCGAGTTCCAAGGCTTTGGACGAGCCGAATGTAGCTGTCGTGTTTTTCCACGAGCCTGTCTAGTTCAGGAAAATGTAGCCCATACCATTCTCGTATCCGCCCTGCAAGTAGGTTCAGTACCTTGTCCAGGTCCTCGATGCATCTGACGGTCTGGATCGCGTAAAGGTCACGCTTCGTACCGGTCTCCGCAATTGATGCCTGTGCGATTTCCATCGACACATCGTGAACAAGTTTCTCGTAATCGTCCTTTGACTCCACGATCCGGAACCGGACAAGCATATTGGGCAGCCGATTCCGCAACTTTGAGATCGTTTCGTCCCTTTCGTCCAGGACGACTTCCGACGTCAAAAATGTGCGCAGGATTCTTGCCAGATATTCGTTGTCTACGGTGAGTTTTTCCAGGCCCATCTGGGACAGGCGGTTCGCGAATTCAGAGAATTCCGGTGGTAGTTGTCCCTGGCGAACTTCATTCAGTTTCACCGCAGCGTCTTTGGGGTTTCGGGGGAAGAGGGCTTTTTCGGCAATCTTGCCGGTCTTTTCCAGCAGGAAGAGTCCGGCCGGTGAATCAACCAGGTATGCCTTCAAGATCGCTCGCTTGTCTTGGTTCTGTCGGTCTTGTAGTGCTGGCATGGTGCGAAGATAATTAATGTGGACCGCGTACACTGTCTCGGCAGCATTTGGAACCTGACCTATCGGTGGAGTTTGCTGGTATAAAGCTCCCCAACCCCACGATTCTCGCTTCCGGAATTCTTGGTGTTTCTAGTGAAGTCATGGTCCGCGCCTCCAGAGCAGGTGCGGGAGGAGTTGTTACAAAGTCGTTCAACCGAAAGGGCAGAGAGGGTTATCGGAATCCGTCTTTCATCGAAGTTCCAGGTGGTTATCTTAACGCTCTCGGGATCCCGAATCCCGGAATGGACGAGATGAGGGAAGAGGTTGCTGCGGTTTCGAAGGCGGGAGTCCCAGTCATAGCTAGCGTCTTCGGCTTCGATGGAGAAGAATTCGCAGAAGCCGCCTCCAAGGGAGAAGAAGGCGGTGCCATTGCGATAGAACTAAACGTGTCCTGCCCGCACGTGAGGGAGGTTGGAGTCGAAATTGGTCAGAGGGCGGAGATGGTTGCTGAGGTAACGCGAGCCGTCAAGGCCAGGGTCAAATTGCCAGTCATTGTCAAGCTGACCCCTAACGTTGCTAACATTCAAGAAATTGCGAAAGCGGCCGAAGGTGCAGGCGCGAATGCCCTCACCGCTATCAACACTGCTTTGGGTATGGCGATAGACGTCGACGCGGCCGCTCCGATTTTGGGGGGAGTCTATGGCGGTCTCTCGGGCCCGGCTATCCACTCGCTGGCTGTAAGAACAGTGTATCAGGCGAAAGCGGCGGTCAAGATACCCATCATCGGGGTTGGGGGAATAACGGATTGGAGGGGGGCGGTTGAGATGATGATGGCGGGAGCATCCGCAATCCAAGTCGGAACGGCGGTGATGTACAGAGGGGTTGAAGTGTTCAGAGAGATCACTGCGGGAATGTCAAAGTTCCTCCGGGAGAACAGGTACCGCTCAGCCCGTGAAATAGTGGGATTGGCCAACAAATCCGTCAACGACTAGAGTTGGGCTCTACTTGGGGACGAAGAGCAGAAATGCGATGTAGAATACAAAGACCAATCCAGTTATCACGATGATATTTCTCATCTTAGTCCTCTGAATCTTCTTTCCGGCCATCCTGCATTTGTCGCTGCAATATTCCTGTTTCAA